>Ga0335081_10001017_pt1 | contig 45043 bp, 43 predicted proteins | sample Lox_Sample_35_FD_206713 | JGI IMG/M metagenome (GOLD analysis project Ga0335081, IMG submission 206713) | Soil microbial communities from Loxahatchee National Wildlife Refuge, Florida, United States - Lox_Sample_3.5 | ecosystem: Environmental > Terrestrial > Soil > Wetlands | place: USA... | reverse complement strand
GCCGACGCCGCTTGGCGTCGAGCCGTGGAAACCTGGTTACAACAAAACGAGATCATCATGATCTCTGAACCCAAAAGCGTTACCCAGTTTCCATGAAAACTGGTCTCATAAATAGGTTGTCCGCACACTGCAATACTTCGGACATCCTACGGGACTGGCGTCAGATCGCTCGCGAGGCGGTGATGACCCCGATGGCGATGGGCAGAACAATCTTGCGGAGTTTCTTGCAGGTACCGACCCGACAAATTCAGGAAGCGTGCTTCGCATTACCGCTTTGCAGCGAATTGGCGCGGACGTTCGCGTCGGTTTCACGTCTGTCAGTGGGAAATATTATCGCCTTGATCGGGCTGACTCTGTAGGCGGCGAATGGACAACCATCGTCGATAACATTCCTGGCAACGATGGCATTCAACAGGCAACCGACATTGGCGGTGCAAACCGTAGCAGCGCGTTTTACCGGGTGCGCCTGAACGAGTCCCCCAACCCTGTGCTGGCCGACAGCGACGGCGACGGCATCCCCGATTTCTGGATGATGCAGCATTTCGATCACTCGACTGGTCAAGTAGCGGATAAGTCGCGTGCCGAAGATGATGCGGATGGGGATGGCATGTCGAATTGGGAAGAGTTCTTGGCCGGCACCAATCCTACGGACGGTGCATCAGCGTTCCGCGTTCTTTCAATCACGCGCGAGAACGACGACCTGCGCGTGACTTGGTTGACGGCAGGCGGTCGTACGAACGCAGTGCAAGCAGCTTCAGGCCCCTCTGGCAGTTACTCCGATCTCAGTTCCAATATCGTCATTGCCGGCGTGAGCGACACTACGACCAATTATCTCGACCTTGGTGCAGTGACGAACTCGCCCGGTCGGTTTTATCGGATTAGGCTCGTGCCATAAAGGCAAGCAAGTCTGCGATAGCCATTCAAAGACTTGGCCTTTGCCGCTTCGGCTTTCCCTTCTGCCCCCCGCCGCCGCCCGCAAAGCTCCGAGACTTTGTCTGGCACTGGCTATCCGATTCGGTGGCAATGTCGCCCCGACTAACTTCGTCGGGGCCACATCGCTTCCCAAGATTGCCACGTCCTTTCTCGCAAACCATTATTGGCGCTTTCGGTAGGACAGAACACGGCGACTCTACCCGTGCGGGCCGCCAAAGACATTGTGGTTTTTCGCTCCGGCCCGCTTCGCTATGCTGCGCTGCAAAACCCCAAAGACTTTGGCCTTGGCCTCTGCTATCAAACTCCGCTCCGATGTCGCCGCTGCGAGCCGTCGCTTCTCGCGGCCACATCGCTGCCCAAAGTCGTTGATCCGTATGCGGCTGAATATATGAAAGCGCGCCTCCGGGCGGAGCAATGTCCGCCTCGCGCTTATAATCGCACTGGTTGGGTAACCAGAACAGAGGCACGCATGAGAGAGTATATCAGTTTTGACAGTCACAAGTACTACACCGTGATGGAACGAGAAGATATCCAAACGCAGGTGGCTCGCCAACGACGCATCGAGCATGCGCCCGACGCGATCCGCGCCGCCCTGCGTGGCTGCGAAGCCGACACGCCGGTGGCTGTCGAAGCCACGGGCAACTGGTATTGGATCGTCAGCGAGATCGAGCAGGCGGGTCTGCGCCCGTTGCTGGTGCACCCGCGCAAGGCCAAGCTGATGATGGGCATGATCAACAAGACCGACAAGCTCGATGTCCACGGCCTGAATCGGCTGCAGCGCAACGGCACGTTGCCGACGGTGTGGATCCCCTCCGCCGATCTGCGCGATCTGCGCGAGTTAACCCGCACCCGCCTGATGCTGAGCGCGCAGCGCACACGCTTGAAGAACCGTCTGACGGCTACGCTGGCCAAGTACGGCCGCCAGCACAGCGAGTTCACCGACGCCTATGGGCCGCGAGCCCGTACGGAATTGCGCCAGCGCCTGGAAGTGTTGCCGACGCAGACCCGCTTTGTCAGCGAGCTGTTGTTGCAGCTATTGGACTTCGTCCAGCAGCAGATCCAGACCATCGAGCAGCGACTCCAAGAGTTGGTGCAGATCACGCCCGAGATGCAGTTGCTGCAGACGCTGCCCGGCATCGGTGTCATCTTGGCTGCCACCATCGCGCTGGAACTCGGCCAGATCGACCGCTTTGCCAGCGCGGCGCATCTGGCCAGTTACGCCGGCACCACCCCGCGGGTCCATGCCAGCGGGGACAAAACCCGTTTCGGAGCGCTGCGTACCGATATCAGCCAATACCTAAAGTGGGCCTTTGCCGAAGCGGGCAACAGCGTGGCGCTGTATCATCAGCGCCGCCCCCAACGCCATGTCAGCCAGTTGTATCGGCGCGTGCGGCTGCGCAAGGGCCATGGCAAAGCCATTGGCGCCGTCGCCCGCCACCTGGCCGAGGCGACGTTCTACGTGTGGAGTCGGCGGGAAGCGTATCGCGAGCTGACAGGAGGTCGATCCAAGGCAGTGTAAGCGCGACTCCCTTATGAGCCGCCCCGGCGGACTCGACGGCTGAATGCGACACACTGCTGGAACAAATCCATGCCCCAGTGAGGGCGAAGAGATGACTGGGAACGACCCGAAGAACAAACAGCGAGAGGTGTTGACAAAGCGCGCTTTCAGAGATGACGGAGCACGTATGTTGAGGTCGGTGTTACGTAAACTTCTACTGAATACCCGAAGTCTCGAACATAACCCCAACCTCCCATCACCCGGAATCGCGCAGGAATAAACTTGACTTAAGCGGCCTGTCGGAGCGTAATCTGCGTTCGGAGAAGCCAAGACGCTTCGACTCAGGGCGGGCGTACCATCCGTCGGAGAACCTGCGAGAATCCGAATCGTACGCCAAATTGACCCCGAAAGTTCACCCCGAAGTTTTTCGGGGCAAGTTCGGGGCTGGGTCACTCCCCGCATCGTCGAATAGTCGTAATTGGCGCGCGCCGGATGCTAGGTGACCATCCGGCAGTTGTTCGGGTCGCAACTCGGCCGGGTGCTGGTATTGGAGCCAGCATCACCGGAAACGCAGTGTCGTTTCGGGTGAGTGGATGCGAGACGAACAACAAAGTCTTTTGTCCGCCAACTTGAACCTAAGCTGGCAGGGGAGTTCTCATGCTTTCGTCGGCCTAGACCACCTAACCTCACCATATCCCGCTGCAAGCGAATTGTCCGCTGATGTTCCAAAGGGGGCACATTCATGAATTCTTCTCCTTCAGATAAACCGGAAATTGCGCGGATCACACGTCGACAGTTTTTGCTTTGGACAGGCGGCCTTGCCGGCACTGCGGCGGTGGTCGGTGTGACGGCGGCGTTGTTGCGGAGTCAATCGCGTGGTCACTCGTCGCCGACTTCGCAGAGCGTGCGCCTTCCCGAGTATCCTAGTCCCAATCCAGCATATCGGGCCTTGCCGACCACAGACGGTGGTATGATTCTGTGGACCAATACAGGGGTAGGGAAGTTCCTTGGCTATCGCTTCAACGCGGTTGGCCGCAGCGTGTGGCGGCTTTGCGATGGGACACACTCACTGGGCCAGATCGCTTCAGAGTACCAAGCGCGGACGGGTCGGGTCGAGACGGAAGCGCGCGAGTTTATTGCCAAGCTTTCGGAGTTGGGTGTGGCCGTGACAGGCGCATTCGTGGTCACGGCAGGGTCATTTCCGAAGGCACCGAAAGGGGCCAGTTACCACCAACGGATCAGCGCGTCCGATCCCAGCATCGGTGCCTAGATGCAACTGGTCAACCAGCATGATGTATTCGCCATCCCGCACCGGGACGGTTACCTTGTTTACGCTCCGCTGGCGGGCCGGGTAGTGTACGCCAACGCCAATTGCGTGGCGCAATTGCGCGGCTATCTCGAAACCGGTGAGCGGGATGCGGTGGATCCCCAGATCCGCACTCGCCTGGGTGGTCTCGATTGGCTCAACGTGGACCGGCGACCTGAGCCTCTTCCTTCGCAGCGGCCTTTTCGACCGACCTTTGTGACGCTGTTCCTAACCAACCGCTGCAACCTGCGCTGCACGTACTGCTATGCGCGAGCTGGCGAGTTCGATGGCTGCACTATGCCCACTGACGTTTGGCAAGCGGCGATTGATTTCGTCGTGGGTAACGCCTGCGAGGTCAGACGGCCCGTAGGGGTTGGTTTCCATGGTGGCGGCGAACCGACCCTCGCTTGGGACGCGCTGACGAGCGCGGTCGAGTACGCGCGCGAAGCCGTCGCACGCGAAAAAGTCAACGGACTCACCTTTGGGTTGGCCACCAATGGTGTGATGTCGAACGATCGCGCCGAGTATGTCGCGCGGACGTTTCGCACAGTGACTCTCTCGCTCGACGGCGATGCGGACCTGCAGAACCGCCAGCGACCGCGCCTGTGCGGCGGCGGTTCGTTCGATGCCGTAATGGCGTTCGTCGAGGTGCTGCGCCGTCACGGCACGGCGTTCGTGATCCGCTGCACGGTAACGGAGAACAACGTCTCACGCCTGGCAGAGTTGGTGGATTTTTACGTCGACCGCACCGGGTGCAAACTACTGCATTTTGAGCCAGTGTTTTTGAGCGGACGCTGCCGCAATATACCCTCTGCCGTCCCGCTTCCCAAGTTGTTTGCCGACAACTTCGTGGCGGCACTTGACCGGGCGGTGGCGCGCGGAGCGCGGGTGCGGTTCTCTGCGGCCCGTGTCATGGGTGCATTTGCCAGTTTCTGTGGGTGCTCACAGGACCCCTTCAACGTCACACATGAGGGCGACGTGACCGCTTGCTTTGAGGTCTGTCATGCTGCCGATCCATTGGCGAAGACATATCACTTTGGCCGCTTCGACTGCGAGACCGGCCATTTCGCCTTTGATCAGGAACGGCTGGCGCATCTGCGTTCGCTGACCGTACATAACAAGCCGCTGTGTGCCCGTTGCTTTGCAAAGTGGAATTGTGCGGGCGATTGCCCGGTCAAGGGGCTGCAGCCCTACGCAGCCGTTGACGGGGAGTCGCCGCGTTGCCGAATGATTCAGTCGATCACACGCGCCATGCTGGAACGGGCGCTGGAGCCGGGAACATGCCGAGTGTTTTAGAAGACATCTTTCTAGTGCCCTTCAGGGACAACTTCGTGTTGCACGCGCCGCTGCACGGAGTAACGGGCTTCGTCAATCCAACGGTGGCAGCGGAATTGCGAGCGGGCTTGGCTTCGGGGGATTTAACCGGCCTATCACCTCAAGCGCGTCCCTTGGGCGAGTCCTTGCGGCGGGCGAATCCGATCCGACCGGGAGAGCGCACCGGACCATTCTCACCAGCCTACGTGAGTCTACTGCCCACCAACGATTGCAACATGCGCTGTCTCTACTGTGCGCCTGGTGCCGGATCGCTTGACTGTTCGTACATGAGCCCGGAGGTTTGTGAGGCGGCATTGCGCTTTCAGGCAGCGGTGGTCCGGCGTGACGAACGGAAGCACCTGATGGTTTATTACTTTGGCGGCGAACCCTTCGTTGCCTGGAAGCTGGTGCAGTTTGCAGATGTGCTGGGCCGAGAGTTGGCGGCGGAGTTGGGAGTGCCTTTCCGCTCTGCCTGCACCACCAATGCGTTCATGTCAGAGACGCATGCACGCTGGGTGGCGCAACATTTGTCTTTCGCGCTGGTGTCCATGGATGGCCCGGCCGACATGCACGATTTCTACCGGCCTACGCGCTCTGGCAAAGGGACTCATGAGGTCGTCGCTCGCAATGTGCGGATCTTCAGGGATAAAGGCCTGCCGTTTGCCCTGCGTTGCAGCGTGGATGAGCATACCGTTAAGCGATTGCCGGAGGTGGTAGAGTATTTCTGCCGTGAGTTTCAGCCCACGAAGATCAATCTTGAACCTTTGATCGAACATGGGCGCTGCCTGGAGACGGGGTTGAGAAGTCCAGCGCCGGCAGAGTTTGTCAGTGGGGTGGTGGCTGCAGGGCGCGTCGCGCGGCTCTGGGGCGTCGAGTTGAAGCTCACCACGGCCCAGACCGAGCGACTGGCACAGTCTAACTGCATGGTTGCGGAGGATAACTTCGTCGTCGCCCCAGATGGTTTGGTTTCGGCGTGCTATGGCGCCAACCATCGCGGGTCGCTCCAAGCGCCAGACTACGCGATTGGCGAGGTGGATGTGGCGGAAAAGGCGGTTCGCATAGATCCGGCCAAGCTCGCTCGGGTGCGCTCCTACGGCGTGGCCAATATCCCGCGGTGCCGGCGGTGCTTCGCCAAGTGGCATTGCTCGGGCGGCTGTCGTTTATTTCACACGCCGCCATCCTGCAACGCGCCGCCGAACCAGTTGTGTCGCGTTACGCAGACGCTGACGCTCTGGCGGATTCTGATGCAGTTGAGATTATTCGAAGAGGCCGATCGCGTCCGGCTAAACGGAGATCTCCATGAATCTTCCTGACGCCCCCAAATGCTTGGTGTTTCCTGACGGCGACGATTGGATTGTGTATGCGCCGGTCTCGCATTTGGTGCTGCGCAGCAACGAAGCGGGCGCACAAAGGTTTCGAGGATTTGTGGATGTCGGCTCGAACCTCGGTGAGCCGTCGGCGCCACCAGAACCATCACGCGACGAACTAGGGTTTCCACCCACCAACGTCACCATTATGACCAGTAACATGTGCGGGCAGCGTTGCGTTTACTGCTACGGCACGCCCGCGCATGCCAACCGCTCGGTACTGAATCAGGAGTTTTGCCGCGTCGCGCTGGAACTTATGGCGACGCGCGCCCGGGAGGCGCGCCAGCCTGTGCGGGCGTTCTTTCACGGGGTCGGAGAGCCGACATTCGCTTGGACATGTTTCCAAGAGTGCGTCGGTATTGTGCGGGAGACCGGCGATCGTTCCGGTGTGCCTACGTTCCTCCGTCTCTGCTCAGGTGGACAGATCAGCGACCAACAGGCCGAGTGGATCGCCGAACACTTCGACGAAGTAAACGTGTCGCTGGACGGCCCGCGCGACATCCAGAACCGGCAACGTCCCCGGCAGGACGGACGCGACTCGTTCGACGGCCCGTTACGGCTGGCGCGCGCAGTGGTGAAACGCGGCAAGAAACTTTGCATGAAGACGACGGTTACGGAACTCACGGTCCACCGCACAGGCGAGATTGTGGAGTTTGTTGCACGAGAGATCGGGCGAGTACGACTGGACTTGTGCATGATGTTTCAGACGCCTTGGGTGGATACAGACGCCGCGCAACCACCCCTTTGGCAGCAGTATGTCGCAGAATTTGGCAAGGCCCTGGACCTAGGCGCCCGCCTCGGTGTGAAAGTGCGCCACCCCACCATTTCGTTTGAATCACTGTGCTCGGGATACAGCTTCAATGTAGCGACACACTTCTGCCTCGCTCCGCCGAATATCGTCACTTCGTTTTTCGATGTACCCGAAGAAGGTGCTGGCACCCCCAGCGCGGGCGCCTACGGGTGGTATGACGCCGCGACTCGCACGCTTCATTTCGATCACGACAAACGCCGTCGCTTGGAAGAGCAACAGGCACTCTCCGAGTGCCGTTGTTGCGCTTGCGGACCTGCTTGTTTGGGCGCTGCTGGCGTGAAGGGTCGCGTGCCACGCGAAGTCACGGTACTCGGCCCGGTATGCCAAGCGCGCATCGGTGTGTTGAAAGAATTGCTCCGCCGCGTCGTACCCAAGCGGGGCGCACTCTTGGAGGTTGGTGTATGAGCGACGAACAGAAAAAAATCCCTGATCACACTTTGCAGAATGCCGACATCAAAGCGCAGAACGAGCCGCCGATGGTATTTGCTGTCTCCGACCTGCGCGCCTACGTGAAGCCGGACTTGGCCGAGGAACTCGGTTCACCCGCAGGTGGTCTTGCCACATGCGGCACCGAGGTGGTGTGCGCCTGCGTGCCCGTCGAAACGTGCGCGTGCAACACGGTCTCGTACAACTCGGGTGGATCCAGCTGTCCATCAAACTGTTCGTGCGTCGGAAACACGTGCGTCGGCCTGTACTGGTTTCCTTACTGAGGGACTATGAAACACAGCCTGCACGCGTGCATGTGGTGCCTTTGCCTCTTGGTTGTAGTTGCGCATTCGGCCGAAGCCGCCCCCTACGACGAAGTCCTTGCCGGTAATGATGACTACCTGGCCGGCAACTACGCGGGCGCCGAGGCGCATTACGCCGCCGCAATCGTTTCCTCTAACTGGCCTATGGCGTATAACAATCGCGGCCTTGCTCGCATCCACCTCGCCAGCTTTGCCGGGGCGGACGCGGATTTTGACACCGCCAAGAGCCTAGACGCCGCTTACCTGTCCCCTTACGTAAACAAGGGCAAATCCTTGGCTGCCCAGAAACGGTTCGCTGACGCGGTGGCGGAACTACAGGCTGGAATCGCCCTCAGCACCAACAACGCCGCCCTGCTCTACAACCTCGGCTGGGTTTATGACGAGCAAGGTCAGTATGCCCTTGCGATCACCAATTACACTGCCGCGTTGAATCTGGACGCGAACTACTATCGGGCGCAGATGGCACGCGGTATCGCCTATGCTAAACTCGGGGCCACAACGAACGCCATCGCTGATTTCTACGCCACCATCGATAGTGTCGGTGCCAGCAATGACTTTCTTGCTGCCGTCGCGGCGTACAACCTACAACTGTTGCGTGGGCCGGGCGTCAGCTTTGCCAGCGGCCAAGCGGCCACTAATTACATTAACGGAGTGTTTGAATACAGCACAGAGCAATACAGCGCGGCGCTTTCTGATCTTGCTTTTGCCCGCAGTAATGAGACGGACGTTGCCGATATCCCGTGGCTTTCCTACTGGTGCTATCTGAGGACTGGGCAGACGAACGCGGCGGTTTCGGCCCTCAGCCAAGCGAATTCCTTGTTGAACCCACTCTTGGTTTCCAGTCTCAGCGTGCCTTCAACGATATACATTGACGGCGTAAAGCGCGGTTCAACCCCAACGGTGCTACGTCTTTTCTCCAGTCAGTTCGACATATCATTGCGCGGGTCTGACGGCACGCAGATGGTCGAATGGGTAGGCGTCACTTACACCGACGGAACCCCGGGGGGCACGAACAGCATGCGCCTCAATCCGGTGGCAGTGACGAACTACACGACTTTCGGCCCAGTTGTGGATACCGACCGCGATTGGCTGGCCGACAGTTGGGAGGTGAAGTGGTTCGGGGGTCTTGGGTACGGCCCCCAAGATGATCCAAACCATGTCGGGCTAATCAATCTCTATAAGTACTGGTTCTCCTGTAACCCAACTGTTGTTGATACCGATGGTGACGGCGTCTCCGACTACGACGAAGTGTGCATCTACGGCACGGACCCAGCCCGATCCAACAACTTCTATTACGTCAATGACTCTTCGACAAACAACGATGTCTGGTGTACGGCGCCCGGCGACGATGCGAATACGGGAACTGATCCCGCGCATCCGAAGGCAAGCGTGCAAGCGGTGCTGAACACCTACACCTTGCAGCCGGGAGACACGGTGCTAATCGACACCGGGACGTACAACCTGACGAACAACATTACGGTGGGGTCGACGGTCGGCGGATCAAGCGAAGCTCTGGTGGTATTCCAAGCGTCGCCGTACGGGGTGATGATCAATCGGGGCAACACCGAGTCGGGCAATTACGTCTGGGAGATCGATGCCGACTACGTCAAGTTGACCACGGCGACAAGTACGAAGTACCCCGCCCTGTCCCAGAGTTGGATGAAACTGACAGGCGGGTCTCTTGGTGTCTATCTTGTGGCGAACAACTGCCTGTTGAGCCGGATTGATGCGTCCAACAATGCCAGTGTCGGCATTGAGGTTGGAAACTGGCTCGGAGGCAACTATGCCGGCAGCGTCGTTGAGAACTGTTTGGCCCACGACGGAACCTATGGGATCTACTTGGGGTACACGACGCACGACCTTGTGGTGCGCAACTGTACTCTTCAGGGCAGTACCGCTGCATTGTACGTCTACTACTCCAGCAACGATACCATCCAGAACAACATATTCCTTACTCAGGGTTCGGGTCATTACGGGATTGGCTGGGAGGGGTCATTTAATGAAACCAGTGACTACAACCTGTTTCACGTGACAGATGGTGCGGCTATGGGCAAGGACCACGGCGGGAACCTGTACCTCACGTTGGGTGCTTGGCGCAAGTTGACTGGCACCGACAGTCACAGTCTGGTTGGTGACCCATTGTTTGTGAATGCGGCGGGTGGCGACTACCACCTGCAAAGCACGGCGGGCAGCTATCACGGCGGGGCGTGGACAGCAGATTCGACGAACAGTTGCGGGATCGACACCGCCTACGGCGACACGGGCAGCGAGCCATCACCAAACGCGACTCCGCTGCACGCAGTCAATGAGGGGGCGCGCAACATGGGGGCCTATGGCGGTACCGAACAGGCGTCGAAGACGCCGCCAGGACGACTGCTGTGGTTGTACGAGCCGGTCGGTGGCGAGAACTTCTTGGACACCAACACGCCGGTAATGGTGCGCTGGACTTGGGTGGGCACCGGCTGGCAGGCGGGCGACACGCTGCAATTGGCGTCTTCGTCCGACGGAGGCGGCTCCTTCAGCGCGATTCCGGGCGCGGGTGCGGTGGGGGTGTCGGACGGAACGTACTCGTGGAACATCGGCGGGTACACTTCTGGTTCGCTATATCGGTTGAAGCTGACCAGCAACCAGTCCCCGACGGTTTTTGACCAGAGTCTCGCCAACTATCGCGTCGGGGCAGGGATTATTTACTACGTCAACGATGGTTCGACGACCAACGACGAGTGGTGCACGGCACCGGGCAATGATGCCAACACTGGCACCACGCCGGCCGATCCGAAAGCGACTATGCAATCCGTGCTCGACACGTACGATTTGGAACCGGGCGACACTGTTCGGATTGATACCGGCACCTATAATTTGACCAACGACATCACGGTGAGCGGTGCCCATAGCGGTTTGACTAATGCACCCGTGAGCTTTGTTGCGTCGCCGTACGGGGTGACGATCAATCGGGGCGACACGGGATCGAGCAGCTACGGGTGGGATATCAGCGCCAGTTACGTGAACCTCACCACGGCTACGAGTACGAAGTATCCGACGCTGCCGCAGAGTTGGATGAAGGTCACGGGCGGTGGGGACGGAGTTCATGCTTCGGGCAGTGATGTTCTTCTGAGTCGGATCGACGCCTGCAGCAATCGCTACAATGCGATCTATGTGAGTGGTGCGCGCAGCACCGTTCGAAACTGTTTGGCGCGGGAAAGTACAGACAGTGAGTCAGGGGCGGGGATTTACATCTACTGGACTACGTATGCCACGGTGGAAAACTGCACAGTGATTGGGAATGGCGTATACGGCGTGTGGATGTACCCATACTACGGTGCTTTGAACAACGTCATCCGCAACTGTACGATCATCGCGGATGGTACTGGCGACTACGCCGTATACGTCAATGGAAGCGGGCAACCAGACTCGGATTACAACCTGCTGATCGCGACGAACGGGGCGGCGGTGGGATATTCCGCCGGTGCCCGGGCGACGCTGGCCGCCTGGCGGACGGCGACTGGGCAGGACAGCCACAGCTTCAGTCTCGACCCGTTGTTCGTAGATGCGGGAAGCGATGACTATCACCTGCAAAGCACGGCGGGTAGTTACCACGGAGGGGCGTGGACCCCAGATTCAGCGACCAGTTGCGGCATCGACACCGGCTACGGCGATGCGGGCAGTGAACCGGCACCCAACAGCACGCCGTTCCATGCCGCCAACGAGGGGCAGCGAAACATGGGGGCGTATGGCGGAACCGAGCAGGCGTCGAAGACACCGGCAGGACGACTGCTGTGGTTGTACGCGCCTGTGGGTGGAGAGGCATGGTGGAGCACGAATACGATTGCCTGGCAAGCAGTAGGACTGTCTTGGGGAAGCAACGATACAGTCCGCTTGGAGTATTCAGGCAACGGCGGAGGCTCTTGGACAATCATCCCGGGTGCCTCGGCGCTGTCTTGCCAGTCGGGTTATTTCCTGTGGGATACGACGCTGGTACCATCAGGAGCCAAGTATCTTGTCCGGGCATCCTGCAACCAGGATGGCACGGTAACCGTCAGCAATAACACTGTGTTCAGTCTTGTGAAAGATGCAGCGTTGAGCTTCGACGGTGGTGATCAGGTTGTAATTAGCACGACCGGTTCACTCAGTGGAACGTTTACTCTGGAGATGTGGGCTAAGCCAATGAACCCCACAGCGATTCTGGGATTGATCGGATCCCGCAGTCCAAGTGACGGTAGCTTCGATCTAAAACTCCAGTCCGGGAATCAAATTCACGCTGACATCGGCGACGGGAGTTCTTGGATAACCACGGCAGCAGATGCCGCTTTCACGTACACCGTCGGCACTTGGTATCACATCGGTTGTGTGGTCACCCCGACGAACTACGCCATCCTAGTGAATGGGCAGGTCGTGGGAGGCGGTAGTTACAGCGTGAGCACACCGCTCCTGTTTGACGCTAACCACCAGTTGAAGATCGGCTATACAGGCTATTGGGGAGAATTCATGATCGGCTTAATTGACGAAGTGCGTATATGGAATTATGCGCGCACTGAGGACGAGATTCGTTCCACAATGTATCGTTCACTCACAGGTAATGAAGTTGGCTTGGTCGGTTATTGGAACTTTAACGAATCAGCCGAGAGTCAGACGGTCTTCGATAGAACCCCCAACGGCAGCAACGGACAACTCGGATCATCTATGGGGGTGGACTCGGACGATCCCACGCGTGTTGGACAGGACATCTTCACGGCTAGGGGAACGCCGATCTCGTGGCTCAGGAACTATGGATTGACCAATGACACATTCGATGTCGAGGAACTGAAAGATGTGGATGGCGACGGCAAGGCTGCCTGGGAGGAATACCTCTCCGGCACCGATCCAACAAACTCGGCCAGTGTCCTCCGCATTACAGCCATTGAACAAATCGGCGCGAATATTCGAGTAAGTTTCACTTCTGTCAGCGAAAAATACTACTGCCTTGAGCGTTGCGACTTCATCGGCGGTGCGTGGACCACCGCCGTGGATAATATCCCCGGAAACGACGGCATCCAACAGGTAACGGATGTAGGTGGAGCAAACCGACCGACAAGTTTCTATCGAGTGAGACTCAGCCAGTTAAGTGGTCCGCCGCCGGAGGACAGCGATGGCGATGGCATCCCCGATTGGTGGATGCAACTTTACTTCGGTCATCCCACAGGGTTGGAGTTAGACCACTCTCGGGCCGAGGACGATCCCGACGGGGACGGCATGTCCAATCTTCATGAGTATTGGGCTGGCACTAACCCCACGAACAGCGCATCGGCCTTCCGCATCACCTCGGTTGTGCAGGAAGGTGATGACATCCGGGTGACTTGGAACACAGGCGGCGGCACGACCAACGTGGTGGAGGCCACATCGAATCTCAGCGGCAGTTACTCAAACCTCAGCGCGAATATCCTCATCTCAGGTGGCGGGGACGCGACGACCAACTACCTCGACAGCGGCGGCACGACGAACGCACCCGTCCGGTTCTACCGCGTACGGCTGGTGCCGTAGCCCGACCCCATAGGCCATTCAAAGACTTGGCCTTTGCCGCGCCGGCTTTGCCCCGCCGCCCGCAAAGCGCCAAGACTTTGTTCTGGCATTGGCTATCCAATTCGCTGGCGATGTCGCCCCGACTAACTCCGTCGGGGCCACAGCGCTTGCTCAAATCTGACCGTCCGCTTTCACATCGCATCCGCGAACTGGTTTCGTTGTCACCGGGACCGCAGCCATCCGCGCGGGCAGCCAAAGACTTCGTGCCTTTTCGCTTCGGCACAAACGGCGGTGCTCCGCTGCAAAACCCCAAAGACTTTGGCTTTGCGGGTGGCGATCCGATGCCGCCTCGATGTCGCCGCTGCGAGCCGTGGTTTCTCGCGGCCACATCGGACACGACCGGTCCCTCTAGTTGGTGCTTGACATATCAAGCACGCATTGTATTGTAAGCGCCGTGAATAACGAACTGAAACTCGCAACGATGTTGAGGGATGCCCGGAACAACCTCGGACTCACGCTGCGTGAGGTCGAGGCCAAAGCCGGAGTATCTAACGCCTACCTGAGTCAGTTGGAGGGTGGGAAAATCAAGCACCCGTCTCCCCAAGTTCTTCACAGGCTATGTGAACTGTATGACTGCCCATATTCGGTGGCAATGGAACTGGCGGGCTACCCCATACCAGCCGCCAGTAAATCTCCAGCTAAAGCTCGATTTGCAGCCCGCCTCGGCAACACCACGATGCAGGAGGAGGAAGCCTTGCTGGAATACCTTCAGTTCCTGCGGTCACGCAAACGGTGATATGCGCCATGATTTGGTCGTTCTCCAAGAACAGGGTTTTCAGGAAGTGCCAGCGTCAGTGGTTTTACAAGGCCTGTTGCGCATCGGCGCAAGCAAGAGACCCTGTTCGACACGAGGCTTACTTGCTCTCAAAACTTCAATCGGTGTCCGCATGGCGAGGACAGATTGTGGACAGTATCGTTGAGACAGTGCTAGCTCCGGCTTTGAACCGAGGGGAGCGACCATTACTGAACGACGTATTGAACGAGGCGCGCGTATTATTTGATGCCCAACTTGCCTTTGGCCGTCAGCATCGCCTTCGCGAACCGGGACTGAATTTAACCAACGCAGGAACAGCGTTCGCTGCATTTTACGCAGTCGAGTATGGGGGGAGTGTTTCTGACGAAGAGGTTAGACTGGCATGGGAGGATGTGGAAACCGCGTTTAGAAATCTCTACGGAATGTCCGAGTTCAAACAACTGTTGCGCAATAGCACCTACTGCGCTGCTCAACGCGCGCTTTTGTTCGACCATTCCGGTGCAAAAGTACGTGCAGTGCCCGATTTAATCGCCTTCTTCGCGGACCGCCCTCCACTCATCGTAGACTGGAAGGTTCATACGTTCGGCGTCCACGACTATCGCGACCAATTGGTCACCTATGCCATCGCACTCACACGCGCGAAGCCCCACCGCGACTTTCCTGCTGACATAGCGCGTTGGCGAGAGACGGACATTGAGTTGTTGGAGGTTCAACTTCTGCGTGGATTTGTTCGTCATCATGTAATCGAAGAGGCCGATGTCGAAGCAACCGATCATCGCATTGCACAGGGGATTCTCGCCATGCAGCTTGCGTGCGACGGGAAGGACGCGAACGAACTACGCCCCGATGATTTTCCGTCTGCTTGGGATCCGAAGACCTGCCAAACGTGCACGTTCCGCAAAATCTGTTGGAGTTCACTATCATGAATACACTTGAAACCAACGTTTACCGCATCGAAAGCCTCACCGACCTCTCGGCACGTTACCGCCTTTACCGTGTGCGAGGGCTTTCGCCGGAACAAGACGAGTATTATCGCAATCTGAACATCCTCGTGACGCAACTCGCTCGCGCGCTGAGGTCACCAGTGAGCTTCATCGAACGCGATGGTTCTCCGTGGATCGCCGTCCGCGAAGGCGACGCAGAACCAGCCGCACAGCACATGCTCGTGCGGCGTGCCGTTTATCTTGACCGGAGTGACGAAACGTTACCCCTGAACTTCGCCAATCTTGACGCGGTAACACAGCCCATCGCGATCCGGTTCCTACAGTTCTCAGTTCAAACCGCCCTACGAAAGCACCATCATCTCTGGCAACCGAACAGCGGTGGTGCCTATTTTGAGAAGAGTGCTGCGAAAGTACAGAACGGTATCGGTCTCCACGACGGATTCCTAGTGCGGGCGATGGCGTTGGAGAGTGGCAGTATCGGACTTTGCGTCGATGTTCGGCATAAATACGTCTCTGTTCAGCCATTGCCAGCGAGAATGGACCGACGCGATTTCCACCGCTACAAGATGAGCCATGCCATCTTCCATTTCGGCCACGAATGGTTCGAGGTAAGGCTGACCGATTGGGAAGAACTGACCGTGCAGGAATACGTGTTCTCGGACAACGGCCACCAGGTGAACTTACTCGAATACCTCCAAGAGCGGTCGGCAAAGCCTCTTCCACCGGAATTAGTGCAACTTCCAAAGGACAGTTGCGTTGTCCACTACTTCAACAGTCGAGGGGAGAACCGCGCAGCGCCGGCTACCCTCTGCCATCAAGTTTTTGAAACTTCGGATCCACGCGTTCGGCGAGGGCACGGCCGGACACTCCTTCCACCACATGTCCGGCGCATCGCAATTGGGGAGTTTGTGAACGCACAACTCAACAAGCTCGTGATGGGAGGTATCTCTGTTCGCCTCGCTGCACAGCCCGTCGTGGTGCCCCCAAAAATGTTCCAAGTCCCCGATCTGAAATTCGGCGGCGACAAGATTCTATCCCTGAAGGGGACACCCGGAGCCCAGCAGACCACGCTAGAAGACCTCGGGAAGACGCGCCCCGCACTCCTTCTCAACAAGGCGGTAGGACTTTTCATCTCGGACCCATTTCAGCGGCAGTTTTTCTTTATGCCAGAAACTATCCGGCAGAGTTGGGGGCCGCAGTTTCTTGCAGACCTATGCAAGAAAGTCGATGCGCTTTATCCGCAACAAGTACCCTACGCACCCGAAGTGATCACCTATGATGATCGGAAGGGACGCACTTTCGTTGAACAGGGTTTAGCCCTTATGGAATCAGCTTCGCACCGTGGCGTTCGAGTGGGTTTTGCGGTGGTGATGATCCACGAACCAGCGGACCGCAAGCAACGGCACCAAGATGAACTCGCTGCCTATGCCATTCGTTCACTTCGGAAGAAATGCGATGTCACTGCCGCTGTGATTCACACGACCGTCGGGTCTGAATGTTACGAATTCCGAACTAATGGCGGGCAGATGATTTACGTTGCACGCAGCGATAAGCGGGGCAAGCTGGATGGCTACATGCGCAATGTCGCGCTGAACAAGGTGCTTCTGACGAACGAAAAATGGCCCTTTGTGCTAGCCGACCCGATGCACGCGGACTTGACCATTGGCGTGGACGTGAAGGCAAATTACGCGGGGTTCACGACTGTTGGGCGAGGCGGCGCCTTTATCGAGACACACGGGATGGAGTGCAGACAGAAGGAACAGCTTCATACTGATGAGTTTCAAAAACTGACTATTGATGCGGTACGGAGCTACAGCAATCGCACCGGCGAACTGGCTCGCGCCATCAGCATGCACCGCGATGGTCGTATGTTCGAGTCCGAAATCCGCGGGGCCAAGGCTGCGATAGACGCTCTCATAGCTGACGGCTACGTAGCGCCCAACGTCACGTTTACTTGCCTTGAAATCGGCAAGTCGAGCTTTACCTCACTACGGCTATTTGACGTTATGAGCAACGGGCACGAACGTCCAATCATAAGGAATCCACAGGTTGGAGCGTATTATCTCCCGAATGATCAAGAGGGTTATCTCTGTGCAACCGGACGCGCGTTCCCGCGCGATGGCACCGTCTATCCGTTGCACGTGAAAAAGCTATTCGGCCCTCTTCCCATCGAGCAGTGTCTAGAGGACGTTTACCGTCTGACCACCCTGACCTGGTCACGACCGGAGGACTGCACCCGCTACCCCATCACCATCAAACTCAATGACCGTCGACTGTTCGAAGACGCAGGTGAATTCGATCAACACGAGATCGAACTCCGCGAAGAGGAGGTTAAAGCATGAGCGAAACCGGAATCTATGCTGGCAGCTACCAACACGTCCGCAATTATGCACGTTCTGTGGATCGGCTTCTTCTGGACCTTAACTCGGGTACAAGCCCGACCGAAGAAGCTGTAGCACCGGTGGTTTCTCTCCTCGAAGCCATGCAGGACGAAAAGACCGCCGCTCCCTCTATTCAGCTTTTGGAGATTAGGTGGAAGCAACGCGCGAGCATACCAGCATCGCGACTGGCCGAAATTGTTTCTGAACTGCGGACGCAGCAAATTAGCCCCCGCACGCTCGACGACCTTGAAGACTTGGCGAGCCTGCTTGACCAAGAGAGAGCCGACATGCGTTTGAAGTTGCGCGGCGTATGATGCTGGACGATTATCTCGCCGGTTCCGTCGGGCAGTTACTTGAGCGTGCCCGCCATCTACAAGGCGCAATCTCGAAGCAATTTGAGCCAGAGTTTCGCGCGTTGGCGCTGACGTGCCGGAATCACGTTAACTCGCTAATCCCAGATTTGCAGAATCTTCTCACAGACCCTCGCTACAAAAAGCCCAAAACCCAAGGGATTCGTCTGCGCGCCTACAAACTTCTTGTGGATGAGTTGGATTTTATTGAGTGCGTCGGCTTCGCAGCGCTCGACCGTATTAACCCGGAAGATACGCTCATGACTCGGCTTGTCGCCGACATCGCAGAGGAGTTGATGTATCCGCTCATTCCTCCGGTGGTGTCCTGCCAATCGCATTTTTCCTCCTACTTCCACGCATTTCCCGCTCTCAACCTATTGCGCGTTCCTCTGAAGGAGGGGCACTTTCTTCTGCACCTCCCGGACCTCTATCACGAGCTTGGACACTTCATTCTCACCGAGCAGAATAACCCGGTTGTCGAACCGTTCCTGAAAGCTCACACTTCTGCCGCGACCACAGCGCGAGGGCACATGGCCGCGCTACTTTCCAAACCGACCAGAGGTCCGAAGACCACTCAGCAACATTTGCTCGCTTGGACAACGTGTTGGATGGGGGCGTGGGCCACGGAAATCCTCTGTGATCTTTTCGGCGCATTTGCCGTCGGCCCGGCCTATGGCTGGGGTCATCTTCACCTTTGTGCCAAACGCGGAGGCGATCCCTTTCTCGTAGAAACATCGCCTGATTCATCTCATCCGCCGGACGAAGCGCGGATGTTTGTGATGCTCGAAGCATTGGTTCTCCTCGGCTATCATAAGGACGCTACAGCGATTGAAGCGCACTGGCGCGATCTCCACTCCTTCGGAGGCTACAAGTCCAACGCCGACTATCAATTGTGCTTTCCGAATAACGTACTCAAACGCTTCGTCGAAGAAGCCTTCGCCGGTTACCAAGCGATGAACTGCCGCTGCTCCGCACCGAATTCCGGCTGTCGCGTTCATGACTTGTTGAATGAAGCGTGGAAGCAGTTTTGGGTGGCCCCTGCTAATTACTCGGCTTGGGAGCAACGCAAACAGTCAGACCTGTTCCCCAAAGCCTAATGCAAGCTGTTTCAGCGTTTGGTTTCCCACTAAGAAAGCCATCCAAAGACTTGGCCTTCGCCGCGTCGGCCTTTCCCCTCGCCCCGGAGCCGCCGCCCGCAAAGCGCCAAGACTTTGTTCTGGCGTGGGCTACCTGATTCGCTGGCGATGTCGCCCCGACTAACTCCGTCGGGGCCGCATCGCTTCCGAAGATTCCCGCGCCCTTTGTCGCAAACCATTACTGGCGCTTTCGGAAGGACGGAACACGGCGAGACTATCCGTGCGGGCCGCCAAAGACATTGTGGTTTTTCGCTCCGGCCCGCTTCGCTCTGCTGCGCTGTAAAACCCCAAAGACTTTGGCCTTGGCCTCTGCTATCAAGCTGCACTTGCGATGTCGCCGCTGCGAGCCGTCGCTTCTCGCGGCCACATCGCTTTCCTGAAATCGCAATTCCGCTGCGCATTCGAACTCCATTGGCGTCAGTAAAGGCGAGGCATACACCTTGCAGCGTCGACTGCTCATGAACACCCTGAATTGTGCAATAGAATGGTTTCTCGATCACTGTGCCAACCACCGAAAGCTCAGCCGCCATACCCTGAAGGCGTATAAACAAGATCTTTCGCGTTTTGCCGCATTTGCAGGAGAGGCGTCTGGTGATGTTCCAATTGCCGCCGTCGATAAGAATCTCATCCAGCGATGGCTCGGAACTATGACGGCAGCAAAACCGCGCACGGTCCGCCGCCGTTTAGCGACCGTAAAATCCATGTTTGCCTGCTTGGAGCGGTACGGAAACTTGGTCAACAATCCGCTGGCGGGGATGCGGAGCGAGGTGAAAACCGGAATCAGCCTTCCGAAAACTCTGGCCCGTACCACAATCAAATCGCTTCTCCGATCCACTCGCCGCAAGTCTTCCGCCGCAGACCGGATTTCTGCAACAAACAGAATTCGTAACACGGCACTGGTGGAACTGTTGTTTGCTTCTGGAATGCGGGTGAGCGAGGTGATGTCCCTGAACATTTCGGACCTCGATATGGAGCGGCTCGTGATTTCAGTGCACGGCAAAGGCAATCGCGAACGCGAAATACCTATTGTCTGCGACGCCGTCCAGGAAGCATTGGCTGATCACATCGACCGGCGGCGCCGTCAATGTGCCAAAGAGGACGATCCATTGTTCGTGAACCTGCGCGGTTCCCGACTCTCCGACCAATCCATCCGCGCAATATTGGGCCGACACGGCAAACAGATTGGAGCGGGGCGCGTGACACCACACATGTTACGCCATACCGTTGCTACCCTGCTCTTGGAGGATGGGGTGGACTTGAGGCACATCCAGCGTCTCCTCGGACACAGTTCCATCACCACAACCACGATTTACGTCCAGGTCAGTGAGCGGAGCCAGCGACAGGTTCTCTCGCGACGGCACCCGCGAAATAGGATGAAGTTCTAATCTACACAAGGTCGGACTTCGCTACAGCGTGTGGGTGGGCGATTCGCTTTCGGGTGGAATATCCCCACGGAAAGCGTTGCAGAATTGAACCGCACTTGCCATTATCAGGGATAACTGAGAATTATCTAGTACCGTTGCGTATGCCTGTCTAGGCGAGAGGCAAATGGAGAATCACGCGGAGGCGATTGCGGTTTTAGAATCGGCATTCTTGGAAGCCGAAAAGGGTTCCGGTGGTACCGTCCTGATACGAGGAGAGAGTGGCATCGGCAAGACGTTCCTGATTAAGCAGTTTTCGTCTTCACATGAGGACGACTGCTTTCTCGTGAAGACCAGGGGACTACCGGCTGCCCAACCCGCACTTTCGTCGATCTACGAATCCCTCTTCGATCTTGCCTCGAAGAAACACGTTAGCAGGTCGATGTACGTTTCGCTGTTGAGTCGTTACAGCAAACTCCTGCCGGGATTCGGTCAGTATATTGTCCCCTTGGTTGGATTACTCAAAGCTGATGCGCTTCAAGAGGTCATCGCAAGATCTGGCGTGGCGTTTGGGACGTCGCCCGCCGCGCATGTGGTAAGGTTCGTCCAAGAGCTAGCGGGGAAGCGCACTGTCCTATGGGTTGTTGATGATGCTCAGTGGGTGGATTCTGAAAGCTGGTCATGTGTGGTCCACATTGTCAACAAAGCGAGAGCATTAGGTTGGTGTATTGTGTTGGGTTTCAATGATAAGACCGAGCAGTGGCAACCTGAGGGCTTCGACATTGAGCTTGCATCAAGCTATTGGCAGCAGCATTCCGATGAACTCTCCTGGACTGGTGTCGAGGCCAAGAGATGGACAGTTGAGGCTCTTCCGTCGCTATGCGCCGAGATACTTGGGAAGCCTTGTGCGTTAAGCCCAGTAGAAATCCAACAACTGCATGACTACACCTCTGGCATCCCTCTTTACGTAGCGTCGGCTCTGGACGTTCTTAAGAACGACGGTAGACTCACAATAAGTGGCGAGGTGTGGAAGGCGGGCTCTGAATGGCGCGACTTGGACATTCATCAGCCAATTCGCGAAGCGCTTGAAAGACGTTTGAAAGCAGCGTATAGCGCCGTACCCAACAGCAGGGAATCACTGGAAGTCGCTAGCGTTATAGGGCAGATCTTCAACGATGACACGATAGACAGCGTGTTGGCTGCAGGGAACTGCTATAAGCAATTATGCGAGATTGAACAACGCTTTCGAATCATCGAGTACATCGTTGCGCACAGGTACTGGACTTTCGATCATAATCTGATCCGCGAATCAATCTATCGATCCCTAGGGCACCGAGCAAAACGCATCCATCTCCAACTGGCAAAGATCCTCGAGGCAAGCGAAGACGCAAATGTTCTGACCATTGCATTCCACTATGAACAAGCGGGGGAATACGAGCAGGCGGTGCGGTTCAAGCTTCGTGAAGCCGAACGCTTGCTAGGTGGAGGCCTCTTTCTGCCTGCACTTTCGGTCGTTGATCATGTTCGCGGGCTCATCTCGGCATACAAGGTTCGCCTCCCTAGCGATTTATCGACGGCAGTCGACACAGTTCATGGCCGTCTGCTCTTTCACACGCGGCAGTATCAAGAAGCTTTGAATCTGTTCGCATCGCTTCTACAGGGCGCGAAAGCACTTCCCGAGGAGGCCCTCTTCCATCGCTGGGTGGGGCGCTGTCTATTGAAGCTTCACAGCCCGGACGATTTTCGGCAGAGCGTCAAGCATCTGCAGAAGGCAACAGCGCTTTACAAAGAAATGGCGGATCTATCCGCTGAAGGAGACACCCACACGGACTTAGTGGTCGCCCATGCACATCTGAACCAATTTGACCGTGCTGAGCAATCCTTCAAGGACGCCGAAGCTTGCTTCGATCGCGCCGGGGACCAACTCGGTATGGCCCGCCTGCAAAGGCGAAACGTAATCTTTATGGAAAGCGTGGTAGCGGCGCCAATCCTCGAGAGACTTGCACATAGCTTTGAGGAATGGGGCGTTCCCCATGAAGTGGTGATGTCTCTAAACAATGCCGCCACGGAGTATCTTTACTTGGGGGAGTACGACAAGGCCGCTGAACTACTATCTCGTGCCATGCGCGCATCTGTCGACATCGGTGACTTCGGCATTGCGTATCTCTACTGCAACCTCGCCGTCACCTCTATCGTCCGCGGTAGGCACGAACAGGCTCGAGAGTGCATCCGCCAAGCGCGCATAGGGCGACTTCGGACTGTCGAAGAACTCATCCTCGATACAGCGGATGGCGTCTTGGTGGCAGTGACATCTGGCTTTGGGGCGGGGAAGGCCATCTTCGCGAGGATCCTCACGATTGCGGATACCACTGGTGAGCAGGTGTACGTCATGCCGACGAAAATCAACTTGGCAACATGCCTCCGTGGGATGGGGCTCGTGCCCGAAGCCGTGGAAGTGTTGGAGTCCCTCAAACCGAGAGAAGAGAATACATTTTCATCCTATAATAACCGAAAATGGTTCCGACTGCTCGCTGCTTGCTACTCCCAACTGGGTCAAGAATCGGAAAGGGAGAAATTCGAGGCAGCCTTTGCTTGGTGCGATCTTGAGAAACCGCCTTCGTCCTATTACGAGTATCCGTTTGCGTTGATTGATATGCAGTTCTGGAGCGATTGACCTCAAAGGAGGTTGGTGGCCGGTTAATCTCCTGACAACACGGGTTCACGGGCCATTGCCGTCCGTACGATCTCTCCTATTACCTCTCGGTAGCAGGAGATGCTTTGCATCGCGGCAGCGGCAAACGAGGATTCGCTGTCAAGATCAGGATGAGTCGAGACTTCCATGCAGAAAGGCGCTCCGTTCTCGTCGAGTCGAAAGTCGCATCGGGAGTAATCTCTAAGTCCGAAGAGTTCATGAACTCTTACGGCACACTCCATCGCCTCCACCACGGCAGGGCCAAAGGTGGGCATATAGTAGGTGATCGTGTCCCCGATAGCGTCCAGACGAGTCTGCAGTGATCCCGAAATCCTCTTGCCATTCTTCAGCACTCCCGCACAACCAAGTGCCTTGGTATCAGGGCGGTTACCTAATACTGCTACGCTCCATTCCTCGCCGCCAATGAATTCCTCTACGACTGCAGCTTGATGGAACCGCTCGTGTACATGGCGCACCCGCCTCTTGACAGCCTCCGAATCTCCACAGACAGCATCTTCATCAATTCCCAGAGAATCCGATTCGTGATTCGGCTTCACGATAACGGGCAGTCGAAAGTGGGCGAGTCCTTCTCCGTTAGGATACTGCCCCTCGTACGCCAAGATGCTGTTGGGGACGCGTATGCCGAATCCGGCAAGCAGTCTGTTCGCATGGTACTTGTGCCTTGCGAGGGTCATGCCATAGGCCGTCGATCCCAAAAGGGGCAAATTGTAAAGTTGGCAGACTGCGGGAACGGCGATCTTGCGTTCGAGACCGCGGAAACCAATAGACTTGTTAAACAGCAGCGAACATCGTTGGCGGATGTCAGCACTCCTCTCTAACAAACCTTGTGGGCCATCTATGATTTCGACCCCAAAGCCAAGTTCTTTCAGTGTCCTCGCTATCTGATTGACTTCTTGGGGCTTCGGGAACTCGCTGATGCGATCTTCAGACTTGTTCTGGTCAGTCCCGAAATACGGGTTCCCAGTGATCTCGTAGACGAGGCCGATGACTTTACCTTGCATCAAGCTCTCCTCCCCACCTCAGCCCTCAATACCGTATACGGCCACCCGTCAAACCTGAAGCAATCGATGTGGCAGAAGCCTGCGTCCTTAAGCATCCTCACAAAGTCATCTGCTGTGAGAAGGGCGTAGCTTACGCTGAAATGTAGGCGATCCTGATGGGGGTCAGCTGCCGCTATTTCGTAATCGACGATTTGGCGATCGGAAGTGTAGCTACACCGATCCGTCACCTGCCACTTGCGATTCACGGCATCGATATTGCCGAGTACACGTGCACAACCCCGCGGTCGTTCGCGCTCCCGCAGGCACCCCGTTGAACTCCTTCGCCAGTTCCGGACGTCGAAAACGAGGTGCCCGCCCACCTGCAAGAGGCTGAAAAAGCGCGTGAGAATGGTGGGGAGCTTGGCGCCCTCCGCATGGGGTAGAGACAGGCTGAGTAGATAGACCAGACGGAAGTGCTTGCTGACATCAAATGATTGGAGGTCGACTTCTTCCCAGCGGCGCCGCACGAGCCGGATCCGAGGGTTTAACTGCTTTGCCCGTCTCAGCATGCCTCGTGAGGCATCCATGCCGCATATGTTGGTGAAGCCTCGCCGGCGGAGATGACCAAGTGCGTCTCCTGTCCCACAGGCGGCGTCAAGGATTGACGACTTGGCCGAAATACCCAATGCCTGGATTAGCTGATCTAGCATTCGTTCTTCGGCGGCAAGATGGCCGGTTGCCGCAATCAACTCTCGGTAGAACAAAGAGAAGTTGTCATATGTGTCCTGCGTCCCGTCCGTCTGGTTCTGATGCATGCATGCCCCCTCAGTGACGCTGGATAATTCTCAGTTATCCCTACTTCGGGAGGTCGGCTCGCAGTTCAGGGAGGGACGACGGCGGACATCTCCGCGCTCGGGCCGTTGCGGCCCCATTGAAGTTGCGTTGTTGACCCGGCTCAGATACAGGCAAAGGAAGGTTTCCACGACTGTGTCCCGCGCCAACTCAGGATCTGTGAGACTTCACCCCGCTATCATCTTGGTGGCGTGATAGTTGCTATTTACGGTGCCACAATGCGGAAGCCCATCTTCAGCGCTATAAACCGTTGCGTGTGGCATCTTCTCTTCGCCACGAGCTTGGCGTTCGCCGGCACAGTCCGGGCCGACACCGAGTCAATCGATCTCAAGGCTATCGCCAAGAAGGCGCGACCGGCGGTGATGTTGCTCGTTGTCTCCGACGCGAGCGGGAAAGAGATCGCCACCGGCACCGGCTTCCTTGTCTCCAGCGACGGCAAACTCATTACCAACCATCACGTCATCGAGGGTGCGTCTAGTGCAGTCGCCAAAGCGGAGAATGGCAGCCTGTTCCCTGTCGAAGGTGTTTTGGCCGACGATCCGAAGAACGACCTTGTTTTGCTGAAAATCAAGGGGAAGGGCTTGCCGTTCCTGACGCTCGGTGAAAGCGACAAGATCGAAGTCGGCACCCGCATCGCCGTCATCGGCAGCCCGTTCGGTTTGGAGGGAACGCTCTCGGAGGGGATTGTCTCGGCGGTGCGTGAATTGATGGGCGACGCCAAAGTACTTCAAGTTACCGCTGCCATCTCGCCGGGTTCCAGCGGCTCACCGGTGATCAACGCGAAAGGAGACGTTGTCGGCATTGCTTCTGCCGTGCTACGGGGTGGACAGGCGCTCAACTTTGCCGAGCCAGCGGACTGCGGCATCCCATTGATAGCAAAAGTTAAACCATCCTCCTTGCCGCGACCCCTCAACCAGCCACCCAACGCGGCCAGCGAGGATGCCATTTTCTCGGACCCGGATTGGCGTGCGGTATGTGCTGCTGAGGCGGACGGCGACTACCTCGAGAACCTCAAGCGTTCTAGACTGTTGGTCGGCCGGTATCCCGATAACGCCAACGCGTGGTGGGTGCTGGGCTGTTCTTTTGGGTATCTGAACTTCAATGACGACGCGATTGCGGCCTATCGGCATGCGATCAAGATCAAGCCGGACTTCGCCGAGGCGTGGAACAACTTAGGTGGGGCATATGATAAGTCCGGGCGGGGCGACGACGCGATTGCTAGCTTCCGGCAAGCCATCAAGATCGAGCCGGACTGCCCCAAGGCATGGTTCAACCTCGGTTTCTGTTATCGGGAGCAGGGCAAGTACGACGACGCGGTCACCGCCTTACGCCAAGCAATTAAACAGAAACCGGATGATCCACACGCGTGGTCTCTCCTCGGTGAGGTTTATAAGACGCAGGACAAGTACGACGATGCTGTCGCAGCGTACCGCCAAGCAATGAAACTGAAACCTGACGATGCTAGCGTTTGGTGCTGTCTGGGCGTGTCCTTCATGCTTCAAGACAAGCACGACGACGCTATCGCGGCCTTGCGCCAAGCAATAAGACTGAAACCGGATTATCCAGAGGCTTGGTGCTCGCTCGGCTTGACGTACGGAAATCAGGGCAAGTTCGATGACGCCGTCACAGCCCTCCGCCAAGCGACCGCGCTAAAGCCGGATGATCCAGATGCGTGGTGCGCCCTCGCCTTGGTATATGGGAGTCAGAGCAAGTTCGGTGATGCTGTCGCAGCCTCTCTCGAAGCCATCAAACTGAAGCCAGACGGTCCAGACGCTTGGTTCAACCTGGGCGTGGCTTACGCAGGGCAGGGCAACCGATCTGCGGCACTCGACGCTCTCGATCATCTTCGCAAGCTCGATCCGTCATCGGCGGAGAAGCTGGCTGACCTTCTATCGCGTACAGCCCATGATCAAGTAATCCAACAGGAGCCGGACTCCCCAGTTGCTTGGTACAATCGAGGTGTGGATTGCGTGAACCAAGGCAAGTACGACGAGGCCATCGCGGCCTTTCGCCAAACACTTAAACTGAAACCGGATTCTCCAGAAGCTTGGAACAACATGGGGGCGACTTACGAAAGACAAGGCAAGTATGATGACGCTATCGCGGCTTACCGCGAAGCGATCCGTCTCAGCCCGGATCTTTACACAGCTTGGTATAACCTCGGTGCAGTTTATGGGCATCAGGGCCAACATGAGTTGGCAATCACCGCCAACCGCCAAGCAGTCAAAATCAAGCCGGATGAACCAGAAGCTTGGTACAACCTCGGTGTGGGCCATTCACACTTAGCCAACAACGCCGAAGCGGCCGTGGCTTTCCGCCAAGCACTCAAACTGAAACCTGATTATCGTGACGCTTGGTACGCTATCGGCGTATGCTATGTGGCGCAGGGCAAGCGGCCAGAGGCGCTCGACGCTCTCGATCATCTGCGCAAGCTCGATCCATCACGGGCCACCGAGTTGGCTGACCTTCTGTCGGGCAAATGAATTCGAATGGATTCTATTTTGCGCCATCATGGAAGGACGAACTTAGGAGCACGCTTGCGATATGAGTCCTCATCGCCGGCGATTGACGAAACGTAGAATCGCGCTGATCCAAATGGAGCGGAGCGTGAAACTCTTGGAGACAGGCGACAGCATTTCGGCTTTAACTCTTGCCGGAGCGGCTGATGAAATCTTAGGGCGCATCGTTGCTCGGAAGGGAAAGGTCCCTCGTGTGGAACGAAACGCTGCCTATCTCGGTTCGATTTATGAATACTTCGGCAAGCCACGCCCCTCTAAAAAGGAACTGATTGCGATCGAGAACAGAATCCGTAATGAACTGAAACATCAAGACGATGGCAGAAATGTGAAGGTCGAGGGCGATTTCCGATCTGCGGCTGAAGAAATGTTGTTGCGATGCATGTTCAACCATTTCGACGCTTTTGGATGTTATCCGAAAAGCAGGATGCTACGCGGTTGGTTTGAGGACATGACCCTATGAAGGTGTCCACGCTTGTCGAACGTTTGATGCCAAGGCGGATATGAAACTGCTCGTAGACTCTTGCGTCTTCATTGATGCATTCGATCCTCAGTCTTCAAACCACGTGGAATCGCTCGCTGTGTTGGAAGATCTCCACCGTTGCGACATCCTCATCACGATGCCCGCTCACGCATGGTTCGAGGTTCAATGCACATTACAGAGGCTCATCGCAGACAAGCGCTTCGTCGGCCCAACCATACAAGGTCAGATGAACTATCCCGTCGAGTTGATTCACATTGACGAGCCGTTCATCAAGAAGTACGCGATGACTGACATTCCGTACATCAAGGCTAGTGACCACATATTCGTTGCCATCGCAAGGGTCAATGGCTACCCACTAGTCACCAGCGACTCGAAGATGGCAGAGGTTTCCAAACAGTGCGGCGTCCGGGTGTTCAGTCCAACGGAGTTTTCCAATGAACTCGTGAAGGGCACCTAGCCGCAGCCAATCTTCGAGGACGGCTTGGCGGTAGAGAATGGTTTGCGCGAATCGCCTTTGAATTATACGGCTCGCTGTGCGCCGTCAAGGTAGTGCAAACGACAGCCTCCACCCTGACCGTGCTCGCTCCGCCCGCGGCTTTGGCTTCTAAGACTTCACGCGGGAGCTGCTTCACGCCCACAGCCGACTACTGATTCTGTTCCCACACGGGAACAGATCCACAGGCGATTCATGGCTAACTCGGTCCCTAGCAGAGCGCCCTCAACCGAGGGGAAACACAGCATGGGCGATTCAACCAATGGCTCTCAAACGGTCAAAGGGAGGGCAACAGCATCAACTCGATTTGTTCTCGGGCAACGGGAAATCACATGAGTACGCTGACTCAATACGGCTTCATGGCGGAACAACTCTGGCGGGAGCACCGTCCGCAAATGGTGGCGGAAATGGAGCGGACGGGCACGCTCCAGCAGATGTTGCTAGAGGCCGAGACCCAGACCAAGGACGAAATGGACACGATGCGCCGGCAACTGATCCAACAGGGGCTGAAACCACAACAGGCCCACGACCGCGCTTGGGAGATCGTCAGGGAGAAGTACATTCTCCTGCCGCCGGAGAGCGATTAGGCCCGCCGCGCAACTTCGCCAACTACCGGATTACTGACCGTGACCGCCTTGGCGAGGGGTCGCTCAAACAGAAGTTCCGCGCCAACGTCGAGGCGATCAAACTTCTGCGCCGCCTCGAATCCGAGAAGCGCCTCGCCTCTGACGACGAGAAGGCGGTCCTCGTCCGGTACGTCGGTTGGGGCGGGCTGCCGCAGGTGTTCGATGTCAACTCGCGCGAGTGGTTCAAGGAGCAGGTTGAACTGTCCGAGCTTCTGACAGACGAGGAACACACCTCCGCGCGCGCGTCCACCCTCAACGCGCATTACACGTCGACAGTTGTCATTCGCGGCATGTATGCCGCCCTTCGCCGCTACGGTTTTAAATACGGGCGGATTCTGGAGCCGGCGTTGGGGCTTGGTCATTTCGTCGGCTTGATGCCCGACGAGATGCACGCACACTCAACCATTACCGGTGTCGAGATTGATCTTCTGACCGCCCGGCTCGCCAAGGCGCTGTATCCCGATGCCGACATTCGCCACCAGCCCTTCGAGGAAGCAAAGCTGGCTGACGGCTTCTACGACGTGGCGATCTCCAACATACCGTTTGGCGATTATCAGCCATTCGACCCTCGCTTCAACGTCTTCAAGTTTCCCATCCACGACTACTTTTTCGCCGCTGCGGTGGAGAAAGTGCGGCCGGGCGGACTGATTCTGTTCATCACTTCCAAGGGCACGCTCGACAAGGAGGATTCGACACTGCGCGAATACCTGGCCCAACGGGCCAACCTCGTCGGCGCGATTCGGCTTCCAAACGATGCTTTCAGGCGCAACGCCAACACTGAGGTCACGACCGACATCGTGATGTTGCGCAAACTGAATCCCGGCGAAACACCATCCGGTCCGGCGTGGAAGGAAACCGCCGAACACATCGACGCCAAGGGCGAGACCATCTACATCAACGAGTATTTCGTCGAACGCCCGCACATGATGCTCGGCACGATGGAGTTGTCCGGGCGCATGTACCGTGACAACGAACCGACCCTCGCCAGCGATGGCCGCGATCTGGCCGAGGCCCTTCAGGAAGCGGTTGGCAACCTGCCGCAAAACATCTACCGAGCACAGAAGCGTGCAGTCGCGCCGCGAACGCTCGACCAAACTTTCCCCGCCCCGGACCACGTCAAGCCGAACGCTTTCGTGATGGTTCACGACGACGTTGCCGTCCGCGTTGGCGATTCGTTGAAGACGTTGCCGGGGCTCCCGGCGGAGACCAAGGTGCGAATCCGACGGCTGATTCGGGTGCGTGATGCCGTGCGTGAATGTCTCCGCAGCCAACTCGACGGCAGCAGTGAAGCCGACATTGTCGCCGCGCGGGAATTGCTCAACCAAGCCTACGACTCGTTTGTCGCGCGGTTCGGTCCAATCTCCGGTCGCGCCAACACACGCGCGTTCGACGGCGATCCCGATTTGCCGCTGTTGTTGTCGCTGGAGGTGTACGACGAGGAAACGAAGCGGGCGACGAAGACAGCCATCTTCCGCGAACGAACGATCCACCATCAGAAGCCGGTCGAGTCGGTTGAAACACCGAAAGAGGCGCTCGTTGTCTCACTGAACGAGAAAGGCTGCGTTGACTTGGAGCACATGAGCGCCCTGCTGTGCCGATCAGCGGAAGAGTTTCTGCCTGAACTGCGCGGTGCGATCTTTCTGAATCCCCAGACCAGCGATTGGGAAACCGAAGACCAGTACCTGTCCGGTAACGTCCGCGAGAAGTTGGAGGTTGCGGAGGCGGCGAGTCTCACCGATCCACGATTCAAGGAGAACGTCGAGGCGCTGAAGGCAGTTCAGCCGGAGGATTTGGCGGCGACTCAGATTGATGTGCGCTTGGGTTCGTCGTGGATTCCGGCAGAGGACATCGAGAAGTTTTGCTTGGAGTTGATCGCCGCGACGGGCATCGAAGTCAGCCACTCGCACGCCATCGGCACATGGGTTGTTACCGGCGACTACTTCGCCAGACGCACAGTTGCGAACACAACCGAATGGGGAACTGACCGCGCCGGCGCGCTCGACCTGATTCAAGACGCGCTGAACCTCCGCACGCCGACCATTTACGACAAAGAGCCGGATTCAGACAAATTCATCGTGAACGCCGAGGCCACCGAGGGCGCGCGCGAAAAGCAGGAGAAGATCAAGGAGAGGTTCAAAGAATGGATCTGGCAAGACGACGCGCGCCGCGAACGGCTCGTCCGCAAATACAACGACGAGTTCAATAACGTCCGACTCCGGACATTCAGCGGCGACCACCTGACGCTACCGGGCGCGAGCCAAGTCATCACGCTTGGGGCGCACCAGAAGGCCGGTGTCTGGCGAATCTTGCAGACGCCCAACACACTCCTTGGGCATATCGTCGGTGCCGGTAAGACGTACACGATGGTTGCGGCTGGCATGGAGTTACGGCGGTTGGGGCTGGCGCAGAAGCCGTTGTTTGTCGTGCCCAACCACATGCTGGGCCAGTTCTCGTCGGAACTGCTGACGTTGTACCCCGGTGCAAACATCCTCGTGGCTGGCAAGGAGGATTTCGAGGCGACCAAACGCCGGCAGTTGATGAGCCGCATCGCTACGGGCAATTGGGACGCGGTGATCGTGACGCACTCAGGATTCGAGAGGATTCCCGTCTCCGAAGAAACGAAGAAGGAGTTCTTCCGGGAGCAACTTCACGATTTGGAAATGGCCATCCGCGAGCAGCGGGCCGGCAAGAATGATCGGCGGATTGTCAAAGACCTCGAACGCGCGAAGAAACGGTTGGAGACTCGGCTCAAACTACTGCTGGCCGAAGAGAAGAAGGACAACACGCTGACGTTCGAGGAACTGGGCGTGGACCGGTTATTCATTGATGAGGCGCAGTATTTCAAGAACCTGTTCTACGTCAGCAAGATGACCCGCATCGCTGGGTTGCCACAAACGGCTTCCGAGCGAGCCTTCGATTTGTTCCTCAAAACCCGGTACATCCAACGGATGAACGGCGGCGGTGGCGTGGTGTTCGCAACCGGCACGCCGATTTCCAACAGCATGGCTGAGATGTTCACCATGCAGCGGTATCTGCAAATGGCCGCGCTGACGAAGCTGCGGGTACATCACTTCGATTCATGGGCAGCGACGTTTGGTGAACCGGTGACGGCGATGGAGTTGGCCCCGGACGGCGCGGGCTACCGGCTGAATACCCGGTTCGCGCGGTTCGTGAACGTTCCCGAGTTGATGCAGCAGTTCCGGCAGGTCGCCGACATCCACACCGCGCAGACGTTGAAGCTGCCCACCCCTGCGCTACGGAACGGGAAGGCGACGATAATCCGAGCCCCGTCGACTCCAGAGCTGAAGACCCTCGTTTCCAGCCTGGCGGAGAGAGCGGAAAAGTTGCGCAAAGGACGGGTCGATCCTCGCGTCGACAACATGCTCAAGATCACCACCGAGGGCCGCAAGGCCGCGTTGGATTTGCGGCTGCTCGATGCCGGTGCGCGCGATCATCCTGAGAGCAAAGCCAATCTCGCGGTTCACGAAGTCTCGCGCATCTGGCAAGAAACCAAGGCCGAGCGGCTGACACAGCTCGTATTCTGTGATTTGTCCACGCCCAAGGACGCCGGGTTTTCGGTGTATGACGACGTAAAAGCCAAACTGGTTATCGCCGGCGTCTCCGCCAATGAGATCGCCTTCATTCAAGATTACGACAGCGACGCAGCCAAGCTCACTTTCTTCAAAGATGTGCGCGCCGGCAAAGTCCGCATTCTGATGGGCAGCACGCAGAAGATGGGTTCAGGGACGAATGTGCAGGAGCGGTTGGTTGCGCTCCATCATCTCGACGCACCATGGCGGCCCGCTGACGTGGAACAGCGCGAAGGGAGAATCCTGCGGCAGGGCAATCGCAACACGGAGGTGCAAATCTACCGGTACGTCGCCGAAGGCAGTTTCGACGCATACATGTGGCAGACGCTCGAAACGAAAGCCAAGTTTATCCATCAGGTAATGACCGGCCGCAACGACCTGCGTCACATCGAGGACATCGACGGCGCAGCACTGACGTACGCCGAGGTCAAGGCGATTGCGTCCGGGAATCCGCTGGTCATCGAGAAAGCTCACATCGACGCCGAGTTGGGCCGCCTCAGCCGATTGCGCGCCCAGCACCATGAGACGCAGTACCGGATTCGCAACACGATCCGACGAACCCACGAGGAAATCGAGGTTTTCACCAGCCGGATTGAGAATCTCCACAAGGACATCGCGGCCAGACAACCGACACAAGGCGACGCGTTCAAAGTTCGCATCGAGGGGACGGAATACACCGACCGCGGAATCGCTGGAGAGTTGATCAATCGTCGGGCGCAGCAACTCCGGGGTTCTGGCAATGAGTACAAGATCGGTGAGCTTGGTGGGTTTGCGGTCCTGCTCCGTGCCAGCGCGTTGGAGCACACCGAACTCGTCCTCAAGGGCGCGAACCTGTACTCGGCGAGTATTTCTGACAGCGCCCACGGCACAATGCGCTCGTTGGAGCACGCGGTACACGTCCTCGACGAGCGGCTGGTTCAGACCGAGAAGGACATTGCCGAATGCCGGAAGCGAATGGTGGAACTGGAAGCAAAGGTCGGCGAGCCATTCGAGCACGAGACGAAGCTGAAGAGCCTGGCACAGCGCCAGGAAGAGATTGTGAAGGCGCTGGACCTGACGCGGAGTCAGGCATCCAACAAACTCGACGCCACGTCAGCTTCTGACGGCGAGGAGGCGGTTGCAGAGAAGACGAATTGGGCGGTGCGTCGCCGAACCCGCGGATCCCATGCGGTGAGCGTCGGTTAGCGTGGCGAAGGACACAATCATGATGGCAAACAAAGAGGATAAGGCGAGCACTGACACACCAACAGAAGTCGAGGCTCTGCCGGAATCGCAGATCGCCGACGAGCGATTCCTCACCATTCAAGACGTGTGCAACCGGCTGAACGTGAGTCGGACCACGGTCTGGCGGTTGATGCACGAGCATGGATTACGCGTCATTCACGTGGGTGGAATCAGGCGCATCCGGGAGCACGACTTGGTGGTCTGGCTTGAGCGGCATTGCACGACCGGCAACGGCAAACAGTGATGAGGCTAGCCGACATGTTGAAGTGGAAGGATGCGAATAAAAAGGATGAACGGCGCTTTCAGCGGATCGGATGCAATCTCTATCGACGTAGCGGCCTCATCTATTGCCGCGTGTGGGTGGAGGGAAAGCGGACATTTCGTTGCACGGGTTCGGACGACCCGGCGACGGCTCGGAAAATCCTAAAGGGGTGGGAAAACGATCTCATCTTGCAGGAGCACGGGATTGAGACGCGCGCGATGGTCTTGGAGCGGAATCGGCTGAGTGTCGGTCAGGTTCTGAAAGAGTATGAGGACGCAGAATTCCCTGATCGCAAAATGCGCTCAAAGACCGCCGCCACGGTCGAGCAGGAACGAAAGAACCTGCCGAGATTGGCGGCGTTCTTTAGCGAGAAGGCGGCCATCAGCTTGACCCTGAAGGACTGCGACACCTACCGTCACTGGCGCGCCAAAGGTGGCTACACATGGAAGCACGGCGAGGTAACGCGGCACAGCCGGGCAGGCACCCGGATTGTTGACATCGAATTACAGACCCTTGCCAACGCACTGGCTTTGTCCGTGAGGCGCGGGAAGCTGAAACTCAACCCATTGGCAGGCCGGCCACGTTACCACTCCGAGGAAGATACCCGCCACTGTCGCGAGACCGCGCCGACATCGCAGCAGTTGGAGGTGATCGAGGCGGAACTGCGGCAGCGTTCTCGCATTGTGGAGGCCGATTGCATCATGTTTCTGGCCTTTTCCGGGCTGCGGGTGCGCGAGGCGCTGCCGTTGAAGTGGGAGGCAGTGAATTGGGCAGAGGGCATCATTCACGTCCGACGCGAGAAGCGGGGCATCAATCCTTTCGTGCCAATCCTGCCGGAGATGGATCAACTGCTGAAGCAGATGCAGACGCGCGTGCGCAGTCATCTGTTATTTCCATCAGTGCTGGACGCCAACAAGCCGCTGGCTTACCCGACACTGGCAGTAGTATTGAAGCGGCTCTGTCGTTCACAGGAAATGCGCTACGTAACTCTTCATGGGTTGCGCAGTTTCTTCGTGACGCAATGTCGCGAGTCTGGATTGCCCGACACCGAGATTGCAGCGCTCATCGGTGACAAGAGTGGCCCCGCGATTATCGCCCGAACCTATGGTGATGTGCGCCCCGATCATTTGCTGAAACAGGCCAAGCGTGTGCGACTCTTGATCCGAGAAAAGAGGCCAACCTATGGTTCTAAAATGGTCACGGGCGCGTTAGGAGTTTGATGGGGCGTGTTAGGAGTTTGATGAAATGGATACCACACGTGGATACCACTTGTTCTCCGGATTTCGGGTTGTTTCCAAATTTGCTTATGATTGCCGCACGCCCGGAAGTCATTGAAATCAAATACGTTCCCTGTAAACTTGGCTAAAACGCGAAACATTGAAAAACCCATTCCGTCAGGCTGCAAAACTCCTAACGTGAGTTCGATTCTCACACCCGCCTCCAATTCTAACTGCGTGTGCAGCAACGAGGTTGGAGCCGAGTGGTCCAGAACGGACACCAAAACGGACACCAGTTTTCCTACTCCGTGAGAATCCGGCGTAACGGGCGTTAACTCGCCCACTACTCGCTGACAAAAGAGAGTCGGCCTCGGGTATCGTCGCGGTTGCGTGAAAGGAAACGTGAAAACACGCTACCGTTTGATTCGTCGGGGCAGCCGCGGCGGGGCCTTCTACTGCGTCGATTCGGAAACCGGCAAACGCTCCAGCCTGGGCGCGGTGACAGAAGATGAGGCACGCCAGATCGTCGAGGCCAAGAACCAGGCCCGGCGTCAACCGCAACTGAATCTGCACATCGCTCGGGCCTACCTGGTCGGAACTGATTCTGGCATTGCCACTCGAACGTGGCAGGACGCGCTCAATACAATCATTGAATCGAAGCTTGGCTCAACGCAGAGACGGTGGCGGTGCGCTGCGAAAGAGAAGGCCTTGGACGGCATACGTCACCGGGTAATCATGGAGACGCGGGCCGAGCATTTGCTGGCGTGTCTCAAGGCCGGCACCGTCAGCACGAATCTCCACCTGCGGATGCTCCACAACTTCTGTCTCTCGATGAGCTGGCTGCCTTGGCCGCTGATCCCGAAACGCCAGTGGCCGGCGTTGCGGTTCAAGGAGAAGCGGGCCATCACGGCGGAGGAACACGCGCGAATCGTTGCCCGTGAGCAAAACCCGGAGCGGAAGGCATTCTACGAAATGGCGTGGCATTTGGGGGCATCGCAGTCGGACCTGGCCTCTCTTAACGCGGAGAATATCGACTGGGAGCAGCGGGTGATTTCCTTTGCGCGAATGAAGACGGGGTCCATCGCCCTGTTAAGGTTTGGGGAGGAAGCGGCAAGCGTGCTGCATCGGCTGCCAGCCACAGGCCCACTATTTCCGTATATGCGGAGCGTTCGAAGTGGTGACAGGGCGACGGAATTCAAACAGCGCTGCGAAGGTCTCGGCATCAAGGGCGTCACGCTGCATTCGTACCGTTACGCTTGGGCGGAACGGGCCAAGGTCGCTGGCTACCCCGAACGCTTTGCCCAAGAGTCTTTGGGTCACAACAGCAAGGCCGTCCATCGGGCCTACGCACGCAAGGCGCAAGTGCTATTGCCGGCCTTGGAGGACTACGAGCGCGAGCAACGAGGGAAGGTTGTGGCGTTTGCTAGTGTGGCGCATTGTGTTGCCGTTGGGGTATCATGAGGCAATGAGTTCGGGAAAAGGTCAGATGATTGTTCCGCCGTTTGCCGGGGTGAGTCTGGTTGAATATCGGGACCGCGTTGAACTGACTCCGGCATATTGGGTGCGGGAGTTTGTTGGTCTCGGGAAGTGCAAGGGAAAGGACGTGCTTTGTCAGCCTGAGGATGATTCGTACACTATCTTCGATGAGTTCCTCCAGGACAAAGATGTATGGGTGGTCGTCGGTTGGGAACAGTGTGAAGACGGACGGGAAGAACCGACGTTGATGAACGTGGTGCATGGCACGGAAGCAGAAGCGCAGAAGGCCTATCAGGGAATGATCGACTTCTGCAATATGAGTAAGGCGGAACTGGAGGAAATTGGGAAGTGCTTCAAGCAGACCGAGGAAGACTTGGCTTACATCAGGAATCGTTTTCCCGAGTCACCCCCTGACCCGAAGATAACTGGGGCGACTGAGAAAGAACGACGTGAGCAGATTGAAAAACGTGATCTCTACCAAGCGCGATTGAAGGTCCTGGCTGGAATGGCCCCGAAGACCGTCACGCTAATGCAGCAAGCGTACGAAGCGGAAGAGCCGCAGAAGCGGGAAAAACTGGAGCGAGAGGCGGTTCAAGCCTATTTTGCAGAGTTGTCACTGGACTGGCGTGAGGACGAGGTTTTGGCATGGCAGCGGAGTAATCCTGTGGGGACAAAGTGGATGTGCGAATTCGCGCGGGTTTTGAGTGAGCCGCAGCGCGAACTTGACCCCATCAATCACGAGTTGGCGCTGAATTGGATTCGCAGGGGCTACAACCTGATGACGGCGGAAGAACTTTCGGACGCCATTCTAATCATGGCGGGCGAACGGGTGTCGCCGGAGACGCTGAAGAAGCGACGGGAGCGGCTTGGCCTGACGAGCAAGCGCCCACCTGGGCCGCGGCCCAAGTCTGAGCAGTAGTCCATAGTTCGGGACAAGGTCGCCAGGTGAGTTGTCCCGATCTCCTGACAGGTGTAGCACGCGCAATTAATCTGCGCGCGTGAGAAGAAACCCAATCGAACGCAAGCCAAGCTCGGGGCTGCAAGACAGCACGCGCATTTTGTTCGGTTCTCTCGCCTCTGCCCGTGTGTCCACCGTGGATAGAGAAATCAACGGACTAATCGTCGTGATCACCGACGGCGAAGGATGTGGCGCTCCCGTCGCGTAGCAAGCCAAAGGAAACCAGTGAAACAGAGCATGGCAGTTGAACAGTTCTTGGCGGGCCGTCGTGTGGTCATTGCCAGGTTTGTGGCGCATCGCCACAAGGAAGTTCAGAACAAGAGCAAGAAGGCCGTCGGTGTTGTGAACCTTTACGAAGTTCAATGCGCCGATGGGAAGGCGCCCACTGTCCAGGTGTGGTGTCCGCGCAGTGTCCAGACGATAGAACAAGCGGTCGCCCAGTGCCCCTGCCAATTCGAAGAGGGGCAATGGCTCGTGGTCGAGTTCGATCTGATGGAGCGGAACCAGTTCGACGCCAAAAATGGCGTCATGATCCGCGCAAGTTCGGTGCTGCCCTTGGAGTAGTCGTATCGTGGCCACACTGACGGCCCCGAGGGTGGTTTGGCGGGGATGCGGGCGCAAGCCCGCGCCCCGCCAACCATCCTTGTCCGAGAGGTGTGTCTAGAGGTTGGTAAGCAGTAGGCCAGAATGAACAGTGCCCGAAAATTTGAACCAGGCGAGCGATTGAAGGTCGCGCAACTTCAAGTCGAGATGGGCGATTGGGTGCATTCGCTGGCACCGTGGCAGGTGATCTCGCACATGACGTTCGCTTGGGAAGCGTCGATCTGGTCCGCGCAGCGCTGCTACGAAAAATTCATGAAACGGGAGCTATGGGGGGTGTCGTACTTCTACGCGCTGGAACAGAATCCGAGTCGGGATGGGTACCACGTGCACGCACTGTGGTGCGATTGTCAGAGCAAATCGCGTCGGGAGATTTGGAGGGAATGGTTCTCGCGGTACGGTCGGGCGCGGATCGAGCCGGTCAATAGCCGGGATGATGTGGCGGATTACTGCGCGAAGTACGTCACCAAAGAGGGCTCCTGGTGGAACGTGAAATTGTTCAGCCACCGGCGGGAGCAAGATTCAACGGGGTTCAAGCTGTCGAGCGATTGATATGCGGGAAGATCAACATCGGTTCTTGTCATTGCTGGGGCGGCTTCCCGCTCGCCTGACGGCGGAACAAGTGGCTTGGGTGATCAACTGTCAACCGCACGATATTCCTGTTCTCGTATCGGCGCGTTTGTTGAAACCGTTGGGGAACCCGCTACCGAATAGTGTGAAGTATTTCGCGACAAGAGAGCTGGTGGAGCTGATGGAAGACCGTGCCTGGTTGGCGAAAGTCACGAATGCGATCACGGAATACTGGCAGCACAAGAATCGGCAGCGACGGTGCCGAAGCGTGGTTGAAGCGCAAGCTGCTGGAGCCGCGTAAGCGATTGGGGAACTCCTGCTGACGGGGGTGGGGCTGGCGAAGCCCAGCTGCTCAAGGCTTCCGGGACCTAAGTGCTGCCCGTGCTTTCGGGAATTGCCGTTCCAAAGAGTTCGTAATGCCACCAAACTTCGGGAGCTGGAATCCATTCGTTCTGCTGCCAATGTGCGATATCACGATATAAAACGCTGGCGACCTTAGATGCACATGCCGAAAGTGATTTCAGCCCGTTGTAGAGTTCAAATAAGACTTCTTCGCGCGGGCTATTAGTAATGATGGACTGAAAACGTTGACGGTGCTTTCGGGACGCTTTGTTTGGCCCATGCATTATTAGCGCACCATAGAGAAATGCGTCCATGAGATCGCGGAGCGGGAGATCTCGGTAAAAGATGCAACCGCCCGCTAGCGTGGAATTGAAAGTAGTCAATTCGTTCCTTATCCAGACTACTTTTTGAGTATCCCCTGCATGGTTTGCATAAATGTCACAGGCTTGTGACATGAGTTTGTCCTCGGCGTAAAGCTGACGGAAGTAAACTGCTGCGTATACGAACGCTTCCGTTGAAGCGAATTCAGATTTGAGGACTTTACCGCCTTGAACGGTGAACGTGCATGGCGACTTTGCCCAGGTGCTTCTGCTGATTTGTCCGCTCACCTGGATGAAATGGGCTACAATATCCGATTTCTTCTGGGTCCAATCCTGGCGCTTAATGAACGCAGACGGTGGGAGGCGGAGAACGGTTCCCAAGTCACCCTTCACTATGGCGGGCACGCTGGGCATTTCATCCACGTGCTCTGGCGAAGCCCGCAAGTTGAATTGTTAAGGTTCCCGGCAAGCGGCGCGCCGACCGGGCTTTGAACGGCTCCGCGTTTCCGCGCGCGTGCGGGTTCGCTGGGTAGCTGGGAGGCGTTCGCGATCCGGCGTATGTCTTCATACGACGGGACGGTTCTGCTCAATCTGCCAGTCGCACATTACGAGTGCTTCTACAATTTGAACGGCATCTCCGGGCCTGAGCTGTCGAGATATTTGGCTCTCTATATGTTGTTTCAATAGAGGATTGTCCTTGCAGGCATCCAGAAGTTCGCCGCCTGTCGCGAGTCTAACGTTGGTTATCTTGAGAAGAGTTTTGTTGCCCTTTTCGTCCTCGGTTCCCTGAACGCCAATCACGTCGGTGGGCTTCAAATAGTCGTATTTCTTATCTGCGTCGTAGAGTGTGATCCCGTCCGCGTTGTGCTTGAGAGCTGCGCGCGTTCTGTGATCTACCGTAACGAACTTGTCCTTATATATCGTTCCGAAGGTCGGCTTTGGAAAGTTCTCCGGAAAGATTTTGACGCGTTTGAACCCTTCGAGTGATTCGTGTTGGCGTTCATTTATCTCAAGATACTGGACGAAGCCCGAGAAGGGGCCGCGCTGGTTATGAAAGTCAACAAACAGGTGCGGGCAGTCGTATTCAGTGTCCCCTTTATCGTCGATGAAAGCTATTGAGTCGAAGCTAACAAAACCGTTGCAGACGAAGGTAGCCCTCTTGGTGCGCGGGAGGTGCTCCCAAAAGCCCTGAACAGCGATCTTCAGCTCTTGCTCTTGCGTGTCAATGACGAAGCGTCTCCGATCGGGGCCTTGAACGGGCATGATGTTATTCACCGCTTTGGTGAAATCCCATTCGGCCTTAGGCTTGTCAATGTATGCGTAGTGCCTCGCGACAGAAACAATTAGGCCGAGGGGATGGAACGCCACGGCGGAGTGCTCTTTCCATCGAGGCCGTTTTTCAAAGTCTTTGTACTCATCCTCGTATGGATAGTGGGCATCCTGCAGGTCCCGTAGCAGCACGGATTGATGACTCGGGTCGTCGCCTAGAACTCGTCGCAGCTTGTTTTTGACGTTAACTGCTGCGCGAATCTCAGTTGTCCGTGAACGCCGGCGACTCGTGAGTGAAATACCGAAGAACGCGAAGAGAATATGATCGTTCTTTGGCTGACAGAGCATGTCTTCGAGCTCACCAGCCCCCCAGAGGTAGAACTCCATCACGCCGCGGTTTCTAAGCTCCCCTCGAAACGTGTCGTGCGCGGCTTTGGAGAAATGCGCTGGCGCAGCAAGGACGTAGCCGTAAGGCGGGCTATCGGGATTCACTGCCTCGCTAACAATGGCTTCCACCCTTTTGGGACCAAGCTCCTTCTCCCGTTTGCATTGAATCATCCATAAATTGCCCTCCATCGGGTGAGGCGCGTCCTCCTGAGTGTCTTCATCGTCCGGCGTAGTTGATGGTGGGAGGACTTCGTAGGCGCGTATGTCGAACCCATCATCCGCACCACCTCGTCCTGTCGATTCAATTGATTGCCATTGTTTGAAGTCGTAGGCGAGCTGACGGATGAGATCCTCGAAGCGATGGGGATCGAGGTCCTCGAAGTGAATCGGACCGAGTGTGCGAGTGACGTGCGGCTTCGCCATGGGCTACGACGTTGGTCGAACGCCTCCTAATGTTGCCCATTAGCCGCGGGCACAGCCCGGCGGCTGCATGGGCGGGTTATGCTCTTTTCCTCCTTCGGCGCCTCAGGGTGCCCGCTTCGACCACTTTGAGTAAATCGCTTGCCACTGCGATGCGTCCGAACGCTGTGACGAAGTCCATGTCCACATCCCTATGCGAGCAAGGGTTCTTGTAGTACCCAAATGCCCCTGCTACGTAGTTGCTGAAGGACTCGCGCTCCGCCCTTGGAAGGCGGGTATCGGTCAGGGGCCCATCGTCCGGATGAAAGGCCCGGCGGAGAAGCGCCAGTCCGACCTCATCTGCCGGCGCCTTGATGCGCTCTCGTATAGTCGTTTCGAGGACCTTGAACGCCTGCAAAACGGCGCTCTCGAAGTGGCCTTGATTCAGCAAGGGGAAGGCCTTCTTTATTATTCGTGGGTGTACGTACACTTCCGGCACTACAGCGTACTCGCGGACGACTCGCCGGAACTCGCGCTCGAGGAAGCGGAAACCAGTCTTGGTAGGATAGAAGGCGTCCTCGCCATCTTCGTCATAGCCACGCTGGAACTGGCGGATGTCCATGTGTGTCTCTGGGCTTGCCTTGTATTTCACGCGCGTGAAACGAACGGGCCGGTAGCCGCCAGGATTCACCTCCCCGACGAGCTGTCGGTACTCGATCTTAGCTTCGATCTCACTCTTCATCGGTTACGGCTGCTTCGGCGTAACAGTAGTATTCGGCCATACTCGGGCGGTGCTTTGCGCTGGAAAATGAGCCACGTTCATGGCGTAAGCCTAGGACTGGGCTGTCGCTGCGTCAATTTGAATCGCAACAGGTTACGGTGATAACCGAGTATTCGTAAGAAGGTGAATCCTGCGTTCTGTCGCTGGAAATATCGTTCCGGCAAAATGCATAGTCAGTTGGGTTTTGGAAAGTGATATTTGGGCAGGCGCAGTTGGTCGGCCTGGGCGAAATGCGCGAGGCGTAGAGAAAGGGATTGGGGGTGAGCGGAGTCCCGGCGCGTGGAGCCTAGGACGATCCATCTGCGAAGCGGTTTGGGTGGCGGAAAGGTTAAAGGAAAACTGGGGCGGCAGCCGCCCGAGTGTTCCTGATCTGCGGACACGGGATGGACACCAAAACGGACACCAAACGAGTTAGAAAAGGTATGGTTGGGTAAAGTCGATTATGCTTGATTCGCCAATGAAATCAGGCATTCTGTCCTTGCAATCGCGGCGGAAAACGGCCGATTCTCACACCCGCCTCCAATTCTAACTGCCAATTCGTTGTCGTCTTCTCCTTCCTTGGCAGGAACGCGACGCCCCGCGTCCGAATTGGCCCCGACGCAGCGCTGTCTTACCGGCTTGGGCGTTTGCCGGCTCGGCTGACGGCAGAGCAAGCTGCCTGGCTGTTGAATTGCCAGCCGCATGATGTTCCTGTTCTCGTGTCGGCGCGGTTGTTGAAGCCATTGGGAAATCCGACGGCCAACAGCGTGAAGTGTTTTGCCACGGCGGAACTGTTGGAGATCGTGGAAGACCGGAGTTGGTTGGCGAAGCCCAGAAAGGATTTGCAATGTTGTACAAAGTAAACTAGTGTACGGAGTCAGACAGATGGTTGATCTGCAGGTGATGCGGTTCATTGAAACGTCGGTGTTCACACGTCGGCTGGTGACGATTGCGGATGATGAGGCGTACGGGAAGCTGCAACTGGAGCTGGCAGCGAATCCGGCTAAGGGAAGGATGATTCAAGGCACTGGCGGGCTGCGGAAGGTCCGGATGGCGGCACGTGGCAAGGGCAAGTCCGGCGGGCACGGGTCATCTACCTGCACCTGGAACAGCACGGGGTGATCTACCTTGTTTATGTGTATGAGAAGGGCGAAGTGGACGACCTCAGCCGAGCGGAAAAGAGGGAATTGAAAGCGATCGCGGAGGCAATCAAAGCGGCGTATCGAGCATGAAGAAGAAGGATTTTGCAGAACTGAAGGGCAGTCTTGCGGAAGCCCTCGCGCATGTGCGGGGCAAGGTGACCCTCAAGACTCGTGACATTCCGTTGCCTGCACCGGTGGCTGAGATCAAACCGGCTGACATCGTGCGGATACGTCAGCGATTGAATGCCAGTCAGGGTGTGTTTGCCCGGATGCTGAACGTCTCCCGGCACACCGAAATCAGCTGGGAGACCGGGCGGCGCAAGCCTTCCGGGGCGGCGTTGCGACTACTGCAAATCGTCGAAGTCGAGCCAGACATTTTGCCGCGCGTGAGGGGCAAGTCTTAGACGAAGGGTGGGCGTAGCACTTGCACAGTCCTTTGGGCAAAGATCTATTTGTGGGAACAAAGGACAACCGGAAAGGCAATGCGGTCTTGTTTTGCGATCAGCGCACCCGGGGCCAGCGTGCTTGCGACGAATCGATTAAAAGGCAGGACTAGAAGCCATCTCATAAATGGTTGCAAGTTGTTGTGATATACTGCCTCCAACAAGGAGGCGTGATGGCGAATGGGGACTTGACCGACGAGCAATGGCTTGTCGTGGACGAGATTTTGCCACCAGACCGTGTCCGGCCTGACGGACGTGGGCGCCCGTGGAGTGATCGCCGCACTGTTCTGAACGGAATCCTCTGGATTCTGCGTACCGGGGCACCGTGGCACGACTTGCCATCCCGGTACGGGTCGTACCAGACGGTGCATCGGCGATTCCAGAACTGGGTGCGGGCCGGGGTCGTCGAGCTCGTTTTGCTGGCCGTGGCGAAACATCTCCAACAGGCTGGTGGTTTGGATTTGAAGGAGTGCTTTGTGGACGGAACGTTTGTTCCGGCCAAAAAAGGGGGCGCCTGGTCGGCAAGACCAAGCGGGGCAAGGGGACCAAGATCATGGGTCTGGCAGACCGCCATGGTCTTCCTCTCGCCCTGCGGACAGAAAGCGCTTCGCCAGCTGAAGTAAAGCTGGTGACGGCCACGCTGGACGCCCGGATCGTGGCCGATGTGCCGCTGCAACTGATCGGAGATAAAGCCTACGACAGCGACCGACTGGATCAACAACTCATGCATGAGTACGGCACAGAAATGATCGCCCCGAATCGGCAGGGCCGCAGTCGCACCCAGGATGGTCGAAGCCTGAGGCGATACCGCCGCCGCTGGAAAATTGAACGACTCTTCGCTTGGCTGTTCAACTTTCGACGTTTGGTGGTGCGCTATGAATATCACGCGGAGAACTTCCAAGCTCTGGTCCAACTCGGCGCCGTGATTATCCTCTTGCGCCATTTATGAGATGGCTTCTA
>Ga0335081_10001016_pt1 | contig 45062 bp, 41 predicted proteins | sample Lox_Sample_35_FD_206713 | JGI IMG/M metagenome (GOLD analysis project Ga0335081, IMG submission 206713) | Soil microbial communities from Loxahatchee National Wildlife Refuge, Florida, United States - Lox_Sample_3.5 | ecosystem: Environmental > Terrestrial > Soil > Wetlands | place: USA... | reverse complement strand
GGGTAGCTGAACGCCTGGCCTGGCTGCCGGTCTTCGCGATCGTGCTGTCGGCCCTGTAGCTGGCGTTCCGCCGGGCGGAGCGCGGCTGACGATATCGGCTCAGCCGACGCAAAAAGATGAGCTCCGCCTGTATCTGAGGGTTGCGCGCTGCCTCCCTCCTGACAATTCGATCCGCTCGCGAGGAGGGCGATGTCATGGCGGCCGAGCTGCAAACGCTGATTTCCCTGGACCGGTTTCACTGCATCAAGATGTCGGAGTTCGGCACCGCGGAGCCGTATGCCTGGACGGCGTTCTTCAAGATCGACGGAGACACAGTGCAAGTCGACCTGCGTGACGACGGGTGCACCGGCTTGTCTCTGGCCGGCGTCTGCACGTTCGTGGCCACGCAGGGCAGCCATGGCGACCTCCGCGACCGCAGTGTTGCAGAGGGGGATGACGTGCCGATCCCGGCCGAACTGGGCGAGGTCCGGCTGCCGCTGACACCGATACGGGCGACGCCGCGCACCGGGCTGCCGGCGGGTTTCTCCGTGCCGGGGACTGTCGGCGTGGTCGTGGCGCTGCTAGAGGAGAACCTGGCCAGCGACGCCGGCGCGGCGGCGGGACGTCGGGCGTTCAACCGGGCGCTGGAGCAGGGGATCAACGGCCTGATCACGAATCTGCGCATGGACCATCCCCAGCCCGATGCCAAGGACATCAAGGACCTGATCACGAACGTCGCCAATGCCGTGCACGACGCCGTAGAGGGCGCTCAGGGACTCGGGCGGAACATCCTGTCCTGGTTCGACGGCGACGCCCTGATCGGCGCCCGCGTATTCACCGCGGACGGCGATGCTCTCACCGCGACGCCGGCGCAGCAGATCGACGCCCGGTTCCAGCGCCTGCAAGACACGCCGCCCATCGGCCCGGAAATCGTGGACGACTACCGGCTCACCGGTGAGATCGTCGGGATCCCGGCCGCCCCGCTGGCGTACCAGACGGCGCGGCGATCGGCGGAGTACGCCACGCCTGCCGCCGCCAACGGCCCGGCGGTCTGCCTGGTCCCGCAGTGGGGCGTGCAGAACATCATCTACCGGGATACCCACGGCCTCGTGCACGAGCTGTGGCGTGACGCCGCGGGCAAGACCGGCACGACGAACCTGACCGGCGCGGCGGCGGGCGCGCCGCCCGCGACCGGGACTCCCTGCTCGTACGTTGACACGGCCGCGGGCCAGGAGGTCGTGGTCTACCGCGGCACCGACCGTAACGTCCACAGCCTCTACTGGTCGACCGGTGCGCCCGGCCACGACAACCTCACTGGCTCGGTCGGCGCACCTGCTGCCGCGGGCAACCCGGCGGGGTACTTCGAGGCCGCCGCGGCCACCCATCACGTGATCTACCGGGCTGGTAACGGGTCGCTGCAGGAGCTGTACTGGGCCGGCCTCGACCCGGTGGGCCACGGCAGCATCATGCCGGCCGGCGCGCCGCCCGCAGCCAGTGACCCGGTGGCGTATCTCGACGCCCACGGCACCAACATCGTCATCTACCGCGGCCGCGACCGGAACATCCACAGTTTGTACTGGTCCGGCAGCGGCTCGGTCGGGCACGACGAGCTCTCCGAAATCGCCGGAACCCCGCAGGCCGGGGGTGACCCGGCCGCGTACTACACCGCCGGGGCCGATGTCCACCAGATCGCCTACCGCACCGCCGACGGAAGCATTTTCGAGCTGTGGTGGGCCGGGACCGCACCGGTCAGCGGCTGGAACGTGACCGGCGCGACCCCCGGCGCCCCGCCGGCGGCCAGCGACCCGGCGGCCTACTACAGCCCCGGCTCCAACACGAAGCACATCATCTACCGGTCCGCCGACAACCACCTGCACGAGCTGTCGTGGGTGCCCGGCACCGCCACGCCCGCGCACGTCGACCTCACCGTCTCCGCGCTCGCCCGCAGCGCCGTCGACCGGCCCGCCACGTACGCGTTCCAGCCCAGCGACGCCACCCTCCGCGATACCCGTCACGTCGTCGTTTACCGCAGCACCGATAACGAGATCCGCGAGATCAGCTGGACGACGGGAACGACGGTGATCTTCACCGGCTAGGGCCTGTCCCATAGATCTTGATCATTGGTTCGGGGTTTGATGGGACTTGTGGATGAGGACCGGTTAAGGCGTCATGACCTGACGGATGAGGAGTGGGCGCGGCTGGAGCCGTTACTGCCTGCTCACCCGCGGCAGGGGCACCGGTGGAATGATCACTGGCTGGTGATCGACGGGATCTTCTTCCGGACCCGGACCGGGTGCCGTGGCGGGACCTGCCGGAACGGTTCGGGAACTGGAAGACCGTCTATAACCGGCACCGCCGCTGGTCCGGCGACGGGACCTGGGAGATGATCCTGGATCAGCTGCAGGCCGGGTGCGACCAGGCAGCAGCGGGGCGTGGACGGTGGCGGCCGATGCCACGGTGGTGCGGGCGCACCAGCACGCGGCCGGAGCGCGGCGGGCCCCGCCCGCTGATGTGGACCCGGCCCGGCTGGCGCCGGCCGCGCTGAGCCCTCCGGTCCGGCCCCGCGGGACCGGGGAGTTACGCAGCCGGGAGACCCTGGGCCGGTCCCGGGGCGGGCTGACCAGCAAGATCCATCTCCTGGCTGATTCGGGTTGCCGGCCGCTGGCCAGGGTGACCAGCTCCGGGCACCGCCATGACTCCCTGGCCTTCCTGCCGCTGATGAGGCGGCTCCGGGTCGCACGCCGGGACCCGGGGCGGCCGCGGACCCGGCCCGGGCGGGTGCTGGGCGACAAGGCCTATTCCAGCGCCGCGATCCGCGCGCACCTGCGCCGCCGCAAGATCAAGGCCGCTATCTCCCAGCCCGCGGACCAGGCGCAGAACAGGCTCGACCGCGGCAGCCGCGGCGGCTGCCCGCCCGCCTTCGACACGATCGCGTACAAGCAGCGCAACACCGTCGAGCGGGCCTTCTGCCACCTCCGCCAGCACCGTGCCGTGGCCACCCGGCCAGGAAGTACCTCAGTGCACTGGCCAGCGGCCTGACCAGGCGCAACGGCTGGACGATCGCCGAGCGCGCCGGTGACGAGACGCCGGATAAGACGCAGCGGCTGCTCAACCGGGCCGTCTGGGACACGGCCGCAGCGACGGGCGTGATCCGCCGGTTCGCGGTGGCCGGCCTGGCCGGAGCCCCGCGGCGATCCGGCCGCCGGGGCGGGCTGGTGATCGGGGCGCTGGACGAGACCGGCCAGGAGAAGACCGGCGAGTAATGCCGATGTCGGCATTAAGATCCCTGCTTGACCTGGCTGGTCTCATCGATCGCCCCGACGGCCAGGCCGCGGCGGCCGGCGCCGCGGGCGGCCCGGTCCAGCCCGGCCACGGCGAACCGGCGTACCGCTTTCATGACCGCGGCGGCGTCCCAGATCGCCCGGCTGAGCAGCCGGTTCACCCCGCCAGGCCAGCGCGCCACGGTCGCCGACGTCCGGGACACGCACATCGCCGCCCCGGCCGGACCGCTGCCGGTAAGGATCTACCGCCCGCTGTCACCGGCTACGCCGCTGCCCACCATCGTCTGGTACCACGGCGGCGGGTGGACCACGGGCAGTCTCGAGACCGGCGATATCGTCGCTCGCACGCTGTCCAGCGGCACCCCCGCCGTCGTCGTCTCCGTCGCCTACCGGCTCAGCCCGGAGCACCCGTGGCCGCAGCCGCCGAAGACGCCGCCGCCGCGCTGCAGTGGGCCGCCGCGCACATCGGCGAACTCGGCGGCGACCCGGCGCGGATAGCGGTCGGCGGCGACAGCGCCGGTGGCAACATCGCCGCAGTAGGCGCGCAACTGGCCCGCGACAGCGGGCCGCACCTCGCCGCGCAGATCCTGCTCTACCCGGTCCTCGACCTCGACATGGACCGCAGCGACCGCTACCCCTCACTGCGCGACAACGCGGACGGCTACTACGTCACCCGCGACGAGCTGCGCTGGTGCGTGCGCAACTACCTGCCGGCCGGCACGGACCCGGCCGACCCCCGGATCTCCCCGGCCCTGCGCACGGACCTCGCCGGCCTGCCCGCGACCGTGCTCGCTGTTGCCCAGTACGACCCGCTCCGCGACCAGGGCACCGCCTACGCCCAGGGCCTCCGGGCCATGTCCGTCCCGGTGACCGTGCACCCAGGGCTCGGGCTCATCCACGGCTGCTTCGATATGCTCGGCGTCACCGCGGCCGCCCGCGATGAGATGGGCCGCGTCCTTCACAGCGTCCGCGCGGCCTTCGCGGTCACATCCCTCAACGAGGCCTGGTTACCCGGGCGGGCTTGCGGGCCAGCCAGACCGTACGGCTGGTGCGGACCGTCAGGTCGTCGCGGGCGGACAGGGCCGGGTCCAGGGCATCGAGTTCCGCGATGTCGCCGGCGCTGAGCTTGTCCTGCAGGCCGTGCCGGGCGCGGCAGAAGGTGATCATGGCGTAGCGGGTCACGGAGGCGGCCATCGGCGAGTCCGGCGGCGGCTGCAGCGCGATCACGAAGCGGCGTTCGGACTCCGCAGGGACTGGGCCGCGGTCACCGCCGGGCTCACCGTGTCCTACCGCTCCGGCGCCGTCGAAGGCCACGTCAACCGCTTTTAAGATGATCAAGAGACAGATGTACGGGCGCGCGAAACCCGACCTGCCCCGCAAGCGTGTCCTGCTCGCCGACTGACCCGATCACGACAATTGAGCCAGAGCCACCGCAACCTGACCATTGACAGGCCCGCGAGGCGCTGAGGGACCTGGGTCATACAGTGATCGCGGCAGAGGACTTCGGCGCTTCTCCGAGCAGCCCGCGGCAGGTATGTCTCGCCGCAGTGCGCGAGGCCGACATCGTCGGGCTTCTGCTCGGCGAGCGGCACGGCATACCGCAGACGTCCGGTCTCTCGCCGACACACGAGGAGTACCGCTATCGATTCCCCGGGTCGTTAGGCCGTTCGTGGGAACGCTCCGGGTCGAGTGCGGCGAGGCGCGCGCGGATCTGATCCGCGATGGGGATGCGAGTGCGGCGTACAGCGCCACGGCGTGTTCGTAGTGGCGGCGGGCTTCGTCCGAGTCGGCGAGCAGGTGGTAGGCGTGGCCGAGGCCGGCATGGGCACGGGCCTGCTGGTCCTGGGCGCCGGTTTCGTTAGCGGTGGTGAGCGCGGCGAGGTGGTGAACGGTAGCGCTGCTGGGCTGGCCGGTGGCGTTGGCGGCCTCCCCGAGGCCGTTGTGCGCGCACGCTTCGCCGTACCGCTCGCCGTTCTGGCGAAACAGCGCGAGGGCGTGCCGGTGGTGCTCGGTAGCCTCGCCGGTTCGGCCGAGGCCGGTGCAGGCCACGCCCCGGGCGGTCAATGCGGATGCCTCGCCGGCCCGGTTTCCGAGCGCGGAAGAGCGCGAGGGCCTGGTCGTTGTGCGTGACGGCCTGTTCGTAACGGCCCAGGGACACCTCGGTGGTGGCGAGGTTGGTCAGCGCGGTCGCCTCGACGACGCGGTTGGCGGCCTGCCGGGCCAAGGCCAGCGCCTGGTTGTGCTGATGGGCTGCCTGCTCGCCCCGCCCGATTTGAAGTTCGACCTTGCCGAGGTTGGTGAGCGAGTTGGCCTCGCCGGTGCGGTCGCCGGTCCGCCGGTACAGGGCGAGCGCCTGCTGGTAGTGCTCGGTGGCCGGTCCGTGGCGGCCCAGCAGCCGGAAGACGGTGGCCAGGTTGCCCAAGGCGCGGGCCCGGCCGACCTCGTCTCCGGCCCGCCCGAATAGAGCAAGGGACCGACTGATGTGGTCGATGGCGTCCTCATGGCGACCGGTCTGAGTCTGCCAGGTCGCGGTGCCGATGCCCAGCCAAGCCCACCTACCTCGGCGGAATGCTGGAGATGGCCAACGCCCGGCTCTACCGGTTCTGGGGTTCGCTCACCGAAGGATTGCGCACCGGCCGCCCGCAGAACGAGGCGAAGACCGGCGGAGACTTCTTCGCCGCCCTGTACCGGGACCAGGCCCGGCTCCGGCAGTTCCTGCACGCCATGACCGGGCTCAGCATGGGCGCTGCGACAGCGATCGCGGAGAAGTTCCCCTGGGACCGCTACCACGCTGTCATCGACATCGGCGCCGCCGAAGGCTGCGTGCCCGCCCAGGTCGCGCTGCGCCACCCGCACCTGACCGGCGGCGGATTCGACCTGCCCGCCGCCGGGCCCGCCTTCGAGGACTACGTCGCCTCCCACGGCCTCACCAGCCGCCTGCGCTTCTACCCCGGCGACTTCTTCACCGACCCGCTGCCCCGCGCCGACGTGCTCGTCATGGGCCACATCCTGCACGACTGGAGCCTGCAGCAAAGCTCGCCCTGCTCCGCAAGGCCCACCAGGCGCTGCCCGACGGCGGGGCGCTCATCGTCTACGACGCCATCATCGACGACGACCGCACCACCAACAGCTTCGGCCTGCTCATGAGCCTGAACATGCTGATCGAGACCCCCGCAGGCTTCGACTACACCGCCGCCGACTGCCGCTCCTGGATGGCCGACACCGGCTTCCGCGACACCGACGCCGAACCGCTTCCCGGGCCCGACTCGATGGTCGTGGGCATCAAGTAAGCCCTGCAGCCGCAGCCCGCACCAGCCCGGCCCAACGACCGCGGCGGCCGAAGCCGATCGCCGCAAAACCCCGGGTAGTCATGTACCCGTCCCGCCCGCCCCTCCCGCCCCCGTCGGCGCCGCGGTGCTCTCGTCGAGGCCCCTTGCCCGTGATGGCCTCGACTGGCGCGGCATCCAGGCTTCCTCAGCCCGGGCTACCTCGGCAGGGGAACGGGTCCAGCCGGGAACGCCTTCGGCGCATGCCTGGCGACAACCTGCTCCCTCCGGCCAGCGGCTATGCAGGCGGTCACCGCACACAACATCCCTTCTGAGTCAGATAAGGCGGCATAGTCGTCAGCCGCCCAGCTGAACAGAACGGCAGGAGTGTGCGCGTTCTTCCTGACCTCCCTCGTCGCTCAGCGTGATGCCGGAACGGGGGATGCGCGCTCCGGGCAGCCGCATCCTCCTTAGTCCTGGTGGCCTGAGCCGTGGCGGCTGGCTCCGCGCGGTGTTCCGGCATGGCCTATGGCACCTGTCAGACGCCAAGGCCGAGCACGGGCACCTGGTTCCCGTCCGCCAGCAGGCGCGCCGCCGTCGGCTGCGGCTTTGTTCATGCCCGCCAGCATCTGGCGGCGCACCAGGAGTGGGGTATCCGCAACATGACTGCACTTAGCGGGCGGCCAAGCCGAACTTGAGGCGGCAGTGCTACATCAGCACACCAAGGACTCCAGCGTCGCCCGTGCGCCGCGCTGGTGCAGCGAGGCCAGCGTAGACCGGTAGGCGGAGACGAAGGGTTTCTCATCGGCCAGGTCCCCGAATACGTCGCGGTTGGCGATGAACGCGTCAGGGTCCTCGCGCTGGCGGCGGGCCAGCCGCACCAGGCTGTCCCGAAGCCGGTCTACCACCTCGATCGGCTGGTCCTGCTCGTCGACACCTTCGGCGTAGCGGGCCCAGCTCGCCACCACGGCCGCCGAACGCCTGATCTCACCGCCGGTCGCAAGCTGCTTGCGGATCACCGGCAGCAGCCACTTCGGAATCCGGTCTGAGCTTTCTGCGCAGAGCCGGCTGATAGTGTCGCGGACCTGCGGGTTGGAGAAGCGCTCGATCAAGGTGCGCTTGTACCTGTCGAGGTCGACCCCGGGCACCGGGGGCAGGGTGGGGGTGGCCTCGTTGTCCATGTAGCCGCGGAGGAAGGCCTGGAACAGGGGGTCCTGAGCGGCTTCGTGCACCAGCCGGTAGCCGGCCAGGTAGGCGAAGTAGGCCATGGCCTGGTGGCTGCCGTTGAGCAGCCGCAGCTTCATCAGCTCGTAGGGCTCGACATCGCCCACCACCTGCACCCCGGCCTGCTCGTATGGCGGCCTTCCGGCCGTGAAGGCGTCCTCGAGCACCCACTGCGTGTACGGCTCGCAGACCACCGGCCATCGGTCTTCGATCCCGAACCGCTCCCGGATCTCGGTCCGGTCGGCGTCGGTCGTCACCGGGGTGATGCGGTCGACCATCGAGTTGGGGAAGCGCGCCTCGCGCTCGACCCAGTCGCCCAGTTCCGGGTCCCGCAGCCGGGCGAAGGCGGTGAATACCCGCCTGCTCAGGTGACCGTTGCCCTGCAGGTTGTCGCAGGACATGATCGTGAACGGGCCCAGGCCTCGCGTCCAGCGGCGTCGCAGCGCCTCGGTAATCAGGCCGAACGTGGTCCGCGGAACCGCCCCAGGTTCGAGATCAGCGACCACGCCCGGGTTGGTCGCATCGAACTCGCCCGTGACATCGGAGAGGTTGTACCCGCCCTCGGTGACCGTGAGCGATACGATCCGTGTCGAGGGCTCCGCCATCTTCTCGATGACCGCCTCCGGATCGTCGGGCGCGAACAGGTACTCCACAATGGACCCGATCACCCGCGGTTCGTACGTACCGTCGCTGTGCTTGAGGACCAGCGTGTACAGGCCATCCTGAGCTTCAAGCACCTCCCTCATCAGCTGATCCGCCGCCATTATCCCCACGCCGCATATGCCCCACTCCGGCCCGGCGCCCTGGTTCATCAGCTGGTCGTGGTACACAGCCTGGTGCGCACGGTGGAAGCCACCCACTCCTACATGGACGACACTGGACGTGATGACGTCGCGGTCGTAGGCGGGCAGCGCCACCTGGTTGTTCCAGTGCTTCAGCGTCCTCGCGTTGAGCGGCTGCGGTTTAGCCGGCAAGGCGGGCGCCCGTTTCGGGGTGGAAGGCGAAGACGTCGTCCGGCTGGACCTGGAAGGTGACCTGCTGTCCGGGCGCCGGCGGCTTGCGCCCCTCAGCGCGCGCCACCATCTGGCTCCCGACTCCGGCCATGCGCACGTGCAGCAGGGCGTCGGCGCCGAGCTCTTCGACCAGCAGCACCTCGCCGGTCAGCTCCCCGGAACCGTCGGCCAGGTGCAAGTGTTCCGGCCGTATGCCCAGGACGATCTCCTTGAGGCCGGCCCGGTCCGCTGCCGTGCGCACCGCGGTCGGCAGCGGCAGGACAGCACCTGCCAGCTGGGCGCCGCCCTCGGTGAGCGGGACCGTCTGCAGGTTCATCGCGGGGGAGCCGATGAACCCGGCGACGAACTGGTTGACCGGGTTGTCGTACAGCTGGCGAGGCGTGTCGCATTGCTGCAGGTGCCCGTCGGCCAGCACGGCGACCCGGTGGCCCATGGTCATCGCCTCGACCTGGTCGTGGGTCACGTAGACGGTGGTGATGCCGAGACGGCGCTGCAGCTCGGCGATCTGGCTGCGGGTCTGCACGCGGAGCTTGGCGTCCAGGTTGGACAGCGGCTCGTCCATCAGGAAGACCCGTGGTTCGCGGACGATGGCGCGGCCCATGGCCACCCGCTGCCGCTGCCCGCCGGACAACGCCTTGGGCTTGCGGTCGAGCAGTTCGTCGTCCAGGTCCAGCAGCCGGGCGGCCTCGCGGACCCGGCTGGCCCGCTCGTGCTTGGGCACGCCCTGCATCTTCAGCGCAAAGCCCATGTTCTCCGCGACGGTCTTACTCGGGTACAGGGCGTAGTTCTGGAACACCATCGCGATGTCGCGGTCCTTGGGCGGCACGAAGGTGACGTCCTTCTCGCCGATCTCGACGCGTCCGCCGTCCAGGGGCTCGAGGCCGGCCAGCATGCGCAGCGCGGTGGTCTTCCCGGACCCGGACGGGCCGACCAGGACCATGAACTCGCCGTCCTTGATGTCCAGGTCGAGGGCGTCCACCGCGGGCGGCGCGTCCTTGGCGTACACGCGGCTCGCCGACACGAACTTCACACCTGCCATCGGGGACCTCCACCCAAAACCGGTCTGCGGACGTTGACGTGTTTCACTTGATGGCTCCCATGGACAGGCCGCGGACCAGCGACCGCTGAGCGATCCAGCCGACGATGATGACCGGGACCGAAGCCACCGTGGCCGCCGCGGACAGGTGGGCGAGGTAGAGCCCTTCCTGGGGGACGGAGCTGATCAGGAACATCGGCAGGGTCGCGGCGTTAGTGGTGGTGAGGTTGAGGGCCAGGAACAGCTCGTTCCAGGCGAAGATCACGCAGATGAGCGCGGTCGAGACTAGCCCGGGTGAGATCACCGGCATGATCACCTCGGTCATCTCCCGGAACCGGCCCGCGCCGTCCAGTTCGGCCGCCTCGAGCATCTCCTTGGGCACCTCGAGCATGAACGAGCGGATCAGCCAGATGGCCACCGGCAGGTTCATCGCGGTGTAGAGGATGATCAGCACCCAGATGCTGTCCAGCAGGTGGGTCTTCAGCGCGAGCACGTACAGCGGTCCGATCGCGGCCACGATCGGCAGCATCTTGGTGGAGATGAAGAAGAACAGGCCGTCCCGCCAGCGCGGCACCGGGTGCACGGACAGGGCGTACGCGGCGGGCACGCCCAGCGCCAGCACCAGGACCGTGGAGACCGTCGTCGCGATCAGCGAGTGGATCACGTACGGTCCCCAGCCCGAGAACACCAGCCGGAACTGCGCCAGCGTGGGGCTGAAGACGAACTTGGGCGGCCAGGTCTGCGCGGCCGACTCCGGCTTGAACGCGGTGATCACCATCCACAGCACGGGCAGGAAGAACGCGATCCCCACCACCCACGCCAGGACCCCCCAGCCCACCTGCCCGGACATCCGGCGGAACCGCAGCGCCGCGGGTTCACGGTCGCGGATCGGGACTGCGGTCATGCTCATGCCTCCTCGAACTGGAAGACCCGGGCGAACATCCGCAGCGCGAACGTGGCCACGATGATCGTGAGGATGACGGTGACCACCCCGGTGGCGGCCGCCCCCCCGATGTCGAACGCGTTGTTCACCTGCTGGTACAGGTAGTAGGGCAGGTTGGTGGTCGAGGTCCCCGGGCCGCCCTGGGTCATGGCCTTTACCGCGTCGAACACGTTGACCAGGTAGATCGAGCCGAGCAGGACGCCCAGCTCGATGTAGGGCCGCAGATGCGGGAGGGTGAGCTCGCGGAACGTGGCGAAGGCCCCGGCGCCGTCAACCTTGGCCGCTTCCAGCGTTTCCGACGGCTGGCTCTGCAGGCCGGCCAGCACGATCAGCGTCATGAACGGGGTCCACTGCCAGATCATGACCAGGATCACCGAGCCGAGCGCGTGCGTGGACAGCCAGGCCACGTGATGGACGCCGAACGGCTGCAGCAGCCAGTTCACCAACCCGAACTGCGGGTCAAGCATCGGGCCCGCCCACACCAGCGCCGCCGCCACCGGCATGACCAGGAACGGGGTGATGATCAGCGTCCGGACGATGCTGCGGCCGAGGAACTTGCGGTCCAGCAGCACCGCGAAGAACACCCCGAGGATCATGGCGACGATCACCGCGGTGACGGTCATCACCACCGAGCGCACGAGCGCGCCCCGGAAAGCCGGGTTGGTGAACACCGTCTTGTAGTTGCTCAGCCCGTTGAAGTGCGCGGGCGCGGGGGTATTCCAGAAGTAGCTCTGGAAGCTGTACCACAGCGTCACCAGGAACGGGATCTGGGTCACCACGATCGTGTAGATCAGCGCGGGCAGCAGCGGCAGCCGCAGCTGCCACCGCTCCCGGCGGCTGACCCCGCGCGGCCTGATCTCGACCTTCGGAGACGGTGCCAGGTCTTCGATTACTGTCACGGGAACGTCCTTCGCATCAGATGACCACGGCCGTTGGCCGGGCCCCGGCCTCCGCGCACCGGGGCCCCGCCACGTCGGCGGCTAACCGGAGCCGGACAACTGCGCCGCGGTGTACTGGGACGCAGCGGACTGACCCGCTTGCAGAGCCTGGCTCACGCTCTCCGTGCCGGCGATCGCCCCGGCGATCTGCTGGCCGACCGTCAGGCCCAGGCTCTCGAACTGCGGGATGACCACATACTGGATGCCGGTATAGGGCACCGGGTGCAGGGTCGGGTGCTCCGGGTCGGTCGAGTTGATCGATTCCAGCGTTATGTCGGCGAACGGCTTGGCCGCCTGCTGGTACTGCGGGTTCTTATACAGCGAGGTCCGGGTACCCGGCGGGACCGCGGACCAGCTGTACTTCTGCGCCACCAGCGTGTCGTACTGCTTGGAGGTGGCCCAGGACACGAACTTCCAGGCGGCACCCGAGTCGGAGGCGCCCTGCGGGATACCCAGCGCCCAGGTCCACAGCCAGCCGGAAGACTTGGTCAGGTTCACCGGCGCCAGAGCGTACCCGGTCTGCTTGTACACGTCCGGGTACGTGGTCGCGATGGAGGTCGCCGCCACCGTCGCGTCGTACCACATCGCGCACTTACCCTGCCCGTACAGCGTCAGCAACTGGTTGAAGCTGTCGTTCGCCGCGCCCGGCTCACCGTACTTGCGGACCAGGTTGACGTAGAAGTTCGTCGCCTGCACGAACGGCGGCGAGGTGAGCTGGGGCTTCCAGTTCATGTCGAACCACTGCCCGCCGAAGGTGTTGACCACGGTGTCCAGCGCCGCCATGTTGTCGCCCCAGCCAGCCAGGCCACGCAGGCAGATCCCCGACACCTTGCCGGGCTGGTTGAGCTTGGCCGCGAAGCCCTCGACCTGCGCCCAGGTCGGATTGTGCGGCATGGTGAGCCCGGCCTGCTTGAACAGGGTCTTGTTGTAGAACATCATCGACGACTCGCCGTAGAACGGCACCGCGTACAGGTCGCCCTTGTACGACAGGGCCTTGGCGATGGGCGGGAGCAGGTCGGCGGCGTCGTAGCCGGAGTCGCTGGCGATGTACTGCTTGGACAGGTTGGTCAGCCAGCCGTTCTTCGCGAACAGCGGTGCCTCGTACGGGCCGATCATGACGACGTTGAACGCGTTGCTGTGCGTGCTCACGCTCTTCTCGATCGCGGCCCGCAGATCACCCTCGGTGTACGTGGCGAACTTGACCTTGATCCCCGGGTACTGCTTCTCGAAGTTGGATGTGGTCAGCGGGATCATCTGACCGGTGATCAGCGGATTGGACACCACTGCCACCGTCACCGTGCCCGAATTACTGTTACTGCTGGTGCTGCCGCCGCCGCTCGAGCAGGCGGCCACTGCCGCCAGCGCGGCTACGCAGACCGCTGCCCCGAACCCGCGGCGCCTGAACCTGGACGAACTCATGAATGGACCTCCGCAACGATGAGATTGCCCTGGCGGGGGCGGGACGGATCAGGATCAGCGGAGGCGGCCCAGCTGGGCGGATACCACGCGACGTTCTGATTCCTCATGGGGAGCCTCCTGCGCTGCAGTGACTGCGCCGATACTGCTCATCTGAGCGAATAGGCGCTCATTTGGGCTAATAAAACAGTGATCTCGTAGCTAGGCAAAGTCAAGAAAAGCTGCAAATATGAGATCCGAGCGCTCAAATGAGCGCAAAGATCGACTGGACTGGAGGAGCGCATGGCCGGCTTGTCGGCGGATCGGCCATCCGAAGTCGTCCTGGCTGCGCGCGTGGCGCAGCAGTTCTACGTCGAGGGCGTCTCCAAGGTCGACATCGCCGACCGACTGGGCATCAGCCGTTTCCGGGTCGCACGGCTGCTCGACTCCGCCCGGGAGGCGGGGATGGTGCGGATCGAGATCGGCCTGCCCGCCGGCAGCCTCGACGCGGGCCTGTCGGCGGAGCTGTGCTCGGCGTACGGGCTGAAGCAGGCCTTCGTGTTCAACTTCCCCGACGACGAGCAGGCGCTGCTGCGGCGCCGCCTGGGCGAGGCCGCAGGCCAGGCGCTGATGGATCTTATCAGGCCCGGCGACGTGCTCGGCATGTCCTGGTCGCGCACGCTGAGCGGGCTTGCGGCCGCGCTGACCCAGATCCCGCCGTGCCCGATCGTCCAGCTGACCGGGGCGGTGCCGCCGCCGGACGGCCGGGATCTGCTCGACCTGGTCCGCAGCGTGGCCCGGGTGGGCGGCGGCCCGGCGCATGTCTTCTACGCTCCGATGATCCTGGACGACGCGCAGACGGCCGCGGCGATACGCCGCCAGGGCGACATCGCCGAGGCATTCGCCTTGCTGCCCGCGGTGACGATCGCTGTGGTCGCCATCGGCGTCTGGGCCCCCGGGCTGTCGACGATCTATGACGCCGTCACGCCAGCCGAGCGGGATGCCCTGGCCAAGCTGGGGGTGCGCGCCGAGCTGGCCGGGGTGTTCATCGGCGAGGACGGCAGGCCCGTGGCGACGCCGCTCGAGAGCCGCATGATCGTGACGCCCGCTGCGGTACTCGAGCGGATCCCGTTCGTCCTGGCCGTCGTCTGGGGTGTCGCCAAGAGCCCCGCCGTATGCGCCGCGATCCGAGGAGGGCTTGTCCATGGCCTGGTCACGCACGCAAGTCTTGCCCGAGCCCTGCTCAGCCTGGCCGACCAGCGCGACGGCAGGCACAAGCCCGCCAGCGCTTCGCGCGGACGGCGAGACGCTACCCGGCGCCACGGCTAACCGGGGCCTGGTCGTCCGGGTAGGTGACACCGTGATCAGGCCGATCGCGCCCTGCTGGCCTGCGACCCATGCGCTGCTCGCCCACCTGTCTGCGGTCGGCTTTGACGGAGCTCCCCGGGTGCTGGCGGTCGGCCCGTCTACCGAGGTGCTGACGTACATGCACGGCCAGGCCGCGGTTCCGCCCCTGGCCGAGGAGATGCTCACCGACGCCGCACTGGTGAGCGTGGCCGATCTGGTGCGCCGCTACCATCTCGCCGCGGCGTCCTTCGACCCGTCGGGGTGCTCCTGGCCCCGGCCGATCCCGTCCCGGTTCCGGACCGGCCTGGTCAGCCACAACGACGTCCACCCGGCCAACCTGGTGTTCCGCGACGGCCGGGCCGTCGCGCTGATCGACTTCGACTGGGCCGGGCCGGGCAGCGCCGCTTGGGACTTCGCCGCGGCCGCACGCAACTGGGCGCCGCTCCAGGACGACGAGGACATAGCTGACAGCAGGCAAGGCCGCACGCTGGAGCGGTTCCGGATCTTCCTGGAGGCCAGCGGGCTGAGCCGGGCCATTCGGCGCCACGTGGCCGAGGCCGTGGTGGCGAACCACGACTGGACCTACGCGATCGTCACCGAGGCGGCCGCCGTCGGCCACCAGGGCTTCGCCGATCACTGGCGCGTGGTGGCCGGCCCGGCCGCCCGCGCCCGGCGCTGGTGCCTGCGGCACCAGCGGGACCTGCTGGCCGCGGCGCGATGACATCCGGGGCATGCTTCAAGGGAAACTCGCAGGCCGGGTGATGGATATCGTCATATGACGATACTTTTCGGGGCGGGCCGCCATCTCCATCACAACCTGGTCCGTGCGGCTGGCCGTCTGGGCATCGCCTCTGGGCGAGGCATACGTTACTGGCATGTGGTCTACTGACCCGCCGCCGCAATGGGTGGGCCGCGGGCAGGAGCTCGCGGTCCTCCGTGCTGGCGTCGACGCTCTCGGGCGCGGTGAGGGCGCGGTGGTGTGGGTCGAGGGCGAACCCGGCATCGGCAAGTCGTCCCTGGTCGCCGAGGCCCTGGCCGCGGGCAGCGCCCAAGGGTGGGATATCGGGTGGGGGATCGCCAGCCAGCTCACCGAGCGGCTGCCGCTGCGGGTGATGCTGGATTGCCTGCAGGTGCGCCCGGGCTCACCGGACCCGCGGCGCGCGCACGCCGCTGGCCTGCTCCGCAGCCTCCGGCAGGGTCTGTTCGCGGACGGCGATGCGTCGGTTACCGGTATCGAGGTGCTGCTGGGGCTGGTGGACGAGCTCTGTGCGGCTGCCCCCACCGTTATCGTGGTCGATGACCTGCAGTGGGCCGACGACGCGTCGCTCATCGCCTGGCACCAGCTCGCCGCCTCTATCGACCAGTTGCGGCTGCTGCTGATCGGGACGTGCCGGCCGGCTCCCCGCCGGCCGGAAGTGCAGGAGCTCCGCGCGGCCGTCATCCGGCAGGGGGGTGCTGTGGTCACGCTGGGGCCGCTGACCGAAGCCGACGTGGCGGCCCTGATGACGGCGATGCTCGGATCTCCGCCCGGCGAAACGCTGCGGCAGCTGACGGCGCAGGCCGACGGCAATCCGCTGTACGTGCGCGAGCTGGTCGACGCCATGGTGCGCGAGCAGGCGCTGGAGATCAACTCCGCCGCCACCAAGCTTTCAGCCGGCGGGGGAAGACTGCCGGCGTCACTGGCCTCCGTGCTGACCGACCGGCTCAGCTCCGTGTCGGCGGGCACGGCGCAGATGCTGCGGACTGCGGCGCTGCTCGGCGGAAGGTTCACGGTCACCGATCTGACCGTGGTGCTGCGCAGGCCAGCGTCGGAACTGGCGGCCGGGATCCAGGAAGCCGTGGCCGCGGGCATCCTAACCGAGCACCCGAATGACCCGGATCTGGCGTTCCGCCACCTGCTGATCCAGCAGGCGCTCTACCAGAGCCTGCCGGCCGCGCTGCGTACGGCGCTGCACGCCGAAGCGGCGCAGGAACTCGCGGCCTCGGGCGCGGACGTACTGAGCGTCGCGCAGCAGCTTTCCGCCGCGAACAAGCCGGGCGAGGCCTGGGTCCGGAGATGGCTGGTCGAGTCCGGGCCCGCGCTGAATATCCGGGCCCCTCAGGTCGGGGCCGAGATACTCCGGCGCGAGCTGGACGCGACGCCCAGCGGCGACGGAGCCAGGGACACGCTAACGGCCGACCTGGCCTGGGCGCTGCTCGCCGCCGGGTCCTATCAGGAGGCGGCCAGTCAGGCCAGCCGCGCGCTGACGGTAATGACCGATCCGGTGCGGCGGGCCGAGACGTACTGGGTGCTGACCCGCGCCCGGGTCAGCGCGGGCCGCAGCGATGACGCCATCGCGACCATGCGGCAGGCTCTGGCATCGGCCGATCTCCCTGGCGAGTGGCGGGCCCGGATGCTGGCTCTGCAGGCGATGCTGCAGCGAGCCGCCACCGGCGACCTGGACGAGGCCGACGCGACCGCGATCCAAGCCCTGACCGCCGCCGAGCAGGCTGGCGACGCGTTCGCGACGGCGCACGCCCTGACCGACCTGTGGCTGACCCGTTCCATCCGCCGCGATCATGTGGCCGCGCTCGAGGCCATCGACCGGGCGCTGCGCGTGCTCGGCGACGATCCCGCCCACGCGGACCTGCGCTCGTTCGCCCTGGACGACCGCATCTTCACGCTGCAGAACCTCGACCGCTGGCCGCAGGCCGAGCTGGCGCTCCGGCGCGCCCGCGGAGCCTCCCAGCGCGGCGGGAACCCCGATCGCGCGACTTGGGTAACCGCGGCGGTGCTGCGGTACTGGCTCGGCCAGTGGGACGACGCGCTGGCCGAACTTGGCCCGGATGACGCCGACGCTCCCGGGCTGACGCACTCCTATCTGCGCGAGCGCTGGTCGGCACTGCTGCTGCACGGCGTGGCCGCGCTCATCGCCGGCCGCCGGGACGAGCGCACCATCGCCGACCAGCACCTCCGTCAGGGCCTGGCGCTGCCCATCCAGACCCTGGCCGACCGGGAGAACCAGGACTTCCTGGTCGCCGCGCACGCGCTCGCGCTGGAGCAGAGCGGAGAGACGCACCAGGCCATGACGAGGCTGGCCGCGATGCTGCCCCGGCGCGACGGGGAGATGACGCTGATCCACCAGTGGCTGCCGGATCTGGTCCGGCTCTCGCTGGCCGCGGGCGACCGGCCGACGGCGCAGGCCGCGACGCAGGCCTGCCAGGGGGAGGCCGCAGCGGAGACCCACCCGGCCCGGGCCGCCGTGGCCAGCCTGCGATGCCGCGGGCTCCTCGAGTCCGATCCTGAGCCACTCGGGGAAGCCGTCGCGCACTACCGGGCACTCGGGCCAGCCGTGGAACTGCCCGCCGCGCTGGAGGACCTGGCCGTCGTGCAGGCCGAGGGCGGCCGGGAAGAGGACGCCAGGGCTGCCCTCATCGAGGCGATCGGCATCTACGAGGGCCTGCAGGCCCGCTGGGACATCCGGCGGGCCGAGGGTCGGCTCCGTACGCACGGCATCAGGCGCGGCGTGCCCGGCCAGCGCGGCCAGCGGGCGGCCTTCGGCTGGGCGGCGCTCACCCCGACTGAGGTCAAGATCGCCGTTATGGTGGCGAGAGGTCATTCGACATCGGACATCGCCAGGGACATGTCCTTGTCCCGGCGGACGGTCCAGACCTATATCTCGCACATCCTGGCCAAGCTCGGCGCCAAGGGCCGGGTGGACATCGTCCGTGAGGCACTGCGCCAGGGCGTTTCGCCCTAGGCGCGCGGTTTATCGTCAGATGACGATTGTCCACCGCCCGTTCGGCCGGTTTCCTTGACCTATGTCTACCGGGGGTCAGATCCAGCCGCCATCGAGCGACGGCACCGTACGCCAGGCCCTGATCGCCCGCGACGATCTCATCGCCCGCCTCGACCACATGACCGCGCGGCAGGTGACGATCATCTCGGCCCCGGCCGGCAGCGGAAAGACGTCGCTGCTGCACGCCTGGGCCGAACGTCCCGGCCCGGCTGGCCGGCTGGTCGTCGTGCCGGTGCGCCGCGACCAGCATGACGCCCAGCTTTTCTGGCTGGACCTGCTCAACGTGGTCCGCCAGGCCCTTGGCACGGTGACCAGCGCGCGGCGAATCAATCGGCCGAACGGGCCTTGGCTCTCACCGAACCTGACCGGCTGGTGCTGCCGTTCGCGATGACCGGCTCCCGAAAGCTGCTGGAATCCCTGCCGCGGTACCAGACCGCGCACGCCTCGCTGCTCACCGAGATACTCGACCTTCTGCGCGGCTCATCGGCCGCGGCTCGAGATCAGCGCGGCGGCGCGTCGAGGCCGCAATGCAGGCATTCCCCGGCTGCGGGCGTTCCGGCTGTCCCCCGGTCCCTGCGTGGGTTCGTGATGGTGACCGCGGCGAGCAGCCCGCCCGCGGCGCACAACCCGCCCGAGATGAAGACGGCGGTCCTGAACCCGGCGGCAAGCGCGTCCGGGTGCAGGTAGTCCGGGCCAGTGATGCCCGCCAGCGCCGGCAGCACGGCGACCGCCAGCAGGCCGCCGAACCGGGCTAGGTCGTTGTTGATCGCTGAGGCGATGCCCGCGTGCTGCGCGGGCGCCGAGCTCATCGCGGTCGCGGTGAGCGGCGCGACCGTGATCGCGAGCCCGAGCCCGAAGACGACGACCGCTGGCAGCACGTCGGTCAGGTAGCTCGAGCCGGACGTGCTGAAGGTGAGCATGGCCAGGCCCGCGCCGGCTATGACCGGCCCGCCGCTCAACAGCAGGCGAGGCCCGATCCGGGTGGCCAGCTGTCCGGAGCGCGCCGACAGCGCCAGCATGATGACGGTCAGCGGCACCACCGCCAGGCCGGAGGCAAGCGGCGAATAACCCGACACGACCTGGAGCACCAGCGGGAACAGGAAGGTCGCCGCGTACACGATGAACGTCACGGCGCTGGCCGCCGCGAACTGCCGCGCCCGGAAGATCGACAGCGGCAGCATCGGCGTGGCCGCGTGGTTCTCGCGGACCAGGAAGGCGGCCAGCCCGGCGACGCCCAGCAACGTCATCGCCAGCACGGCCGGCGACGCCCAGCCGAGCGCGGGTGCCTCGATGAACGCGAACGTAATCCCGGACAAGAACACCACTGCGGCCAGCGCGCCCGCGTAGTCGAGCGTGCCGGTCGCGTCCGGATCACGTGACTCCGGCACGTGCCTCGCGCCCAGCGCGACGACCGCGGCCGCGATCGGGACGTTGATGAAGAAGATCCACCGCCAGGACGCGGCCACGAGCAGGTAGCCGCCGATCAGAGGTCCGGCGGCGATGGCGACACCGGACAGGCCCGACCCAGGCCCCGATGGCACGGCCCCGGTCGGCGGGTGCGAACGAAGCCTCCAGGATCGCCAGGCTTCCCGGCGTGAGCAGGGCCGCCCCGACACCCTGGAGCACCCTGGTGATGATGAGGGCGAGCGCGCTGGGCGCGAACCCGCACGCGGCCGAGGCCCAGGGGGTGATGCGAGCTCACCTGGCTGGCGCTGAGTCTGGGTCTGTCGCGAAAGGTCGCACGACCACCAGGGGCGTGCTCGACATCCAAGGGAGAAACCGTGACATCACCAGCCGCCGGCGCTGACAGCGCTCCAGACCGGTACGACTACGCGCCGATCCCCCGGTCCGCGCTCGGCCCGGCTCTGAACGAGCAGGGTTACCACGTCGGGCGCATCGAGCGGAACCTCTACTGTGTCACCGACGGTGTCTACCAAGCCGCGTTCCTGACCACCGCGGACGGCGTCGTGTTGTTCGACGCGCCCCCGTCCATCGGGCACAACCTGCAGCGGGCCGTGGACGAGATCGCCGCCGCCGACGGCGTGAGCAACCAGGTGACCCACTTCGTCTACTCTCATCACCACGCCGACCACGGCGGCGCGGCGTCGCTGTTCGACGGGGACGTGGTCCGCATCGGGCACGAGGAGACCCGTCGCCTGCCCGGAGCGCGGTTGGTCAAGGCGTTCGGCACCCTGTCGGCACCCTCGCTGTCCGCGGCCGTGCGGCAGGAGCCCGAGCGCGCGGTGCTGTTCTACGCCGCGGACGACGCCGCCGCGGGCGACCTGGTCGCCGATCTGATCCGCGCCGGCGGCTACGAGCCGGTCCGAGTGGGCGGCCTGGACCAGTCCATCCGAATCGAGATGTTCGGAGACCTGCACGAATTTGGCGCGCTGGGCCGGACCGTGACCAGAACCGAGGCGCTGAAGGCGATCTGACGTGGTCAGCCTCGACATGATGTCAATGTTCGCGCTCGGACAGCAGCAGGTCAGGGCGCGAGCGGTCGGGGATCGTGGTCACGGTCGACGGCAGCCGTGCCGGACCGGAGCACAGACGAGCCGAGCCACTGGCTGGCTTTCAGCGCGAGTTCCACGTCTTGCCGGTTCTGGCCTACCGGTCGGCCGAGGCTTTCCTCGGCCTTGCGGATCCGGTACTGGACCGTGTTCTTGTGCAGCACCAGTTGCTCGGCCGTTGCCTTGTAGCTGCCCCCACTGTGCAGGAAGACCAGCAGGGTCTCGCGCAGCCGCGCGTGCTGCTCGTCGTCGGCGGCCAGGCCCCCCAGCGTGCCGAGCACCCAGTCCCGCAGCAGGTCGGGGGAGCCGAGCATCATTGCCACGGGCGCGATCTGGCTGAACGCCACCGCCCGCGGGGGCGAGCCCGCGGCAAGCGCGACCGCCTGGGCGGCGATGGCCTGCTGGTGGGTGAGCCGGAACCCCGTGATCCCCTTGGCCGCGTCGCCGAACGCGAAATGGATGTCGCCGTCGACGCCAGCCGTGCTGGCTTCCGCGGCGTCGAACGTGTCCCGGATCCCTAGCGGCAGCCAGGCCCAGGCGCTGGATACATCTCACGGCAGGAACACCGGATCCGGGCAAGCCGCCTTTCCCGCGACGTGGCCAACCGCGTGCTCGAGCCGGGTGATGTTGTCCACAGCGGCCGCAGTGTCGCCCGCCCAGCACACCACGCCCACGTGGAACTGGCGTAGCCGGTAACTCAGGGCGGCCTCTGTCGCGCTCACGTTGATCCGCTCGCCCGACAGTAGGTCACGGATACGGGCGGATCGAGCGGTACTGCGGTTCCGCAGCCAGCCCTCCCGTTCGCGTGTATAAGCCGCGACGATCTCTTCAGAGGTCTGGTCGACGTACCCGGCTACGATCTTGGACATGCTCAGCGTGGCGGCGGTGAGCATCTGGGCGTCGTCTGTCTGCTGTGCCAGTTCCTTGAGAAACCAGTTGGAGAAGCACGCGTGTCCGAGCCGGTAGGCGCGCAGCAGCGCGGTCAGCGGCGTGCCGCGCTGCGCTCGCCGGCGCGCGTATTCCAGGGCCGCGGCCGGGGCCTGCACCGCGTTCAGGTCGATCTGGTGCTGCATGACTTGCAGGCAGGTGCCGACGTTGCTGTGGACGCTCGACGCGAGCAGCGCGAGCACCGGCTGGTCGTCCCGTAGCTCCGGGATCTCCCGCAGGATCACCTCATAGACATCCTCGGACACTGCGGCGGCCCGCCGGCTCACCGTCGCGGCGATGTCGGCCACCAGCTCGCTGACCGCGGGACCGTCGATGTCCACCTGCGGATTCTTACACATTCCGGTGAGCTTGCCGACTAGCCGCTGATAGCGCGTCTATACCGCGACCTGGGACCACAGGCTGGCCGGCCGCGGATTCCGCCGGAGGGAATACCGCGGTCGGCCAATGTGACGGGGCCGCCTTGGGATCAGGGGATCCAGGGCGCCTTGTACGTGCCCGTGTCGTCGAGGATCGCGGTGAGGTCCTCGGAAGCCCGCTTCTCCTCGCCTTGGCGCTCGTTGTCCTGCTCAGCATCCCCTGGGCCTTCGCCGTCGCGCGCCGCCTGGCGAGCGGAACCGATTCGTCCAGCTAGATCTGACCTGCTCGTCCGGACGCTGGCCCGGATCTGCGATGATCCGTATGACCGGCTGCTCAGCGCTCCCGCCGGGAAAGACCCGCGCGAGCGCATGGCCGAGCTCGGCGACTCGGGGTTCATCGTCTTAACCGTGGACAACGACGCCGGCCTGTGCCCGCGGAACCACACCCGGCCCCGGGTTCGTGATCAGCGACCAATGGAAGAGCGCGCCGCACCGGCTACGCTCGGCTGGTAATGAGCGCCGACACCGACCCCACCGGCTCCGCCGCTGCCGATGCCGCGGCGGCGCCGCTGGACCTGCTGCTCGCCGACGCGGCCACCGGCATGCTGCGCCGGGTGAACCCGGGCGGCGCCGGCCTGCGCCTGGCCGCGGTCCTGGCCGGCAGGCCCGGGCTGGTCGCCGGGCGGGGGCGGCAGTTGGCCGGCGAACTGGCCCGCATCACCGTGGGCCGGTCCCAAGTGCAGCCGTCCCGGCGGGACCGCCGGTTCGCCGACCCTGGCTGGGCGGGCAACCCGCTGCTGCGCCGTGCGATGCAGGCGTACCTGGCCGCGGCGCAGGCCGCCGAGGGCGTGGTGGCCGAGGCCGGGCTGGATGAGAAAGATGCCGAACGGGTCGGGTTCGTGCTGACCAATATGATCGATGCGCTGGCCCCGAGCAACAACCCGCTGCTGAACCCGGCCGCGATGAAGGCGGCTCTGGATTCCGGTGGCAAGAGCGCCCTGACGGGCCTGCGATATTTCGCCACCGACATGGCGGTCCCGCCGCGGGTGCCGTCCATGGTCGAGCCGGACGCGTTCGAGGTGGGCGTGGACCTGGCCGTCACGCCCGGATCGGTGATCCTGCGGACCCCGGTGTTCGAGCTGATCCAGTACCGCCCGGTCACACAAGCGGTCCGGCAGGTCCCGCTGCTGATCGTCCCGCCGGTGATCAACAAGTTCTACGTGATGGACCTGGCGCCGAGCCGGAGCATGGTGGAGTACCTGACCGGCCAGGGCCTGCAGGTGTTCATGATCTCCTGGCGCAACCCGGACGCCCGGTTTGCGAAATGGGATCTCGACACGTACGGTCAGGCCATCCTGGACGCCATGGACGCGGCCGCGCGGATCACCGGGAGCGAGCAGACCGCGCTCGCCGGGGCCTGCTCCGGCGGCATCATCGCCGCGATGGTGGCCGCGCACCTGGCGCACGCCGGCCAGCAGGACCGGATCGCCGCGCTCACCCTCATGGTCACCGTGCTGGACCAGGCGCACGCGGGCCTGGCCAGCGCCGTCATCGACGAGCGGACCGCGCGGGTGGCCGAGGCCGCGTCCCGTGCCCGCGGCTACCTGGACGGCCGGTCGCTGGCTGAGGTGTTCGCCTGGCTGCGGCCGAACGACCTGATCTGGAACTACTGGGTCAACAACTACCTGCTCGGCAAGAAGCCTCCGGCGTTCGACATCCTGTTCTGGAACGCGGACACCACCCGGATGACCGCGGGCCTGCACCGGGACTTCCTCCGGCTGGGCGCGGCCAACGCGCTGGTCACGCCCGGCACCGCGACCATGCTCGGCTCACCGGTGGACCTGGCCGCGGTGGACAAGGACAGCTACATCGTCGCCGGGATCACCGACCACATCTGCCCCTGGCAGAGCTGCTACCGGTCCACCCAGCTGCTGGGCGGCCGGCCCCGGTTCCTGCTCTCGACCAGCGGTCACATCGCCGCGATGGTCAATCCGCCGGGCAACGACAAGGCCAGGTACCAGATGGCCAAGGAGTGCCCGGAAGACCCCCAGGAGTGGCTGCGCCGCGCGGAGACCTGCCACGGGTCCTGGTGGCCGGACTACGCGGCCTGGCTGGCCGAACGCTGCGGGGAGGAGAAGGCCGCCCCCGGGGAACTGGGCGGCGGCGGGCTGGTGCCGGTCTCCGAGGCGCCAGGAACCTATGTCTATGACCATTGACCGGGCTCTGGGCCGGCTGCGGCGGGCCGGGCCCGGAGGCCCCCAGAGGCCGCTCGAGCGGATGAGGATCCTGACGATCGGCGGCCGGGCCATCCGCGTCGCGGTGCGGGAAGGGACCCCGGGCCGGCCGCCGCTGCTGCTGTGCAACGGCGTCGGCGCGAGCCTGGAGCTGTTCCAGCCGTTCGTCGACGCGCTCGATCCGCGGCGTCCCGTCATCCGGTTCGACATGCCGGGTATCGGCGGCTCGCCGGCTCCGGTCGTCCCCTACCACCTGGCCACGCTGCCGTCGCTGCTGGCCGGCCTGCTCGACCAGCTCGGCTATGAGCAGGCTGACGTCCTGGGTATCTCCTGGGGTGGCGGATTGGCGCAGCAGTTCGCGCTGAGCCGCCCGGACCGGGTACGCCACCTGGTGCTGGTGGCGACCGCGCCGGGCGCGCTGATGATCCCCGGGCACCCGCGCGTCCTGGTACGCATGCTCACGCCGCGACGCCACCGGAATCCGGGACACGCTGCCCGCGTCGCCGGCGAGTTGTACGGCGGCAGCGCGCGGGAAAACCCGCTCGTGGCTCGGGACCTGCTCCATGCCACCACCCGTCTGGGGCCGGCCCGCGGCTACTTCTACCAGCTGATCTCCACCCTCGGCTGGACCAGCCTGCCGCGGCTGCCGAGGCTGCGGCCGCCCACCCTGATCCTGGCCGGTGACGACGACCCGATCATCCCCGTGGTCAACGCGCGCATCATGCACCGCCTGATACGGCGAAGCACGCTGCACGTCTACCGGGGCGGCCACCTTGAGCTGGCCGCCGACCCCGAACGCCTGGCCTCGGCGGTGCAGGCGTTCCTCGATGCCGACCTCACCAAGCAGGAGAGCCAGCCATGACGCAGGTGACGAGCGCGCATCTCGGGGAATCCCTCGGGACGGACTTCTTCTCCGTCCGCGAGCAGTTCACCGACGAGCAATGGGAGCACTTCGTCACCGTCCGGCGGTTCGTCGACGAGGAAGTCGTGCCCGTCGCCGGCCCGTACTGGGAACGGGCCGAGATCTGCTGGCCGCTGGTCAAGCGGCTACCCGAGCTCGGCATCGTCGGCGAGGACATCCAGGGCTACGGGTGCGCCGGGATGAGCCCGATGGCGTGCGGCCTGGTCACGATGGAACTGCACCGCGGCGACGGCAGCCTCGGCGTGTTCCTCGGCGTGCACGCGGGCCTGGCCATGACCTCGATCGCGATGTGCGGCTCGGAGGAGCAGAAGGCGCGCTGGCTGCCGGCCCTGGCGGCCATGGACAAGCTCGGCGCGTTCGCCCTGACCGAGCCAGAGCACGGCTCGGACTCGGTCGCCCTGGAGACCTCCGCCCGCCGGGACGGGGACAGCTGGGTACTGAACGGCCGCAAGCGGTGGATCGGCCTGGGCAGCGTCGCCGACCTGGTCGTCGTCTGGGCCCGCAATACCGAGGACGGCCAGGTCAACGGGTTCGTCGTGGAGAAGGGAACGCCGGGCTACCAGGCCCGGGTCATCGAGGGCAAGGTGTCGCTGCGTTCGGTGTGGCAGGCCGAGATCACGCTGGAGAACGTGCGGGTGCCGGCCGGGAACCGGCTGCCCGGGGCGCGGTCGTTCAAGGACACCACCCGGATCCTGGCCACCACCCGGAGCACCTGCGCCTGGGCGGCGCTGGGCCACGCCACCGCCGCCTACGACGCCGCGCTGCGGTACGCACAGGAGCGGCGCCAGTTCGGCGAGCCGCTGGCCAGCTTCCAGGTCATCCAGCAGCGGCTGGTATCGATGCTGGCGGACCTGACCGCGATGCAGCTGTACTGCCTGCAGATCGGCCGCCTGGCCGAGGCAGGCAGGCTGACCCCCACCGTGGCCGGGCTGGCCAAGATGCACAACACCCGCAAGGCCCGCGCCATCACCGCCGACGCGCGCGACATGCTCGGCGGCAACGGCATCCTGCTCGACTACCAGGTCATGCGGCACATGGTGGACATGGAGGCGATCCACACCTTCGAGGGCACCGAGACCATGCAGACGCTCATCGTCGGCCGCGCCATCACCGGCATCGGCGCCTTCACATAGGACCAGCAGCGCCGGGCTGCAGCACGGAAGGGCCGAGCCAGTGGCTGGCCCGGAGCGCGAGTTCCATGTCGTGGCGGTTTGCGCTCACCGGCCGACCCAGGCTCTCTTCGGCCTTGCGGATCCGGTACTGGACGGTGTTCTTGTGCAGCATCAGTTGCTCGGCGGACCCGAGCATCATCGCCACTGGCGCGACCTCGCTGAACGCGACCGCGCGCGGCGGAGGAGAGCCCGCGGCGAGCGCGACCGCCTGGGCGGCGATGGCCTGCTGGTGGGTGAGCCGGAACCCGGACGTCCCCTTGGCCGCGTTGCCGAACGCGAAGTGGATGTCGCTGTCTACGCCGGCCGTGCTAGCCTGCGCGGCGTCGAACGTGTCCCGGATCCCCAGCGGCAGCCAGGCCCACGCGGTCGAGTCGTCGCACGGCGGGAACAGCGGATCGCCGTAGCAGCCCGCCTGGGCCGCGACGTGGCCGATCGTGTGCTCCAGCCGGATGATCTGGTCCGCGGTACCCGCGGCGTCGCCTGGTGCCCCGTCAGCTGTTCCCTGGCCCTTGGGTCGCCTGCAGGCGGCGCCGGGACGCCTCGACCTCGGCCTCGGCGGCGGCGCGGTCGGCCCAGGACCGTCCTTCGACGCTCTTGCCCGGCTCCAGCTCCTTGTAGATCAAGAAGAAATGCTCGATCTCCAGCCGGTCGAATTCGGGCAAGTGGTGCAGGTCGCGCAGGTGCTCCTGGCGCGGGTCGCTGGCGGGCACGCACAGGACCTTTTCGTCAGGGCCCTTCTCGTCGGCCATTCGGAACATGCCGATCGGTCGGCTGCGGATCAGGCAGCCGGGGAACGTCGGTTCCAGCACGAGCACCAGCGCGTCGAGCGGGTCACCGTCCTCGCCCAGGGTGTCCGGCACGAAGCCGTAGTCGGCCGGGTACTGGGTCGCGGTGAACAGCGTCCGGTCCAGCCGGATCAGGCCGCTGTCGTGGTCGACCTCGTACTTGTTCCGGCTGCCCCGCGGGATCTCGATCACGACGTCGAACTCCATGGCTAACGACGCTAGGCAGAGGAGCGGGCGGGATGAACGTGCGGGTGGCACGAGGATGACCCGCTTCCTTGGTACCGGGGACCGACGACCCCAATGAGCTGCGGACGGACAATAGCATCGTGACGAATCTGGCCAGGAACCTGACGGACACCACCCGGGCCCACGCCGGACGGGTGGCCGTGCGGGTGGACAACGCGGCGATGACCTACCGGGCCCTGGACGAGGCGAGTGCCCGGGTCGCCCGGTTGCTGCACGAGCGCGGCCTCAAGCCCGGCGACCGCGTCGGCATCATGATGCCCAACGTGGCCGAGGTCCCCGTGGTGTATTACGGCGTGCTCCGCGCCGGCGGCGTGGTCGTCCCGATGAACCCGCTGCTCAAGGCCCGGGAAGTCGCCTACTACCTCGGCGACTCCGGGGCCGGGCTGATCTTCGCCTGGCATGGGTTCGCGGACCAGGCCAGCGGCGGCGCCGAGCAGTCAGGGGCGGAGCTCATCGTCGTGGACGCGGCCGGCTTCCCTGACCTGCTGGCCTCGGTCGACCCGGATTACGACGTCGTGGACGCCAGCGACGAGGACACCGCGGTGATCCTCTACACCTCCGGCACGACCGGCCACCCGAAGGGCGCCGAGCTCACTCACGGCAACCTCATCAGCAACACCGAGGTAGCGTGCACCGACATCGTCCGCGCCCGCCCCGGCGACGTCATCTTCGGCGGGCTTCCGCTGTTCCACGTGTTCGGGCAGACGGTCGCGCTCAACGTCGCGGTGGCCTCGGGGGCGTGCCTGACCCTGCTGCCGCGGTTCGACGCCGGGCACGCCCTGCGGATCATCGCCGACCACAAGGTCACCGTCTTCGAGGGCGTGCCGACCATGTACGTGGCGCTGCTGCACCAGGGCGACCACGCGGACTACGACATCTCCTCGCTGCGGATGTGCATCTCCGGCGGCGCCGCCCTGCCGGTCGAGGTGCTGCGCGGGTTCGAGGAGGCGTTCGGCGTTCCGGTGCTGGAGGGCTACGGCCTGTCCGAGACCTCGCCGGTCGCCTCGTTCAACCACCCCGACCGCGAGCAGAAGCCGGGCTCGATCGGCACGCCTATCCGGGACGTCCATATGCGCGTCGTGGACGGCGAAGGCCACGAGGTGCCGCAGGGGGAGGTGGGCGAGATCGTCATCCGCGGGCCGAACGTGATGAAGGGCTACTGGCACCGCCCCGAGGCCACCGCCGAGGCGATCCGCGGGGGCTGGTTCCACACCGGTGACCTGGCCCGGGTCGACGAGGACGGCTACTTCTACATCGTGGACCGGAAGAAGGACCTGATCATCCGCGGCGGCTACAACGTCTACCCGCGGGAGATCGAGGAGGTGCTCTACGAGCATCCCGCGGTCGCCGAGGCCGCCGTGATCGGCCTGCCGCACCCGGCCCTGGGGGAGGAGGTCGGCGCCGCGGTAGCCCTCAAGCCGGGTGCCGCCGTCACCGCCGCCGAACTGCGCGATCACGTCAAGGGCCAGGTCGCGGCGTACAAGTACCCGCGCCACGTGTGGATCATGGACGCGCTGCCCAAGGGCCCGACCGGCAAGATCGTCAAGCGGGACATCGTCATCCCGGCCGATCTGGCCACGTCGTGAGGCTGCTGCTGCTCGCTCCTCCCGGCGCTGGCAAGGGCACGCAGGGCGAGCGGCTGGCGGCCTGGTCCGGCGCCACGCACATCGCCGCCGGTGACCTGCTGCGCGCCGAAGTCCGAGCCGACGGCCCGCTCGGCCGCGAGATCGCGGCTTATCAGGTCCGCGGCGATCTCGTCCCTGACCAGATCGTGCTCGACGTGCTAACCCCGGTGGTCGTTGAGGCCGCCGCCCATGGCGGCTACATCCTGGATGGCTTCCCGCGGACCCTCCCGCAGGCGACTGCGGCGGCCGAGCTCGCGGCTCGGCTCGGCGTGACGCTGGACGCGGCGGTCTACCTGTACGCACCGGACGCCGTGCTGACGCGGCGGCTGCTGGACCGCGCGAGCCAGGGCGGCCGGGCCGACGACGTGGCCGACGTGATCCAGCACCGGCTCCGGGTGTTCGCCGAGACCACGGGTCCGCTCGTCCCCTACTACACCGAACGCGGCATCCTGGTGGCGGTGGGTGCCGATCAGCCACCCGATTCCGTCACCGCCGACATCCAGGCCCGGCTTTCAGGGCTCTCGTTGACCCCGCGGCCGCACTGACGAGCCGCAACGCGCCGGCAAGATCCTCAAGTCCCGGATCAGGAGCATCCCATGACCATCACCGTGAACGGCCTCGGCGAGCTGAAGGTCCTGGTCGGCCAGCATCTTGGCTACAGCGGTTGGCTACAGGTGGACCAGGACCGCATCAACACTTTCGCCGACGCCACCGGCGACCACCAGTGGATCCATGTTGACGTCGAGCGTTCTCGGTCCGGGCCGTTCGGCGGCCCGATCGCGCACGGCTACCTCACCTTGTCCCTCCTGGTCCCGCTGTGTAACGAACTGGTCGAGGTGCGCGGCATCACGATGGCCGTCAACTACGGACTGAACAAGGTCCGCTTTCCCGCGCCATTGCCGGCCGGATCGAAGATCCGGCTCGGCGCCACCCTCGCCGCGGTCGTTGATGTCCCAGGTGGCGTCGACGCACTCATAGACGCCGTCATCGAAAGCGACGCCTCGGCCAAGCCCGTGTGCGTCGCCCAGGCCGTGCAGCGCTACTACGCCTGACGGCCGTCCCAGGCTCTCCTCCGCCTTGCGGGCTAGCGTGCGCGGCCGGCGGCTAGCAGCCGCAGTTCCCGCGCGCGCTCAACCGCCGAGGAGCGGTCCTGGACCCCGAGCTTGGCGTAGATGCTGCGGATGTGCGTGCCGACCGTGTTCGGTGAGACGGACAGGTCGCGGGCGATCTCCAGCCGGGACAGGTTCGTCGGGAGATACCGCAGCACCCGGAGCTCGCCCGGGCTGAGTTCCTCCGGCTGCGCCGTCTCATGGTGCGGCAGATTCTCCAGTAGCTCACGGGAATCCGTGATCAGGAACGGCAGCACGGGCCGGTCCCGCTCGGCGAGAGTTAGCGCGCGTCCGGCCGCCTGGTTCGCCGCGCGCTGGTCGCCGAGTTCACGGTGGGCCCGCCCGGCGAGCAGCTGGGCCTCCACGACACTGAGGTACCCGATGACCGGCGCGGTGCCGTCCAGGACGTCCCGCAGCGCGCCGAGAGCTCCGGCCGGGTCGCCGTCGGCCAGGCAGATCGTCCCTCGGGCGTTTCCGGCTTCGCCCGAGCTGGCCCGCTCGTCGTCGAGCGACGCGAGCGCGGTGCGGGCTTCGCCGGTCATCCCGAGGCGTGCCTGGGTGGCCAGCAGCCAGCCGGTCACCTGGCTGGCCAGGGCGTGCGAACCGGTCAGCTGCGCTCGCAGCCGTTCGGCCGCGCCGAACTCCCCGGCCGCCTCGGGGAGGAGGCCGCGGCCGGCCGCCAGCATCCCGCCGACGATGTGAGTGAGCAGCCTGATGCCGGGCCCGGTATCTGTTTCCAGGGCCCGTTCGGCGCGCTGCAGCCATCGCTCGCCTTCGTCGAGGTCACCGGTGTAGATCATCGAGGCGGCCAGCGTCAGCAAGGCAGGCGCGATCACCGGCTCCGCGCCCCAGCCGTACCGCTCGGCGGCCGCGATCGCCTCGCGGCAGCGCTCCTGGGTCACGGCGAACGGATGGATCTTCGACGCGAACCCGAGCTGCGCCAGGCAGCTCACCTCGAGGTACGGACGGCCGATCTCCCGGGCCAGGTCGGCGCCCTGCTGCAGGTGGCGTTCTGCGTCCGGGAGCGCCAGGGACCAGGCCTCGACGATCCCCAGGTTCATCAGCGCCACGGCGCGCAGGTCGTTGCCGAGCGCGATGTCCTCGTCGGACGGCCCGGTCACCGGCGAGTTCAGGAATTCGACCTGTTCGAACAGGCCGGCCAGGTGACCGCGGCGCCGGGCCAGCGACAGGTTCAGCGCCGCGAGCGCCACCTCCAGACGGCGCCGACGATCCAGTGGCGCGGCCTCGGCGTAGGTCTCGGCGACCACCAGGTGCGCGGCCGCCTCGTCCAGGCGTCCCTGGACGAGATCACCGCCCGCGCGCACCAGGGCCAGCTCGGGATCTGCGCCCGCGCCCGGCGGGAAGGCCCGCAGCAGCGCCTGGATGGTCTGCGCCTGCCCGTCCAGCGTCAGGCCGAACGAATAATCGGCCAGCAACCGGGCCGCCTCGGGCCAGTCGCCCGCTGCCTGGGTGTGCCGGATGGCCTCGACCACCTGGCCATGCTCGCGGAACCAGTCGCCGGCCCGCCGGTGCAGCCCGGCATCTCTTCGGGCATCGTCCGGCGCAGTTCCAGCCGCAGCAGGTCGCAGAACAGGTGGTGGTACCGGAACCAGGTCCGCTCGGGGTCCAGAGACACGACGAACGCGTTCGCGTCCTCCAGATCCAGCAGGATCCGTTCCGACCCGGCGCGGTCGGTCAGCAGATCGGCCAGCTCGCCGTTGACGCGGTCGAGCAGGCAGGTCCGCAGCAGCAGATCCTGCACCTCGCCGGGCTGGCGGTTCAGCATCTCGGCGAGCAGGTACTCCGCGACCGCGCGGTTGGTGCCGGAGAACTCCGTGACGAACCGTTCCGGGTCGGGGTGACCGGCCAGGGACAGCGCCGCCAGCCGCAGGCCCGCGGCCCACCCTTCGGTCCGCTGGTGCAGCAGCGCGGTTCCGGCCTCGGACAGGGTAATACACGAGGCGACGAGGAGCTCGCGTGTCTCCCGCTCGGAAAAGCGCAGGTCCGCCCCCCGGATCTCGGCGAGCTCGCCGGCCAGGCGCAGCTGGTGCAGGCCCAGCCGCAGGTCGCGGCGCGTGGTCAGCACCGCGTGCACGCCGGGGGGAAGGTTCGTCAGCAGCCGGGTGAGCTGGGCGAGGCAGTCCGGGGAGCTCAGCTCGTGCAGGTCGTCGATGACCAGGATGAGGTGGCCGCTGTGCTCGGCGAGCTCGGCCAGCACCCGGTCGACCATCGCCCGCCCGTTGAAGGCGAGCGTCGCGGCCGGCGGTTCGGCACCGCTCGCCGCGCCGTTGGCGTGCCGGACGGCGCTGAGCAGGGCCAGCCAGAAATCCTGGGCGTCGTGCTGGTCGCGGTGGACCTGCAGGACGACGAGCCGGTGCCGCTGACCGGGACGGTCGGCCCACGCGCGCAGCAGCGACGTCTTTCCGCTGCCGGCCGTGGCCGGGTCGTGCCCCAGGACGCAAACCTGTCCCTGTGTGCGCGGCCGGAAGCCTTCGAGTATCTCAACGGTGGTGGTCTTGCCCGCGCCGTTCGGACCGAGGAAGGCGAAGATCTCTCCCCGTCGCACCTCGAGATCGATGCCCGCGACCGCCTCGCGGCTACCGTAGCGCTTAACCAGGCCGCGGACGCTGAGTATCGGCTCGGACTGGGCCGAGCCGCGGGTTGCGCTGGGTTGTTTCATCGGGCGCGGGATGCCGGGTCTGACGTCATGGCAGCGCGCGGCGTGGCGCCGGAATTGAACAGGCCGGCGGCTGACGGCGCCGGTCGTGAGGTTCGGGCGAGCGCGGAGACGGACGTGATGTGCAGCGCGAACAGCAGCGGCACGGTCGCCGCCGGGATCAGCGCGAGCGGCAACTCGCTGATCGGCGCACTGGACGGGGTGATGTCGAGCAGCCGGAATCCGGTGAGGGCGCCGAGCGCGGCGACGCTGGCGATGTTGATGATCGCGCTGCCAGGCTGCATGACGCGACCGCAGGCCTGAGCCATCCAGTAGCAGCCGTTCAGGTTGATGTCGATCACCTCGCGGAACTGCGCGGGTGCCTCGCGTGTGGCCGGCACCGCTGTCCCCTTCCCCGCGTTGTTGACAAGAACATCGAGATGCCCGAACTCCTTGATCGCTGCCTCGACGACCACCGGGGCGTTCTCCGGCAGTGCCACGTCGGCGGCCACCGTAATTGCACGCCGGCCGGCCTGCTCGACAACCGCGCGCGTCGCTTCGAGGCGCTCCACGCGGCGCGCCGTGAGCACGAGGTCTGCCCCCGCCTCGGCAAGCGCCTTGGCGAACGCCACCCCCAGGCCCGAGGAGGCCCCAGTCACGATCGCGACCTTGCCGTCGAGGCGGAAGCGGTCAAGCACCGTGGTCATATCTGTCCTCTCGTTCAAGGGAACTCGTCGGGTATCGGGCAGAATGCTCGCACTCAGCCCCGCGAGCTCGGCTTAGGTTGCCTTCATCATCATCCAGCCGCCGTCAGCCGATGCTGCATCGCAGGTGATGCCAAAATCGATGAATCTCGAGCTCGCAGTCCTTACGCCATCACAACGGACGGCAGCCTCCGTCGCGATCGGAGCTTACGGTCGGCGGGTCGGATGATCTCGGCGGCGAAGTGCCTGGTCAGCGTGCTGCTCACGGGTCCGCTGCATGGTTCGCTCACACTTGGAGTTCGAGTGCGAGCCTGCCCGTATTCTGGCCGCTAACTGTCGGCTCCTGCTCATCGCCGCTGCCATCAGGCCTGCTGGCACGGGTGACGATCGCTGGGCTGGTCCGGCGCTTGCACCCCGAAACGTGAAGGCCCGCATCCGGGACGGCGGGTCCTGCATGCCGGGATGGCTGGCTGCCCCGAAGTTCGGCCCTCAGGTTTCGTCGGGCCGGGAAGCGGATCTGTTGCGCGTGTCGTATCCCGGGTCTTGCTGCGGGCACTGCTGGGCGTTGCCGTGCGTGCTCGTTTTGCTGTCGTGCGCAGTGCTGGCGGTCCAGCTGGCGAGCAGGCTCAGTGCGTCGTGCGAGGGCGAACCGGGCTCAGTGGTGTAGGTGAGCAGGCTCTGGCTGGGTTCGCCGGGGATCGGGAAGGACTCGAACGGGAGGTCAAGGTCCCCGACGACCGGGTGACGGATGAGCTTGACGCCGGCGGTGTGGATCCGGACGTTGTGCGCGGCCCACCGGACCCGGAAATGGTCGCTGCGGGTAGACAGCTCCCCGATCAGGTCCGAAAGCCCCCGGTCGTACGGATCGCGGCCGGCCTCGGCGCGCAGCATGGCGACGGTGTCGCTGGCAACCTTTTCCCAGTCGCGGAAGAACTCGGTGGCGTGCGGGTCGAGGAAGATGAAGCGTGCGTTGTTGGGCGGCCGGATCGGGTCGGCGTAGACGGGTGCGTACAGCGCGTACCCCAGGGCGTTGCCGGCCAGGATGTCCAGGCGTCCGTTGAGGACGAGCGCGGGCGTGCCGGTCATCGAGTCGATGATGCGCTGGACCGCGGGCCGGACGTGCTGCGGGGCGGTCCGGCGGCGCGGCCGGCGGGTGCGGTCGGCGATCCGGATCAGGTCGAGCAGATGCGCCCGCTCGGCGTCATCGAGCTGCAGCGCGTGCGCGATGCCGTCGATGACGCTGTCCGAGACGCCGGTGGCGTTGCCGCGTTCGAACCGGGTGTAGTACTCCGTCGAGATCCCGGCGAGGACGGCGACCTCCTCGCGGCGCAGGCCCGGGACCCGCCGGTGCTCGCCGCGGTACACGGGCAGCCCGGCCTGCGCGGGGCTGATCCTGGCCCGGCGGGTGCTCAGGAACGCCCCGATCTGGCCGCGGACGTCGCCGCGGATGTCGCCCGCGCCGCTGGTGCCTGCCATGTTCTCAACTGTACGAGAGGTCCCGTCTGGCTGGGGGTCCCTGTCAGTGACCCTCTCATCAGGGTCTGCCACCAGCTCGGGCCGGCTGGTTCGGTAGGCAGTGCCGCCGCCGATGACGCGGCGTGCGGCACGCCAACCAGGAAGACGGGTACTGACATGAAGGACAAGAAGGTCTGGCTCATCACCGGCGCCGGCCGCGGCATGGGCGCCGACATCGCCAGGGCCGCGCTCGCGGCCGGTCACGCCGTGGTCGCCACCGGGCGTGACACCGGCACCGTCACAGCGGCCCTGGGCCAGGACGACGACCTGCTGGCCGTCCAGCTCGACGTCACCGACCCGGCCGCCGCCGAGGCGGCCGTCCGGGCGGCCGTGGAACGGTTCGGGCGGATCGACGTGCTGGTCAACAACGCCGGCAACTTCTACGCGGGGTTCTTCGAGGAGATCAGCCCGCAGGATTTCCGGGCGCAGGTCGAGACCACCTTGTTCGGCCCGCTGAACGTCACTCGCGCCGTGCTCCCCGTGATGCGCGCCCAGCGCTCCGGGCTGGTCGTCGCGATCTCCTCGACGGCCGGCATCACGGGCCAGGAGTTCTGCACCGCCTATGCGGCCGCCAAGTTCGGGGTGGAGGGCTGGATCGAGTCGCTGACCCCGGAGGTCGCCCCGTTCGGGATCCGCACGATGCTCGTCGAGCCCGGCTTCTTCCGCACCGAGCTGCTCACGCCGCAGTCAACGACGTACGCTGAGCCGTCGATCGCGGACTACGCCGAGCGCACCCGGCAGACCGTCACCGCCTGGAGCGGCATGAACGGCCGGCAGGGAGGCGACCCCGCCAGGCTCGCCGGCGCGCTGATCCAGCTGGCGGGCCAGGACGAGCCGCCACTGCGGTTCCCGGCCGGCGCCGACGCGGTCGCCGCCGTCGAGCAGAAGGCACAGACCCTCCTGGCCCAGGCGGGCGCCTACCGCGACCTGTCCGGCAACCTCGCCTATGACGACGCCTGAGCCACCGCCCACCGGAACCCAGCCAGGCACAGAGACAACCGGCGGCCATCGCTACCCCCGGCATGCAGCACCTGGGATCACACCCGCCGCATGCCGTTACGCAGGACACCCGGAGAAAAGGACAACACCCCGTGGAACCACCACTAACCGGTACCGCCGCGCTCGTCACCGGCGCTAGCAGCGGCATCGGCGCCGCCACCGCCCGCCGGCTCGCCCACGACGGCGCCTGCGTCGCGCTGGTGGCCCGCCGCCGCGACCGCCTGCAGGCCCTCGCCGCCAGCATCGAGAACGCGGGCGGCACCGCGCTGGCCGTCGAAGCGGACATCACCGACCGCGCCCAGGCCGACGCGGCCGTCCAGCAGGCCGCCGGGCGATTCGGGCGGCTGGACATCCTGGTCAGCAACGCCGGCCTGATGCTCCTGGGCCCGATCGCCGGCGCGGACCCGCAGGAATGGGACCGCATGATCGCCGTCAACATCCAGGGCCTGCTCTACACCACCCGCGCCGCCCTGCCGTACCTGCTGCAGGCCGCCGAACAGGGCCCGCGCCGGGTCGCCGACATCGTCAGCATCAGCTCGATCGCCGGCCGCGTCGCGTGGAACGGCTACGGCGTCTACAGCCTCACCAAGTTCGGCGTGAACGGATTCACCGAGTCCCTGCGCCAGGAAGTCACCCAGCGGCACGTCCGCGTCGGCCTCGTCGAGCCCGGCGGCGTGGCGACCGAGCTGGGCTCGCACAACAAGCCCGAGATCCGCGACGAGATGATCGACCCCTTCTACGAACAGACCGAGGTCCTGGTCCCCGAGGACATCGCCTACATGGTCAGCCGCCCCCGCCACACCGCCATCGGCGAGCTGTGGATCATGCCTACGGACCAGGTCTGACCGGGCGGTTAGCCAGGTCAGGAACTCATGCGTGCCGTCGGCGGTGTCAGCGCGGATCAGCGCCTTGCGCGGCAGGTGACGCGGCAGCTGGGCTATCGCCCTGCTCAGCCTCGGGCTCGCCGCCGCAGTACGCGACTCCGCGGCCGCCGTAGGCCTGGTGCTCGGCGTGCTGTGCCCGTTCCCGCTCGTCGCGGACATCATCTCCAACCCGGCCCTCACCCGGCACCTGGACCAGATCGGCCCCCTGCTCGCCAGCCTGGACGCCCAGGCCACGATCGAAGTGAAGGGCCTGGCCGCTCACCTTGAGGTAGGGCCTCGGCGTCGTCACCCCGTGGACCGTCGGCGCCTTCCTCCTCGGCGCGCTCGTCCTGAAATCCCCGCGATGCATGACGCCTACGTGCCTGGGCTGTCGGCATGTGCGTAAGCACGTGTCCGAGGGGGGACTCGGTCACCGAAACCGGTGCGATTTCCCCGGATCGGGGAAATCATGCAATAAGGGTAACACGTACTGGTCCAGCGTCCACGGTTATCCAGCGACGTGTTCGTTATTTGACCCATTGCCTGGCCTATTATGGCTGGACGGCAGGTATGAGCCAGCTGCTTCGTCAGCTGGGCTGTGCGGGCGGGTCCGGGCTGCCTTCCGTGATGAGCGGAGCGACGCACACGCTCAAGTGACCGACCGGACCGGTCGTCACGGCAGCCACCCGGTGTCGTGCGGAATTGGCTGATCTGATGTACGGATTGCTGGCCATGGGGGTGGTTAGGCTGCCCAGGTGAACAGCCTTGCGCCTCTCAACCTCGATCTCGCCCCGGTTCTCGACTGGGGTAGCCGGCACGGCGACCCACTGGAGCCGCGGGCGGCTGAGGCCGTTGTCGGCCTGCTGGCGCTGTCCGGGGCGCGGCGCCGCACCGGCTTGCCTGAACCAGCGGCTGAGCTGGTGAAGGAGCTGATGCTCGTCCTGCTGCCGTTGTACGTCAGCGCCATCCCGGCCGATCTGGCCGGTTACCCGGCCGTGCTGGTCGCGCTCATCGGCCACACGCATGCGGCAGGCAAACTCAACGCCAAGCGGCGGGACCGGCTCATTGCCGAGGTCGAGACGCTGCGGCCGCAGTTCGAGTCGGCGATGACCAGCCCGCGCCGCGTTACATGGGCGCGGCTGTACAGCCAGTTGCTGCGGGCCGAGGGCGTTGACGCCGCCGATCCGCAGGCCGTCGGCGCCTGGGTGGACGCCATGGCGGGCCGTCCCTACCCGCAGCGGTGTTCAGCGCTCGGCTTGGCGGCCGCTGACGGTTCCGGGGTGGTCCCGCTCGCCTCGGCGGCGTTCGTCCGGGCACTGATCGGCGAGCGCTCGCGGCAGGCCCGTCTGCTGCTGGCCCGCCAGCTGGAGTCGGTCGTGCTGCGCGAGCGGCTGGCCGGGCACGACAGTGTGCCGCTGGTCGCGGGAGCCCCGCGGGACACGGAGGATCAGGAGGCCGCGGGCTTGTGGTTTGACGCCCAGGCCGGGTTTCTGGCGGACCGCTGGACGGCGGCCGGGCTGGACGCGCTGCTGCGCGGGCGGGCCGCCCGGCTCGCGCCTGGCCTGGACCGGCCGGCACCGCTGCTGGATGTGGTGGAGGGACTCGCCGCCACGCACCTGGAGATGTTCGGGCCCGGCGTTGTCCCGCTGGCTCCCGCGCCGCTGCCTGCTACCGCCCGGGATGTAGCCGCCGCCATCCGCGCGGCGCCGCTGCCCGCATCGCTGGCCGCGACCGCCGCCGATCCCGAACACGCTGACCTGCCGCTGCTGGATATGACGCTGGCCAGCGGCTTCCTGCGGCGCGGTGGGGAAGGCCTGCTGCTGCCCGGCACCGCCGCCGAGATCTGGGCAGACGGCACGCCTGCCGAGCTGGCCGGACTGGCCCTGGACGTGCTGGGCGCGCTGCTCGCCCAGATGGCACAGGACGAGGAGACCGCCGAGGAATTCCCCGGCGAGAACCTGCTGCTGCTGTACTCCCTCTACGAGCATGCCGGGATCCCGCAGTCCCTGGCATGGCAGGCGGCAGTGGCTGAGGAATGGATCCTCTCCCCGGAAACTGAGGCCGCACCCGATGCTCCCGCTGCGGATGCCGGGCCTTACCAGCTGCCCGCCATCCCGGTTCTGTCGCAGCTCACCGGCATCCCCGGCCTCACCGAGGAGGACCGTGAAGAACTCGAGCCCGCCGCCTCCCGGCTGGCTCGCGTCGTCGACCGGCTGGCGGGGCTCGGCATCACTACCCGCGCCGGTGACGCGATCGCCCTGACGCCGCTGGGCTCGGCGCTGGTGCGCGACGCGCTGATCCTGGGCACGACGGAACTGGACGAGAAGGCGGCGGCGTCGTTCCCGACCCGGGACGAGGTGTTGTCCTGGGACGCCCGGCAGCTGGCCGGCGCCGTCGGCAACTGGCCGGAAGCGGCGGCGCGGCAGGTGCTGCGCGACTGGCTGGCGGCCCGCGGCGCGGCCGGCTGGGAGACGCTCCTGCCTGCGCTGAGCGCGCCGCCGTCCGATGACGGGGTCCTGGCGCCTGCGCACCTGATGCGCCTGGTCGACCTCGGCGCCGCACCGGCCGAGGTGCTACGTGGTGCCGTGCCGGACGGAGTCATCGGAGCCTTCGCCGAGCGGGCACTGCGCTTGCGCGGCCTCCCGTCCGATGAGGCAGACGTGCCCGCCTCCGCCCGGGCCGTGCTCCTTGCGGGCGAGCTCCAGGAGGTGAGCCACGCGGCGTTCCTCGCTCACCGGATGACCAGCGCCGATCCTGGCAGTGACCCATGGCTGCCGCCAGAGCTGAGGGAAGCCTTCGACCGCGCGGCGGATGGCTGGCCCGGCGGTGCTACGGCTCTGCTCGCCGTGATCGCGCGCGCGGCGCCCGGCACCTTCGCGCTCCTCGCAAGGCCGCTGTCCCAGCACCCGGACCCCGAAGTGGCGCACGCGGCCCGCCGTGCACGCCCGGCAGCGCAGGCGACGGTGACCGCCCCTCATCGGAAGAAGAAGGCCAGGTCACGGTCTGCCCGGCCGCGCAAGAGCGGTCGGCGGCGGCATCGCTGAACGCGACGGCAGGCTCCGCGCCGGGCGCCCCGCGGTCGCGCTTACCCGTCTCCAGGCGTTCGCCGTCCAGGCATCGCGGCGTCTTCGGGTGAGGCTGGTCCTGGCAAGGACTCGTACGCTGGAGCAGCCGCCCGGACGTAACCGGTACTACTCGTTTGTGATTATATGCTTACTTTCGGCAGTAACGGTGGGCTAGGCGTGGCAGACTCGAATGGTGCAGCGGGACCGGGCCGTCAGGCTTGCCGAGCATGTCTTGCGAAGTGCCCATGACGGCCAGCAGGACTGGCCGCTGAGCCTGGTCACCGAGGTTTACCTGTTCGGCTCGTTCGCCCGCGGCGCGCTGGATCCGCACGACCTCGACATCGATGTAGAGCACGAGAACGACGATGAGTGGTGCTCGCATTTCGTCAGTTCGCTTGCCTACGGCCGCGATCCTAACGCGCTGATGCGCCAGCGGCTCGCCACCGGCAAACGTGGCTGCCAGTTCACCTTCAACTTCCTTGAGCAGGCAGATTTCGAACTGACCTTGCTCTGGCGCAGGGGCGAGAGCCTTGCTACCGGGCTGAAACGCCTGCACGCGATCAAGGCTGACCCTGCGGCGGGACGGGCGCCGCGCGATTCCATGCTGCCGCAGTTCGAAGGACTCGACGCATGGGTGCCCCGCCCATATCGCGAGGTCCTCTGCGCGGCTGTCAGCAGCAAGGCCATCGGGCTTGACCGCGTCGTACTATCGGAGGGCCCGATAACGAGCCGTATCGCCGCAGAGCACCTTGCGGGCCGGTGGAAACCCTCGAGTCCGCTGTACCGGGCGGCCGCAGCGGTCGTCCGCTACTGGGAACAGCGTGGCATCGATCCTGGCCGCTGCCATCTTCACGGAGCTGATATCCGTGATAGGGAAACGCCGTATTTCGCCGGGTTCGGGTTGCGGTACTTCAGGCCGGTCCGGGCATGCCTGACGACCTTCGGCGGCACGGAATGGCTCGAGGTGGTCCATCCCACCAGGACCCGGCCCTTGGACTGCCTGCGGATCGTTCCCCTCGACAGGCGGCAGCTGGATCAGGCTGCGCGGGGCTGAGCGCGTGCTGGCGTGCGGAATCAGGGGCAAGGATGCGTGAGCCATGACCGCCGATGAGGTCAGCCCTGACTGTGAAGGACGCCTTATCGCCGAAATGCTCCGCGAGCGAGGCGTCATCGATCCGGGCAGGCTGGGTCCGGTCATTGACCTGGCGGCGCTGGGGCTGGTCAGCAGCGCATGGCGGAACACGTGCGTTGAGGACTGGCACGCCGAGGGCCGTCTGCATGACGGCGACATGATGCGGGTCAACAGCCATATGACCTGGCGTGCCCGCCAGATCCTGCATCGCTGGATGACTGAGACCGGCCTGACCGCCACCGGGCCGCTATCGGCGCTCGACGATGTCGCCGCAGAGGATGTCGAATGGCTCGCGACCCGGGTGTTCCGGTGGCTGGTGAACCCGAGCCGGAGGCTGATCACCGGCGTCACGCTGGCCGAGCTTGCCCGCGGTGACCTGCCGGAGTACGAAGACGATGCCAGCCTGCGGCTGGGAGGATTCGCGAGGCAAGCCGCCGACCGGGGAGCGCGCTTCGGCATGGCGCGGACCGCTGCGCACGGCGCGCTGGTCTGCCCGCACTGGTGGGGTCATCCCCGCTGGCCTGACCTGGTCGACAGGCTGCTGCTGGCCCTTGAGGATCCGGCTGACACGCACTGGGGACAGGGCGGGGAGCTCAGGAAACGCCTGCCACGCGAGCCGCCCGTGGTGGCCGACCGCAAGCTCCTTCGCCAGGTTCTGCGGTCGCGCCCGTGGAACCTTACCTCCGAGTCCGCGACGTGGCTGGTCACCGCCGGTATCGGCTATCTGCGGTCGTAGCCAGCTGGACCGCCTGATCGTTTCTGCAGCTCCGGCGGACGGCGTGCCGACCGCCGGCTCCACGGGCCTGGGTTGCGAAACCGACCTCGCAGGTTGCGGCGCGGCTGTCAGCGGTTCGCGTCCGCGATGAGGGTTTCCAGGTCGGCGGCAACATCCTGTCCCCGGCTGAACCCGCGGGCCTGGATGAGCTTGACTGCTTCACGGGCGGCATCGAGTTCGGCGGATGACGCTGACGGGATGAGGTAGCCAAGGTCTGTGAGGTCCTGGTTGCGCCCGGCCAGTACCTTGAGCGCAATCAGATGAGGCGTGGTCGCGACCGGGACAGTCAGGCGGGGCAGCACCTCGAGATGGTCGGCGCTCGCTACGACTTCGTTCTCGATCCCTGAGCTGGCGAAGAGCAGATCTACGAGCACGTCTGAGCCGTTGCGTGCCATCCGGACGCCGGACAGGCGTTCCACGTAGTCCTGCTCGAGTACCTCGATGGGGTAGTAGCCGCGTGAGCGAAGCCTGTGCACTGCCTCCTCCGCCTCGCTGTCGCTAGCCACGGCGATGGCGAAGTCGAGATCCTTGGTGAACCGGGGGATAGTGCGGGCGGACACGGCCAGGCCGCCGACGAGTGCCCACCGTACTCCGACCGCGTTCAGGTCGGCGACTGAGGTGCGGAGTGCCGACTCAGCGGATGCCACGGTCTCGTTCTCTGGAGGGCAGGCGGAGGTGCCCGCTGCGCGGGGGCTCAGCCAGCCATGCCCGCACCATGCCGTCGATCTCGCGCCGCTGTGCGCGCGGATGCTCGCGGTGCATCCGCTGCCGGTACAGCCGGACACCGAGCTCGTGCATGTCCAGAGCAGCCTGGATCCGCGCCGCTTCTGGTCCCGCATCCGTTGCTGCGCGGCCTTCACCTGTCCGCCGCCCGCGGAGGCGTGTGACGACTGCCCGGAATGCGCTCGCGGCGCGCCGGGCTTCAGCGGGCATCGCGTTCCTCATCCGCGATCCTGGTGAGCACCGCCCGCACCATCCTGACCGCCTCCTGCTCGGCGCCCGTCAGCATCATGCCGGGATCGTCCGCATAGCGGGCCAGGGCCTTCTCGCATTCCGCTGCGCTGACCTCGATGCCGGACAGCCGGGCGATCATCGCGGCCGGGCGGCCGTTACGGGTGAGCCGAGTCTCGATCCCGTGCCGCTGGGCGTCTCTGACCAGATCGCCGAGCACGGGCCTGGCTTCCTGGATGCCCATCTCGCGCATACCTACAGGCTACATGAAGTTAAGGATGTTGAGGTTTTCTGCTGAAGCCCCGCCTGCCTGCCGAGATACGGAACATAGCCGAGACGGGAATGCCAGGCCCGCGCTACCGCGGTCACAGCAGTGCTATATACCCGGGCGTTCGGGTCCCGCGGTCGTTCTGCGGGATCGGCAATCCGGATACTTGTCCCCTTCTTCTGTGCATCAGCGGACCGCAGGCGAGACCGGCCCGGAACGGATGGGCTCATACGCCTACAACACCGCTACCAGCCAGGGGCCGAGCTGGCGGGTTCCCGACGGCCGTTCGTCATGGAAACGTTCTGCATGGGCGACCAACCGGCCGCTGACAAAGCCGCTAGGCAGCCCGGTTATCCCGGTCGCGGCGAGCTGGCCGGGTCACGGGGACAGCCCCGCCCTGTCGAACCGCTCCAGCAAGCTGGGCTTGCGCTGGTGGCGGGTGCGAAGTTCGCCGAACCGTCCGGTGAACACGGCCAGGTCACCCTGCCGGCCGGCGAGCGCCCGCAAGTCCCTCAGCAGCGTCACCGCCCGGTCATAGTCGCCCGGCCGTTTGGTCTCGATCAGCGCGGCGGCCTCCCGCCAGGCTTCCTCGGTCCGGGTGGCGAGCTGGTCGAGGTGCCTGGCGTAGGCGGCAGTCCTGGCGGCGTCCTCACGGGCCTGCTCCTCGCGCCGGCGCCGTGTCTCGGCCTTATCCCGCGCGGCCTTGCGGTCACCGGCTGCCTGCCACAGCTCGGCGGCCGTCCGGCCGGGCGCAGCCAGCCCCCGGCCGCCAGCGGCACGGAAACGGCGCAGCAGCAGCGCCTGGACTTGCCCGCCCTCACCGGAGGCGACCCGGGTGAGCAGCGCGTCCTTCTGCCCTGCCGGGAGAGACGCGACCCACCCGGCCAGCCCCGTGTCGTCGCGAGGCGCAGGACTGGCGGCCGCCGCCACGGCGATCAGGTCCTCGTCGATCTCCAGGAAATCGGCGATCGCCTGAAGCGGCCCGCTCAGGTCCTGCAGGCCGGACGGCACCGGCGGCTCGGTATCCTCGTCATCCACCTCATCGGACTGAACGGCCAGCAGCCAGCCCAGGTACAGCAGCCGCAGGTCCCCGGCGGCCAGCTCCGAACGCGCCTGGACCATGGCCGCGAGCTGGCCGCCCGGCTCCACCCAGTCATCATCCGGGTCGCGATCGGCGTACAGGCTGACAATCAGGTGATCATCGGTCTCGATGACGGACGCGGCGTCGGTGTAGCAGCACAGCCCCGCCGCCTCCGCATCTAGCACACCACGCGGCAGCCGGAACATCAGCCGCCGCGTCCCCCAGTTCGCCAGGTACAAGAACGCGTCGAAGTAGCGCTCCACCATCGCCCGCGGGTCGCCCTTGAGATCACCCCACTGGTACTCGTTGACGAACCTCGTGGCCGTAATCTCCGCCCGGGTCGAGATCGACCGCAGCTCAGCGCGCTGTTTCTCGGTCAGCGGGCGGTCCAGCGCGAGGAACTCGTAGTACTGGTACTCGCTCATCCTCGCGGCCCCCTTACCGAGCCCAGCGGCGATAGGCGGCGATCCACTCGGCCCCAGGGGGAGGCGGATCTGGCAGCGGCAGGTCAAGAACGGAAATGGCCTGCCGGTGCTTGCCGCGGACGCAGATTGCGACGATGCCGGAGTCGGCCTGGTCGATTGTCGGCACGGTCACCGTCAGTCCGAGGACCGTCGTCTCGAACGGCACGGCCAGGTTGTCCGCGATCATGGTGGCCAGCCCGGTCAGCTGCTCTTCCTCGCCGTAGCAGTCCACCGTGGCCTCGGCGATCAGCTCGTCCAGTTCCGCCCCGCTCAGCTCTTTCACGACGGCAAGCCTAAGAGCAATCCGCCGCTCACGCGGCGGATACCCGGGCCGCGAGGCTGGCTGGATAACTATTTCACTGCGATCTATGTGAGAACTGCGAAGCGTGGTCACGGCGGCTTCTATCCCGGGACGGCGGGAACGACCAGCCATGGTGACGGCGCCCGGTTCCAACAGCGGTCCCGGCCGAGTGCGAACGTC
>Ga0335081_10001015_pt1 | contig 45069 bp, 37 predicted proteins | sample Lox_Sample_35_FD_206713 | JGI IMG/M metagenome (GOLD analysis project Ga0335081, IMG submission 206713) | Soil microbial communities from Loxahatchee National Wildlife Refuge, Florida, United States - Lox_Sample_3.5 | ecosystem: Environmental > Terrestrial > Soil > Wetlands | place: USA... | reverse complement strand
TTGCCGTCCGACTCGCAGCGGCTGTTCACCGCGCGGCAATACGACGCGTAGTCGCCCGCACTGGCAAAGCGCTCGATCGGCCCGGTCTCCAGCTGGATGGTCAGACCCAGAATGTTGCCGATGCCAGGAATGCTCAGCAGTCATTGGGGTCATTGGGGTCAACTCAGTACTCGGGACATGTTAGCCCTGATTTTGGTCAGCCTCTTGCGCAGTTCGACATCTTGCACGCTCCGTCGCTCCAACCGACGGACGACTTGGCCGACCCCGCTTCCGTCATAATAGCCCAGCTGGCGCGCCACGGCTGCGCATCGCTCGCCGGCCAGCCTTACGCGCGCCCAAATCTGGATGCGTTCATCCGCTTCGCTGCCAAGCCACTCCCCGAGCCGGTTCTTCGGTTCCGCTGCGCGGCAACGTTGTAGCCACCGCGTTTCCTCCTCCGCCTTCTTGCGCTTCAACTGCGCGTGTACCCTGGCCAACAGCACCTCGCCACCGAGCACCAACCCGCCGATCAGATTGTCCCACGGGTTCTCCAGTTCTTTGTCAAACCAGCGCGCCAAACTCTTGCGGTACTCGCGGCGGGCGTTTGTCGGCTTCTCGCCCCAATACCGCAGCCAGTGCTGAGACAGCCAGCCCGGCGGTTTCCGATCCAAGCCGCCGTATGCCCGATGGCTGCTCCAGCGGTACCGATCCAGTTCCTCGGCACGCTCTGGCGCCAATCGCTCGTTGCGGCAGCGCAGCCGGACTGGATTCAAATGCACGTACTCAACCAATCCTTGCGCGTACTGATCGGCCTCGATCAACTGCGCCTTGAATCGGCCTTGAAACAAATGACCGCTCCGTCGATGTCGACGATTGAAGCGCACCGTGTACGTTACCTGTAACCATCCGACAGCCTGGCTCAGGTTGGCCCGCGGTGTGTCCAGCAACAAGTGGTAATGATTGGGCATCAGGCAATACGCCTGTACCCGCGCGCCGAACCGCTCGACCATTTCGGCAAGCGTTTCGAGGAATCGCTGACGATCCTGATCGTCGCGGAAGATGGCCTTGCGTTCGTTTCCGCGCGCCATCACGTGATAGGCCGCCCCGGCGAATTCGACACGCAAAGGACGAGCCATGTCACCCAATCTATCGGTTCGTGCTCCACCGGGTCTAGTCGACTGTCCAGAGTACCTCCATCCGTTCCCGACTGTCCCGAGTACTGAGTTGACCCCAACCTCCAGGGGGAGCTTATCCCGAGCGTCGGAAAGCTTATCCCTGACGCGGGAGTGCTCCTCCCTGGCGTGGGAATGGTCATCACTCGCTCGGGGATGTTCGTCCGCTGCGACGGTACGGTTATCCCCGCCACGGAGGTGATCATCCCTACCGACGGGAAAGTCATCCCGCCGCCAAGGAGGCTTTGCCATTTGTTCGGAACGCTCGTCCCGAGGCGATGGGGAAGGCACCGTTGACCGCATCGACGCCGCCTTGCAGCCGAAGTGTAACCGCTGCGGGCCGTCTGTCGTATGACGGCAACTTCGGCCTTCGCCAAGGCTACGGCGGACAAGTCGGCCGAGGCTCACGCCTCGGCTACAGAGAACGTGAAAGGAAAACGGGCAGTCAATCGCATCGTTCCTTTTGCATGTAATTGGAATCAGATCTGTACTCTGGACAAATTGAACCGCGCTCACTCTCTACTCTCCTCGCCCTTTCACCCGACTTCGACGGCTTCTTCGAGCACAGGGGCGGGCGCAATCCCGTGCTTGTCGATGACGACGATCAGTCCGAAGAGGAAGATCGCCATGAAGACCACCGCGCTCGAGAAGGCCCAGATGAAGCCGAATTTATTGGCGATGACCGTCACGAGGATCGAGCTGTAGGCGCCCATCAGATTGAGCACCCCGTTATAGATGCCATAGACGAAGGCCGAGCTTTTCGGCGTCGGCGCCAGGTCCACCGCGTTGACCCCCCAGGCCCCCACGCTGGCGTTCATCACCAGCAGCGACAGCCCGATCAGCAGCGCGCTCGGCGCCACGAGATTCAGCCTCGACGTTTCCAGCGCCAGCAGCATCATCACGATCATCAGAACCATGGGCACCCCGGCCCCCAGCTTGCGCCCTTTCGCGTATCCGTATTTCGCCACCAGCCAGTCGTTGATCGGGCCGGACACCAGAAAGCCGACGAAGCCCGCAAGATACGACACGCTCGTCCACGACGCGCTCTTGACGATCGAGAGGTGAAACGTGTCATGCATGTAAATCGGGAGCCAGTTGAGAAACGTGAACAGAATGTAGCCGAAGGTCAGGAAGGTGAGAAAGACCCCGATACCGTTTCGCGTCAGCATGACTTTCAATGCCTTCTTCATCTCCTCGCGGCTCAGGTGCTCTTCCTGCTGGTGACGAGGCACCGCACCGGCCACGCTTTGGATGAACTGCAATTCGCGGTCGTTGACCCACGGGTGAGATTGCGGAGTGTCGCGAATCAAGGCCCACCAGATCGGAATCCAGATCAACCCCAGTGCGCCGAAGAGGATGAACGTCCACTGCCATCCCAACCAGTGGGCGATCCAGCCGGAGACAAAGACCCCGATGATCGAGCCCACGAACTGTCCCGAGCCGGCCATGGTGTAGGCGCGCGCGCGCTCGGAAGGCGCGGACCATGTGCTCGTCGCTTTGGCGTTAATCGGCCAGATCGGCGCCTCTCCCGCCCCCATCAGACCGCGAATGATGCACCACGAGAACATGCTGTAGGCCAGCGCGCTGAGAATCGTGAAAATCGACCACCACCCCAGCGCAAACGAAGCCGCCTTGCGAATCCCCAGCCTGTCAGCGAACCATCCTCCGGGAAAATTGCACAGGGCATAGGCCAGCCCCCAGATGAACGAGATGCGGCCGATCTGCGCGATAGTAAACCCGAAATGCTTTTCGATCAGCGGGGCCGAGACGTTGAAGTTCGCCCGGTCCATGTAATTGATCACAACGGCGGTAAACGTCATCAAGAAGACGACGAAGCGAACGCGTGTTCTGCGCCCTGCACCGGCGGCCAGTTCGCTTTCCTCTTGCACATCCGCGGAGGACGGTGGATCCGATGAATTCGACGAAGCGGCCATGGCGTTAATTTGTCGGCAACATTGTCTCTTTCTTAGCCGCGCCGCAACCGCCAAATTTGTCCGGATCATTCTTGCGCCGTTGCTCTAAATTGACCGGGGTCAACTCAGTAAATTGACCGGGGTCAACTCAGTACTCTGGACAACCGACTAGACCGAGCGGAATCTGAATCGATAGACTTGGGCTAGGGCTCGTCCTTTCGTCAGGGCATTGGGGCCGGAGCCACACACGACACACTTTGTGTGCTGTGTGGCGTTGACCACTCTTAAGAGGTTTCTCCAGACCTTTACACCCCCGCCTTGTTCTTCAATTCTGTTGCTTGCCACAAGCGAGTTTTGCGCGAATATTCCGGGGGTAGAAAGGAGGCTGTTATGAAGTGTCTGAAGATGTCCAAGGTGTTGCTCGCAGGCTTGTTGACCGCAATCAGTATTGCCGTGGTGGCGGGTTGCGTTTACGAAGCGCCACCGCCTCCGCCAGGTGCTGTCGTGGAGGGTTACGACTATTATTATTATCCTGACGAGGAGGTGTATTTCTACCCGGCCACGGGCGTGTTTTTCTGGTTCGGAGGGGGAGGGTGGCACTCCGGTCGGCATTTGCCCCGAACCATTGTGCTGCACAATCATGTGAACGTTAGACTGAACACCCGCGTGCCGTACGAGCGTCATGAGGAGGTTCGTGCCCGGTATCCCCGGCCCAAGCCAGTGCGCTAGGAAACGTATTCGGGGTCAATGAGCCGGTAAGCGACATCTCGTTATTCTGTAATTCCACCAGCCGGCATGCAAAATCGCCCTGCTTACCGAACGACCTGTGCGGGCCTTAGTAGCCGAGGAAGAGCGTGACGAATACTGTCTCGCCATTAGCCGCCCCCGACTCGCTGACCCAGCCGTACACCTCGACGTCGATTTGGGTGGAAGTGGCGCTCACAACATTGCCGTTGGCCACACCATAGTCGAGGGACTGGCATGGGGTGTTAACAATGACCTCGTCCAGAGTGAGATCCTTGGGATACTTGCCGGTGAACGTGATGTTGACAAACGAATTGGTGTCACTATCAGTGATCGCTGCCGACGTGGTACCTTTGCCACCGTAACTGAGAAGCGTTGGCCCCCCGATATACGCTTTCGCATAAGCGACCGCCACTCCGCTCTTGCTTTGTCTGCTGGGTGGCACCCTGCGCGCCCTTTCCGCTCGCGCTACCTGCAACATTGCCGCCGCCATCACCAACGCTGCCACCGTCGTTGTGATCTTGCGCATGACCCTCTCCTTATGGATTTGTTTCGGTTGTCTGGTGCTTTCCTTTCTCGGTGCCGAAACTCGCCAGCCGCCACGGTATAAGTCCTCCGCATTCGGACAGAAAAGAAGCCCGAAACACACTCTACGCGTAGGAATCGGCTTCCAACCCGGGTTTCGTCACCAACCGCGGAAGGGAATCTAGGCGGTGGCATTCGACCAGTCGATGGGGAAAGGAAAAGCGGTCAGTCAATAGGATCGTTCCTTTTCGCCGTGGTACAGCAGGGGATCGGAAGAGATTGCTATACCGTTAAGGGGAGGAGATGCCTCTCAGCCAACCGCACGACATGGTTCTGTGGCACACGAGCCCCCCGGTCGGGGGCCAGATGCCTCCAGTCGCCCTGCATTCAAGCTTGACGCGGCGCTAGTTCGTCTTCGGCGCTTGCTTCTCTTCGATCCTCTCTTTCTTGTCGGCAAACGCGCCTCTCTGCCAAAGCCGCGTCGCTACCGGTGTCCCGTCCTTCACGCTGTAGAACACCCGCGCCCACTCTTCCACCTTGAAGTTGCTCAGCTTGCCTTCGGCCTTCTGGCCGACGATGAAATACTTCGTCGAGTCATTACAGGTGAACGTCATGGCGCCTTCCTTCTTCTTGATCGTCACCGTGTTGGCCTTGAAATCGATGGCCGAGATCCTGCCCTCGAAATACATCAAACCCTGTTTCTTCGCTTCCTTTTGGAACCGTGCTGCTTCGGCATTCTCCTCTCCCAATGCCACACCCGCCATAAGTGTGCTGAGAGTCATCACCACTATCGCCAACCGCAGATGCTTGTTCATTGATCTCCTCCCATTCTTTACGACTCGTCCTAGATGGCGAGCCGCGGATTTGGACGTTTCTACCACGAAAATGTCCCATACCGCAAGGGGGGTGCTGGTACACTTTGGGAATCGCAGCGGCGGCAAAGCAGCCGCTTCAGCAAACTGGTTGATATTAGGGTCAGCTCTCCAATTCTGGCAGAATCCGGGTGCGTAGCCCACGTGTGGTGTGTGGAGGGTCGATCTCTTCGACCCTTGGTTGGCCGATGGTTATCCTTGATTGAGACTCACCAATCTGCTTTCATAAGCGGGATTTTAGCCCGGAGTCCGGTTCTTTCTACGAGGGCGTAGTACAGCTACGAGGGAATCAATGCCAATCTCCTATACGCTCGACAGAGCGCGGCGGCGGATCCACACGACGGTAACGGGGTCCGTGACGGTTGATGACATCCTGCAACATTTTGAAGCTGCCTGCCGCGAGCAGATTCTGGACTACGCGGAATTAATCGATGCCCGCGACGCGGCACCTCCGTTTCTGTCTGCTGCCGATATCCGACGAGCCGCCGCCGCGATCGGCAGTCGACACGTCCTGCCGCCGTGTGGTCCGCGGGCGGTAATGGTAAGCAACGGCGTGGTGTTCGCGATGACCCGGATGTTCGCGGTCTTGGTATCGGACCTCGTTCCGTTCGAGGTCTTTCGCGACCAAACCGAAGCGGAAAAATGGTTGGCCGGGCGGTGCACTCCGCCCACGGCCGACTCATAGGCCAACATCCCGAGAGCCCATCTCACATGCCATAATCTGGTGGTCGTTCGTCTGCAAAACAACCTCCTCTTCATCCGACCCATCACCATCGTTGACCGCGTCAACGCCGGGGCGTAGATTGGCAGCGGCGTGAGATTCGACGTGACAGTGGAACAAGGCGGCGACGGGTTTACCGCCTCCTGCCAAAGCATGGCGTGCAGCGCGAGCGGGCTCAGCCCGACAAACGCCCTCGACGCCCTCCGCGACGAGATCCGGTACCGGCTCGAACTCTGTCCCTGCACCACCGTCAACGACGATTTCGTCGAACTCAACGTCGTCTCAGCGCTGTGAGGCTGCTACGACAAGAACATGTTGCCAGGGTCCCCTGGCAGATTAAGCGAAGAATTGTCATGCCCCTGCCAGCAAGATGCTGGCAGCACGTTGTCATCCGTGGCTACAACCACTTCGCTATCTTCTCTCGATTCCTAGCATACAGGAACGCCAGCACGAGCAGGATGACGCCCAAGCCGATGAACGACAAGATGCGGTACACCGTTTCCACCCTGGCCATGTCGTGAAGAATCGCCCGCGCCAAACTGAATCCCAACGATACCAGACCGCCGACGCGATAAAACCGTTCCCTGATCGCGAACCCAAACGCCAGCAGCACGAACCCGAGCACGGCCCAACTCACCGTCAGATACGCGCCGCCCACAAGCCGGCGCAACGCATACAGGGCCACCACCGTGACCACCACGACCATCCAGACGCTCAGTTTCCGCAACGGACTGCGCCGATGGCTGATGCGTTCGCCCACGATCAACAGCAGCGTCGCGACCAGGAAGTTGCTCCACGCCACCGACGCGCCGGCGAACAGGCTCCGCCGGGCCGTCACGTAACCGAACGCCCCGATGAATACGGTCGCAAACGCCAGATAGGAAAACGTCCGCTCGTTCGCCAGTGCGGCCGCAATCACCAGCGTCAACGTCTCCGCCGCGAACGCCGTCAGCCGCCACCGCTCGGGGGCATAATCGAGCGTCACGAAAATGACTGCCAACGTGGCGAAAAATGCGTAGGGCGCGAGCAAATTCGTGGCTTGCGCGTCGTCACCACGCGCCCGCGCCCGACCCCAGACCACAATGCCGAAAGCGAACGTGACGGCGATCAGCGCGAGCGATGGTGTCAATGCCCATTCGTTGTCGGATAATTGTCCGGAGCCAAACGCGCCATAACCCCAGGCCAATGGGAGGTGCGCCGCCCACAAGATCTCGCGGGTTCGCAATGCCCCGCCAACAATCGCCACCGCAACGGCGCCTAGCGTCCACACCCACGGCATCTGGCTCGTTTCGAATTGGTCGCGGGCCGCCGTCATCGCCAACGCCGTCGCTACCACGGCAAAATAAAGCGAGGCAGTGCCCACCTCGCCGGCGGGGAGTTGCCGAGTAGTCCGGTTCTCCATCCCCGCGCAAACGAATCCGACCGCGCCCGCAAACCAGACACCGTACCGCATCGGCGTGTCCCAATCGTTGTACTGGCCCCAGGCATAGCAGGCGGCGGCGGCAAACGCGGCACGGCCAATCCAGGCGATCCAACGCGATTGCATCCACCGCGCCAATACGAGCACGAACGCACTTTCCAGCGCCAGCGCCGCGACCAATCGCACGCCCTTGAAATAACTGATCACTCCCAGCGTCGCCACAGCCAGACCTTGCAGGAACAACGCGTCCATGATCGAACTCTCGGGCGCGAACCGCTGGTAGGTCAGCGCCGACGCCATCAGCAGCGCGCCGCCGAAGCAGAACTGGAACGCCCACTGTCTGTCGGGATAGGCGTGACGCATCAGCAGCGTGAACAATATGAAAAAGAACACGTTGTTCAGCGTCAGTAGACCGTTGCGTTCGGCGGGCTCCAGCCGTTCCAATTCTCCGGGAGGGCGCGCCTCCTGCCAAGCCGCGTCGTCATGGCTCGCCGGGAGGCTCGCCCTCCCGCGAATCATCAGCCCGCCAACCGTGAACACCAGCCAGTACAACGACAAGAACGCGGCGCGCAGCCGAAAATCTTCCGCGCCGAGATAACCGGAGTCGAACAGCAGATGGCGGATGTCGCCCCACCCAGCAAATTTCCAGACCCAGATCATGTAGGTCAGGTAGGTCGCCAGCACCGCGCCGTACGAAATGGTGACCCAGCGGTTGCGGGCGAGAAAGAAAACTGCTGCCACCGCCAGCACGCCGTTGGCAGCCAGCGTGAACGTCGCCACGCCGCTGACGACCGACGTGTAATAGCCGAAGAACAACGCCATGCCACCGAGCGTCGGGGACCGACGTTCCTGCGCCACGCCCACGATGAACAGCACGACCACCGACAGCATCGTGAGCGCGACCGTTGGACTCTGGATGACACGGAAGGCGTCGACGAAATGCGCGGCGTAGGTGACGAAATAGGTCAGCGCCATTGACCCGCCCAGCAGGACCCGCGCAAACTGCGGCGTCTTCTTCTCCAGCAGCAGACCGAGCACGCCGAGCACGAGACAGCTCAGATAACCGAGCGCGACCTTGTGCGGCACGGTCAACCGCGGCGTGATGTACGCCGCAAAGAACACCATGCCCGTCAGCAGCACGGCGATGCCAATGCGCGGCAGCCAGTACGTTCCCAGTCGCACCTCGAACGATTCTCGCGGTGCCGCAGGAATTGGCGGAGGCGGGGGTATCACCGGCGGCGTGGTGGGCGGAGGCGGCTGCGTAACGACGGGCGGCGGAGTCGAGAGCGGCGGAGCGGACGGCGGAACGATGGGCGGAGCCGGCGGTTGCGCGAGTCGCTCCAACTTGCGATTGACCTCGTCCAGCCGCTGCCGGAGTTGTTGAACTTCCTCGCGGAGTTGTTGCAATTCCTGCTCGTCGCTCATCGCAGTGGTTACACTCCTTTGCCCGAAAGCCTTCGGAATTGTTTGTGAAGCCGAGTCGAGCCTAGCAGCAATTCAAGCCGATGCCAAGCGCGCGAGCACGTCTCGACTCCCCTCACCTTGATCCTTTGCCGCCAACGACAGCGGCGTCTCGCGGACTCGGCTCCCCCGCAAGCAGGGAGAGGAGTTTCCCCCTTCCTAGGCTTCAATCGCGCGCTCGACGCCGCATCAACCGGTCGCAAATCTTTCGCGCAGCGGCCTGCGCACCGCGCGGGCCGTGCGGCACCACTCCGAGCAGCGGGACACGGCACAACGCCGGCACGACTTCGATGTTCGTCTCCGCCGCGAGTCCGCCCTGGCCGCCAACCGTGTCGTTGAGAATGATCCCTGCGACCTTCAGCTCGTGTTCGCGCGCCTGGCGGACCGTCAGTACGCTATGGTTGATCGTTCCCAAACCGAGACGCGCCACAACCAACAGCGGCAGGCCCAGCGTCTTCACCAAGTCGGCCACGTAATAATCGTTGCGAATCGGCACCATCAATCCACCGGCGCCTTCGACGAGGATCGGTGAATAGTGATTGGTGAGCAGAGACTGGTAAGCCGACAGAACCGTGCGTAAATCGATTCGGCGTCGTTCCAGTTTCGCGGCCACGCTTGGGGCCAGCGGATGTTTCAGGTAGACGGGATTGATCGCGTCGAGCGGAACCTCGCGTCCCATCAATTCGTGGTAAATGCGCGCGTCGTTGCGGCCTCCTTCGCCGCAGGAGATCGGCTTGAACGCCGCCGCGTTCACGCCGCGCCGACGCAGTTCGCGCAGCAGCAACGCCGTCACGTGTGTCTTGCCGACGCCGGTGTCGGTTCCCGTGACGAAGATCCCGCGTCTCATAGCAGTGAAATCGGGTCCACGTCCACCGACACGTTGACATCTTCGGGCGGCTTGAGGGACATCATCGTTTGGCTGAGGAGCTCGACGAGTTGCAAGATGTGTTGCGTGCGCAGCATGATTTGATACCGATACTGGTTCTGGATTTTCGCCAGCGGGGCCGGCGTCGGCTCGCTCATCTCGACCTTCAGGGAACCGAACCGTTTCTTGAGGTCGCGCGCCAGCGTTTTGACGACAAACTTCGCCTTGTCCTCGCTGCGGCTGCGTGCGGTGATGCACACGAGCCGCGACACGGGCGGCCAGCCCGTTTGCTGGCGCACTTCCATTTCCTGCTCGTAGAACCCGATGAAATCGTGCTGACGCGCGAACTGGATGGCCTCGTGAAACGGGGTGAAGCTCTGCACGACGACTTCGCCCTCGACGTCGCCGCGCCCGGCGCGTCCCGCCACTTGCACGAGCAATTGAAAGGTCCGTTCGCCGGCGCGAAAATCGGGCAGATGAAGCGCCATGTCGGCGTAGATGATGCCGACCAACGTCACGTTCGGGAAATGCAATCCTTTCGCGATCATCTGCGTGCCGACGAGGATGTCGATCTTGCCGACCCGAAACGCGCCGAGGACTTCGCGGTAGAGCGATTTCTTTGTCATCATGTCGGAGTCCATCCGCTGCACGCGCGCCTTGGGAAACGTTTTCTGGATGGCCGACTCGACCTTTTCCGTGCCCATGCCGGCGTAGCGGATCGCGGGGTCGCGGCATTCGGGGCAAATCTTCGGCACGCCGCCGGTGAACCCGCAGAGGTGACACAACACTTGTTCGGCCTTGCGATGATACGTGAGCGAGACGCTGCAGTTGACACACTTCGCCACGTAGCCGCATTTCGGGCAGAACAGGTGCGTTGCGTAACCGCGTCGGTTGAGGAACAGAATCACCTGCTCGCGTTTGTCGAGCCGGGCTTGGATCGCGTCCCGCAGCTTCCGCGAGAGCACATACACGCCCTTTTGCCGGATCGCTTCCTGCCGCATGTCGACGATCCGCATGAGCGGCATTTTGCGGTTGTCCACGCGCTGCGGCAGCGTGGCCAGCGTGTACCGGCCGCGCCGGGCGTTGTAGAATGATTCCAACGACGGCGTAGCCGAGCCGAGCACGACCGCCGCGTTTTCGATCTTGCCGCGCATCACCGCCACGTCGCGCGCGTTGTACCGGGGCGATTCGTCCTGCTTGTAGCTGGTCTCGTGTTCCTCATCGATCACGATCAGCCCGAGCGCCTGGACGGGAGCGAACACCGCCGAGCGCGCCCCGATCACGATGTGCGATTGGCCGTCTCGAATCTTGTGCCACTGATCGTGCCGTTCGCCCGCGCTGAGATGACTGTGCAACACCGTGATCTGCTGGTTCTGAAACCGGGCCCGGAACCGTTCCACCGTCTGCGGCGTCAGCGAAATCTCCGGCACCAGCACGATCGAGTCTTTGCCCTGCCGCAGCGCGTGCTCGATGGCCTGGAGATAGATTTCCGTTTTCCCGCTGCCGGTCACGCCGTGGATGAGGACGGGTTTGGGTCCGGGTTTGTCACCCTGAGAGAAGCGAAGGGTCTCTCTCCGTGCGTGAGATTCTTCGCTTCGCTCAGAATGACACACCGGAGAAAACGCCCCCGCTCCGTCAATTGCCGCCTTGCACAAATCCAGCGCCTGTTGCTGGTCGGGCGCGAGCGTCAAGGGCTTGGTAGGCAAGAACACTTCGCCGCCGAACGGGTCGCGTTCTTCGACGCGGTCGGCGAGCACGATGAATCCTTTCTCGGCGAGTTTTTTTACCGTCGCCGCGTCGGTATCGGCCAGTTGGACGAGCTTGGACACGAACATGCCCTCGGATTTCTGGAGGATTTCCAGGGCTCGCGCCTGTTTCGGCGCGCGTTTGCGCAGCTTGGCGAGATCTTCGGGGGAAATCTTGCCGGGCTTGACGTACTGGCGTTCTTTCCAACTGATCTTGGATTTGCGGACGACTTCCGGCAGCGCACATTTCACCGCCAACTCGACGGGACAACAATAGTACTTACCCATCCAGCGGGTGAGTTCGAGAATCTTGTCGCCGAGCAACGGTTTTTTGCCGACGACCTCGCCGATCTCTTTGAGTTTGTCGTAGGCCGATTTGTCGGCCAATCCGACGACATAGCCTTTTGCCGTGGTGCGACCGAACGGCACCGCCACGCGGGAGCCGATCTGCACCGCGTCGGCCAGGTGCGCCGGGATGCGGTAATCAAACTCCCGGTCCAACGCGAGATCGACCACGACTCTGGCAATAGGACTCGCCACGGGGGGAGAATACTACAGAAAGAGGAAAGCTGTCAGCTGTCAGCCGTCAGCTTCCGGCCCAAACCGAGCCGATCACTGGGACCGTCGGCATCCATCTCCAGTTGTCGTGCTAAGCTTGTCGAGGCATCTCTGTCGTCAGACGTCGCCTCTCGTAAGTTGTTCTGATTCAGATTTGACGGCGCGCTGATCGGTTCTTACACTGCCGCTGTGAACGCGGCCGCTTCACATGATCGCCAAAGAGTCGGTGGTATGGCCGAATAGTAGTGTTAGGGAGCCGGAGGCATGGTAAAGATCTTTATGGGCGTTGTGTTCATGATCCTTGGGTTTTCGGGGCTTTTCGTGCTCCGGGGAACGCACAGTGGGACGGGCTTGGCAGCTTTTGGAATGCTCTTGATCATCTGGGGAGTGGCACAAGAGAGCACACGCCGCGGGCGACGACCGAGCGCATACGAAGAGAGCGTTGCCTCGAGCGGATTCGAAGAGACGGAAAAAACGCCCGAGCCCCACATGGATGAGTCGGAGCTCGAGCAGTGGATTGCCGGCGAACTGGGACGGATGCAAAGCCCTGACGCCCTGATCGCGCAAGTTTGCGAGCGCGGCGGACTGAGGTGGGAGGACTCGAAGGAACTCATCAACCGCGTGCAAACGCGCCACGGCGAAGCGATTCACCGTCGAAGGCGCCAAATGACCGTTTTCGCGGGGATTCCCATAATCGTGGGTGGTGTGACGCTATTGGCGTGCTCGACCTTCGCATTCCTTCACCATAGTATCGTCATCCGGGGGACGGATACTGTGCACCCATATGTGTACTACGGATTCGCTTTGGGTTCGCTTATGACCATTGGTGGCCTGTACGGCACAATTCGCGGCAGATGAACGTGAACGTTATGGCACTTGGCGCAGGCGAGAGCACGTTTCAAAAGACCATTCGGGTAGATCGATCCAATGGCTCGTAGACGATCCAGCGCGAGGCAGTAACCATGCACTCCAGCCAATTTTGCTCACGCGGCGTGGCTTAACTTCGACGTTGACCTGAGCATTTCTTAATTCCGTCCCTGCACCACTCCAAAACTCCATTACTCCAGTTGCCCGCTCTGGTATAGTCCCGGCCATGTCGCGACGACCTTCGAACGCGTTGACCCGGATCGGGAACTGGCTGAGCCTGGCGTTGGTGCTGGGGGCGGTCGGGTCGGCCGCGTTCGTTTATCTGCGCTGGCAGTACCGGGAACAGCGGTTCAACAAGCTGATCGTGGAAATCGCTGCCCAGAACGGTGTGGACCCATTTCTGGTGAAGGCGGTGATCCGACGCGAGAGCAAGTTCAACCCGTTCGCGTACGGCAGCCACGGCGAGATCGGGTTGATGCAGGTAACGGAGGCTGCAGGTTGGGACTGGGCGTTGGCCACGGGCCGGCAGGACTTTGGACGGGACGCGTTGTGGGACCCGCGGGTGAACATCGAGGCCGGCACGTGGTACCTGGCGCGGGCCTTGGGCCGCTGGGGGGACAAAGACACCGACGAGCGGATTCCGTTCGCGCTGGCCGAGTACAATGCGGGTTTGGGCAACGTGCTGCGGTGGCTACCGCACGGGCACGAAACGACGGCGACGGAGTTCGTGGACGCAATTTCCTATCCCAACGTTCGGGGCTACATCACCGACGTGATGGACAACTACGAGGCGTACAAGGCGCGCGGGGAACTCTGAGAGGCGGCCGGGTGCCCGTGAACGGATGGTAGTGTCCTGGGTGAGGCCAGGTGAGGCTAGGAGAAGCGCAGCCACCATCGTGGATGTTCACGGACACCCCAGCCATCTATTATGATTCGACAACGTGCCACTTTGTTTCGCTCAAAAATACTTTTCCGCCAGAAGCCAGCAATTACCTGCGCTGGCGGTCGACCTTGATTATTTTCGCGCCCAGCCCTGAAGCCTTGCTCCCCTAGCTCGTGATTCTTTAGCCAATCGCGCTTTGAATTTCAAGTATTTATTTCGCAGGGTCGCGTCGCTGGCCGCCAGGATCTGCACCGCCAATAGACCAGCATTCCGCGCCGCGCCGATGGCCACCGTCGCCACCGGCACGCCCGACGGCATTTGCACGATGGACAACAGAGAGTCGAGTCCCTTCAGCGACTTCGACTCGATGGGCACACCAACCACCGGCAACGGCGTGTGCGCCGCGACAACGCCTGCCAGATGGGCCGCACCCCCGGCTCCCGCGATCAACACCCGCAACCCGCGCCTGTGCGCCGCGCGCGCATACTCGGCCACGTCGTCCGGCGTCCGATGCGCCGACATCACACGCGACTCGATCGCGACGCCAAATTCCGCGCAGGTCTCGGCGGCCGCCTTCATCGTCGGCCAGTCCGAATCGCTGCCCATGAGAATCCCTACCAAGGGTTTGTCGGTCGTCATCGTCGTTCTCCGCTCCGGTCTCAGCGCCAACTCCGAGATTACTGCGACAGACTCTTCAAAACGCCCTCAAGTTCAAGCCTTTTTTGCTCGCGCTGAGCGTCGCCGGCATCGACTGCCACCGTCAGCGGCGCGCCGATGTGAAGCGTGGCCCGGGTGAACGGCAACGGAATCATGAAGTTGTCCCAACTGTTTATCGTCACTTTGTGCCTGAGATCGTACGACACGGGGATGATCGGCGCTTGCGTGATTTGCGAAAGGCTGATGACGCCGTCCTGGCAATGGTACTTCGGGCCCCGGGGACCATCGGGCGTGATCCCGGCGTCGTACCCGTCCTCGACGAGCCGGGTCAGCTCGCGCAAGGCTTCTTTGCCGCGGCGGCTGCTGGAACCGCGAACGCAAATGAGATGGAACTTGCTGAGCACGCTCGTCAGCTTTTCGCCGTCCTTGCTGGCGCTGACGAGCACCGCCACGCGGTCGCGTTGCCGGCTGTGCCAGTGTTTGCGGAACAGGTACGGCATCAGGAAGATACGGTTGTGCCAGAACGCAAAAATGCACGCGCGCTGCGGCGTGTTGGTGAGCAGTTGGGCGGCATCGTCGATGCGCCAGCGCAGCGTGCTGCCAATGGCCGTGACCAGGAGGCGCAGCAACCAGCCGAGCGCGGAGTCCAGAATAGGAGTGCTGGAGTGCTGGAGTGCTGGGGACGGGTTGGCCGCTGTGTTGTTGTTGCTCATCACTCAACTACTCCGACACTTCATCCCTCCCCGCTGTCACACGCTAAACTGCATCTCGTAAAGCCGTTTGTAGACCCGGCCCAGCGCCAGAAGCTGGTTGTGCGTTCCCTCTTCCGCAATGCGGCCTTTGTCGAGCACGATGATCCGGTCAGCGCGTTGGACGGTCGACAGGCGGTGGGCAATGACGAGCATCGTGTGCGCCTTCTTTTGTTTGTCGCCCCACATGAGTTCGTCCAGCGCGGCTTGAACGGCCCGCTCGCTCTCGGTATCGAGCGCGCTGGTGGCTTCATCGAGCAACAGGATGGGCGGATTCTTCAGGATGGCACGCGCGATGGCCAGGCGCTGACGCTGGCCGCCGGAGAGTTTCATGCCCGATTCGCCAATGACGGTGTCGTACTGCTGCGGCATCTGCAGGATGAATTCATGGGCGTGGGCGCGTCGGGCGGCCTCGATGATTTCATCGACCGCAGCGCCCGGCTTGCCGTAAGCGATGTTGTTGGCCACCGTGTCGTTGAACAGAAACGTTTCCTGGGTCACCAGTCCAATCTGGTCGCGCAACGATTTGAACGTGCCCACACGGATGTCCACGCCGTCGATCAGTACCGCCCCGTGGGTCGGGTCGTAGAACCGCGGGATCAGATTGATGAGCGTCGTCTTGCCCGCGCCGCTGGCGCCCACAATCGCCGTGAGCGAGCCCGCGGGGATATTGAGACTCACGTTCTCCAGGACCAAGCCGTCGTTGCTTCCCGCGTCGCCGCCGTACCGGAAGGTGATGCCGGTGAAATGAATGGACTGACGCAGCCGGGGCAGCGTCTTGGCAGCGGGAGCTTCCACCACGGTCGGTTTGGTGTCCAGCACTTGGAACACGCGCTCCGCGCCGCCCATGCTTTCCTGGATTTGGAGGTTGACGCGGCTGATCTTTTTCACGGGATCGTACAGCATGAACAGGCCGAGCGCGAAGCTGACGAGTTCGCTGGCTTGCATCCGTCCCACGTAGGCATAGATGAACACCAGCGCCGCGCCGACGCCGGCGACCATCTCGATGATCGGCCCCGAAATGGCGCGCGAACGGGTGACCTTCATCCGTTCGCGGAACACGCGCCGGCACAGGTCGCGGAAATCGTGTGCCTCGCGCTGTTCCATGCTGAACGCCTTGACGACGCGGAACCCCGCGATGGCTTCGTGCAATACCGAGACCAACGTGGCTTGGTGCGCCTGCGAGGCCCGGCTGGCCTTGCGGGTCCGGCGTCCGTAAACGAGGATGGGAATGAGACAGATCGGGAACAGGACCAACGTCGCCAGCGTCAGCCGCCAGTCGGTATAGAGCAGCCACGCCAGCACGCACACCAGCGTTACCGGCTGTTTGATCACGTCCTCAACAACGTTCGAAATGGCCTGCTGGACCAGACCCACGTCGTTCGTCACGCGCGAAATCAGATTGCCCGTGGGCGCCGTGCTGTAGAAATCCAGCGACAGACTCTGGAGGTGTTCGAACAACCGCACCCGCAGATCCATCACGGCCCGCAGACCGACCCAGTTCAGCAGGTACGTGCCGAGAAAATCGCACGCGCCGCGCGCGATCATGGCCAGCGGCAACAGCGTGGCGATGGCGAATACCTGCCAGAGCGTCAGGGCACCCGTGCTTTGCTCGAACACGTGCGACCACACGTGCTTGACGACCGACAGCACGGCGGCATTGATCGGGCCGTACAGAAGCCCGAAGGCAATGCCTGCCGCCAGGCGCCCGCGGTAGGGCATCACAAACTGCCACAACCGCCGATACCGCTGCCAGAATTCTCCCCGTCGACTCATTTGCGTGCCGAGTATAACATCCGCCGGGGCGCGGCGAAATGGGAATGTTGGGTTTGACGGGAATGCCCGTGACAGCTTAGCCTTCGCCGCAAGGATCGTTGTGACACAGGTACTCCCCGAAAAGCGGGTGATGGCGTGGACATTTCGGAACTGATGACCTTAAGGCTGACTCATGGACTTCCGGCGGAACAGGCGTCCCTGCCCGGGCGGGCCGTTGGGAGAGACAGAGGCGTGTCGCCCCATTCACCGGAGACGCGGGAGCATGCTCCGAGGGCATGAAGCCGGACCGCGATCGTCTCCCGATCTCGCTTGGTCAACGTGTTCTCCGTTACGTTGGCGCGGTGATCCTTTCCACCTGTGCCGTAATGTTCGTGCTGGGATTGACCGTGTTGCGGCAGCGGCTTCACGGATTGCAGGGCGTCCGCTATTGGACGTGGTGTTTCCTGCTGGCTCTGGCGTCGATTGTCTGCGCTCTGGCGGACACAATTCTGGTCCGGCGCGCTTACAAGCAAACCCGCCGCCAACTGTTCCGCGAACAATTCATAACGACGGATTCCATCCGCCAGCCGCGGAAAAAGAAACCACGTTAATCCCTGCCGACTGACGCCAGGCGTCACCTATTTCTTGCGGGCGTGCAATCGTGACTTCAAACTGGCCAGCAATTGCCGGGTGACCGGGTCTTGCGGATCCATGGCCAGCGATTTTTCGTAGGCGGCCTGGGCGGCGGCGAGATCGCCCTGCCGTTCGCGGATCTGGCCCAACACGCCGTAGCTGACGCCCAGTTCGATACCGAGCCGAATGTTGTGTTCGACTTGTGCCAGGCCGTCGGCGTCACGACCGAGTTGGTAGTCGAGCACGGCTAGGTTCTTGCAGGCGACCGGCTGGGCCGGGTTGATCTCCAGCACTTTCTTGAACGCCTCGACCGCATTTTGCAGTTCCTGCCGCTGCAGAAATTCCACGCCTTGTTCGAGGTAGGGACTGCCCCCGCTGTACGCATCCGCGTAGGCGACAAACCGGCCGTCCTTCTGACAGTCGTAGATGGCGTAGTTCGGGAATTGGGCTTCGGCCGGCAACGTGAAGTGTGTATCGGCGTACCTGGCCAACGATTCCGCATAGGCCCGGTAATCCTGTGTGAACACCACGTACTTGATGCGATTCGCGGAGTCGCGCAGCCGATCCCAGTTTTCGCCGCCATTGGGAATCACCCGGCGCGACGCGCTCAACTCCAGCAGCAGCGGATCGGTGAACGTGTACGCCGTGAACAGGATCGCATCCTCGGGCGACGTGTGCGCCAACAACCACCGCGCGGCCTCGCGCGACGGCCACCCGGCGGGCCGGTCGAGCACAGCCGTCGAATACGCGGTTGCCGCTCGGGCCCGGCCCGGGTACGGCAGCGGCACTCCAAACAACGAACGCGCCAGCAAAACGACCACGACGATTCCCGCCGTCGACCACGCCCACTGCGGGCGGAACGAATTCAGTGCCACGGCTGCAAACAGGCAAACGGTGGGAACCAGCCACAACAACTCGACGAGTCCCACTCGGAAAAATGGTGCCACGGCCAGATTGGCCAACGGCAGGAGCCAGATCAGAAGTTGACGGTCTGTCGACGAGCCTTTCGTCGCGCGAAAGACCACGAGCACTGCGCCGACCACGGCCACGGGCAACAACACATCGTAAAACCGGGCGAAATACCAAAGCTGCCTGCTGACCTTGACCAGCGAGAAGCCGAACAATCCCGTGACGCCGGGTTCACGGAAAAAGCTCAGCGTCTGATTTCGCTGACAGATGACCAGCGCCACCAAAGCCAGCGGCAGGGCCGACAACACGAGCGTCGCGTAGAACACCAGCCGTGAGCGTCGATCACCGAAGAGAAACGGCCCGGCGACGGCCAGAAATCCCCAGAAATACAACGCCGTCGCCTTGGTCAATAGTGCCAGGGCCAGGCAGATTCCCATCCAGATGAAATTGGTGAGCTCCTTTGTTTGTCTGGCCCGCAATAGAAATTCCAGCGCACATAGACCGAGGAACAGTGCGATGGAGTCGGGAATTCCCTGCGCCGAATAGTAGACGTGCAGCGGCAGTACCGCCAGAAATGCCGCGGCGAAGACGGACGCCACCCGACTTGCCGTCAGTTGGAAGACGAACGCGGCCAACGGCAAGAGCGTCAGGGAACCAATCAACATCGGCCACAACCGCAACGCGAGTTCGTTCGGCCCGAGAAGTTTCAGCGGCACGGTCGCGAGCAACGGGAACAGAATGTCGGGACGCGGGTATGAGTTTCGCACGGACTCGAACAGGAGTTGTTTGTGCAGCGTGTAGAGTAACCAGTGGCCTTCGTCGTTGTTGACCACAAACCCGGGCAGATGATACGCGCGCAGCGCGACCGCCAAACCCACCAAACCCAGCCAAACGGGGGTGAGACTCCACGAATTGTTCCGATGGGAGTTCATCAACGGGGACGTTGCCGACAGACTACGGAAGAACGATTCCGATGTAAAGGACGGGCGGATGACCCGAAACTTCACGTTGAATTGTAGGGCAGCCGGCCCGGCTGCCGATTCTCTAACAGCGGCAAGCGAGCCGCTTGCCCTACAAACTTCACCGGATGGTGAGATTCATGTGCAGGATCGTAAACATTTTTGGCGGGCAATCACGGACTCAGGACGATCTCCTTGCCGTCTTTGTCCTTGAGCGCAGAGGGCAACCTCGTCTTAAAGTCCACGTGACCATCGTCAAACAGGATATTTCCGCCCATATCTTTGTGATTGCCGGTAGAGGGCCACGAACTTCCCGCGGCGGTCACATAAATGCGATCCAAAGCAACAATTGAGTCCGGCGTACTGCTTTGCCAAATCAAGTTTGGCACATATGAGTAACTGATGTTGTCGGTCGTTAGCTGTTCCCATTTCTTCGCCGGCTTCGCGCCTGGACGAGTATCCCGTGGGCAATGCAGAAATGGGAGCAAATCGCGGCTCTTGTGCAAGAGCTGCAAACTTCCCACAAGTGTGGGACTAACCGAATCTACCGGGCACTTGCCACCGTTGTCTTGTGAATAGACCGCAATAGCTAGGCCCACCTGCCTGAGATGGAAGAGACAAGTGGCGCGAAGTGAGGTCGCGTGTGCACGGTCAAGCGCCGCAAAAAACAGAACTTTCCCCGCCATCAGAAAACAAACTGTCCCTAGGAACCAGAGAATAAACCGCTCCCAGTGTGTCGACTTGTCTTGAGCGGGCTCGGTCATTTTTTCACACGCTGACGATTGCGCATCATGGCCCCGCGGCGTTACGGGGTCAAGCTCACCGCCAGTCGAACACGCTGAAGATGCTGGCGTAGTCGTCGGTCCACAATCTGGTTTTCAAGTGGGGCGGCGGCTGGAGCCAGCTTGGGTCGTACATCAGACTGCCGAGCGTGGCCGGATTGCGCGCCAAGATCGCCCACTTCGAGCTGAGCTTGCCGGTGGTCAGAAAACTGGGTGAACTCTCGCCCTTGGCCAGGCAGGTTAACCCCGCGTCCTGCGCGAGCACGCCAACGACACGTTCCAAACGCAGGTGCCGGTTCGAGATGTGAAAAATCAGTGCCCCGTCCGGCGCGAGCTTCCGCAGGTACAACGCCACCGCTTCCCGCGTGATAAGATGCAACGGGATCGTGTCCGAGTTGTAGGCATCCAGCACAAGGATCCCAAACTGTCCGTCCGCAGCCTTCTGCAATGAGAGCCGGGCGTCGCCGAGAACCACGTCGACATCCGCCGGGCAGTCCCGGAGGTAGGTGAAGTACCGCGGGTCGCGGGCAATCCGTTCCACCGCGGGATCGATCTCGTAAAACGTCCACCGTTCCCCCCGCGCGGCGTAGCAGGCCAATGTTCCGGCTCCCAATCCGACCACGCCGACGCGTTGTTTCGCCGGGAAGCCCAGCGCCGCGAACGCCTGCCCGAATGGGCCTGTTCGGGTGAAATAGCCCAGCGGCTCATCGCGCTGGTTGGCGTCGAGACTTTGAATGCCGTGGATGGTGTTCCCGTGCATCAACCAATGAAACCGGCCGGTCGGATCCAAGCTGATGCGGTTGATGCCAAAAAAGCTGCGCGCGACGTGCAAGGTCCGGTCCTGATACCCCGGCACCAGCGAACAGGCCACAAACACGCAGCCCAGGCTCAACGCAAACCGCCGGGGCCGGCGCAGAACCGCGAGGCACAAGATCAGCGGCACGCCATACATCAGTGCTTTCGCCAACGCCACCGGCGAGTCGGTCACATCCCGCAACAACAGGAGGAGATTGGCCGCGATCAAACCAATCACCACTGGCAATCCGACATCGAGCACGCGCTGGAGCGGACGACCGGGTCGGGAGATGAGGTTGGGCGCCAGCCAGCACCCCAGCACCAGGGTCACCGGATATTCGGCCACCGACGAGAAGATCACCGGCGCCAACAGCGCGTTGAACATTCCGCCAAGCACGCCGCCCAGCGACACCCACAGATAATATTCCGTCAAATGGACCGCTGACGGCCGGTCGTTGGCCAATTCGCCGAGACACACCATCGAGACAACGAACTGACAGATCAGATGCAAACCGATCAACAACGGGATCATCTCCAGAACCCGCCCGACCAGGGTGAACGCGACCGCCGCCACGGCAAACGGCAGCGCGCGCACCATCCAGCGATGAGGCAGCCATCGCCGCCGGGCAAAAACCAGGACGAACGCCAATAGATAAATCGCCAGCGGAATCACCCACAACAGCGGAACCGGCGCGACCTCGCTGGTGATGTACGTCGTCACGCTCAGCATCAAACTGCAGGGCACAAACGACTGAAGAATCCACCGCCACCGCCGGCGAGCCGTCAGGCGCTCGTTCAACGCAGCGGACGCTGCGGTCGCGCCCGGGGCATCCGGACGCCCGATCCGCCACACCACCAGGCCGCAAATGGCCACCAGCGCCACCAGCGCGCCGTAGCCGATGGCCCACCACCGGCTCTGTTCGCCCAACCGCAACCGCGGTTCGATCAACACGGGATAACTCAACAGCGCCAGCAAACTGCCGCAGTTGCTCGCCGCGTACAGAAAATAGGGGTCGGTCGCCTCCCGGTGTCCGCTGGCAGAAAACCATCGTTGCAGGAGCGGACTGGTTGTCGACACCACGAAGAAGGGCAGGCCGACCGCCACGGTCAACAACGCGAGCAACCACGGGATTGGGTTCTGTGTTGTGGGCGGAACCCAACCTCGTGAAATACCGATGGGCAGGGCAAGCAACGGCAACAGGAGCACGGCCACGTGCACCGCGGCTTGGCGCCGCCAGCCGAGCCACTTGGTAGCAAAATGCGCGTAGGCGTAGCCGGCCAGCAGCACGGACTGGTAGAAAACCATCGTGGTGTTCCAGACCGCCGGCGAGCCCCCCAGCAGCGGCAACACCATCCGCCCAACCATCGGTTGCACCACGAACAACAGCGCGGCCCCGGCGAAAATGGTTACCCCATACAGAATCAGCATCCGCTTGCCTCCTTGGCACTACCAAACTACCAGACTTCCGGCCTCAAACGCGACTGCGAATTTGGCCGATCGCCCAACGGGCGTGCTCGCGTACCAGCGGCTCGTGATCGTCGAGCGCCCGTTCCAGGGCCGGCAAGGCCGAGGAGTCGCCGACGTTGCCCAGCGCGACGCACACGTTGCGGAGGAAGCCGCGGCGTTTGATGCGGTAAATCGGCGTCCCGCGAAAGAACGCGTTGAATTGCGCGTCGTCCCACGACAGGAATTCCGTCAACGGCGGCAACTCGCGTCGCTGAAATTCGCGGACGGGTGAACGCTGGGCGAACCGGTTCCACGGGCAGACTTCGAGGCAATCGTCGCAACCGAAAATCCGATCGCCGATAGCGGGTCTCAATTCCACGGGGATCGCGCCCTTCAACTCGATCGTGAGATAGCTGATGCACAACCGTGCATCGAGTTGGTACGGCGCCACGATGGCCCGGGTCGGACACGCATCGATGCAGCGGTGGCACGTGCCGCAATACTCGAGTTCAGGCTGGCCCGATTCCAGTTCGAGATTCGTCAGCACCTGGCCGAGAAAAATCCAGTTGCCGAGCCGGCGGCTGATGAGATTGGTGTGTTTGCCGATGAATCCGACCCCGGCCCGCTGGGCGAGGTCGCGTTCGAGAATCGGGCCGGTGTCGACGTACGAGAGCGCCCGAGTGCCCGGGCCGCCGAACTCACAAACATGGTCGGCCAGCCGTTTGAGTTTTTCGCCCAGCACCTCGTGGTAATCGCGCTCGCCCCAAGCGTAACGGGCGACGCGGCCCTCACCCATTCCCTCTCCCTGTTTTGCGGGGACAGAGTGTCCGAAGGACGGGGGAGGGGAATCGCCGGTGAAATAATTCATCGCCACCACCACGACGGATCGTGCGTCAGCCAACACGCGCCGCGGTTCGGCCCGCTTCGCGGCGTGCCGCTCCAGGTAGCCCATCTCGCCGTGGAACCCGTTCTGGAGCCAGCCGCGGAATTGATTGACGTGCGGAGGCGGCTTGGCGCTGGTGATGCCCACAAGGTCGAAGCCCAATTCGCGGGCGTACCGATCGATTTCAGCGGCCAGTGTTGCGGGTACGCCCATATTCCTCGATGCCGCGACACAGCTTTTCCAGGGCGGCGTCGGCATCCAGTCCGTCGAGCTTCACCGTCAGGCGCGCCAGCCTTTGGTAGTACGGCGCCCGCTCTTTGTGCAATTGCAGGAAATGGTTTTCGGGATCATTCTCGTCAACGAACGGGGGCAGTCCCGACCGCGTCACCCGCGTGAACATTTCATCGGGTGAAACGTCCAGGTAGACGACGAGCCCCATCGCGCTGAGAAGTGCCTCGACCTTTTTGTTCAACGCCGTGCGACCGCCCACGGCCACCACATTGGACCCGTCCGACTTGTCCAACCGCAGAAACAGGTCGCACACGGCCTTGGCTTCCAATTCGCGGAAACGGCCCTCGCCTCCGGTGGTGAAAATCTCGCGGACAGTCAACTGTTGGCCCGTCTCGGAGGAATTGTATTCCTCGATCATCCGGTCGATGTCGTAAAAGGGACACCCCCACCGGGCCGCCAGTGCCGACCCGAGAGTCGTCTTGCCGCAGTGCTTCATGCCGATGAGGATGACGTTCACAGAGCCCTAAAATTGACCTGAGGACGGCAGTTCGTCAAGGCGGACGAGGCACAGTGGTGGGGGGCAACCGCCGGGCGCGCCGATACCGTCGCGCATTATCCAAGTAATGCGGCTGGCCCGGCGGTCCAGCCCTACCAATGACGTTCGTTCGGACTGCTGGTTCTACTTCTTAACCATCGCCTGGAAAGCGAGATGTTGCAGATAGTGGTCGAGCAACAGGATCGCCGTGAACGCCTCGGCCACAGGCCAGACGCGCGGCACGATGGTCGGGTCGCGTCGGGTGACTGCGGCCAGTTCCTTGTTCTCCAGCGACACCTTGTCGATCGTGTGTTGCGGTTTGGCGATGGTGGGCGTCGGCTTGACGGCCAGCCGGACAACGATCGGTTGGCCCGTGGTCAGGCCGCCCGTGATGCCACCCGCATTGTTCGAGCGGAAGCTGACCTTTCCGTTCTTGACGTCCATCTGATCGTTGCTTTGTGAACCGGTCATATCTTTGACGGCGAGCCCGGCGCCGATCTCGACGCTCTTGACCGCGCCGATACTGAGCATCCGGCCCAGTTCGCCGTCGAGCTTGCGGAAGACCGGTTCGCCCATGCCCACGGGCAATCCCGTGGCCGTGACTTCGACCACACCGCCGCTCGAATCACCGGACCGCGTGATCTCCATGATCCGCTCGTACATCGCGTCGGCAGTTTCCAAGTGCGGGCAATTCAGTTTCGGGTGGATCCCGAATTCTTTGCGGATGGCGTCCTCGTCCCAATGAACCATTTTCTTGGCGACCTCGGGCACTTCCCGTTCAAACTCGGCGAGCACGGCCATCTTCTGGAGGAACCGCATGTCGTGTTTGAGACGGCCCGAGCCGAACAGTTCCGCATACACGGGGTCATGGCGCCGGCGCATTTCCTTGTACGCCGCGACCTTGGGCCGCACCTGTTCGATGGGCAAATCGGGCATCCGCACTCCGGCGGCCTCTTTCACGTAAGCGGTGATTTCGATCCCATGGTCCTTGAGAATCCGTTTGGCCACGGCGCCGGCGGCGACAATCGTCGCGGTGTAACGTCCGCTGAAGAAGCCGGCGCCGATGGAATCGTCCCACTGGCCGTATTTCACGTACGAGGCGTACGAGGCGTGGCCGGGCCGCGGGGTCCGATTCGTCGATCGGTACTGCTCGACGTGCTCGAGGTGGCGGTCGAGGTTGGGAATCAGGATCACCAGCGGCGTGCCGTTGGTGTACTCGGCGTTGTGGAACCCGGTCATCGTGTCGGCGCAATTGACCCCGCTGTAGATGACCGGTACGTCGGGTTCGCGGCGTGGCGAGCTGAGTTCGCCCTGGCCGGGCTTGCGCAACAGAAGTTCGCGGTAGATCTCTTCTTCGGTGATCAAATACCCCGGCGGCACGCCCTGCAGGTGGATCGTCAATCCTTCCTGATACGACCCACCGGCAACCGTGACCTTGAACAACGTACCCAAATCACATCCGAGCATAACGATCTCTCCTTCTCCAAAGGTTGGCGGCGCTTTCTAGCCGATTTGCTCGCGAAAGTAAACCGAAAGCGGTGATCATCAGGAGAAGCCCTAGAGCAGCGCTGGCGCAACTTCAGTTCTTGAATTGCATTCTTTTGGGGGTAGTTTTACTATGGAAATCATGAAGAAGCAGATGGAAGCTGGGTTTTGGGCAAGCCGAGTCCCAAGGGGAGTTGCTCCGTATGTGAACCGCGTTTGGCTTGTCGGTTCACAGGCGAGGGGTAACGCTAGCCACACTTCAGATGTGGACATACTGCTCGAACCGAAAAGTCTGTCAGCCGAGGAACTGGTATCGTGCCTTCAGCATTTGGTTGACGAGTCTGACCGTGCACTGGTTCTTCAGTCCTACCGGGAGAGGACCCCGCGACAACGCGCCCCAAAGGCTACTGATCTCATTGTAATTGAGTGCGGTCAGGAACAGCTCTTTCCTGAGAGGATCGAACTGCGGGTTTGACAGTGTTTCCATTTGCACATGGATGCTGCCGCTAGACCGCTTCAGGATGCCGCGCAGCAAGAACTCAGGAGCTGTATTCGCCTGCTCATCGACGCTTGGCCAGATTTCCCTCCACCTAATGCGCAAGAAGAGAAGCGGGAGGCGCGATATGTTGCTGATTTCCTGAAGGCATTGGGTGAGAAAGAAGCTTGTCGACTTTTCGATCTCCGAAAGGAGGACTTCGATTACTTAACCTTGGATGGCTCCGGCAAATGGCAGGACTACTGCCTAAATCGGATACGCTCCAAGATGGTGGTTCATATCCGGGCTGCTGTTGAAGCACTGGACGCCTTTCAGCGCTATGGTTACTGGCGTGACGTCAAACCGGACGGAGAAGAGGAATCCGAGGAGGATCTCTCACTCAACGACATGCGCTCCGCCCTGCGCAGCATGTCCAATTGGCTCGGGCGATACTCAGAAGCAAATGCGCGGCATTTGCGCCCATTCATACTGGACCGCACGCTGCCGTATGGCGAAGTGACTACAATTGACACTGAACTTTTCACGGCGTGTTTTGTCATCGACCGTGGGGAGCACATGGACGATGAGATGAGGAACGCGGCCGAGGAGATCGTTGTACGCACGCTTTACCAAAACCTCTACGGAATGGCCTTTTCGAATATTACCGATCCTGCGAATCTTTGGTGGGCTGTCCGCATCGCTGTGGGAAACCCACGGATTCGCAGCAGACTCCCCGGCCAAGCGGGTGATGATCTAGGTAAGGCACTTGGATTGGTGGATCGTGCACTTTTAAAACTGGTTGAACCGCTGCCGACTAAAAATTGGCATCCCCTCGACTATACGCCGGAAATCTACGTGGATCTTCGGACCCACGGCTTGATTATGTTGAATCTGCTTTCCATACAGGATTGGTGTGCCGAGAATCCTGCTTTTCGCCGCAACCGGCAACACTGGTACATTCTTAAACAGACTGATGCTCTTATTGGTTCTTGTTGGGAGGGCATGACAGAGAACGGAAAGATCGGAGATAGCCTGGTTCAAAAGAACTTATACCTTGTCTCCCTCGTCAACCGCTGCATTGTGCATTGGCTCGCTCAGGCGCGCACGGCTAGCCGATGGGAACTACTCAAAGGATCGTATCATTTGACTGCCGACGCACAAGGACGTCTGACATGTGCCAAACTTATTAGGGAACTCCAGAAGAAGACGGGTTTTGGCGTTCTCGACGAAAAGTACGCGACGGCCAATAAGGCGTATTGTGATGCGCTGATCCAGCTTCACAACAAGCTGAGCGGTTTCGTTCGCGCGAAATCCGCACGTCACCCATTTGTGGTAGCGATTTGTGGCCCCCCCGGCGCCGGGAAGTCATATCTCGCAGCCTGGCTACTCCGGTCTCTCAGCCAAAACAGTAACGCTGAAGTTCGGACCCTCAATCTTACAACATTTAATTGGCAAGAAGGAAAGGAGGAGTGGATAAAGGTTTTTGATGGGAAACGTTTCCGTGGTGAACTCAAGGTTGATGGGGACGCCCCGATTCCTTTTCAAGGCGCGGTGATTGACGAAGCAGATGCCGTTCGTTTGGCAACAACTGGCAACGGAGATACCGCGTATCAGTGGCTTCTCCAACCCCTTTGGGAGACTTGGCCCGGTATGACCGGGGATCCCAAGAAAGAAGAGCCAATGCCAACAATCGTCTTCGTGATAGCAAGCCGTTACTGGAGGTGGAACGATTGGTATCGGAGGGCAATGGATGCATACAAGGGCGGTGACTTTGTGAGCCGCGTTGACGCTTACATTGATTTGCCACCGCTGACGCCCGAAGATCAACTGCTCTTGTTCGCCATTCAATTGCCGGCGGAAATCTCCAACCTCCATGAGACAGTCGCAAAGGGGATTGCCTGTGGCCAGTTTGAAAGCCATGCTCGTGGAGTTGAGGCACTGAAGAAACAATGTGCATTACGCGAGGCTAGGGAAGTGGGTTGCCTTAATTCGGAGCATTTCCGAGGTGCAGAGAACTTCATATCTCACGCTGATCAGTGAGTTGCGGCAGTTACCGCTCCCTCTTCAATCTCGGCTCGACGACGCTTAACTGGAAAGAATCTAGGTCCGTCAGCAGGTTGCCAACACCTATTAGACGGTTTCGATCTCCGCCCCGATTTTCCGCAGGCAGTCCAGGAATGTGGGGAAGGTGACGGTAGCGGATTCGGCGGTGCGCACAACCGTCTCGCCAGGGATGGAACAACCCGCCACAGCCAGCGCCATCGCAATGCGGTGGTCGTGATGACCGTCCACTTCGGCACCGGTGAGATTGGTTCCTTCAATCGCGAGGCCGTCCGGCAACTCGGTCACCCGTGCGCCCAGCTTCGTCAATTCCCGCTGCATCGTCGCGATCCGGTCGGTTTCCTTGATTCGAGCGTGGGCGACGTTGGCCAGCGTGGTCTTGCCGGCGGCGAAACAGGCCACCACGGCCATCATCGGCAGCGCATCGGGCGTGGCGTTCAGATCGATCCGACAACCTTTGAGACTGCCCGGCTGCACGCGGATGCTGCCATCGGGCTGCAGGTCGACTCGCGCCCCCATCTGCTTGAGATAATCGATCACTGCCTTGTCGCCTTGCGGGTCGCGCAAATCCAGTCCGTGCACGGTCACATCGTTGTCGCCGAGCACGCCGGCGCACAGGAAAAACGTCGCCGACGAAAAATCGGCCGGTATCCGACGCTGAAATGCGCGGTAACTTTGCCGGCCGGGCACGCGGAACTCGCGGAGGTCGTCCCGCTCCAGCTGGATTTGCAGACGCGCCAGCCAATCGAGCGTCATCTCGACGTACGGCTTTTCCTCGAGCACGGGGACGCGAATTGTCGTGTCGCCATCGGCCAGCGGCGTGTTGATCAGCAGGCTGGTCAGATACTGACTCGACTTGCATTCGATCGAAGTCGTTCCGCCCTTCAGACGTCCGCGGACCGTAATCGGCGGACAACCGTTGCCCCGGCTCGATTGGACGGATGCGCCGAGATCGTTGAGCGACGCGATCAGCGGGCCGGACGGACGCCGTTGAATCTGGCGATCGCCCGTAAGCACCGTCTGTCCCTGGCGTACCAAGGCTGCCGACCCCAAGGCGATATTGAGCGTGGTGCCGGAGTTTCCGACGTCCACCACGTCCGCCGGCGCGCGCAATTCGCCGCCAGTGCCGTTGACAATCCAAACGTCGGGCCGGCACTCGATCTTCGCCCCGAACGCGACGAACGCTCGGACCGCGGAACGCGCGTCGCCGGAGTCCAGCGGCGCTTCGATTCGGCTTTCTCCGGCCGCCAGCGAGGCATACGCCACCGCCCGGATCGTATGCGATTTCGAGCCGGGAATGGTCACGTCGCCGCGCAACTGGGATCTACGGCACACGAAGTTCACCGCGCCTGTTTAGCAGGGCTGGGCAGGACGGTCAAGGTCTGGGACGAAGGCACGGCGGAGGAACCGCCTTCTCATTGCGCCGCACCGCGGCAAAACGAATTTGCTGACGAAAGTAAAGTTGATTCACGGTGCCCCGATATGTCACCCTGAGCGAAGTGAAGGGTCTCTCACGACGCAAAGGGAGATGCTTCGCTACGCTCAGCATGACAACGACTGGATACCGTCAACTCGAGGTTCTGCAGTGCAAGCCGTCCGACTTCGTAAAGAACCGCTGGCGCGACCGCATCCTCTGCGGTGATTGCCGGCGAATCTTGCGCGCGCTGCCGGCCGGGTGCGTCCATCTGGCGATCACCTCGCCGCCTTACAACGTGGGGCTCGATTACGACGGTCACGACGACCAGATGCCGTACGAACAGTATCTCGACTGGTTGTTGCCTGTTTGGAAGCAACTGCGTCGGGTCCTCGTGCCCGGCGGCCGGTTCGCGCTCAACATCGCGCCGACCAGCATCAAGAATTTCCGGCCGATCCACTACGACATGGCCGCGCAACTCCGGTCGCTGGGATTCATCATGCGCACTGAGATCCTGTGGTACAAACAGACGATGCGCCGCCGCACGGCGTGGGGTTCGTGGAAAAGCCCGCGCAATCCGCACATCGTGCCGAGTTGGGAGTACGTGCTGGTGTTCTCGAAAGGCTCGTGGACGCTCGACGGCAGCCGACGGGATGCCGACATAACCGGCGACGAGTTCATCAAGTTCTCGGACGGTTTTTGGGAGATCGTGCCCGAAACGCGCGGTCGCCAGCCGTTCTTGAAGAGCCTGTATCCGCCGAGAAGAGGACGGAAGAGCGTGGAGCCCGCTGCGGCGGGCAAGCGTGGAGCGAAGAACGAAGGCCACCCGGCTCCCTTCCCGGAGGAGTTGATCTATCGCCTGATCAAGTTTTACAGCTACCGGGGCAACGTGGTGCTCGACCCGTTTGGCGGGACCGGAACCGTGGCGGTGGTCGCGAAGAAAACGGGACGACACTTCATCCACGTCGACGTATCGAAGAAATACTGCCGGATCGCCGCGCACCGGCTGGCGCAGCTTCGCGCCGCGGCGTCAGGGTCTCCGTAGCTGTTGCATCAGTTCGCGCGCCGAGACCTGGCCGGACGCGACGGGCACGTCCAGATACCCGTACGTGAGACAGGACCCCAGCTTGGGAAACTCGAGGCGCGTCTGCGGTCCGAGTGATCCCATGCCGAGGACGCACAGCGAAACCGAGCATTTCTCGGTGAACAACCCACGCAACGCGGCCACGTCGTCTTCGGTTTGCGTCAACGTGGCGATCTTGACGACCGTGCCGTACTCGGCGGCTTTGAGGACAATCTGGCGCAACTCGTGGGCCGACGGAGTCCTGACGAAATCGTGATGGGAAACGACCAGCGCCCGCTGGCGCCGGCGCGCCGCCGTGGAAACTTTTGGCAGCAACGGGCTGACCAATTCGACATCCGCAGCGGACAACTGTTCCAGGGCGGTCTCAAACAACGGCAGCCGCGCGGCATCGGGTTGTGTCCACTGACCGCCTTCGCTGGCAAGGCGAATGGTGACGACGACCGGGAAGCCCTGCGCCTCAATTGCTTTTGCCTGCTGCAACCACGGGGCAGCGTCGGGACCGATGAGGTCGAGGCGGATCTCGACGATGTCGCAGGTGCGTTCCATGCCCACGGCCAGCCGGGCGAGCGTGTCGGCTTGGGAAACGGTGCCGACGATTTGCGGAGCGAGGCCGAGGATCAAGTCGCCGAAGCGTGTCTGAGTGCCACTCATACGCATCATGTTAGCCCCGTGCCAGGCAAAGGCCAAGTGATTCTCCGGCACGTTCGGTTGCATTTTTTGGTTTGCGGTTGGGCAAAAAACCCCTAGACTTCGTACATGTCACCCCGCGTCAGGGTTTGAATGAAGAGTGTTTTGAATCAATTGATCCAGTTGCAGGAACTGAACTTTGCCAAGGAGGAACAGCGGGCCTCGCACTCGAAGATGCCCCTGGAGCAGTTGGAGAAATCCATCGAGGAGATTCGTCTCCAGTTGCCCCCCGATGTGTCGGAGCGGTACGACCGACTTCAGAAACGCTATCCGCTGGCCATCGTTCCGCTGGCCCACGGGAATTGTTCCCGTTGCGGGCTGGCGGTGCCGGCCGCGATCGTGAACGCCGCCAAGGCCGGGGAGCAATTGCAGAATTGCCCGCATTGCGGCCGCTTCCTGTATTTTCCCGACACGGTGGCGCGACTGCCGAAGAAGAAACACGACTCGGGACGTCCCGCGGAAACGGGCATTGCCCGCTTTTCCGCCGCCAGTTTGATGGTGCCCAAACTCGCCGCGACGACGCGGGAGCAGGTCATCGGTGAATTGGCGAAGGTGCTCGGCGACAATGAATTCATCGAGGACACAGTGACGGTGACGGAACTGGCGCTGCGGCGCGAAGCGATTGTGAGCACGGCCATGGAGCACGGACTGGCCTTCCCGCACGTGCGGGACGTCGAAGGCGGCGGGTTGACGATGGCCGTCGGTCTGAAGGAGAAAGGGATCGACTTTGGCGCCATCGACGGTCATTTAAGCAAGATTTTCTTCTTCATCGTGATCCCGACGCCGGCGACGGCGTTTTATCTGCGGTTGCTGGCGGGACTTGTGCGCACGTTCGATTCCACCGAGGCCCGCAAAGCGTTGCTCGATTGCGACGAGCCCGAGGCGATGTGGAAGACGTTGACAAAACTCACGCGCGAGATGATTCCGTAGGTGGTTGACACGCGGGGCGGTTCTGGTAAAGTCGCGGACGAATCTCCCCCGTTGTAGCAACTCGATTCCTGCCTTTTGAGGGGGCAGTACAAATTCACGAGGAAACTTAAGAACATGGCCAAGACAGCGAAGCATTCAGGCAAGACGACGAAATACGTTTATTTTTTTGGTGGCGGCAAGGCCGATGGCAATGGCTCGCAGAAGCCGTTGCTCGGCGGCAAGGGCGCCAACCTCCATGAGATGACCCGCATCGGTCTGCCCGTCCCGCCGGGATTCACGATCACCACCGAACTCTGCACGTACTATTACCAGAATAAACGGACGTATCCCAAGATTCTCCTGGACCAGGTGGACACGGCGCTGGCGCGCCTCGAACAGGTCACCGGCAAGAGGTTCGGCGACCGCGCGGACCCGCTGCTGGTTTCCGTCCGCTCGGGAGCGCGCGAGTCGATGCCCGGCATGATGGATACGATTCTGAACCTCGGCCTCAACGATGAGACGGTCGAGGTGTTGGCCCGCAAGAGCGGCAACGAACGCTGGGCGTGGGACTGTTATCGCCGGTTCGTCCAGATGTACGGCGACGTCGTCATGGGCGTGCAAAAGGTCGGCCGCGACGAGCACGAGCCCTTCGACGAATTCATGGACGAACTGAAGCAAGAAGTCGGCGCGAAGCAGGACGTTGACCTGAAGGCGAACGATCTGCGCGAACTCGTTCGCCGCTTCAAGAACCTGATTCACAAACGCACGGGCAAGGAATTTCCGCAGGACCCGGTCAAACAACTGTGGGGCGCGATCGGCGCCGTATTCGGTTCGTGGATGAACGACCGGGCGATCGTGTACCGCCGCAAATACAACATCCCGCACGAGTGGGGCACGGCGGTCAACGTCCAGACGATGGTGTTCGGCAACCTCGGCGACACGAGTGCCACGGGAGTCGCCTTCACGCGTGACCCGGCCTCGGGCGAGAAGGTGTTCTACGGTGAATACCTGATCAACGCCCAGGGCGAAGACGTGGTGGCCGGCATCCGCACGCCGCAGCCGATTGCCAAACTCAAACAAGAAATGCCCAAGGCGCACGCGGAACTCGAGAGGGTGCGGCAGACGCTGGAGAAACATTTCCGCGACATGCAGGACTTCGAGTTCACCATCGAAGACAACAGACTCTACATGCTCCAGACCCGCAACGGCAAACGCACGGGCCTGGCAGCGGTGCGCATCGCCGTCGAGATGGTGGATGAGAAGCTCATCGGTTCCAAGGAAGCCGTGGGGCGCGTCCCGGCGGATTCATTGACGCAAGTGCTGGCGCCCGTGTTCGACCGGGCCGACCGCGACCGGGCGGTGAAAGAGAGCCGGCTGCTGTGCCGCGGGTTGGCCGCCGGACCCGGTGCGGCGAGTGGGAAAGTCGTGTTCAACGCCGAGGACGCCGTCGATCGCGCACACAAGGGCGACCGCGTCCTGCTGGCGCGCGTGGAAACCAGCCCCGAAGACCTCCGCGGCATGATCGCCGCCGAGGGCATTCTCACCGCACGCGGTGGCGTGTCGTCCCACGCGGCGTTGGTCGCCCGTCAGATGGGCAAGGTCTGCGTTTGCGGCGCGGCGGACATCACCATCGATTACACGTCGCGGGTCATGCTGGTGGCCGGCCGCACCATCAAGGAAGGCGATTTCATTTCCATCGACGGCACGCTCGGCGAAGTTTACGAGGGCGAACTCAAGACGGCGCCGAGCGAAGTCGTGCAGGTGCTCATTAACCAGACGCTCGACGCGAAACAGAGCCGGACGTACCAGCAGTTCGCCAAGCTGATGAAGTGGGCAGACGGGATTCGCCGGCTCGGCATTCGCACCAATGCCGACCAGCCCGATCAGGCGACGAATGCGATCGCGTTCGGCGCGACCGGCATCGGCCTGTGCCGCACCGAGCACATGTTCTTCGGCGGCGACCGCATCTACGCGATGCGGGAGATGATTCTGGCGGAAACGAAGGAAGCGCGCGAACGGGCGCTGGCGAAGTTGCTGCCGTATCAGCGCGACGATTTCGCCGGCATCTTCCGCGCGATGAAGGGGTTCCCGGTGACCATCCGCACGTTGGATCCGCCGCTGCACGAGTTTTTGCCGCACGACAGCGACACCCAGCGCGAGACGGCCCACAAGCTCGGCATTTCGCCGGAGAAAGTCGCGGCCCGCGTGGCGGCGTTGCACGAAGCCAACCCGATGCTCGGCCATCGCGGTTGCCGACTCGGCATCACCTATCCCGAAATCACCGAGATGCAGACCCGGGCCATCATCGAGGCGGCCATCCAGGTGCAGAAGGAAGGCATCAAGGTCAAACCCGAAATCATGATCGTGTTGGTTGGGTTTCCGAAGGAATTGCAGAACCAATTGGACATCGTCCATCGCGTGGCCAAGCAGGTCATGCAAGAGAAGAAGACGAAGATCGGCTACCTCGTCGGCACGATGATCGAGATCCCGCGTGGGGCGCTGGCTGCCGAGCAGATCGCGAAGGACGCCGAGTTCTTCAGCTTCGGCACCAACGACCTGACGCAGACCACGCTCGGCATGAGCCGGGACGACTCCGGTTCGTTCCTCCCGCATTACCAGGAACTGGAGATCGTGAAGAACAATCCGTTCGCTACCATCGACCAGGACGGCGTCGGCCAACTCATGCAGATCGCCATCGAGCGGGGGCGCAAGTCGCGTCCGGACATCAAGCTCGGCATCTGCGGCGAGCACGGCGGCGACCCGGCGTCGGTGGAATTCTGCCACCGGATTGGGCTGACGTACGTGAGTTGCAGCCCGTTCCGCGTGCCCGTGGCGCGGCTGGCCGCCGCCCAGGCGGTGTTGAAGGACGAAAAGGCCGCCAAAACGCGCGAAATTAGCTAAGCTGGCAAACCCAGCGTGGCGCCGGGGCGGACGGAGAGTCCGCCCCATTTGTTTCTCCCGCTTCCTGTTGAACCAAACTGACCGGCCGGGCATCTAAAGTAATGGAAGGTGCGCGGTTGCCAATCTGGCTTGAATATTCTTGCGCAGGATTTGTTGACCGCATAGCCTCTGAGGAGACCAAGATTGGCACGAAGTTTTCTTCTTGTAGGGTGATGGCATCATGGTAATCGACCGCGACAGAGAGAGCGATAATGGGATCAAGATCTACCTGCGCGAAATCGGGCAGATCCCGCTGTTGACTCCCAAGGATGAGATCCGGCTGGCGGCGCGGATCAAGAGGGGCGACAAGCTGGCCCGGGCCGAGATGATCAAGGCCAACCTGCGCCTGGTGGTCAAGATCGCCCATGACTACTCGAACTTCGGCTTGCCGCTGCTCGACCTGATCAGCGAGGGCAACATCGGTCTGATGAAGGCCGTCGAGCGGTTCGACCCCAAGAAGGGGGGAAAGCTGTCCACCTACGCCGCATGGTGGATCAAGCAATCCATCAAACGCGCCCTGGCGAATCAGGCCAAGACCATTCGCCTGCCCGTGCATCTGGTCGACAAGATCAGCAAGATGAAGCGTGCCAGCCACCGGCTCAGCGAGAAGCTCGGACGCGAGCCGACCGACCAGGAATTGGCCGACGTGCTGGACATGCCGCGGGCGAAAGTCGCGCAGTTGCGCACCATCAGCGTTCGCCCCGCCAGCCTGGACGCGCCCATCGGCGACGAGGATGCCACCGAGTTCAGCGAGATTGTCGGCGACGAGAACGCGCTGACGCCGTTCGAGTTGCTCCGCGACAAGACGCTCCGCCAGGAAGTCCGCGATATCGTCGAGGAACTCGACCCGCGCGAGGCCGAGATCCTGATGATGCGGTTCGGATTGGACGGCAGCAAGCCCAGGACACTGGAAGAAGTCGGCAAGAGATTCAAGGTCACCCGGGAACGGGTCCGCCAAATCCAGAACATTGCCCTCGCGAAGCTCCGCCGTCTCATGGACAAGCAGGACCGTCCGCACTCCGTATCGCGGAACTAAGCCTCACCGTCGACTTGACGGGACTGTAGCCGAGGCGCTTGCCCACCTCAGGCGGGTGAAGACCTCGGACCGAAGCTTACGCTTCGGCTACAGGTTTCCGGCTTCCTTTTCCGGTCGGAATCCGCTACAAGCTTCCCACCATGCACGACGAATTGAAAGCTGCGGTCCGTGATGTGCCGGATTTCCCCATCAAAGGTGTGTTGTTCAAGGACATCACGCCGATCCTGCAAAACGGCAAACTGTTTCGCCTGGCGGTGGATGCCATCGCCGACCGCCACAAGGGCAAGAAAGTCGATGCCGTGGTCGGCGTCGACGCCCGGGGGTTCATCTTTGCCGGTGCTGTGGCCTATAAACTCGGGGTCGGCCTCGTCCCGGTCCGCAAGAAAGGCAAACTCCCCTACAAAACGGTCGTCACGAGTTACACGCTGGAATACGGCAGCGAAACCAGTGAGATGCACGTGGATTCAATCAAGAAAGGCGATCACGTCATCATTGTCGACGATTTGCTTGCCACCGGCGGTACCGCGATGGCCGCGGCCACTCTCGTCAAACAACTCGGCGGCATCACGGCCGAGATCGATTTCCTGATCGAACTGTCGTTTCTCAAAGGCCGCGAACGGTTGAAAGAGTATCAAGTGTTCTCGGCGATCGTGTACTGAGCGTCGCGGAACGGAGAGGTTTGCCATGACCAGCGTGCGAAAACTCTTGTCGTTGGTCTGCGCCGTGGTGTGGATGGCGTGGACGCAATCGGCCGTTGCGCAGGAACCCAAGCCCATCAAGTTGCCGCCGCCGCAAACGGACATCGGCAAGCCGCTGATGCAGGCGCTGAAGCTGCGCCATACGTCGAGAAGCTTCGATTCCAAGCCGTTGCCGCTGCAGGAACTGTCCAATCTTCTTTGGGCGGCCGACGGCATCAATCGCCCCGACTCCGGCAAGCGCACGGCGCCGTCGGCGGTAAACTGGCAGGAGATCGATATCTACGTGGCGCTACCCGATGCGCTCTATCTGTACGAGCCGAAGACGCACAGCTTGACGCCCGCGGTGGCGAAAGACCTTCGGGCCGAGACGGGACGGCAGGAGTTTGTCAAGGATGCGCCGCTGAATCTGGTTTATGTGGCTGACCTGATGAAAATGAAGAAGGCATCGGCGGACGACAAGAACCTCTACAGCGCCGTCGACGCGGGGTTCATTGCGCAGAACGTCTATCTCTACTGTGCGTCGCAAGGGTTGGCAGTGGTCGTCCGCGGCTCGGTTGACCGGTCGGCGCTCGCTCAAGCGATGAAACTGCGTCCCGACCAGAGAATCATCGTCGCCCAAACAGTCGGCTATCCGAAGTGAGCCCGACGATTGGCAGTCTGTCGTATGCAGGAACTGCGGCGGCGGTTGACCCAAGGGCTTTCCGGGGCTGCGGCGACCGGCAATTCAACCTCAGGAGACATCGCATGCGCAACGTTATCTTGGCACTAGGTGTTCTGGCCTTCCTGAGCGTGGCCACTGTTCGAACGACGTACGCCGGGGCCGCCCCGCCGACCGCACCAGCGGAGGATTCGAAACCGGTCACGAATGCAGTGCCGGACGTCTACGCGTTGAGCGGGCAATTCGACCGGATCGTGGTCCTGCGTTTCAAGTATCAAGCCGATCTCCTCGACGGTTTGGAGCGGATGGTCAAAGAACAGAAGATCCGCAACGGCGTCATCCTGGCGGCGGTCGGGTCCGTGCGGACCTGGCATTACCACACGATCAGCAAACCCGGCTCCTCCTCAGACGTGTACGAGAAGAACCCCGAGGTTCCCGCCGACATCCTCAGCATGAATGGCTACGTGATCGACGGACGGATCCACGCTCATTTCACGATGGCGGACATGCACAAGGCATTCGGCGGGCATCTCGAATCCGGCACCACGGTCCATAGCTACGCCGCGGTAACGATTGGGGTCTTCAAAGACGGCATCGACCTCAATCGCCTCGACGACAAGACGTACCGTTAGCTGTCGGGCGATGAACTAGTGCCCGGTCAACCTTGATTGGGAGGGCGAGCCTCCCGTCGAGCCGACCGTTTTCTCCGTCAACGCCGCGGCTCAGCACGCTTCTGATGAACGTTGACGGAGCACTAGTCCACGCGAAGACGAAGTCGGCGTCGTCCGTCGTCATGTGTGTTCATCCGTGGCTCAACTCGACGGCGGACGCCTCATTGCCAAATTGTCGGTCCACCACGGATTCCTTGACATTGTGACTGTTGCGAGCCCCGACTTTTCAGCGTGGCTGTTTTTCTAACCAATGCATTTCCAACGCGTTAGGACTCTGACAACTGCCGTGGCACCAGCGGTGCTAACGGACCGGGCAGGTAGCAGGTTTGCCCTGAAGAACCCTGAGAATACAGGATCCGAAGCCTCGCCCCGTTTTGCGGGGTGAACTTCGGCTGCAGAAAGAATCAGATGCCCGCACGCGATGGCGCTTTGAAACGAAATGACGGAGCTCTCACCGCCGCTCAATTCCTGGCGGAATTGAACCGGTGCGAGTATTGCGAAGAGAAGCCGTGCCAGAAGGCCTGCCCGGCCGATTGTTCGCCGGCCGATTTTATCATGGCCGCACGCGTCGGCGAATCATCCGACTATCGTCGCTCGGCTGCGTTGATCATGGGCGCCAACCCGCTCGGTTGGGTGTGCGGTGTTGTTTGTCCCGACTATTTCTGCGTACAAGCGTGCTCGCGTCGGACCTTTGATACGCCGATCAACATTCCCGCGGTCCAAGCCACCGTTCTTAAGAAAGCCAACGAAGTCGGGATGCCGGAATTCAGGCTGCCCACGAGGAATGGCAAGACGATCGGCATCATCGGTGCCGGGCCCGCGGGCCTGGGCGCGGCGGCCGTTCTGGCCCAACAAGGCTACAAGGTCACGATCTACGACCAACAGCGGCGCCTGGGCGGGATGATGAATCTCATCCCGGATTTCCGGTTGGACAAACGGGTCGCGGGTGCGGACATCAAGTTCCTCAAGGACCTCGGCGCGGTCGAGTTCAAGACCGGCAAGACCATCGCCAATCCGGACAAGTTGCTCAAGGCACACGACGCCGTCATCGTTTGCGCGGGCTTGGGCGAGGCGATCCGGCTGGGCATTCCCGGCGAGGAATACACGGTGTCGTGGCAGCGGTTTTTGGAGAACCAGAAGAAGATGCGCGTGGCGGGCAAGAAGGTCGCGGTGTTCGGCGGCGGCGCGGTGGCGGCCGATTGCGCGACCACGGCCAAACGGCTCGGAGCGCTCTCGGTGGAACTCATCTACCGGCGCAAACAGGAAAACATGCCGCTGACGCAATACGAGCGGGATCTGCTGCTGGAATATGGCATCGACATTTCGACCTGTTCCAAGCCCATCGAAATCGTTCACGAGGGCAAACGGGTTAAAGGCATCCGCATCGTCCACCTGATGCTGCCGAAGGGCAAAGAGCCGCGACCCGCGAACTTCGTCGTCAACAAGAAGGAACCGCCGATCTTCCGCGAGTTCGACCTGGTGGTGTCGGCGATTGGCAGCCGACCCAAGATGCCCGTGACGAAGGCCCAAGGGATTTTCTACGCCGGCGACATGGTGCTGGGTTCCTCCACGGTGGTCGAGTCGGTGGCCAGCGGCAAGAACGCGGCGTTGGAAGCCGATGCATTCATCCGTGGCAAGACCAAGCCGCGCATTGCCAAGCGCGCGAAGTGCCGCGCGGTTCTGGCCGGCACGCCGCTGGTGCCTGTTCCGCTCGACGCGGAGTTTTTCGGTCGGAAGATCCGCTCGCCGTTCCTGCTCTCGGCGGCGCCGCACACCGACGGATACACCCAGATGCGCAAAGCCTACGAGCGCGGTTGGTCCGGCGGGGTAATGAAAACGTCGTTCGACAACGTGCCGATTCATGTCCCGAGCGAATACATGTTCGTGGTCGGCTGTTCGACGTACGGCAACGCCGACAACGTGTCGGCTCATCCGCTGGATCGCGTTTGCAAGGAAGTCGCGCGGTTGGTGAAGGAATTCCCGGACCGGCTCACGCTGGCGTCGACGGGCGGGCCTGTCACCGGTCGCGACGAACTCGACCGGGCCGTGTGGCAATCGAACACGCGCAAGCTCGAAAACGCCGGCGCGATGGGCGTCGAGTACAGCCTCTCGTGTCCGCAGGGCGGCGACGGCACGTGCGGCGATGTCGTTTCGCAGAACGCGGAGTTGACGGCCAAGATCATCGATTGGATCATGGAAGCCAGTAGTGAGGACAACCCGAAGTTGTTCAAACTGACGGCCGCCGTCACGGCCATTCAGCCCATCATCTGGTCGATTAAAAAGGTGTTCGCGAAGTACCCGAACAAGAAGGCGGGCGTGACGTTGGCCAACAGTTTCCCGTCGCTGGCGTTTCGCAAATCGAAGGACCGGCGCTGGGAGGAAGGCGTGGTCATCGGCATGTCGGGTGAAGGCGTATTGCCCATCAGCAACCTGACGTTGGCCAAGGTATCGGGAATGGGAATCGTGGTTTCGGGCAACGGCGGCCCGATGGATTACAAGGCGGCGGCAAACTTCTTGGCGTTGGGCGCGCAGACGGTGCAGTTCTGCACGATTGTGATGAAGTACGGTTTGGGCATTGTGGACGAGTTGCATTCCGGCCTGAGCTACTTGATGCAGGAGCGCGGGTTCGGTTCGGTGAAAGAATTGATCGGGTCGGCCCTGCCGCACCCAATCACCGATTTCATGGCGTTGTCGGCGACCAAGAAGCTGGCCGACGTGACCCGGGAACTCTGCGAGCACTGCGGTAATTGCGCGCGGTGTCCGTATCTGGCCATCACGTTGGACGACGAAGGAGTTCCCCTGTTCGACCCGGCGCATTGCATTGGCTGTTCGCTCTGCGCCCAGAAATGTTTCGCGGGTGCGATCTTCATGCGCGACCGCACCCCGCGTGAGTTGGCAGCAATGGCAGAGGGATAGATTGTAGCCGCGAAACTTTTTCGCGGGCCGGGCCGCGAATACGATTCGCGGCTACAAGTCTTCCACAGTGTCGATTCTGTCAGCAACATCTCTGTCGTTGTGGGCAATGAGGGAATTTGCTAAACTTGCGGTCGTCAGGGGAAGTCAATGTCACTCGAAGCGACACTGACCGACATCATCGCCCGCCTGCGCCAAGGCCGGTTCCAGAACGAGCAGGCCGTCTCCCAAGGTATCGTCCAACGGCCCCTGCACGAAGCCGAGCCTCACGATGATGAGGCGAGACGCCACGACGACGTTTTCGTGGCAAACCGCCGCGTCTGCAAGCTCGACCTCTTCGAACGCCCCCCGGCACTCGCTTTCTTGCGTGCCGCTCTTGACTGTCCATCCGAATTCCGGCATGGTCTGTTCCATGGAAACGCTGCATCAGACCGGCTCCTAGGGCGATACATGCCTTATCGCCCGGGAGAAAACTGCGTATAGATCCGATCAATCTGGTAGACTGCATTTAATTCCCTTGGGGAGGAGCAAATGAAGTGTCGAGTTTGTGGCCACGAGAACGCTGAGGGTGCCGTGTACTGCAGCGAATGCAGCAAGCGGCTCCGGTTCGGTGAAAGGTACATTGTGGAGGAGTGGCTCGGAGCCGGTTCATTCGGCGCCGTGTACCGGTGCCGTGATAAGAACCTTTCGCGAGACGTGGCAATCAAAGAGTTGCTCCCCCAGCATCGCGGCGACATCCGGGTCTCAGAAAAATTCGCCCAAGAAGCAAAGGTGCTGGCCGCGTTGCAACACCCAAACATTGTTAGGATCATCGACTACGACTCGGAGGATCTCTTTATCGTAATGGAGTATGTCGAAGCCAAGGACCTCTTAAAGGCAGAAAAGGATGAGCCCGGCTACTGTGTTAGGCACTTCGACGCGATCGTTAATGAGCTAACCTGTGCCCTCTCATGCGCGCATTCACACAACATACTACACCGGGACTTGAAGTTTGAGAACATCTTGATTACACCAACTGGCCTTAAGATCAGCGATTTTGGTCTCGCAGCGATCGTTGAGAGTGCTGGTGCCCACATTACTGCGGCTGGAACCCTTCCATACATGGCCCCAGAGATCTTGCTGCATAAGACGGTACATCTAACCGCCGACCTTTACTCGCTCGGCGCGCTCTTTTACCATATCTGGACCCACCGCTTCCCTTTCGAGGGTACCGATTACCATGTCGCCCGCGGCCATATCAGCGAGCCACCGCCAGATCCAAGTGCAATTAACCCTCGGATCCCCCGCGCCCTTGAACAAATTATCCTGCGCCTGCTTGACAAAGAGCCGAGTAATCGCTTCGCGGACGCTGATGAGGTCCGCGAGACGTACCTCCGCGAAGTGGTTAATCGCCAAGAGTTCGCAGTCACCGACATGAATGAATTCCAGCGGCGGTTAGCTGGCATCTTCGGTGAGATTAACAAGAACAGGACGCATTTCGACCTGCTCGCTAATCTTCAGGTCCGGGCATCCGGGCTCAGCAGGTTCGCTATGCTGCCCAAGTCGGAGCATAACACCCCGTCTTTGACGAGATTTTTGTGTAAGTGCTTCGGATGGGCTTTCGCGCTATCAACGAACCGACGTGTTCAGGCGAGGGATGCGGTCACCTTCAAATACCGAAACCTTTGCCCGTATTGCCGCAAGCCAACGTGTGATTGCCCTCCCGAAGGCAAGGGTGCAGACGCTTGGGTACCCCAGGGAGAGATACCTGATTACCGGACTTTTGACGAATTGCGTGAGATGTTCCGGAGAATCTACGGCGCGAGGAATCGAGACCTTGTTACGGCCACGCATAAGCTTCACGTGGAACTGGGAGAGCTATCCGAGGCAATTCTCAACGCCAACTACGTTGTTGATAAGCAGACCGAGAACATCACGAGAGACGAGATCGCCGATCTCTTTGCTTGGCTCTTTGCGGTATCCAATCTCTTGCCCCCGGAGATCGATGTGTCGCGTGAGCTCTTCGCGTACTACGACGCCAAGTGCCCTCGGTGCGGGGAAGGGATCTGCCGTTGCGACCTAAAACCTAGCAAGTTCGAGCTCATCCAAAATGTGAGGGAGAGACGAAACGAATGAAGAAGACTAGCCGCGGCCGGTTCATTGTTTTTGAGGGTCTAGATGGAGCCGGGCTCACTACACAAGCCCGCATACTCCACGAACGCTTGGTTGAACTGGACGTCCCCTGTAACCGCTCGGCGGAGCCCACTCAGGGCCCAATAGGAGGTCTTCTCAAGCAGTGGCTAGGGCACCGAGTTGCATTCGATGCTGCAACCGTTGCGGCGCTTTTTGCCGCTGATCGTTTAGATCACCTCTACAATCCCGTCTCCGGTGTGCAGGCACGGCTGGCTCAGGGGATCACCGAGATTAGTGAACGGTATTTGTTCTCCTCATTGGCGTATCAATCTGTAGACTTGGACATGGATTGGGTTGCTGAGCTGAATCAAAAGGCGTTCATGCCTGATGTCGTCTTTTTCCTTGATATCGAACCGAAGCAATCATTCGAGCGGATTGCGAAAAGACAAACCTCCGACGAGGTGTTCGAGTCGCTGGATTCCTTATCCAGAGTCGCAGTAAATTTCCTGGTTGCCCTTGAGCGCTACAAGAAGAAGACTCGCATTGTTAGGATCAATGGCTATGGCAGCAAGGATGACATTGCGGCACAAGTCTGGAGGCATCTTAATGAAGTTGCGCCGCTGAGTGCCGAGACTGTGCTCCCTCTATGGGATAGGAGGCCCGCCGAGACGGGCGTGGGTACCAAGGAAGACAACACAGGGCAGGGCGATGGCAACGAGACATGATGATTTGATGCGCATTGCTTGCGAGACCCGCATGTGGGCGGAGGAGATGGCCCGAAACCTGACTCGGGCATGCCTGACACCGAAGATGCTGGATAGTGCGATGTCGGGGGCGCGGGCTGGCAGCAGCAGGCGAGTGGGTTCTGCCTCGACAGCGGACCTGCGGGACCTAGCTCGGCTCTACCTGTGGGGGCTGGGTCTAGAACTATACGAGGTGACTTATCGTGACAAAAGTGAGACATGGTCGCTGCGCTGGGTGGCCGCAGGACGCCCGATCCATGCCGGAGAAGCGGTGTTCCATGCCGGCCGACGCGTGAAGGCCACGAGGCAGGACCAGAAACGGCAAGCACTTGTCCTTCAATATGAGCAAATGGGAGCGGGCAAGAAAGGGGTCGCAGGACTAACTCTGAGGGATCTCAGTAATCTACTTACGGCCCTAGTAATCCGAGCCATCCAGGAGCGGTTCTTGTACACACTGATGGGCCTGCCCGCCATCCACGATCATCTTCATAAGCTAGCGAAGCGGGAATGTCCGAAGGAATGGGATCCTGAGTTTCTAGGCAGGGTGGAGCCACCGAGTGCAGTGTTCACCAAGTCCTTTTAATTAGCGGGGGGAAACGGGGTTCAAAGGGTCAACTCAGGACTCTGGACAGGTGAAAAGACTGGGCGAGATGCAAACGGATGCCAGAGGCACAATCCGGCCCGAGTCCTGACCCCACCAGAGAAAACGGCCCGGGGTCGCATCTCGTTTTTCTGGAATTGAATCACCGGTCGCAGGAAGCTATCAGCGTTCAGCGGTCAGCTATCAGCTACTGCTCTGCGACCTTCAGCCATCGGCCTTCCGCAGTCAGCGGTCGGCGGAAGACGGTAACGACTGAGATTCTTCGCTGTGCTCAGAATGACAACCGGGGAGGCGAACGGCCCGCGTGAGCGGCGTAAGCCGCAACGCGGCTGCACGCCGGCGGTCCGTCCCTACCAACTGCGGATTCGTGCACATCCGTGTGCATCTGTGGCAAGGCGTTCTCCGGGCAGCGGGCTTCAACGACAGAGATGTTGCGATGGATCCAAGAACCGAGGCGGTGCGCCCGGCGGTCGCGCCCTACCGATCGGCTCGCCACAGGGTCAATTCTGTCAATTGACTTTT
>Ga0335081_10001014_pt1 | contig 45081 bp, 48 predicted proteins | sample Lox_Sample_35_FD_206713 | JGI IMG/M metagenome (GOLD analysis project Ga0335081, IMG submission 206713) | Soil microbial communities from Loxahatchee National Wildlife Refuge, Florida, United States - Lox_Sample_3.5 | ecosystem: Environmental > Terrestrial > Soil > Wetlands | place: USA... | reverse complement strand
AGTGGACAGACCACTTTCAGAAAGGAAGAATATTGTGGCAACATGTAGATATTTCAACCTGGAGAATGCAAATAAATGAGCATCCCCATGCTCATAAGTGGCAGAGCGAACCACCCTGCCACGCCTCTCAGCAGTGAGAGGAAGCGTTCAAGTATCAATCTAAATGTATTAGTAATGTATGCGTTCGAGTTAAGTAAAGATTTCAACGGGACGGTGAGGGTAATCCTATGAATAACAGAGATTTCCCTGATCCGCTATTCATATCAAACAACAAGATTATGCAAGAGAGAATTAGACTCATAGAAACATATGCAAAAGCTCCATCTGTCAAGGTGGTTTTATTGCTTGGAGAACCAGGAACCGGCAAGGAATACTTTGCCAGGCACTTCAAGGAACTTAGTCCGCGAAGAAACGATCCATTCGTCACAATCAATATGTCAGCCATTCCCGATACTATGTTTGAGAGTGAACTCTACGGCCATGCCAGAGGTGCTTTCACAGGAGCCATCGGTATACGCAAAGGTCACGTGGAAGCTGCTTCTGAAGGCATCATCTTCATGGATGAGGTGGAAGCACTCAACCAAGCAAGCCAGGCAAAACTACTACGATTAATCGAGTATGGGGACTACTTTCAGGTTGGATCCGACGAACCGAAAACGACTCGAGCACAATTCGTCGTCGCGATGAACAAAAATCCGGAAAATCTACTCCACGATGGTAAGTTGCGCCGAGATTTCCATGACCGGATCAAACGTCATGTAATCAAACTTCTACCCCTTAAAGACAGGCGAGAAGATATTCCGCTCCTAGCAGAACATCTTCTTAATTGGTATGCAGCTAAGAACGGCAAAACCAAATTGACAAAGATCTCTGAATGCCTTCTCGACATACTTGTCCAGTACGATTGGCCAGGTAACGTTCGAGAACTCGCGGGAGTAATAGAAGATGCCGTGATCTTCTCTGGTGACGAAGCAGTCATTCTCGACAAAATCCGTATTCCAACAGAAGACGTTGAGCCATTCACCAGTCCGGTTTTAGGTAAAGATGCTCTGCCGGTAAATGGGACTGCACTTAGTCTAAGAGAGGAAGAGAAACATCGGCGGATCACCCGGATTCGCTCGACATTAGCTAAGAACGAAGGAAACGTATCAAAGTCTGCACTAGAACTCGGTATGCCTCGAAGCACTCTCAATAGTATGATCAAAAGAAACAAGATAGCCTGACGAAGTATCGTTATGTTGGCGAGAAATCAATAACGAAATGTCGCCACCATGGCATCTAATCTATCGAAAGCCCCTTCATTGGGGCTTTTTTTATGGCACGCAATATGAGTTATCAATGCATATGTATATGAAATATCTAACGGGAAAGACAAGTTCAAAGCCTTCAGTGCCATCACAGACTGCCATGGTACAGAGGTCAATAAAAAGGCGGCCGGAAATAAGGATTAAACACAATGGAACTAGAAACAGAGTTTAACAATCCACACCTAGCACGGATCAAGGAACACTTTGCTACGCGCGGTTACAGCATAACAGACGACGCTGAGAACGCTTTCACAGCTGAAAAAACCCGCCGCGACGAATCGATTTATATAATCATCTCCGAGGCGCCAGATCTGGATTCGATAAACGTGGAAATCTGCAGCGACCTGGGGGTCGAAACTAAATCTATCGGAGATCTGTGCCATCTTGTGAACCAACTTAACGAGAACAGCAGGACCTTTGTCTTCACTATTTCAATCGGCGAGGGTTGTGGGTTAATAGTGAAGCGTCTATACCTGAATTCTGTACTTGAGACAATTGATCCTGACGAGTTGGAACTTAAGACGATGTCAACTTTCATTCGGGCCCAAAGTCTCACAGAAATGGTTTCATGAGATGTCTCCATCCCATCTGCATTGGAGTCCCTCCACCATTTCGGGGATTAAACTGGCCGATGATCCATTTAGCAAGTACTCTCCATCACCATCTGTTAACGGTGGCCCCAGTTGGTGGGGGAGTGAAACCAATTTCAAAAGGCCGCCATCAATCATGGAGTTACATGAAACATTTAGTTATCAATCGTTATTTAGTCGACACAGTAGTTAAACCGGAACACCCAGCAGCTTTAGAAATGAAATTATTATTAGAAGACATGGCAAAAGAATATGGCGGAGAAGCTAAGAACTTTGAGATAATGAAACCCGGCGTTGCCAGCGTCGGAATCTCGACTGATGAAGCGTTGCAAAAGATCCAGGAAGAGTTCAAAGCAATGCCCAATGTTGACGTTTCCATTGTAAGTCACGCTCAAATACAGCTGGAGCGGAACCGGGAACGTCAGCGAATGGTAGATGCGAAACGTGCCACGAAAGCGGCACATAAGAAACCTGAAGAGGTTGGAAAGAAGTAACAGGTTGCCCAATCACCACCCGCTGGAAACGGCGGGTGGCCTCGGGGCGATCTTCGAGAGAAAAAAACATGAAGTCAAACTTTAAAAACAGAGCAATACAACCCAAGACACTACCAGCTGCTGTGGTATCAAAGGCCAAATCAAAACAAAGCAGCGAAAACAAAGAGGTAACAATGAAAAAAGCTAAGAAATCCAAAGGGAGACATTCTCCCGACACCAGCCTAACCCGAATCGAGCAATTCTTTAAGGCTCACGATCAAGCAATGATTCCTGATGGAAAAGATGCCTTCAAGGTCGAAGACATCATCGAGGGCGAGGCAAAACTTAATTTCTATTTCAAGGACATCCTTAAGCAGAGATCGGTTCTAGTGATAGTTAAGAGCGACCAAGTTCACGCTGACAATGTACATATGGATTTGTTCCATCTTGTTAATCATTTTAACGAGTCGTCAATCCCGTTGAAATTCACTATCAACGGATCAAACGGATCATTGCAACTCATGCGGCTCTATCCTTACGGGGATGTTAATTCTATGGACATCCATGAGATGGTCTTCCCGATGGCCCAAATCTACGAGGAAGCCGAAGCCTTGGTGGACAAAGTCGCGAACGGCTTGTCGGTAGAAGAAACGCTACGCTCAGCCACGAATGAAGCACATGACGAACAAGGATAGTAATCTAATTAAGTAGCCTGACGCCTGATCCGGCGACTGCAGCGTCGGGTCTGCTAGGCTAAGAGAAATTTATCGTGGTACAGGGAGTAACGAAACAAGTTTTGTGCGTATCTGATGTAGCACAATTCTTGGGTGTACCTGAAGCCGATGTGCTCGAACTAATCAAAAAGAAGTTGATACCTTTTGTGCAAATCGGCGAAACATATCGATTTTATATGCCTGCCCTCCATGATTGGTTGATGGCAAAACCTTACCCTATAAATGATTCCATGATCAAAACCGCCATATCGGATATGCAATTCAAGAATTTCGCGGACAAATATTTGGAATTTGTTAAGGAGAACCGAGCTCCCAAGACTCTTGAGAATGCCGAGCGGGTAATAAGATTGGCGACTGAATTGTTCGGCGAAATAATTTTGGAGAAGATTTCATTAGAACACCTCCGCAGATATGTTGAAGAACGGAGAAAAAATGTGAGCACCGCGACTCTCAGTATCGATGTCCGAACATTGAAGGCCGCCATGCAACTGGCGGTAGAATGGGAATATCTTCAAGAGAATCCTTTCAAAAAGTTCAAGAACATTCGTCAGGAGCGGAGGGCTGTGAAATTCTTGAGCAGAGCTGATATGGATAAACTTCTCAGCGCAGTTCGGGAAGAATATCTCAAGAGGCTTTTCATCTTTGCTGTATTGACTTGCATGAGACGAGGAGAGATTGTCTTTTTGAGATGGGACGACGTTAATTTCGAACTGAGATTAATTAACATTCATCCTGCCGACGATCATCGGACAAAATTCAACAAGGAACGGTCAATCCCTATTTCTCCCCAAATTGAAGAGCTTCTGAAGTCCATTGAACATCGTGGACATTACGTGTTTGTGAATAACAAGGGCGAAAGGCTTCTGGAGGATTTCGTCACGAAAAGATTCAAAGCCTACTGCCGTGAAATTGGATTAGACGAATCCATTCACTTTCACTCTTTGCGAAAAACCGGCGCAAGTTGGTCGGCAGCAAATGGTGCCACACCTTTAGCAATCCGAGAATTGTTGGGGCACAGCTCAGTCAAAACGACCGAGATTTACTTGGGCGTCCCCTCTGATTCCGTTCGGGACGCTGTTGAAAGAATAAAGTTTAACACACCTGCCGAATAGCATTCTGTCAATCAAATATTCAAATCTAACTTTTCGACAACATCGTGCATCTCAGAATTCTGCAAGTGGGCATATACTTCAGTGACCCGAGGCGAACTGTGTCCCAGCAACCTTTGCACCTGATATAACGAAACTCCTTTCTTTACGAGAAGACTTGCAAAGGTATGCCTGAGCGTGTGAAAGTGAACACCGGCCTTCATCTTCGCAACTCTTGCTGCCATTCTAAATGAACGACTGACATGATTATCCTGAGCGTGTCCTCCCCTTTTTCCTTTGAATACTAAACCTTCCCGATCTCTCTTATGCTCCAACATTCTGATAACAGTTTCGTTTAGAGGTACAACTCGCACTTTTCCTGATTTTATATGATACACGGCACTGCTTCTTATGAGAACAGTCTTTCGGGCAAAATCCAGATCGTCCCACATAACGTTCAAGACTTCTCCCAGCCTTGCACCGGTCATTGCCGCGAAGATTACAATTTCCTTTAACCATTTATCATTTATGCAATCAATTAGTTTCTTCAATTCATCTTCTGTCAGATATACAGGAATCTTCTCTTGGATCCTCATTTCCTTCACGCCGTCGCAGGGATTTTCGCCTATGATTTTCCATCGCTTGAGGATGTTGAAGAATGCTTTGATTGTTCTCACGGCTTGATTAACAGTTTCAGCCTTTACTTCCTTTATCCTTTCGACCTTGTACTTTTCGATGAGCATATGAGTTACTCGGTTTACCGGAAGATCTCCAATGATTCGGATAAGGCTTTTTATTGTGAAGTCATATATTTCTGAAGTACTTTTGGACAGGTTCGCCTTCACGAAAGGTTCAACCTCAACAAAGCACTCTGAGATAAGCTTCCCGTCTGGCTTGGTTTGCTTCAGGAAAACCTCGTAAGCCTGGGATTGAATTCTTGTTCCGGTGGTTCTCCAGACCCTTTTTCCGTTGACGGTGCTGACAATGTGGTAGATTCCCGTTTTCGCGCGGATGAGAGTTGGCATGATCGCTCCTGTTCTTTTAGGCGATGTACCATCTTGTTCGGCAGGAGTTAGATAATACTGGCAGGTGTCGGAGCCAAAAGATGCGGGATTCTAATTATTTGAAGGGATTTCTGTTGTTCCCGTCCAAGTGACAGGCAGGCGCTCTAACCAAACTGAGCTACAACCCCATTGGGACAACTAATTTAATCGCCCGCGTACGAATTATCAAGCTCATAAATCCCGGTTCAAAATCAGGACAGATCTATCTTCAACGCCTTCATGCCAAAAGTGTAAGCTAAGAGGGCACAGGCCGCGGCAATCAATCCCAAAACCCAAACCCTTGACAAATCTACATGGAAATTTCCCCGTGAAGCGAAATAGAGAAATGTCTGATTGAACACAATCGAGCTCAATATGGTCATCATCCCGAGTGAAACGAGGAGTGAAACTGTTGCGCCGTGTGAGGATGAGATCCGAACGGCATCCGTTTCCTTATAATCCACAAATACCCCGCCGAATATCATTACCACGGACGGAAAAATTATTCCTCCAAACAACCCGTACAATGTGCTGAGTGGGATAAGCTGGCGGAAATTTTCGAACGGCGACGGCGACGCGTAACCGAGAACGGCGCCAATCAATGTCGAAATGATGATGCTCGGCAAAAGTTTGGAACAAAAAACCCGTCTTAAGTTTACCGGAGAGGATCGAAGAAGCCACATGCTTTCGCCTTCAAGGCTGAGCATTGGATATACAAATCTAACGGCGAGCGAGACGATAAGGAAACTATTGAATGCAAATATCAACGTAAACGCCGAAGTGACGATGAAATTATCCGGCAAAAAGATCCTCATTGCAAATAGATTGAAGAGAAATATACCTATCAGGATGATCAGCACTGTAAAATGAAATGTCTGGCTCGGTTCGCGGAGAAAGAGCAGCATGTCTTTACGAAGGAGCGAAATTGATCTGCAATTCCTTCCACCGTCGGCCGACGCGGCTGATTTTCTCACTTTTCTCTCGAAAAGCTTGTGACGCGCAATCCAGAACGCATCCTGATAATACTTATCCGCCAACTTGATCATTAAAACGAATAGACCGGCCGCTATGGCGCATACGATCAAAGCCGACGCCGCAGCTCCTATGAAATTCTTCGTGGTTGCGAAGTAGAAAAAATTTGCGGCCCAAAAACTCGGCGCAAAATAATCCGACTTCGGATCGAGCGATCCCAAATACCTATCGATGTGCGGATAATATTTCATCACGTCGGTGAATAGTTTGAACGGGTTATTCAGGCGAATGTACAAATAGGTGCCGCCCGCATAAAGCGCCGTCACCACAAGCACCGCTGCCCTGACCGAAATTTTTCTGGAAAATTTTAAAACGACCAGTAAGATGATCGAACCGATACACGCGGCCGAGAGTATCAACGGGAAGACTGCAAGAATTATTCCCAGTATTGCCACCAGACCGTTATGAAAATATCCCGCATAGCCTGCGACGGCGGAAATAATAAGTATCGACATGAGCGCGGAGCTATACAGAAATGAATCGAGAAACTTCGAGACGAAAATCTGCACGGGCTCAATTGGAAGCGTATGAAGGAACTCCGCTTCCTTATTTCTAAATATCGTCGCGAAGGCAACGAGAATATTAGCCACGCTGATGATGGCAAAAAAAACAAATAAGCTTAACGCAAGTAATCTGTGATAAAGAAATAGCCCGAGCTTAGCTTCCTTTATGACATATCCCGTGGCAAATTTCACGACTGCAAAAGTAAAATAAGCGAAGATCGAAAAAGTTATCACTGAAAATATCGACCTGAGCAGATGGTGGCTTATCCGCTCGCCGCCCTCGAGATAAAGGAGACGCAGTTTTGTCTTTACGAGTTCTTTCAGCATTTTTTTACGAAGTCAGCTCGATGTACCTTTTCTCGAGATGCTCTGTGCCGTTGCCCGAGAATTCCTGCATAGACCCCTCAAACACGAGCCTGCCTTTGTGAATAATTCCGACTCTGGTGCAAATATCTTTCGCGAGCGACAGCTGATGAGTCGTTACAAATACGGCAGCACCATTCTGCGCTGCGAGTCTGGTCTGCGCTTTAAATGTCTCTGCTCCCCGTGGATCTAGTCCGACCATCGGTTCGTCAATAACTATGAGTTTAGGCCTGTGCATCATGGCTGCCGCCAGTATAAGCCGCTGCCTCATTCCCTGTGAATAGTCTTCAATTCTCTTGTTCAGCCATGGCAGCACCTCGAAGATCTCGGAAACCCCTTTGACGCTTTTCATGGCATCTTCTTTTTCCATCCCATACAACCGCGCGACGAACAAAAGAAACTCCTGTCCGCTCAACTTCTCGTAAAGGAACGGCTGATCGGGAACATAGGAAAGATATTTCTTCGCTTCTCGCGGGAATTTATGCGCGTCGATGTCGTTTATTCTTACGATGCCCGAGGTCGGCTTGAGGAGTGTTGCAATCACTTTTATTGTCGTCGTTTTTCCTGCCCCGTTCGGACCGAGAAAACCGTATATTTCACCCGGTTCAATATTAAGAGAAAGATTTTCGACTGCAGTGAACGAGCCGAATTTCTTTGATAACGAATTCAGTTCAAGCATGCGATGAATTTCTCATTTCACTTTTGTTTAAACACGACCCTTATCGGCACGCCCTCGAACGCGATTCTCTCTCTGATCTTGTTTTCCAGGAATCTTCTGTAGGTTGTCGATACCTCTTCGGGCAAGTTCGTGAAGAACGCGAAGGTCGGGATTTTGCTTTCAACCTGCGTGACATACTTTATCTTTATCTCTCTGCCGGTTTTCGAGAATGGCGGCGTCCTTCCGATTAACGGTAATAAATAGTCGTTCAGTTCACTCGTTTTTATTTTTGACTTTGAAGATTCATCTATATCGATGGCTTTCGAAAGGAGCTTCTGCACGCGCTGCTTTTCCAATACAGAGATAAAGACCACCGGTATGAAATCATGGATCCGGAGCCTCGCCTTAATTGCCTTTTCATACTCCGCAGCTGTCACACTTTTTTTATCTACCAGATCCCATTTGTTGACTCCTATGACGGCGGGCTTTCCATGTTCCATCGTGTACTCAACAATTTGCAGGTCCTGCTTCTCGACTCCTATGGAAGCATCGAAAAGAATTATTGCAGTGTTGCATCTCTCCACGGACTGGAAGGTCCTCAGTGCGCTGAAGAATTCTACCGATTCCTTTATTTTACTTTTTTTCCGGAGACCTGCGGTGTCGATGAGAATTATTTCTTCTCCCTGGAAACTTAGATGCGAATCGACGGAATCACGGGTCGTTCCCGGAACATTTGTGACTATCGAGCGATTCTCGCCAAGCAGCAGGTTCACAAAAGAGGATTTGCCGACATTAGGCTTCCCGATGACGGCTATCCTTCTCTCATCCGGAATATCTCTTCCTTCTTCTCCATCAGGTATAATTTCAATTACCTTGTCTAAAAGATCTCCGGTACTCCTGCCGAGCTGAGCTGAGATCCCCATGACATTCTCAAAACCGAGCTCAAAGAATTGACCGACGCTCTTCTCGTGTTTCACATCGTCGACTTTATTGACAGCAAGAAGGACCTGTTTGCTTTTCCTGCGCAGAATATTTGAAAGCTCTTTGTCGACCGGATGGATTCCCGCTCGCGCGTCCACGACGAGCACAATCGCATCGGCTTCGTCCACGGCATATTGAGCCTGTTCCCTGATGGCCTGTTCAAAGATATTTTTCGAGTCCGGCACGAAGCCGCCCGTGTCTATTACCGTAAACTTCTTTCCCCGCCATTCGAAAGTCCCGTAAATTCTATCGCGCGTTACACCAGGCTTGTCGTCGACAATTGCATGTCTTCCCCCAATGAAACGGTTGAATAACGTGGACTTACCGACATTCGGCCTGCCGATGATTGCGATGGTTGCCATTGACTATCGACTAATCTCAATTCTCAAACCCGACACGTTTGATAAACCTGCAAGGTCCTTGAGAGTAAGTTCAATCCGCTCCGGATGATCCGTCATGGAACACCTTGACACCTTCATTTACCGGTTCGAAAATTTCCACCCGCCAATCGAGCTTCAATTTCTTAATCAAACCCTTAAAAGAATTCTCAACTTTCTCGCTGTCATGAATCGAGAATGCTATGCAGCTGCTTCCTGCTCCGCTGACAGCGAACGCTAGGGCACCGCAGCCGAGTGCCGCCTTCTCAAAATCCTCAAAATGCGGAATGAGCTTCTTACGATGCTTTTCATGGAGCTCGTCATGGACCGCATGCCGGAGCATTTCATAATCGCCTGAAGAAAATACCGCCACCAAAAGCGAACTGTGCTGAATATTCGAAACTGCGTCGCGGAGCGTCACAGATGCCGGAAGAATCTTCCTCGCAGCGGAAGTCTCGACTTTCGAATCGGGGAGAACGGCGACGAATCTCAGGTTCCCATTGACGGGAATCTTGATGTGCGAATAAGCTCCGTCTTCTCCGCGCGCATTGATGACAAGCCCGCCGAAAAGGGCGGCGCTTACATTATCAGGATGACCCTCGATGCTTATTGCGATGTTATAAATGTCAGCTACACTGCGCTTCTTTTGAAGGAGCTCGTTGCCGAGAACTAAACCGCCTATGATGGCAGCTCCGCTGGCGCCGAAGCCCCCGCATGACGGAATTTCGTTGTGGATCTTTATTTTCAGTTTCGGTACTTCCCCGAGAATTTTCGTCAGCGCGCGCACAGTCAGATTTGATTCGTCGCGGGGAATTTCGCTGGCGCCTTCGCCGGATATCTCGACGGAAAAATCTCTCGAAGGCACGGCTTCGATGGTGAGATACCTGTTCACCGCAAGCCCGAGTGTGTCGAAACCCGGCCCTAAATTCGATGTCGAAGCTGGAACCACTATTTTTTTCAAAAATCGCGCAGTCAGAATAAAACTCCTTTTGCCGTTCGTTTATTATATGATTAGGGTATGGCGCCAAAGCGCTCGCTTAAAATATAACCTTTATATGTCAAAGATTAATGGCGGAAGAATTGAAAGTGACAGAGAAAAGTTATTTTCAATTATTCACTTTTGGCTCCCAATTGACATTGATTTTCACGTGTTGAGATTAGATTTTGAAATAGAATGATTCCCGTTTTGATTTTCTGGATGCATATTACGGCCGGCGTTTATCTGCTTGCGAAAAGATATTATGAGGAGACACTCGGCGAGGCGCTACTTGCTGTCGGGTTCGCCGGGATCATCTTCACCGCAGGCTGGACTCTGTCTTCATTTATGATACGAATCACCTTCGGCAAAGAAGGAGTAAGTGCGATACTGGACGGCGACTCGTTATCGCTCATCTTGCTAACCGTTTTCGAGGTCGTTTTTTACAGGGTTTGGTTCAGAAAATCTCCTCAGCATCCAGAAGATTCTACCCCCGGCCAGCCTGCCGATGCGTAAGCTGGCACACGCCGAGATTTCATCCCGCCGGCTGTCGGTCGAACAGGCGATCGCAGCTGAGCGCATGCCGATCTACGGCTTTCTTGAAAATGTCCGCAGCCTTTATAATGTCGGTTCGATCTTCAGGACTTCTGATGCTGCCCTTCTCTCGAGACTCTACCTCACCGGATTTACCCCTTATCCTCCCAGGCCGGAAATTTCAAAGACCGCTCTCGGGGCTGTCGAAAGTGTGCCATGGTCGTACCATAAACGGCCTCTTGATGCCGTCCACGAAATCAAGTCTCGTGGAATAAAATTTGTGGTGCTCGAACAAACCGATGAGAGCATTCCCCTGTGGGAATTGCCTCGCGAGTTTTTCCCGGTCTGTATCGCTGTCGGAAACGAGATCGGAGGAATAACAAAGGATGTCGTGGAAGCTGCCGATGTTGCCGTGGAAATCCCGATGAGAGGGGTGAAACATTCGCTCAATGTTGCGGTAGCCTATGGAATTGCAGTATATAGATTGTTTGAAATGTGTGCCGGGAAACGACATGAATAATGATTCGGAAATCAGAGAAAGGAAAGAAGACGGAAGCCGTGTCCGGCTTCATGACCCTTGCGTCTTAAAAAGCCGATGTAAAGTACTCGAATTTCTCTGCCGTGTGAATCCTTATCACTCCCGCTCTGACAAGATTGACTAAGATTTTCGAGGCCCGTCTTTCGCTGATGTTAACAAGCTTTGCAAACTCCTTCACCGTAACCCGCTGGTGGTCTTCCAGATACTTGAACAGCCTTCGCTCGTTTTCACCTATGATAACCGAAAGAGGTTTGCTGTCCGGACGTTCACTCTCCAATATTTTGATAACTTCCCTGCTTGCGATCACGCTCTTGTCGTTTACGCGTATATAAACTCTTGCATCGCGGGACACATCCTCTTTATAATCCTGCAGCCTGTGCGGCTTCTTTCTGCTCTCTTCGACGATTGCGACCACGATGTCTTTTCCGTTCAATTCTATGACCTGAACGATAGGCTCGATCGGCGGCTCACAATATCTGCGGGATGCCTCGTAGATGAGATCGATCTCCGATTTCTCGCTTTCGACTCCATAAATTGTACCGTCGTCATCAACGCCAAAGAGGATCATCCCACCTTTCGTATTCGCGAACGCGATAAGCTCCTTCGCAATTTTTTCAATTCCGCTGAATTGTCGCTTGAACTCTATCTTAAAGTTTTCTCCCTCGGAAATGAGGGCCTTCAATTCAGAAACATCCACCTTAACTAACTCGCATTTTTAAATTTCGAGCTCCCGACTTGGGACTAAGCGTTCGTCCCGTTTTTCCCAATTCAAAATTCACTTATGCAATTGAAACTTCCAATTACCATCCTCGAGCGTCCATCCTTGCCAGTATTACGTCCGTTCTGGACAAAACAAACTTGCCGGTCGAATCAGGCGTATGTTTAATCGGGCTCGGAATAACTGCGGAAAGTCTGGCTGCCTGGTCGCGAGAAAGCTGAGACGCCGGGACATTGAAATCAATCCTGCTCGCTGCCTCGACCCCGAAAATTCCCCGGCCAAATTCGATTTCGTTCAGATATAATTCCACTATTCGATCCTTTGTTAAATAATATTCCAGCATATACGCCGCGATGATTTCGTTGACCTTAGTCAACGGATCACGGCTCGTTGAGAACCATAGATTCTTAGCCAGCTGCATCGTGATGGTGCTCGATCCGCGGACTATTTTCTTCTCCTCCCAATTCTTCTGAAGAGATTGCCCAACTTCGTGCCAGTCAACGCCGTTGTGCTCAAAGAAAGTCCCGTCTTCGCCGACTACCGCCGCGTGGATCATCGAACTGGAAATTCTTGAAAGAGGTACGTAAGCGTATTTAATCTTATAAAACTCATGTCTGGACTTCGCCTGCGTGATCCTTTGTTTCATCAAAGCCGTCAAACCTGGATTTTCAGTTCTCAAACCCGCAACAGTCCACGGTAACGGAAGCATGACAATTTCTATGATCAAAAACACCACGAGGATAACCGGGATGACCCTTCCGAAAGTGGCCATCCTCCGCCTCGGTTCTAATTCATCACTCATCTATGTGAATCGAGATAACTCTGGAGAATGATCTGAGAAGCCATGCGATCCAGGTTACCTTTCTTTTGCCTTTCACTTTTCTTGATGCCGAGTTCGATTTGTGTCCGCTGGGCAATAGTGGTAGTAAATCTCTCGTCCCATTCGACAACCTCGACTTTTTTCTCATAACCCTTTGACATTTTTTTCTTCAATACATCTGCGAATTTCGATGCAAGTATTGCGGAGTTTCCTTCGCCTCCACTTAATTTAAGCGGTTTGCCTATCACAATCTTGGTAACCGACATTCTCTTTACTAATTCGAGAATCTTATCGGGGAGATCACGATCGTTGGGAAGAGTATCGATGCCTTGGGCAATGATTCCCATGGGATCGCTGACGGCGATGCCGACTCTTTTCGACCCGAAGTCAATTCCCAAAACTCGTTTTTCGTCAGGCATTCTGCCCGCCGGAAACGGCAGTGGATAATCTGTCGACGCGAGTCACACCTTCGATCTTCTTCAACTTATCGATCAGACGCTCCAGATGTTCCCTGTCTTTCACATACATAATGATTTGACCTTCAAAAATTGCACTGCGCACTTCTGCAGAAACGCTGCGGATATTCGTGTTCTGATAGTTTGTTATGGCGTGCGTAACTTCGGTCAGGATCCCGGGCCTATCCAATCCGGAGATGGTCACTCCGGCGACGAATAGACCGCTGCTTTCTCCGGGCCAGGTTGCCTCAACTATTCTCTCCTTTGCCTGACTGTCTAACCTTCCTACGTTTGGACATGACTTCCGGTGTATTTTTATCCCTTCGCCTGTAGTGACGAAACCGACTATCTCATCTCCCGGAATCGGATTGCAGCACTTCGCATAAGAGACCTTCCAATCGGTTCGAGATCCATCGACGACGATTCCCTCCGACGATTTTCTTGCTATCTCGACGAAAGTTTGAACGGGCTTCGCAGCCTCCCCTGTTTCTCTCAGAGATTTCTGCTGTCTTAGCCGAGCGATCAATCTTTCAGGCTCGACCTCCTCATCGGAAATAGCCGAATAAAATTTCTGAGGATTATCGAACTTCAAATCATGAAGCAGTTTCGCAAAATCTTCTTCTGAAATCGAAAGCTTGTTTTTCTTCAGCTTCTTATTCCAGATTTCTTCACCCTCGGCAGCTTTTTTCCTCGCTTCTTCATTCAACCAGCGTCTGATGTGTGCCTTGGCTTTTCTTGAAACGACAAATTTCTCCCAGTCGGGATTTACATTTTGATTTGACGAGGTGATAATCTCAATTTGATCGCCGCTGTTCAATTTCGTACTAAGCGGAACAATCCTTCCGTTAACTTTTGCGCCGACACAATGTGTGCCTACCTGAGAATGTATCTCAAATGCAAAGTCCACCGGGGTTGCCCCTTTCGGAAGTATCTGTAAATCTCCTTTCGGAGTGAATACGTAGATCTCATCCTGGTACAGATCGAGTTTGAATCCCTCCAGGAAGCTCGATGCATCATCGGTTGAAACCGCAGGCTGCTCGAGAATCTCCCGCACCCATGATATCCATTCTTCAAGGTTCCTATCAGATTCTTTGACTCCTTCTTTGTATTTCCAGTGAGCCGCAACGCCGCGCTCTGCGACCTCGTCCATCTGTTGTGTTCGGATCTGCACTTCGACCATCTTGCCTTCCGGGCCGATCACCGTTGTGTGGATAGACTGGTATCCATTTTGCTTTGGAACAGAAATATAGTCTTTGAACCGCTCCGGGACCGGCGTATATATCTCCGAGACTATTCCATAAACGGTAAAGCAATCGTTCTTGTCGTCAGTGTCAAGAATAATTCTTACTGCGAACAAATCGTATATCTCCTCTATCGGCTTGCCGCGTTTCACCATCTTGTTGTAGATACTGTAAATGTGTTTCGGCCGGCCGGTGATCTCAAATTTGCTTTCTTCATCTTCGAGACGCTTTTTTATCGGCAGGATAAATTTCCTAATATACGATTCACGTTCACGGCGTTTCGCCTGCAGTTTCCTCGATATATACTCGTAGTCGGCAGAATTGAGGTGCTTGAATGCGAGGTCTTCGAATTCCCATTTAACTTTCGCCAAGCCGAAACGGTGGGCAAGAGGAGCATAGATTTCCAAAGTCTCTTTCGCGATCCTCTGCTGTTTCTCCGGCGGAAGGAACGCAAGCGTCCTCATGTTGTGCAATCGGTCGGCAAACTTCACAAGAATGACCCTAACATCCTTTGCCATCGAGAGAAGCATCTTGCGGTAATTGTCGGCGCGCGTGATCTCGTGACTCTCGACGGCGCCGGAAATCTTCGTCACCCCGTCGACGATATCGGCAACTTCATTTCCAAATTCCGTCCGAACCGCTTTCAGATCGTAAGGGGTATCTTCGACAACGTCATGGAGCAGTGCTGCTGCGACAGAGATATCATCAAGTGGAATCTCCTTTGCCACCACAAGGGCCACTTCAAAGGGATGTGAGAAATACGGTTCGCCCGAGGCGCGAGGCTTACCCCGGACGTGAGCATTCCAGCTGAACTCGAATGCCCGCCTTATCAAATCCTCGTTAAACGTGTACAGGTTTGCCCGGCACACATCCAAGAGGTGATTTAGTTTTTCAGTGCTTCGTATGTCGGCTAAATATGACACTTTCTATCTCTCTCGGCAGGAATCTGAGCTCTAAGAAATTCCAGCTCTTCTTTAATTTAAGAGAGGGCAGATAATTTCCAAGGCTTTGAGGAGACATACCAAAAAAAAGCTGCTTTTCATCAATTTGAAAAGGTTCCCCAAAAAGAATAATCGAACAAAATCCAATTTTTGTGTCTTTGAGCCGCCAACGCAGGACAAAATTCATGTGTGATCGGTGAAATAACAGTTGAATATTTGGCAATGCCGGTGCAAATTTTTCCTACAAGATGAGTTGAAAATTATCGATGTTTTCGATATCGGGATCTAGTATATTTCAGATGAAAAAGTCCTATAATCATGAGCAGGAAGTAAAGAGATGAGACGTGAAATACCAAAAACTGTCATAGCAGGAATCATTATAACTGTTGTGGTTCTTCTCGCAATCTACATTTTCACAAACCTTCCGGGCGGAGGTACATCAGTATCTCACGCCCCATCGACTGAAGTCTCGTACGTGGGCGGAGACAAGTGTGCAACCTGCCACCAGCGTGTCACTCCCGATATTGTCTTCCAATTCGCCTCGGGAACCATGGCAAAGTCGGGCGTGAAATGCGAGGATTGTCACGTCGTCGAAAGGAACAATCCGATGGGCCACGAACACGAAGGATTCTACATTACTTCGGAGCCGACGCCCAAACAGTGCGGAAGATGCCACGTGAGAGAGACCGACGAATATTCACACAGCCGCCACGCCGGACCGGCATGGATGGCACTTACCGGTTTTGACGATTTCGATTCCGATCAACGGAAGGTGACTGAAAGCATCCCCGAGCTTACCCGCGGGCCGAACGGAATTCCCACCGCTACGAGAAATTCCATCTTCGATATGGAGGGCCCGAACGTAACGCCTGCCGCATGTCAAAGCTGCCATGAAATCGGGAAGCCGAACAAGGATGGCAGCATCGGCAACTGCAACAAGTGCCACCTTAGGCACGAGTTCTCTCTTGGCCAGGTCCGCAAGCCTGAAGTATGCGGACAGTGCCACCTCGGTCCCGATCATCCCCAGGATGAGATTTACAGAGAATCCGCACACGGTGTGATGTACGCGACCGAAGGAGATAAATGGAACTGGGATCAGAAACCCGGCCGGCTGACAACCCGGGATTTTCCAGCTCCAACTTGCGCCACCTGCCACATGAGCGGCTTCGGCGGACAAGGCACCACACACGAAGTGGGAACCCGTCTCACAAAATTTTTATTCTCGGCAATCTCAGCTGACAGACCGAACGGCGGGCAAAATCGCCTCGCAATGCAAGAGATCTGCGCGAATTGCCATTCGCAATCGTTCATCAAAAATGTTTATCGGCAGGCCGATAGTGTCACCTCCTTTGTGAATTCAAAAGTGCAGGAAGCTTCCGACATAATCACGGGACTCATTAAAGATAATGTAATTACTTCCAGACCGTTCGCGACACAAATCAGCTACGATGCCTTCGATCTCTGGCATTACTACGGCAGGACGGCGAAGTTCGCTGCTTACATGCAGGGACCGGACTACGTTCAGTGGCACGGCGTATACCCTCTTCTCAAGCAATTAAGCAAAGTGAAAGAGGATGCTCAGGAATTACGTTCTCGCCACAGAGGAGGCGTCGGGCAATGAATGAGCTGACAGTATTCCATCTTGCGCGCGTGAAATTGCCGATCGATAAAAATAGACTTCTTCTGATCCTTGTCGGCGTGAATTTTATCTTTACCGGACTTGACGTTGTCCTTGCACACGCGGTGAATGATTTTGTACCATCATACGAACTGATTCCAGTAATCTTTGCGCCGCTGGGCGCTTTATCCAGTTTCCTTGTAGCGCTAAGACCGAGACCGGGAAAACCAACCGTTCTTGCTCATATTATGCTGATGGGATTGGGAATCATTGTTGGCGTGCTTGGAACGGCGTTTCACGCGAATCAGGCGTTAAACCCGCTTGGACAACTGACTTGGATTTGGGTAACATTTGCTTCTCCCATTCTCGCACCGTTGGCGTTTGCAGGAATTTCTTTCGTCGGCTTATACGGTGTTATCAAGGAAGTCAACAACCAACCCGGAATTCTCGAGGTGCCTGGTCTGGGAGTTTTTAGAGCGCCCATCTCGCGTGACCGCCATTTTCTTTGGCTTGTCGGTCTCGGATTCGCAGCAAGCGCGCTCACTTCGATTATCGACCATGGTCAATACGGATATTCATTATATAAGCTGATTCCCATTGTATTCGGATTATTTTCTACGAGTGTAGTCATGACACTGGCCATTAGCAAGAATTGGTCTCACGGAGATGAGTTGACGTATTTCTGGACAATGATTGCGGCAATAGTTGTTGGCGTGCTTGGATTTGCATTCCACTTGTCGGGTGATCTCGCGGACAACGGCCGTCTCAGCATCGAGAGAATCCTCGTGTTTGCTCCGGTTCTCGCCCCGTTGCTGTATTCCGATTTGGGAATACTCGGACTTATCATAGTGGCAAACCAGGAAGGCGAGTAGAGTTTCTGAAAAATGTGATCGTACAGCAAAATCCCATGCAGATATCTTTAAAAAGCTAACAGTTCCAGCCAATTCACGTTGACTTTCATGCCATTGGTACCTAAATTAATTGTCCCGAAAAAGGTTCGGAACAAGGCTTTTCTGAAAGTGCCCTTCGGGCCGGCGGAACACGGCTGCGTGCCAGAACACCGGCACCTCGTGTGCATGCGCGCCGGGGTGGCGGAACTGGTAGACGCGAAGGACTTAAAATCCTTTGACCTCTAAAAGGTCGTGCGGGTTCAAGTCCCGCCCTCGGCACAGTTTTACCCGCGGGCGATTAGCTCAGTTGGTTTAGAGCGCTACATTGACATTGTAGAGGTCAGAAGTTCGAATCTTCTATCGCCCACTGAAAGCAGAAATTGAGAAGAAAGAAAAAAGGCTCACGTGAAAATTGTAGTTGCGAAAGAAATATCACTTCGAAGAAAAGAATTCATTCGAACAAGTTGGGAATTAACAAGTAAAATGTCCTTCCGATAAGTATGGGGTTTGGTTTACTCCGTTGATGTGCAATCTCTCCGACCTTTTTAATACAAAAAAGCGTTATGCCTAAAGTAAAACTCCCCGATAATTCCATATTACAGGTCGATTCCTCTGCGCCGGCGATCGAAGTCGCAAAGAAAATCAGCCGCTCGTTGGCGGAGGAGGCACTTGCTGTGAAGATCGACGGAAAAACCTCGGATCTTAACGCTCCTATTATAGATGATTGCGAACTCAGGTTCCTGACCTTCGACGATCCGGAAGGACGCGAGGTCTATTGGCACAGCAGCTCGCATTTGATGGCACACGCCATCCAATCAATTTTCCCGGAGGCAAAATTCGGGGTTGGTCCTGCAATCGAAGACGGATTTTATTATGACGTCGACGTCAATAAGACTTTGTCTCCTGCAGATCTGGAAGCGATCGAAAAAAGGATGCATGAAATAGCGGAGCAGAACAGTCCGTTTGTTCGAAAAGTTGTCGACAAAGATGCGGCATTAAAATTTTTCAGAGATAAGAAAGATCCATACAAAGTCGAGATCATCGATGCCCTCGACGAGACGATAACTTTTTACAGCGAAGGCGATTTTACCGATCTCTGTCGCGGCCCGCACGTTCCATCGGTGGGTAAATTGAAATACTTCAAACTTCTCGGCACAAGCGGAGCATACTGGAGGGGCGACAGCAAAAACAAAATGCTCCAGCGCGTTTACGGCGTCTCGTTCCCGAAGAAAAAGATGCTCGAAGATCATCTCAAGATGCTGGAGGAGGCGAAGCTGCGCGACCATCGAAGGCTCGGACGCGAGCTTGAACTATTCGTGTTCCACGATATAGCTCCCGGTGCACCGTTCTGGCTCCCGAATGGAATGATAATCTTCCGCGAACTCGAAAAATTCATTCGCGAGGAACTCGACAAGCGGAATTATCTCGAAATATCGACCCCGATGCTCGTGAAAAAAGATTTGTGGGAACAGTCGGGACACTGGGGACATTATAAACAAAACATGTTCATCCTCGACGTCGAGGAGGATACATATTCTCTGAAGCCGATGAATTGTCCGGAAAGCAGCTACGTGTATCGATTTAAAACCAGAAGCTACCGCGACCTTCCGCTTCGCTATTCTGAAATCGGCAGGCTGCACCGCAACGAAATTTCCGGCGCACTCGGCGGAATGTTCCGCGTCAGACAAATAACGATGGACGATGCCCATATTTATTGCCGCCCCGACCAAATCCTGTCGGAGATAAATGACCTTATCGGTCTCGTAAAACATGTCTATGCCCTTTTCAGATTCGAAGTCTCTTTCAAACTCTCGACTAAGCCGGACGACGGCATGGGCGATCCAAAGCTCTGGGACCAGGCGGAAGCCGCACTGAAACAGGCGTTGGAACAAAACGGAATTAAGTACGACATAAAAGAAAAGGACGGCGCTTTTTACGGACCCAAGATCGACATTCAAATCAAAGACGCCATCGGACGAGAATGGCAGGTTGCCACAATTCAACTCGACTTCGTCATGCTTCCCGAGAGATTCGATCTGACTTACGCCGATGCCGACGGGCAGGCAAAAAGGCCGGTTGCAATTCACCGGGCCATATTCGGTTCATTCGAAAGATTCGTCGGCATATTGACCGAGCACTACGCCGGAGCATTTCCCGCATGGCTTTCGCCCGTGCAAGCGGCAGTTCTTCCGATCACCGATTCCGTCAACGAATACGCAAGATCTGTCGTGGAGGCCTTGGCCAAAGAAAATGTCCGGGTCGAGCTTGATGATCGCAACGAAAAAATCGGATTTAAAATCCGTGAATGGGAAACAAAGAAAGTTCCTTATATGTTGGTTGTTGGACAAAAGGAAAAGGATACCGGGAAAGTTGCAATTCGCAAGCACCATGAAGGCGACAAAGGAGCATCGCCGCTTTCAGAGTTTATCTCGATGATAAAAAACGAAATAGCAAACAAAACATAGGAGACGCCTATCAACATACCTAAACTCAGAATCAACAACGAGATCAAGGCACCGACTGTGCGCCTGATCGATTCCGACGGAAAACAGCTGGGGGTTATGCCGCCGCGAGAAGCTTTGAAGCTATCCGAGACAAGAGGTCTGGACCTCGTGGAGATCGTGCCGACGTCCAACCCACCGGTCTGCAAACTTGTCGATTACGGGAAGTACATGTATGAGCTGACGAAAAAAGAAAAAGCGAAAACGAAGGGACAGTCTTCCGCACAGCTCAAGGAGATACGCTTCCATCCAAACACCGACGACCACGACTTCCTTTTTAAATCGAGACATGCAAGAGAATTTTTGGAACAGGGACATAAGGTAAAAGGAAGCGTTTTCTTTAAAGGACGGGAGATAACATACACAGCTCTCGGTGAGGATCTTCTAAAGAGGTTCATGGAATTCCTCGACGATGTCGGTAAAGTGGAACAGTTACCCAAGCTGGAAGGAAAGAACATGGCCGTGATCATAGCTCCCGATAAATCCAAAAAGAAAACCGCTTCGTCCGCGAAGCGAGGCGAGTCGGCTCCGAAGAATTCGGAAGGAACACCTTCGCCGAAGGTTCAAGTAGTCGAAAGCACTTCGTCACATCAGGAGCAGGGACAGATCAAGAAACAAAACGACACAAAGGAGAATTGAATGCCGAAGACAAAAACAAATCGTGCTATGGCAAAGAGGATAAAGAGGACTTCAAGCGGCAAATACCTTCGCGAGAAAGCATTCAGAAGTCATATTTTGACATCGAAAACTCGTAAAAGGAAACGTCAGCTTAGAAAGGCCGGGGTTCTCGACAAGACCGACGTGGGACGTGTCCGCGGCATGTTGAACCAATAACCCGCCTGCACGATAAAGCGCCGCGGGACACTATCGATTAGTCTTGAGAAGTTGCGGCACGGAGTCGTGAATTTTTGGCGAGAGTGTGTTATATTTGAGACGTTAACGGAGAAATTATAAAATGCCACGTTCAAAAAATAAAGTAGCTTCCCATAGAAGGCGGAAGAAAACGCTTGAATTAGCGAAAGGATCCTGGGGCGCACGCAGCAAGGTACACACTGTTGCAAAGCACCATGTCGAAAAGGCGCTCCAACACGCGTACAGGGATCGCAGGAAAAAGAAACGAGAGTTCAGAAGTTTGTGGATTGTCCGCATCAATGCCGCGGCCCGCGAAAACGGGACGACATACTCGCGCTTGATAGCTGCACTCGCAAACAAGGAAGTTACAATAAACAGAAAAGTTTTGGCCGACCTAGCCGCGAATAGTCCGGAGACATTCAAGGAAGTCGTCCATTTTGCTTTTAATTAATACGATCTTCCTGCGCTCGGAAATTCGGGTCTTCTGAAACGCAGGAAGATTTTTTGTATTCGGACAACAATCGTTCCTGGATTTTTTTATCGGAATGACGAGAAGACAATATGCTCGATGAAATCGCAAGACTGAAAGAAGAAGCCACCGCTGCGATCGGCAGATTGAATTCTGCGGAAGACTCCGAAGATTTTCGACTGACATATCTATCGCGCAAGGGTCTCCTCGCGCAGCTCTTCGAGAAAATGAAAGATGTACCTGCAGAGGAGCGGCCCGCATTCGGCAAATCACTGAACACTCTTCGAGACTTCCTGGAATCAGAATTTGAGTCGGCAAAAAAAAGGATAGAGGACCGGAAATCATCCACGAGCATGAAAGTCGATCTTTCGGTGCCCGGACGAAAGAGATATGTCGGGCGGAAACATCCGCTGACCCGGACCCTCGAAGATATAAAGAAAATCTTCATCGGCATCGGCTTCGGAATCGCCGACGGACCGGAAATCGAAGATGATTATCACAACTTTGAAGCTCTCAACTTTCCGCCGGATCATCCCGCACGTGACATGCAGGATACTTTTTTTGTGAAAGGCGATACCGGGAAATATGTCTTACGAACACACACATCTAACGTTCAAATTTGGGTAATGGAACAGAATAAGCCGCCCGTTCGTGTCATAATGCCGGGGAGATGTTACCGCAACGAAGCGGTCAGCGCACGGGCCTATTGCATGTTTCATCAGGTCGAGGGATTGTATGTGGATAAAAATGTCAGCTTTGCGGAGCTGAAAGGAACAATCTCTTTCTTCGCAAAGGAACTTTTCGGCACGGACGTGAAGACTCGCTTCCGTCCGAGTTTCTTCCCGTTCACAGAGCCGAGCGCAGAGGTTGACGTAAACTGCTTTATCTGCGGCGGGAAAGGATGCCGCGTCTGCAAATATTCCGGTTGGCTTGAAATCTTAGGCTGCGGCATGGTCGACCCGAATGTTTACAAATTTGTAGGCTACGATCCCGGCGAAGTAAGCGGCTACGCATTTGGAATGGGAATCGAACGACTCGCGATGCTTCGTTACGGCATCGATGATATCAGACTTTTTTTTGAAAACGATCTCCGCTTTTTGAATCAGTTTTAAATTCCACCCTTTTTTCTAACGAATTAAGGTTGGAGTGACCTTGTTCTTATAGATTACGGCAATTCGGTGCTTGAAAGTATAATTCTAAATTCGCCATGAAAATATCTCGAAGTTGGCTCGAACAATTCGTTGACCTCTCGGCAATAAGCGACCACGACATTTCCTCCCGCCTGACAATGTTGGGGATCGAAGTCGAATCATTCGAAAACCTTTCCGAGAAGTATAAAGGATTTGTAGTCGGTTCCGTTCTCGAAGTTGAGAGGCACCCGAATGCAGACAGGTTGAGTTTATGCAAGGTTGACGTCGGAGGTGAAATCAAGAGCATCGTCTGCGGCGCCCCGAATGTCGCCGCCGGACAAAAAGTCCCGGTTGGACTTGTCGGCGCTCTCGTGCCTCATAACCAGCATGACCCGGACGGGAAACCGTTCGAGCTCACAAGAGCAAAAATACGGGGCGTCGAATCGGAAGGCATGATTTGCTCTGCAGGAGAGCTTGGCATTGGAGATGACAAAGATGGCATCATGGTACTCGAGAGCGATGCCACGGCCGGCAAGCCGCTTTCTGAATACTTGGGATTGAATGATACGATTTTCGAAATCAGCGTGACACCGAATCGCTCGGATTGCCTTTCTCATTTAGGAATCGCGCGAGAGCTCGCTTCTGCTTACGCAAAGAAACTCAAACAAAAGAGAATGCCCCCCCGAGAATCGGAAGAAGCGATTGCCGGAACTGCAAAGGTCGACGTCGCGGATCCAGACTTGTGCCCTCGCTACTCCGTACGCGTTATCGAAAACATAAAAGTTGGGCCTTCGCCGCGATGGCTGAAGATTGCCGTCGAGAAAGCCGGTATGAGGTCAATCAATAACGTAGTCGATGCGACTAACTACGTGATGCTTGAACTCGGTCAGCCGCTCCACGCTTTCGATTTGGGTCTGCTTAAAAGAAAACATATTGTGGTTCGAAGGCCGAAGCCAGATGAAAAAATTTTCGTCACTCTCGACGGCAAAGAGAGAAATATCGGACCCGATATGCTCATGATTTGCGACATTGAAAAAACCGTGGCCATCGCGGGCGTCATGGGCGGCATGAATAGCGAGATAAGTTCCGGAACGACGAATATCCTGATCGAGAGCGCAAACTTCCTGCCGTCCTCGATTCGCAGGACGTCAAGGGCACTCGGACTCTCCACGGAAGCGTCGTACAGATTTGAACGCGGCGTCGACCCGAATTTGACTCCGCTTGCACTTGACAGAGTTGCCGAGATCATCAAAGAAACTTCGGCCGAAGAAACTAAAATCGCTAAGGGGATTATAGACATTGCCTCGCAGAAATTTGCTCCGAGACGACTGGAGCTGCACGTCGAGAATGTCAATCGAATCCTTGGAACTCGTTTAGCCTCCGGCGAAATAAAAAGATATTTGGATTCCATTGAAATAATCACAGAAAAAAAATCCGAAACAGTTTTGACATGTTCCGTTCCGACATTTCGCGGCGACATCGAGCGCGAGGCAGACCTCATCGAAGAGGTTGCCCGCGTCCACGGCTATGAGAGGATCGACGAAGCAGTACAAACACGGCTTGTGTTTGACACGCGTTTCAAAGAGAGCAAAACTGTTGAAGACATCAGGAATTTTCTCGCGGGCGCCGGTTTCAACGAGATCATAACAAATTCACTTCAGCCGACGGAGACGGCTGCTGTGTTCGAAGCGAGTCATGTGTCCATCGCAAACCCGATCAGCGAGGACATGGCTGCGATGCGTACCACCATGCTGCCGGGAATGCTCGATACAATCAAACGAAACATCTCTTACGGACAAAAGAGCATGAAGCTGTTTGAGCTCGGCAAGGTATATTCACTGGACGGGAAAAACCAGAAAGTGGGAAATTTTCTTGAAAAAGAAAGATTTTCCCTCGCACTGACAGGCTTATCGGATCCTTCTTCCTTCGATAGGAAGGAGTTTGAATTCGATATCTTCGATCTGAAATCTGAAATCGAGCGCATTTGTGATCATCTCAACCTTGACTCTTGGGACTTTATTTCTTATGATAATACGAAAGAATACGAGGAATCGCTAAAGTTATTTGTAAACGGCGTAGAGGCCGGTAATGCAGGACAAATTGCCGCGAACTTGCTGAAAAGATATGCGATCGAGCAGAATGTTTATTTTGCCGAGCTTGATACCTCTCTTATTGCTTCAGCTGCGAAAGCAAACATCAGATTCCAGCCTCTCCCAAGATTTCCGTTCGCTTCCATCGACCTCGCGTTCTTTGTCAACCTTGAAACTCCTGTCGGTGACCTTGTGAGCTCACTCAGGGGTGTTGCAGAAGATTTGATAAAAGATATTTCTGTTTTCGACATTTATTCCGGTAAAGGCGTACCGGAGGGAAAGAAAAGTGTCGCGTTTACCGTTTCTCTTGGCAGCGATACGAGAACTTTGAACGATAATGATATCGCAAGGTTCATCGAAAGTGCCGAACAAACACTGAGCAAACGGTTTTCTACGACATTAAGGAAACAGCTCGATGATCAATCGAGTGATTTTAGGGAGAAGAACTGATGAGCATAGATACAAGTTCAGAAGAACAGACGGCTCTGACTATGAAGAAACAGCTTCTTGGAGAGCTGTGGAACGAGATCAGGAGAGCGGTCGAAATCCTAAAATCGGCTCGCAGCGAAAACGAATCGCTGAAACAAAATCTCGCGAAGGCGGCTGCAGAGATTCAAAAACTGAAGTCTCAAGTGGCCGAACTCGAGAGGATGTTGACGGCAAGAGAGACATCCTCGTCGGGTATTTTTGAAGAACGGGAAAAGAACCGTCTGATAGAAGTTGCGAAAGATTTGATAACAAAAATTGATTCTCAACTTAGTTTGATTTGATTTCGGAGCAGGCAATGGAAAAGAAAAGTATTCGAGTGACAATATTGGGCAGAGAATACCCGCTCCGCGTGGAAAATGAAGAGAAGGCTCTCAAAGTTGTAGCTTATGTAGATTCACTATTGAATGAATTGATCGAGAAGAATCCTGGGGCGCCTACATCAACCGTCGCAGTGATTGCTGCTTTGAACATAGCTGAACAATTATTTGATTTAAAAGAACGAGTACAAAACGAAGGGATTGAGATAGCGGATCTTGTTGGAGTGCTGAGCTACTTAAGAGAAAATTTTCCGATAGAAGCAAACTAAGTTCTTTAAAATACTTTTTTGAAATTTTAAGCCGTAGCGTCGCCGTGGTTACACGTGAAAGAACTGCTAAGTAAAAAATTATGGGAGCCCGGCTCGTGAACGAAAAATGCAGGCCTCATCCCTGCGGTATTTATGATATCGTCAGAGACGATCCGTTCAGGATTGCAGTGGAAGCATGACTCGTTCAGGAGGGCACCCACCGTGTCAAGATGGGGTTCTTTCCTATCTTCCACGTGCACGCTGCGGCTTTTTTATATAAACCCGGAGGTCCAATATGACAACATTGGTAACCGCTGCGCTCTGTGCCATAGCTGCATTCATTGGAGGATGGCTCGTTCAAGTTGCTTCGACAAAAAGAAAACTAGGAACTGTCACAGAACGCTCAAAACAAATCCTTGAAGCGGCCGAGCGCGAAGGTAATACGGTAAAAAGAGAAAAGCTGCTTGAGGTAAAAGATGAGTGGATTAGAAAAAAACAGGAACTCGATAACGAATACAACGCAAAGCAAAGAAAATTCCAGAATGTCGAAAAGCAGTTAAGCCTGAAAGAGGAGAGCCTCGATCACAAGGGAGACCAGCTAAGGCAACAGGAGAAAAACCTCCGTTCCCTTGAAACAGAGCTGCGGGAAAAATCGAAAACGATCCAATCGAAGGAATCAGAGGCAGCACGTCTGGTTCAGCTTCAAACGGAGAAACTTGAAAAGCTGGCAGGCGTGTCCCGCGAAGAAGCAAAAAAGCTCCTGATGGAAAATCTCACCAACGAAGCAAAAAGCGAAGCGGCGTTAGAGTTGCGAGAGATCCGCGAGAAAGCACGCATCGAGGGAAAGAAGGATGCCCAGAAAATCATCGTGCAGGCAATCCAGCGCACGGCAGCCGACCATTCCGTCGAAACAACTGTCAGCGTCGTCAACCTACCGAACGAGGAGATGAAAGGAAGAATCATCGGCCGCGAGGGAAGAAACATACGTTCGTTTGAAGCGGCAACGGGCTGCGACATAATCGTGGACGACACGCCGGACGCGGTTGTAATCTCAGGGTTTGATCCGTTCCGACGAGAAGTCGCTAAGATCGCATTGGAGCGGCTCATCCTCGACGGCAGAATTCATCCGACAAAGATCGAAGAGGTCATCGATAAAGTCCGATGCGAACTCGAAGAGGAAATGGTGCAGATCGGAGAGGACGCGCTTCTCGAAGTCGGAATCCATGGTGTCCATCAGGAAATCGTGAAGTTACTCGGCAGGATGAAATACCGCTCAAGCTACGGTCAAAACGTCTTGCAGCACAGCATAGAGGTGGCATTTCTGAGCGGTCTCATGGCGGTCGAGATCGGGCTCGATTCGACTCTTGCAAAACGTGCAGGGCTCTTTCATGACCTCGGGAAAGTGGTGGACAAAAATGTGGAAGGTCCTCATGCGCTGCTGGGCTATGAAATTGCCAAGAAATACGGAGAGCACCCGGCCGTTGCAAACGCCATCGGCTCGCATCATGAAGATATCGAGATGGAAACACCGATCGCGGCCATCGTACAGTCGGCAGATGCAATAAGCGGTGCAAGGCCGGGGGCAAGACGGGAATCGCTCGAACGACTCGAGAAGTTAGAAGGCATCGCCAACTCCTTCTCCGGCGTTGGAAAGACTTATGCAATTCAGGCAGGCCGGGAAGTCCGGGTCATCGTTGAGCCTGAAAAAGTGAACGACCTTTTCGCGGATCAACTCGCTCATGAAATTTCACATAAGATACAGGAAGAGATGGAATATCCCGGTCAAATTAAAGTTACTGTGATCCGCGAGGTTCGCAGCACCGCCTATGCCAAATAAGATCCGCCATTTGAAGGTCGGACTGACCGGAAACATCGGCAGCGGCAAATCCACCGTCGCCAGACTATTTGCTGAACTTGGCGTGCCAACCTTCGATGCGGACCATATCGGCCATGCGCTCCTCGAATCCGATAAAGAAGTAAAAGCGCAGATCATTGAAATCTTCGGAAAGCAAATTCTTGTCGACCGCAAGATCAGCCGCCCAGAACTCGGTAAAATTGTTTTCAGCGATCCGAACAAAAGAACCCAGCTTGAACAAATTCTGCATCCAGCTATTATGGATACGATCAACGAGCGCATCATGGACCTTCCTGATCTCCCAATCGTTCACTACGCTGTCGTGGAAGGAGCCTTAATCTACGAAGCGGGCGTCGGAAAAACTTTCGACTATGTCGTTCTTATCACGGCAGACAGGGAGCTTGCGATAGGCCGGGCGGCAAAAAATTTAGGCATGAAGAGAAACGATGTTATAAAGAGATTGAATGCGCAGATGCTGCAGACTAAAAAGGAGAAGTTAGCCGATTTCATAATTGCCAACAATGGAACGGTAGAAGCTCTAAAACATCGAGTGCATCTGCTCCACTCCATCATCTTAGCTTTATCAAAGGGGCCGGTTGACGATGATTGAAATAAATTTCACAAAGATGAACGGGGCAGGGAACGATTTCGTCGTCATCGACAATTATCATCACACACTAAACGTCGATCTCCCTGCCCTTGCACAGGCCGTGTGCGCAAGAGGATTCGGAATCGGCGCCGACGGTATCCTGCTTCTCCAGAAAGGCGACCGGGCAGACTTCGAAATGTATTACTTGAATTCCGACGGCAGTGAAGGCGGAATGTGCGGCAACGGAGGGAGATGCATCGCAAGATTCGCCGTGCTGAACGGGATATGCAAGCCACGAACAAATTTCATTGCCCATGGCTGTGATTACTCCGCCGAAGTCATCGATGCGGATAAAGTAAAACTGCACTTTCCCGTCCCTGAAGAAATCACACCGTCGAAGAAAATACCCGTTGACGGAAAGCTTTTCGATGCAGTCTATGTCCATCCGAACACCGACCACACAGTCTTGATCGAGGGCTTCGGCAGGATTGACGCCGCTGATCTGACAACTCTCGCCAGAAAAATACGATATAACTTTGATATCTTCCCTCGCGGAACAAACGTCGACCTCATAGAAAAAAAAGATGGCAGCAAGATCCGCATGAGGACTTATGAACGCGGGGTCGAAAACGAAACTCTTGCATGCGGAACCGGAGCAGTCGCGAGCGCGATAGCTGCTTCAGTAAGGTACGATATGCAGTCTCCGATTGAAATTATTACAACCAGTAAAGAGATACTGACAGTGCACTTCGAGAGAAACAAAGAGAAGTTTTCGAACATCGTGCTTGAGGGGAGCGCGAGGGTAGTGTTTCAAGGAAAAATTCTGTACGACGAAAAGAACAACAAAATAATGGATTTGATGGACGGTGCCGGGCATTACAAAATGTGATCTGACAACGGAAAAATGGATAAGGAAAAGTTCGAGATGCTTGTGGAAAAGGCTTTCGAAGAGCTTCCGCAGGAGTTCAAGTCAAGGATCGAAAATGTTCATGTCGTCGTCGAGGATCTGCCCGACGACGTCGACCTGTCGGGCGCAAGAGTGAAGAACAAATATTCCCTTCTCGGATTATACGCCGGCATCCCGTTGAAAAAGAGGGGGGCAGACTACGGAGTATATCCGGTGATTCCGGACAGAATAAAATTATTCAAGGAAAACATAGAGCGAATCAGCAGTAACGATGATGAGGTTGAATTAAAGATAAGAGAAGTCCTGGTACACGAGGTCGCACACTATTTCGGGATGACCGACCAGGAAATCAGAAAGGCGGGCTATTGATCTGGAATCTCTGCTGAACCAGTACGGTTATCTGATCATCTTCGTGTTGACCCTCTTTGAGGGAGAGACCGTACTCATTATCGCCGGCATCTTAGCTTACCAGGGGCTGCTGAATGTCGAACTCTCCATTCTCTCCGCGTTCCTCGGGTCGACGATCGGCGATCAGATGTATTTCCATCTCGCCCGTCATGAAGGCTACCGTTTCGTAAAAAGATTCAGATACATCTGGGGAACTCTTCCACGAGCTGAAAAATTCGTCAAGCGTTACGGAATGTACGCCGTCTTTTTTTCGCGCTATCTTTACGGTTTGCGTCTTCCACTCGTAGTAATGTGCGGATTAGTAAGGATGCCTCCGATCAGGTTCAGCATTTATAATGCCGGTTCCGCATTGATTTGGGCTGTTTCTTATGGTTTTCTTGGTTATTTTTTTTCTGAAGCGATCGGATTGGTCGTCGGAATCAAGAATATAGAATTTATTACGGCGGCGGTGATCGCGATTGCAGCGGTTATTTATTGGATTTTTAGGACGGCGCAAAGTCGGAAGACTCCTGCGGAGTCCTCGATGAACTCCAAACCAATTGCAGAGGAACCAAAACAGGAGGAATAAATGTCGAAAGTTTTACTGCAAATCAACTACGAAGTACAGCCATCCAAACGCGAGGAGTACCTCGCCTTGATCAACGAGTTGAAGTCCGGATATGAATCTTCCAACATCGCAAAGCTGGAATTGTTCGAGGTTCAGGGCTCGCCGAATAATTTCTGGGAGATCTATACATACGAGAATGAAGAGGCTTTTCAAACCGCGGACGACAGCGCTTTCGATGAGATGGTTCAGAAAATAAACGATTGCCTCGTTCCCGATAAACTCCGCTCATATACGCTGCACCAGATATGACGGAGTAAGTCGACAATCAAAAACCGGATGTAAGAAGCGGAAGGCACCAGTAAAAGTCCGGCGTCCGGCTCCCTGCATTTTGGTTCCGTCTCTTCTTCAAAATGGTTTTAATCGCAGTAATTATTTTCGGATTCACCTACCTGACGATTTCCGCGCAGAGACTACCTTACTTCCATTTAGACAGAACATCCGGTGCCATGGTCGGGGCGGTCGCAATGATCGCATTCGGTGTTCTTTCCATTGACCAGGCTTACCAATCTTTAAATCTCGATACGATTGTCCTTCTTCTGGGAATGATGATCGTTGTCGCATACCTGCAGATGAGCGGGTTCTTCGATCTCGTCGCCGCGTTTATCCTGAAGCGGGCACACACGGGCAGCAGACTTCTCTTCACGATAATAATTTCGAGCGGAGTTCTCTCCGCGTTCTTTGTCAACGACACGATCTGCGTGATGATGACGCCGTTCGTACTCCTTCTGACGAGCCGCTCTCAGGCCGATCCGAAGCCTTACCTGATCGCACTCGCGACCAGCGCAAACATCGGAAGCGCCGCAACGCTCGTCGGAAACCCCCAGAACATGCTCGTCGGGACATTTTCACACTGGCCTTATCTGAGATTTTTCTTTGCAATGCTCCCCATCGCGGCGATAGGACTGGCGATAGATTTCTTCGTGCTGAAACATTTTTTCAGACATAAATTGAACCAACCGCTCAAGCCGCACGAGGTGGAGCATCATCACAGAATCGACCGGCCGCTCCTGTACAAATCGCTTCTTGTTATGTTGATAATAATAGTCGGGTTTTCCGCCGGCGTACAACTGGCGTTCATGTCAATATTGGGTGCAGCGATTCTCATACTTGCGGCAAACAAAAGACCCGATGAAATATTTGCGAAGATAAACTGGTCGCTGCTTTTATTCTTCGCGAGCTTGTTCATAGTCGTCGGCGGGATCAACCGCGTCGGTCTCGTGGACCGGGCACACGATGTCCTGGAAGGATATTTCTCCATCTCCACCTTCCAGCAGATCATGAGTTTTTCATTCGCTTCTCTCATTCTCTCAAATATCGTCTCCAACGTTCCATATGTGATGGTGGTCAGGCACTGGATCGCTTCGTTCAATTCGCCGATGCTGATGTGGCTCGTGCTCGCGATGAGCTCGACGTTTGCAGGCAATTTGACGATCGTCGGGTCGGTGGCGAACATGATCGTGCTCGAGCTTTCGAAGGAGAAAGCGCCGTTCAGGTTCTGGGAATTCACGAAGGTTGCCGGAACGATTGCGCTTCTGACGTGGGGAGCCGGGACGGCGATACTGATTGTCTACGGAATGCTAATGAAGTTTTGAAGAGAGTGTAGACTCCCTTTCCAAACGTTCAGACAGTTACTCCAAACGCTGCGGCAGCAACTCCAAGTGCTCAGACAGTGACTCCAAACGCTGCGGCATCATCTCCAAGTGCTCAGACAGTCACTCCAAATGCTGCGGCAACCTCTCCAAGTGCTCAGACAGTCACTCTAAACGCTGCGGCAACCTCTCCAAGTGCTCAGACGGTTGTTCCAAGTGATCAGACAGCCCATCCAAGCGGTTTTTGAGCTTATTTTAAGGTTTTGCGGTCAGATCGGGAAGGATTTGGGGGTCGTAAAACGGCTAAATTGCCGCGATGAGGCTCAGTTCGAGAGTTTTACAAGGGGGTTACTTGAGGAAGATACGACCCTGGGGGGAAGAGGAAGAGAAAGGGGAGATAGAGAGGGTTATGAATGAATTCATTCCATCGGCCTGGGCGGCTGGGTCGGTAACATTTTTTGTTCAAGTTGTTTGATCTTTGATTCACCAATTTCCCTAGCTCTAATAGCCATTGACCTTGTCTGCTCGATATTATCAACAAATCGCTGAAGTTCTCTAATTGCTTGTTCACGTGAACGATTAAAGGTACGCTCGATTGCTGGAAGTTGACGAAGAGTTTCTGTCATTGAATTTACTCCGTCTAACTCAGCAGATGCCCCCTCTTCTATTTTATGAAGACCCAGTAGAAAATTTTTTAATTGAGTGATTTCAGAATCATTTTTGAATTCCTGGATTCTAATTGCTGCTTCCATTGCAGTTCGCGTATTCGACAAAACTTGTGTGTATTTGTCATTTCGTTCCGAAAGCGATCGAGAATAACTCGCCAAAGCTTCAGCGTACAACATTACATTACTTTTTATCTTACGTGCAGAAGTTGAATCGGGATGCGCCGATAATGACTGGATATTTTCAGTCAAAGCATTGGTTTTGTCTGTAAGTTGCAATGTATCTTGTGTATATGAGTTTTGAATTTCAGTCAATATTTCGAAGCCTTCTTCCATATTCACTAAGTAATCAAGAAGGCCTAATTCGCCTTCAGAAATCACTTCTTTCTCTTTCGATGGATGTAGCAATTGAGCATATTCCGGCAAAAAATCAGTAATTGGGCCACCAAAAGAAGATTCGTTTGATAGATAGCCACGAAGTAATTCCAAAACTTGATCTTTTGCTCTCATGATATCCACAAAGTGACTTGTATATGAAACCACTCGGTATGAACGCAAATCAAACGGTAAGTCGTTTATTTCTTGAGTCAGCAGTATTATGGGTTTGCAAAACGAATGAGCAATGCCAAGTTCATAATACACATTAGGATTTGAATCTGTGAGATCAGCGACAATTATATCACTGTCAACAATTCCACGGAGAATATCCTTTAATATGTTTTGAGAATTTCTGATGTCATCAGCTCGTTTAACACTAAATCCAGCCTCTTCACAGGTTTTGGTAATGAATATAGAATATATTTCATCAAATGATTCACCAAAAGGCATTATAACAAAAGCATTCTGTTTCTCTGTCATGGTTTTATTCATTTTTATCCTTAGATAATCCACCTAACTATGATTAGCTGCCACACATCCGCATAGCATTCCGGCAGTAAGAACGCTGCGTCCCATCTTCTTTCGTGCCACAATGGAATTTAAGTGGAGGTTATTGAAGAAACAAACTTGGCGCATTTCTCACGGGCATTGCTCCATCAGTCAACACGATCCGCTGGTCAGGGCGTGGATTTAACAAACACTAATAAATATTACAATGGTTGTTTCATCTATATCTTGTAATATCTTGGTAAATGGAGCATTATGATATTTCTCAAGCAAGGCTTTTTTCCCATTTCTGAATTCTTGACGCATCTCCTCACATTCAGGGGCCCATTTTTTCATGTCTTCATCTGTATACCCCGAATCTCTATATTGATCACCATATTTCTCAATAAGTTCTTTATAGTACTGCTCACAAGATTTTCCTTTTACGTCAGGATCAATATCAAAAGGCCTTATAAAATCTTTAAACTCCAAATCGAATTTTATTTCTTGTATTCCTTCACAAGAATTGCTTATTTGTTTAAGCCGTTGATACCAAGCTTGGGACGGTTCCCAAAAATTCTCTTCACCTTTCCAGCCATCATTGACCTCCCTATATAGATTTTTGTTTTTTCTTATATGCGACAAGCATTCAATTAATACTAATGAATCGCGGCCATGAAGTCTCTCATTAAAATGAGAATTATACAACGAAATAAACCCTTTGGAAGAATCTGGGTTAAGAAAATAATTCCTTGTATATTTTCCGATGTTTATTTCTGCTTTATATAAATCAACAAGATTGTTACAATTGATAAGCTCAGATGGATGAGACTTAATATTTTTCAAACATTCGACAACTACAGCTGTAGTTGGTATTCCATCATCAAAAAATTGCAAATGTTGAGATTGACATATACTTGGTAGAAATAACCAAAATATTAATGAACATAGGGTTTTCATTTTCTTCTCCAAAGTATTTGCGTCTAACAATGATTAACCTGCCGAGCATTGGCACAACACTCCCGCCAATAATCGCCGGGCATTGCCGGTGGTAAGAACATTTATTTTTGTGCTCACTTGATATTGGTTCGCACGTCCCATCTTATTTCGTGCCACGACAGAATATATATATGGAGCCGTAAAGCACATGCCGAGAAGAAGAATGTAAAATAATGTATGTAGCTTTAAGGCACATGTCAAGGAAAAGAGGGTAGAATAAATTTGCGGGGGTTATTGAAGGAACAAACTTGGCGCATTTCTCGCGGGGATCGCTACATCAGCCAGTGAGCGCCTTCTGCGCCATCCCGACATATTCTAGAACTGTTATTGATGTCGGGACTTGAGCGACCGGTTAGGTTGCGTTTTGCCGATAGTAGATGCAACAAAAAGCCTAATGAAATGATCATGCCTTATGTGTACTGAAAGTGAGAACGATGCCATCCTGTTCGTATTGGAATCCTTCAAAACCAGCCTTGGTCAGATACTGCTGTAATTCATCAAGTTCAAAAGTGTGAACCCAGGAATGTGTCTGCACAAAGCGATTGATCACTGTTTTCCCCGGAGCGAATGTCTGGACAGACAGAGGAGCGCCTGATTTCATGGTGCGCGCAATTTCGCGTAAAGAAAGTACGGTGTCGGAAAAGAGGTGGAGAGCACCGGAACACATAACCCCGTCAAAGACGGCGTTCTCAAATGGCAGCTCCTCTACGCAGGCTCGGGCGAGGTGAATCCCCGATACGTTTTCCCGCTCGACACAGACCTTGCCTTTCCGCAACATGCCCATCGAGATATCAACGCCGTAAATGTCTCTGGATGGCAACGCGATGCGCCGTCCGTAAGTGGCCGGTCCACAGGCCACGTCAAGCACGGATCCGGCTATGCCCTCGAATGCTTTTGAATGAAAACTTGTGACACTCTTGATGAACCGCGGAAAACCGCCACTGATACCGGATAGTTTCAGCATCACTGAGCCAAAGAGCTGGGAATCATAAACGGTGGAGAAAAAGTCCATCTTCTTGGCCATGCGTTCTAATGTTGTAATGCCGGCAGTTCCACCAAAGACGGGGGCAAGATTGGCCTGCGAATCTCCTGAAAGGAAGTCGGGAATACCGTCGACGATGGGATACGTCCGGTTACACTCACTGCAGTTGAGCAAGAGTTTCTCCAAACGGAGAGGGTGTTTACACTTCGGGCAAACAAATGGAATAAGATTTGTCTGATTGATTTCATTCATCTTGAATCCTTCCTATATGTTTACCAGAATTTTAAAAACACAACCTAACCATGATTATCCTGCCGTCCTTCCGCATAACACGCAGGCACTGAGAATGTCATGTGCAGGCGGAACGTTTGTTCTCGTCTCATTTCTAAAGTCGTAGGCTTAATATTGTTTCGCACGTCCCATCTAATTTCGTGCCACGACAGAATTTATGCGGAGGTTCATGAAGAAACAAACTTGTTGGTCATTTGACAACCCGTTACTCGAACCAGATCTCTATCTCGTATCCATCCGGATCACGAACGAAAGCATACGGCAAGCCCGGGCCAAACTCGCCTTTCGAGCTTACGGTCCCGCCCGCCTTCTCAACGGCCGCGACCGCGGCATCAATGTCTTCGGGCCGGGTCAGCCTGAAGCCAAAGTGAATGACACCCCCGGGATTTCCGGCCTCATCTGGGCGTCGTTCGAAGGCGATGACGTCATGGGGACCGGGCCCAAGAACTTGAATAGTGTTGACATCACGGAAGTATTCCCGAACGCCAAACACTGAGCTGTAGAAGCGGAGAGAGCGATCCGGGTCCCGTACGGAAAGTGCCAAGTGCGTGAGGCCATGAGTCACGATCATGGTAACCACCCCAGGAAAGAATGCCTAACCATAATTATCCTACCGCACATCCGCATAGCATTCCGGCAGCAAGAATGTCCTGTCCCATCTTATTTCGTGCCACGACAGAATTTAGGCGGAGGTTATTGAAGAAACAAACTTGGCATTCTTTTAGCGGAAGGTCGTTCATCAGCGTTAGCGATCGGTTAGAACACACGCGATAGAATGTTTGCTGTTCTTTCAAATTCTAACCGAATTCCTTTATTCGCTGCCAGAGTTTCGGCATGGGCTCTATCGGATCGCGGCATAGATAGATTCTCTTGACCCGGTTCTGATCGTCGACATACGGAAATTCATAGGTGGTGCAAAGTTTTACGGTGCGAAAAAAACTATCGATACGCCCTGGCCCTGAAATGATCACGATCATCACCTTCCCGGAATACTCGCGAGGGCCCCACAGCCAATAACTCATGTGGCGGCCGATAGCCCTGGGCAATCCCAGTGAAGGTCCGAAATAATCTACAGCACCTGACTCGCCATAGTGAAAGCCGAGAATTCCGCATTGCGTACGGTCTGAGTCAGGGAGCGCTTTATAGACGGACGCGACCGTTTTGGCAAACGCATCCCAGCCAATGCGCTGCCCGAAATATCCCGGAATCACTTTTGCGTCGTTCCGTTCCATCTGGATTTTTCCTTGCAGTCCCCAAAGTCGGGCATAGGAAACGAATGATTCAATAGGAAGGACAGGAAGACCAAACGGGAGAGTCGCTATACCCATCGAGACAATTGGAATAATAGCAGCCGTCCTGATCCATCTTTTCCCATGAGCTTCGGTCAGTCTGTCAAGGGTTACAGCACCGGCCGCAAGGAGGACTGGAATCGGGGGAATGAGGTAATAGAATTTCGATCGATTCATAAGATACACGACGAAGTAGACAACAATAGCAATTCCAAGCGGACGCATTGACGTCGATATCCTATGCGACAACAACTCTACCAGCCCGATCAGCCAGACAGGAAGAAGAAACAAGTTCAATGTAAATGCAAGTTGTCCGAGGAGTCCAGGAACCGAGATGTCCAGGTTTTTTTCGTGTGCAAGCCGTATGAACTCCACAGTAGGCCAACCATGGACAACCTGCCAGAGGATATGAGGAAAATACAGAGCGAATGCTACGGCGGCAGCAGTGTACGGAAAGCGCGTTCGGAACAGCCGCCGCTCGGGCGTCAGCACAAGGCCAACGAACAGACCGAAGGCGATTACCAGCATGGAGAGTTTTGTGTTCAAACCGATGCCAACCACGACACCAAACAGGACCCACAGATGTGCCGATCCCTTTTTAAGGATCAGGATAAACAGGTAAGATGCAAGTGTGACAAAGAAGACATCATATGCGTTCATTGAAACAAAACCGAACATCACCCAGAAGAAGGTTCCACAGAGGATTGTGAGTGACGCAAATGCAGATGCAAAACGACCGCCGCCGAGAGCTCGTGAAATCAACGCCGCAAGGATGATAGTCCCTGAACCGGCAAGTGCCGGCAGTACCCGGAGAACATATAGAGAGCTGCCAAAAAGCAGACTGAGCCTGGTTACCCAGGCGATGAAAGGGGGATGGTCGACATACCCGAAGTCAAGGTGCTGAGCACATGCGACATAGTACAACTCATCCGTGAAGATGCCGTAATTGTTCGCCGTCAGCATCAAGAGTGCAAAGAGGACGAGTGCAAATGCGAGCGGCAAGAATAAATATTCCAACGGGCGATTGAATCTCATATCAATCTCGATAAAATCAAATTTAGAAAATTCTTACGATTATGCTATGAGCAATTCCTACGTCCTAATCGTAATTACCCTGCCATATATACACATAACATTCTCTTCAATAAGCGATGAGCAGGCAGGAATATTTATTTTTATGTCCGCCTGATATTGTTTCGTGCCACGACAGAAATTAACCGGAGGTTATTGAAGAAACAAACTTAACATTCCCTCGCGGAGATTATTACGCCAGGTTGCCTGCCCATCGTCTTTTTGGCGGGAGTGATCGGCTAGGCAGCGATTCCTTATGCGTCATGTTTAGTTTTCTCTTTTCCCCATAATGAAATCGACCCATGATTGTGGAAGTTTTTCAAGAAAGGCGCCTAACCCCGACATATAACCAACCTGATATCTTACTCTCGGATTGTCTGCGATCAATATTTTTGAAATTAATATCGCGACCTTCTCCGGATCCGTTCTTTTTACACTAAACTGTCTCAGGTCTCTTTGCACTTTGATCAAGCGGTTCCTGTAAATGTCCAGTTTTTCTTTTGACCAATTATTGAACATGGCAGAAAGGTTATTTTCGGTTCGCTCCGAAGATGGCGTATTAATTCCACCGCACCGAACGAGGATATTCTTTATACCATCCGGACGGAGTTCCAGGTTTAAAGTCCTTGCCAAATAATTTACGGCAAAATCAGGAGCATGAATGTCGGCTACATAAGGAACGGGAAATAAACCGGGCGTGGATATCCAAAGAACCCTGCCTTTAGTGCGGCGCAACAGGGGAAGTAATTCTTGCAGCAATGATATTGGACCGACAAGCCGCTTCTCCAATTCCTCCCTGAAATTGGAAATGTTCATTAATTCGATGGGAGCAATCTGTCCACCTCCTGCAACATTGATGACGGTATATAGGGAAGGCAATTGATTGCTGTTTACCTGTTCTTTTATGGAATTAGCGGCAGAGTGTATTTGTTCCTGTTTTGTAAGGTCGAGCGGACACACCGGCTTCAGATTATTAAACCCGAGATTATTCAATGTCTCTACATCAGAATTCTTTCGAACAGCAGCCAGAACGGTATAACCCTGTCTCGCAAGATGAACAACAATTGCTTTTCCAATTCCCGAAGATGCCCCCGTTATTAAGACAGATCTTCCAGAGAAGTCATTCATAATTATGTCCTATTAAATTGTATCGAGTTTGCGACGGAGTTTAGTCGGAGCGTCACGACTGCCTGTAGTACAGCGTTGATGCAACGAAAGTATATAAGCCGGAGTCAGCGTCACCCCTAGTGCAAGGTGAAACATTTGCTTTCGTGTCATTTCAAAACTATTGAGTTGGCATAGTTTCGCATGTCCCACCTTATTTCGTGCCACGACAGAAATTAAGCGGAGGTATTCACTGAAAAAACATTTTTATGGACTTCATTAAACACCGGATGCATCGCCCTCCGGTGGGACTTTCAGCTCACGTTGCATCGCGGAGCAGTGCAAAGAGAAGCAGAAGACCTCTCCATGTCGCAACATCCTCGCCTCAATCTGCGCTTAGTTGTATCCCCACTCCGAAGCTCCATAAGTGCAGCGAGGAAGAATTCGGAAAATACTGGTAATCTATTTCCGGGAAAAGTTTTGTCTTCACTATCGGCACCGCAACTCCAAATGCTGCTGAACGAGAATTATTGATAGAAGCCGCGAAGGTCGCGATGCCACTGTTATCCAGAAAGTTAAGATCGCTGCTAAATCTTCCTACCGCATGGTAAAAAGAATAGTTAACATAAGGTTCGATCACATTAATATTTTTGCTGACAGTAACCCCGTACTTTGCATAAGAATACTCGCCGATAAGACCGGCATAACTGAAATTAAGACTGGCATCAAAAGCATCAAACGATCTCGGGTTCATCTGCCAACGCAACGAGCCTTCAAGAAATTTAACAGGATACCAGCGCATACTGGTTTCAAGTCTTAGCGGCAAACCGAAAGCTAATCCGACTGAAGGCACAAACGAGATCGGAAAATCTTTGGTGACACCTACCCGCACACGATTGCCATCTGAAGCGGTGTTAAGAATATAATCTGCGCCAAGCCTAGCCACTTCCTCGCCGGGTTCGAGCGTTCTTCCAGTGGTGTAATTGCTCGTAGCCATACATCCGCAGAAATTTTCTACCGGCAAAACGAGGAACAAGATAGAAAAAATAATATTTCCCTTTAATAATAACACTGGAATTTTTTTCATATCACAAGTTAGCTCGGCCCTATCTTTTTTGTCAATGTCGACGCACCATTGTCACATGTCCCATCTTATTTCACGCCACGACAGAATATATATATGGAGCCGTAAAGCACATGCCGAGAAGAAGAATGTAGAATAATGTATGGAGCTTTAAGGCACATGTCAAGGAAAAGTGAGCGCCCCCGCTGTGCGGGATCTTCGACTTGCGCCATCTCCCGTCAAAATATTTTTATGTCGGGATCCCGCAAGGCGGTGACCGCATATGCTATTTTAATAATAATGAGCGGGAAGGGTAGAATAAATTTGCGGAGGTTTGAGAAGAAACAAACTCAGCGAGGATTTCAAGATTTGATTTGCCGGTTGATTCCCGTGCAGGAGGTTCCCGAAGGGATGCCCACTATCGGCTACTCGAACAACCTCGGCGCCCAAATGGGGAACATGAACGTCCAGCCGAAATAAGATGTGAGGAGGAGGTGGATCGCTAGATACAGGGCGACGGCAAGGATCCAGTAAAGCAGGAGCTTCGGCACGGTGGGATTGAAAAAGAGGTACGAGAGGAGGATCTGCACAATCGGCAGGAGGGAGTACGATATCATATCCGACCAGTGGAATACCGAAATGAAAAGTTTACCAAGAAGGTAGGCAAATGCAGCGATCTCGAGCGCCTGCAAATACGGCAGCGGATGGATGCGCAGGATGAGTCCCGCGGAAACGATGATCGTTACGGCCATTGCGACGATTGAAATGAGAATGGCGACCGGGAAGGAAAGGGACATGTCCATTGTTTCTCCTCTTGTTTTGTCCTGCTAGATCTCTACGTCTTTTAGGTGTACACTATCCAAAATTAATTAACCGCCATGCATCGGCAAAACGTTCCCGCCAATAAGCGGCGGGCAGGCAGACAGTGAGAATGCTGTATGCAATTTGTCATTCCGACCGAATGAGTCCCGAATAATTCGGGACGAATGAGTGGAGGAATCTACCATCAACTAAATCCACATTTTCCGAATGGATCCCTTCGGGGCAGGAGTCTTATATGAGATTCCTCTGCTCCGGAGGCGCATCAGCCTTTGGCTGAGATTCTCCGCCTACGGCGTGTCCGGTTCTACAGCAAACCTATTGACTTATTAATTACCAACCGGCTTCTGCTTGAAATCAAATTTGATCAGCGTTGAATCGATGGGAACTATCAGCTTAAATGCCTGGAGATTGGGATCCACGGGAAAACAAATCTTTCCGCCTATGGCAGTATTTGGAAACAGAGTCGTTTTCCTCAAGGTGGCATTCTGCCAATAGTCTCGTTCTTTATTCAACCGATCTATCGTCGAGCTATATGTAATCTGGTTATCAGCTTCCGAATTCTCCAATGATTGCCGATTTTGATCTTCTTGTTTCTGTTGGGCTTCTGTCTTGTCTTTACCTATCGTGGCTACGTCGCCGACTAATTGAAGCAGTGCTGCCGCCGCATTGAGATTGTTGTTCGTCGAGTATGTGGCGTTTGCCTGTGCAGCCTGTTGGTCGATTCCTGCCAATTGCCTCTCGGGATTAATCGCATAAGTTGTATCGGTGTATCTTACCGTATCAAATACGTACGCGCCATGAACCATGTCATACCTGTCAACCATCCCGCGCTCATATGTTCCATAAAAATAGATGTTCTCAGGAGCCACCAGGACTGTGTCGGGTCCTTGATTCCCGACCACCATATAAAAGGTCATGGTCCTGCCTAATTCATTTTCAAATGCGACGGAAACCGAGATGCTGTCTTTTGACCCGGTCTGAAATTCCTCCCCCGAATACCAGACGGTGTTATTTGAGACTGGGTCCGCACGAAAAATGGTCTCCGGCATGGCGATACAACCCGCTAAATACGTGGAAAGTGCAATTGATGCTCCGATCAACAACGACGTTCTCATACAACCTCCTTTATGAGCTTCATGGTATTTGACGAGGAACGTCGGCGTTGGTTCAGCCGCTCCTCGGAGTCAAAACTAGAATCCACTATTGCTGGAGGGTCGATTGTACCAGGTTATCGTGAGATCAAAATGGATCGGCTTTCAGTCGTCTAAGAAACAGCGACCATCCGTGAAACGGCCCCTGCAATACAGCTTTATAATCCGTACGCCGTCAAGTGTCCGGATTCATCCGTGATATATAAGACACCGTTGTCGACTATCGGGCTTTCCCAGTGGATTTTTCCAAGATGTTCATCACGCCATAAGATTTTTCCGCTCACCGGATCGATAGCGCGGATGCTGCCGCTGACGGCACAATACAAAACGCCGTTTGCAATAATCGGCGAGCTGCTGCCATCCGATTGTTTCCAGACAAGTTTTAGACCCGGCGTCCCCTCCGCATCAACCTGCAATCGATATGCAGCGAGTCCGAAATATGTTCCGACAAAGATCCATGATGCTTTGTCCTGCGGATCCACCCAGACTGCAGGCGCGGTGAAAACCATTTCGCCCGATGGAATATCCACGAGCCTGCCGATTTCTCCGCCGACATTACCGGCACCTCCGCGCCCGCTCAGGTCTGAGAGATTAATCAGACGCAGGACTTTGTCCTTCCCGCCCTGTACTGCAAGATGTTTGACGGAACAGTTGTCCGGCGTGGGAATTATCGCCGGCGCCGTGCTGCCAAGATCCAGGTCCTCCCTGTCCAAATCTTCAAAATTCGTCGGCGTATAACTGTCGACGGGATTGCCATCGCTCCCTGTCCCGTCAGGATTTAATGAAAAAACCGTGTCTCCCCAATTATGATCCTTCGGATCAAAGGGGCCATTTCCCGTGGCCATATATATTTTATCCAGCGTTGCATCATACACGACGCCGGCCCTCGCCCATATCGCAGTTTGAACTGCAGGCCAATCGGGCGTACCGGGGCGTTCCACGAAGTGAACATTTTGATCGCTGCCGTTCGCATCAAAGACGTGCTGTGTACCATCATGCAAGTTGATCGTGGTTAGATGTCCTTGATAATCCCCGTGGTCGCCCAGGTATCCGCCGTTGGCGACGTAAAGATAAGAGCTGTCGTCTTTTGCGGTTGCGACGGCAAGTGCGGACGAGCCTTTTTCATCGAAGGGCTTGAGAGTACATAACTCCGGCCATCCGCCGTTCTTTGTTTCCTCTCCGTCGGTGATGCGATACTTATGGACGTACCCATCAAGCCCGTAACTATAAACAAACGTTCGATCAGGGTCGATGGCAGGAGAGGACGTCGTATAAGTTGGATTCGATCTGTTGTTTATTCGATAATTGCCAGTGCCATATTGATGGGACCAGATCACGTCACCGCTCGCTGCATTGAGCGCTATGATGTGACCGTCTTTGGCAGTCACAAAAATCATATCCAACTTCCCTCCCGGAGTTTGGACATCACTTAGGTAGGCGGGCGCACCGTCTGCAACGGACGGCAGCGATATTTTGAAGAGCTGATGCAAGCTTCCGACGTTTTGGCGAGTGATTTTGGTTTCTTTAGTGTCATTTCCACTGTGTTGTGGATCGAAATTAAATTGCGGCCAATCATAATTCTGGCATCTGGAGGGTTGGGGAACGAAAAAAATCAGAAAAGCTATCGAAAGAAATACTTTTACAGGATGACTCCTGAGTCTATTGACACTGTCCATGACGATCTCCTTTGGAAGGTAAACAACGGCGAGAAAATAAAGATTCCAAAACGGAGAACCGGCAGCATTCACTAATCAGGTAATTGCTGACCGTCGGTGAGTGATGGCTATTTAACCATCAACATTTTCTTGACCTTGCTCCACTTATCCGTGCTGATCCGGTAAAAATAAACACCCGACGAAACGATCGCACCATTTTTATTTGTACCGTTCCATGTCAGCTCAGTGTAACCGGCAGGATAATCTGCATCTGCCACCTGCGTGACTTCCCGGCCGACGATGTCATAGATGATGAGCTTTACGTGCGATGCTTTCGGAAGCTCAAATGCAATCTTTGTCGACGGATTGAACGGATTTGGAAAGTTGTTGTAAAGCTTATAATCCTTCGGCGCTCCCACGGCGATTTTTATTTCCTTCGTCCAACTTTGACCATCTGCAGTACTTATTGTCGCCGACAAAGTCGTGTCCTTCCCTACAGGAGCTTTCTTATCAACAGAGAATGTAAACCCGGCGTCACCGGAAGCATTTGCCGAAATGCTTTTTATAGTTGCGGTGCTCTCCTTGAATTTCAGCCAGGACGGAAATTTGTTGAACGCGACGGACACATTCTTCGCCTCAGTGCTGGAATTGTTTTGTATGCTGAGCGAGATCGTGTTGTCCGATGAGGCGAATGGGATTTGCCAGACCTGTCCCGAACTTTGTTGAGGGATCTGTCCCACGGCATCCGTTTTGCCAGGCTTTGCCGGTTGGGCAAAGGCACCTCCTACGATCAGCGATGGAAAAATTAAAATGCATTTCATCTAACTTCTTCCTCCCTTTCTTTTGGCTCCTAATTCTTACCTCTTCCTTCCGGCAGCTTGTCTATTAAATACTCTGCATTATATTTCAGTAGCGCATAAGCCTCGCTTGTCATGATCGGATTCTGCTTTCTATCTTCCAGCTTCTTGGTCAGATTATTCAACAGTTCTACTTCCATCACAAATATCTGCAAGTCTCTCTTTGCACCCACAGAATCTCGCTTCGAAAGTTCTGTCTTTGCTCTGTCCAATCTTCTATCCAATACTTCGACTATTCCATTATTCCAATCGCGGTCGAAGTCCCAGTCATTAGTCGGATTCCATTTGCCAAACTTTTCGAAGTCACCTTTCTTATACCAGTCTCTGCCGTTCATTA
>Ga0335081_10001013_pt1 | contig 45123 bp, 32 predicted proteins | sample Lox_Sample_35_FD_206713 | JGI IMG/M metagenome (GOLD analysis project Ga0335081, IMG submission 206713) | Soil microbial communities from Loxahatchee National Wildlife Refuge, Florida, United States - Lox_Sample_3.5 | ecosystem: Environmental > Terrestrial > Soil > Wetlands | place: USA... | reverse complement strand
CGTAGAGGCGAGTCTTCTCCCAGCGCTGGAGCATGACCGGCTCGTTCTTGGGCAAACTCGCCTTCATGGGGAAGCCGGTCGTGGGCAAGTTCAGCGTGGCTTTCAGGTCAAGCGGCAATGGGTGGATTCTCCGGCGCTGTGCGTGGTTACGGCAACGTGAATTTTAGCCTGTGGATTTTCATTATAGGGAGCCGGAAAATGCGAGTCTATGCGATGGAGCCGCGGCAGCGGCGACACCACTCGCGACACCAGTCTCTAAAGGTTCGCTCCACCTGGATCCAGCAACCCTGAAACCGCTCTAGGATTGCGCCTGGGCCTTGGTCCGCAAAGCTTCGTCGATGGTCATGATGTCGACCATGCCGAAGCAACCATAGATGGCCGGCAGCACGCGCTCCGGCGGAAACGTCCGGCGCAGCGCAGCCAACTTCTCTGTGCCCGCGCGATAAGCGGGCAGATACATTCTGCCCAGCAACGGATGCCGTCCCCATGCGCCCGAGAGCTTGTCGGCGCGCTCTTCGCTGACCAGGAAATCCTGGCGCAGCGTTTGCGCGATTTCGGGCTGCGGCTTGCCTTCGCCCCAGGTCAGATACGACGACTGGTTCTTGGCATCGTCCTGCAGCAGCGCCAGCAGCACGCCGATTTGCATGTCTTCGTCCGGCAATTCGGAAACTTCGTTCACGCCATGCGCGATGAGGATGGCATTGTTGGCCAGCCCTTCGAACAAGGTCGCCGCACGCGTGTTCATGGTGAGCACCGTCGCTTCAAATCCGGCTTGCCCGCGTGCATAGAGATTTTGCAGATAGGCGAACGTGGTCACGTGGCCGGGTACCACTTCGTGGGACACCAGCTGCTGGAACTCGGGAAAGCTGATCTGCAGCGAGGCGTTGATCTCGTAGCTGGCCTCGTATTGCGGCGAGCCGTCGGGATTGCGCTTGCGCCCCAGGTAATTCATCGAGCCGGAGAACCACGCGTCCTTGATAGGCAGGAACTCGATGTTGGCGCGCGGCACGGTCGCGAGCTCGTGCGGCAGGTACGGCAGCAGGTGCGCCGCGCTGAGCTGATCGAAGTAGGCGATAACAGCCGCGCCCAGAGCTTTGACCGAGCCCATGGGGGTGATGCGCTCGCGCCGCCAGGCATCGACCGCGCCGAGCAGACCACCATTGTTCGCAGAATAGCCGGCGCGGCTGAGCAGCTCGGCGACGCGCTCGCGCTTGGCTTCGGGCTTCGATGGCTCGGGCGGCTTGCCGGTCGAGGCCTCGACCGCGCGCGTGTACGGCACAGCAGGGCCGTTGCCGAGGATCTCCATCGCAAGGTCCCACATGACTTGCAGGCAGTTGGCGAGTCCGTTGATGTACTGCCCGCGCAGCCCGCTGAGCTGGACCGCGCTCTGGCGCACTCCGGCGATGGCGGCGGGCAGGTCGATGTCGCGCAGATAGGCTTCGACCGCGGCGCGATCGACGGTCTTGCCGCCCACGCCGCCAGTCTCGCGCACCTTCGCGGCGGATGGCGTGGTGTATGCCGCGGGCAGCGGCTCGTCCGAATACCACGAGTCGGCGATAAATCGTCCGGTGCCCGACGGGCACATCACATCCCCGCCCCAAAGCGTGTCAATGCCAAGAACGGCGTCAGCTACGTAGCGTGATAATGCGTCCATGAAAGCTCCCTTCCTTAATTGAAGCACGTCAATTAACGCGCTTTGTAAGAATGCATGAATTGCTGTGTCATCGTGAGGGTAGCGCCCGACTCGCAAAAGATGCGAGTCGGAAAAACACGCGGGCGCTCCGCTCAGGATGACACCCAAAAAGAGAAGGATCGTACCGGCACGGCTGAATCCGTGCCCTGATACGAACCATCACGCCGCGCTGAAGCGCCGCACTACCCAATTTCTTTCCCTTTCACCGAGCTCACCCACACATACACGCACAACGCAACAAAGAAAATTGCCGACACGGTCTGCGATGCCGGCTCGTTCCCATAGAACGGCGTCTGAATCCATTCTTCCTTGAAGCTAGGCATCAGGCGCAGGGCTGCGCCGAAGACGCCGCCCAGCGCGCCGCCGGCCATCAGTCCGCCGGCGACGATCACGCCGCGCTCGGTGATGCTGCGGCCGGCGTCGCCCGACTTCTCCGCGCGCTTGTTGACGAAGTGCGACAAGAACCCGCCGGCGAGAATCGGCGTCGTCAATTGCAGCGGCAAATAAATCCCCAGCGCGAAGACCATCGACGAGACCTTCAGCATCTCCAGCACCACGGTGATGAGCGCGCCGATGCCGAACAGCACATAGGGCGCGGGCTGCCCGCTCATGAAGCCCTCGACGATGGCCTTCATCGCCGAGGCTTGCGGCGCCACCAGCACCTGGCGCAGGTCGCCGGGCGCGGCCTCACCGAACTGGAAGGCCGTCGCCAGCAGCACAATCGTCAGTCCGGCGGTGACGGCCGCAGCAGCCACGCCGATGAATTTCACCTTCTCCTGCGCCGAAGGCGTCGAGCCGATCCAATAGCCGGCCTTCAGATCGGTGATGAACTGTCCCGAGACGCACAGCGCCACGCACACCATCGCGGCCAGCGCCATCGCGAAGAACATTCCGGTCGCGCCGGAGAGCCCGAACTTCAGTAGCACCACGGCCGAGATAATCACGGTGAGCAGCGTCATTCCCGACGCGGGATTGTTGGCCGTCGCGGCAATCGCGTTGGCCGCGACCGTGGTGAAGAAGAACGCAAACAGCAGCGTCAGCGCCAGCCCGACGACGACGATGGTCCAGCTCACGTGCAGTTGTCCGTAGAACGCGGCGACCGCGATCGCGCTAACGATCACGCCCAGCAGGATCGCGATGATGGGAATGTCGCGGTCAGTGCGCTCCATGTGCGGCGCCTCGCCGTGGCGGAACGCATGCAGCGCGATGCCGAACGAGCCTACCACGACGCGCAGCGACTTGATGATCCCGACCAGCCCCGCCGCCGCAATCGCGCCCACGCCGATGTAGCGCACGTAATAGCGATAAATCTCCGCCGCGTGCATGTGCGAAATGGGCATCGTTGCGGGATAGACGGTCGCGTCGCCCATGTGGCTGCCGACAAACCAGATCGCCGGCACGAGCACGAAGTTCACCAGCACACCGCCGGCGCAGAAGATCATCGCGATGCGCAGGCCCATCACGTAGCCCAGGCCGAGGATGAAGCCGATGGCGTCGAAGTTGAAGACCATGCGATTGCGCTCGGCCAGCGACTTCATCACTGGCACGAACTGGAAGTTCAGGTACTCCTTCCACACGTGAAAGGTGGTGACGAAGAAGTCGTACACCGCAGCGACGCAGGTGGCCTGCAACAGCAGCTTGGCCTGCGAGCCGCCCTTCTCGCCGGTGACCAGGACTTCGGTGATCGCGGTGGCTTCGGGAAACGGCAGCTTGCCGTGCTGCTCGGCGACGAAGTAGCGGCGCAGCGGGATAAGGAACAGCAGGCCGAGGCAGCCTCCCGCGAGGCAGATGAAGATGGTCTGCACCGGATGCGGGTCGAGGTGCAGGATGTAGAGCGCGGGGATGGTGAACACCGCCCCCGCCACCACGCTGCCCGAGGCCGCGCCGATGCCCGTGAGGATGACGTTCTCCAGCACGGTGGAGCGGCGGCGATAGAGGCGCGCCAGCCCGATGGCGAGGATGGAGATGGGGATCGCCGCCTCCATGCCCTGGCCGACCTTCAGTGCCGAATACGCCGACGCGACGCTGAAGACGACGCACAACAGCGTGCCCCAGAAGATGGCGCGCACCGTGACCTCGGGCGCGGTCGATGTGGTGGGCACCAGCGGGACGTACAGCTCATCCTCTTTCAGCGGCTGGTAGGCATTCGCGGGCAGCGACTTTACTTCGGCTTCGGGTGGAGCGGTGGCCATAGATACTCCTGGCAGTTTAGCAGCCGCAGGCATTGTAAATGGCGGGGGCAAGGGATGCCTCCGGGGCGTCGTTATGGGCGAGAGTTTTCGCCGCCGTGATAGCGTGACTGGGAAAAATCCGCAGGACACATCAACACGTTAGCGCCATAGGCATTGCGATTTCTACCCTTAAAGGGTAATCTGTTTGGTGGAGAAGCGCACGCCACATTACGAATTGCGGCGTATCCAGGAACAGGTGCGACGCATGGGCGCGGCGGCATTCACCAAGACTGCCTTGGACGGCGGGCGCGAAATGGGATTGACTATGGCCGAGATGCTGGCGGTCATTGCTTCCTTATCGCGACGGAACTTCTACAAATCAATGACAACGTATGCCGATCACCGCATCTGGCAAGACGTTTATCACGCTGACACGCCGGTGAATAAGCAAGCGTATATCAAGATCACGTTGCGCGACCTGGCCCCGGTGATCCAGTTTAAGGAGAAGTGAAATGCCGCGGAAGTGCTTGAACTGCAATTCGCGTAGGGGCATGACCCGTTTTGAGGGAGAGACGTTCGAGATTGAATACCAGGGAGGCAAGGCCAAGGTGGACGGCCTCTCGGGTTGGCGATGCGAAAATTGCAGCGAAGTGGAGTTTGATGCGGTCAGTGCGAAGCGCTATGCAGCGGCGGGTGATGCGCTGGTGCTAAGGCAACGCGCTAGACAGAGCGCGGAGATTCGGCGCATTCGGCGCAAACTTGGTTTGACGCAACGGGAGGCCGCTCGGCTGACCGGCGGCGGCCACAATGCATTTTCGCGTTACGAGCGCGGAGAGGCGACGCCCCTGCCCGCGGTCCTAAATTTATTTCGGCTGCTGGACAAACATCCCAATCTGCTAGCTGACTTGAGGAAAGCTCGTCCCATTCGGCACCGGGCCAAAGTTGCCAGTTATTAGCTGTGGACCAGTAGACTTGCTCATGCTCGTGGGCACTAGCGGAACGTACAGCTCACCCTCTTTCAGCGGCTGATAGGCATTCGCGGGCAGGGACTTGGTTTCGAGATCAGGTGCAGTTTCAGATGGAGGTGCGGTTGCGGCCATGGATACAATCTCCGGGCAGTTTAGCAGCCGCAGGCATTGTAAATGGCGGGGTCAAGGGAGGATGTGATGCCGGTTGTGAGTTGTCAGTGATCCCAGGTTAGCGTCCAAAGTCGGGACGCGAACCTGCGGCACCAGGCATGTTTGATTGTGAGTCTAACGTGGAACGCCAGGTCAACCAGGGTGGGCGCGGTCTGCGTGCTCACTCGCAGACGCCTTTATGGGTCGGCTTGATGTCTTCCAACGCCTTCGAAAGCTTGGTCCACACAGTGCCTTTTTTCCACGAATGCGACGTGTGCAGCAGATCCTCGATTTCGATCGCAATATTCCCGGGATCAGCACATACCCGTTTTTCCGACCCCCGATCTCTGGATTCGAAGATGGGGTCGATTCGGCTCTCGCTCTTTTCTAGAATGTCTGAAAAGTCCTGCCGTACGTTCACAGTGTTGTCCTCTACCGCGCCAAGGAGATTCTTGCCTTGAATCCACCCTTCGGGCTGCTTCCCGCGGATCCTTTCGAGCGCCAACTCAAGGACTCGCAGGTAGAGTCGCTCCTCCAGATCGATCGTCCTTTTCACTTCACCACTCCACCGAAAAAAAACCTGGAAAACCGTCCTTTTTTCGGACGGATCGTAGTGTGGGGCGAGAATCTTCAGACAAGCCCGGCTTCGCGGGGTATCTCGCAGTGCTGCCAGTTCCTCGCGCAGCGCAGAACTGATTGCCTGCTCTTGCGCATGCACATCGGCAAGCACCGCTTCGAGCTGCGAAATCCGCACCGCGCCGCGTTCATGTATCCAGCTGAATGCGAGAGCGATGACCAAGAGCACAACCATAACCTTCGAGATCAGGAGGAGTGGCCACCGGATCTCCGCTAACCACAGCAAAGGGACGATTTTGAAGGCTGGCTTCAGTGCTGAAATTTGACTCAACTCGGGAATTTGGGCGGTGATTTCGAAAAGGAGAACCGCAACGGAGGCATAAGCCAGTATTGGAAAGTGTCGGCGCCGGAACGAGATGAAGAAACCATACAAAAGAAACGTCAGGATCAGGACCGACACAACGACATCCACAATCGTGTGGAGTCCAAACATTGCAAGAATAATGAACACGGGGGTCACTATCAGCGCAGTCCAAAGCCAGAGTCGTTCTCTAAAGCTGCGAATGAAAGGTGCAAGGAAATCCGGGGGGGCTTCCTTATATGCATCCAGATGCACGCCTGCACCGATTAGGCAGACGCTGTTCGCGATCGATAAAAACGTGCGCAGTATTCCGGCGACCCAGTCGTTTGGCTGGGATGTGAGCCTCACCACCTGAACCAGCCCTATAAAACTCCATACTCCCAAAGCGGCGGCAAACCATAGAATGCCCTGGTCTCTAGCGTTTTCATCGTGGGAGACCCAATATCCACGGCGCCAGATTGAAAGTAGGACCAGCGCCGCAAGCCCACAAATCGCCAGTTGGCTCCATGCGACAACTAGCTGTACTGATTTGTCGACTGCTTGCTTGACTGCTTGGTCGATTAACAGCTTGCACGCGGTCCCGTCCACAGATGGAATCCTCCAGCCGTTGGGCCCACTCCCTGGCGCCTCGCGCCTCCGCGACTGTAACTTCACAGTCGGTTCACAGTATGGAAACTCTGGATGCCGGAACGGTTTGCAATTATAGGGCAAACGAAGCTGCAAGTTCGAAGATTTCCGTGCGATCGGCACGATCCGCCCTGGTGTTTCACACAGACTCACGATCAAACTATTGAACGAAGGAGGGTTTGGGGGGTACATCAACGTGTAGCCGCCAACAGGCGGTCGAAAAGAAAAGGGGTTGCATATGGAGATTTCAAAGGTAACACTGATTCCGGCACTGGCTGCGGGTCGCCTCAGTCGGCTTTTGCTTGTCGTAGGTTTGGCAGCCGTGTTCGTTTTTCAAACGGTCGGGCTTGCCCTTGGCCAAGCGGTGGGAACCACTGGAGGTACAGGCAGGCCGCTAGGCAGGACGAGCGGGCCTGCAGCCGGAGGCTCGAAGTCCAGCAACACGAGCAAGCCGGCGACTGGAGGCTCGAAATCCAGCGGTAGTGGGGTTGACACATCGACTGGAACGGCTCACGGCGGTGGAACGGCTGGCGGGGGTGGGGGTCACGATCCTGACCCAGGTCATCCTTCGCACGGCGGCAGCCACTATGGCGTAGAGACCTCCTCAGGCACGCATCACGCGAGCGGCGCGAATGCACAGAATCAGAAGAAGCAACAGTAGGCGGGTGGCCCGGGTCTCCTGCCCGGAGCCATCCTTAATTTTGGGCACTGAAATCAGGTAACTGTGGGTGCCCCAGAGCCTGCCCTGAGCTTGTCGAAGGGTCTCGCGCTTTTCGAGACCTGGGTGGGTACGAGGCTCTGCCGGCCGGGTAATCGATGACGGACCTCCCGGGTCTCGAAAACCGCGAGACCCACGGCACCCAGCCGGGCGCCAAGACGGCGGTATCGAACATGTCCACCGTAGGCACCTCAAACAACCTGCTCATCTCCCCCGAATCTGCAGCTCCCTTCTGTGCTAATCTGGGCCGCAGGAGTAGGTTTTGAAGAGCTACGTGTTCAAAGTCGTCATCGAGGAAGATCAACACGAAGACGGGCGCAGAGCCTACCAGGCGTACTGTCCCGAGATTGAAGAAGCGGTGACGTGGGGCGATACCCAAGAAGAGGCGCTCCAGCGCATTAACGAGTTGCTGCAAGCGCTGGTCCAGATGCGGATCGAGGAAGGACGCAAGATTCCCACCGCCCTCGAGCTGGAATCCTCCGCCGTGGTGGTCACCGTTTGAACATCCCTCGCGGGATCACCACCCGCGACTTTACTCGTGCTCTTGAAGCCGACGGATTCATCCTCAACCGTATCGCAGGAAGCCATCACATTTACACGCACCGGGACGGAAGGGTCGTGCCCGTCGCGTTCACGCGTCAGTCAGACACCTTCCCGATCGGTACGCTTCGCAGCATGATCCGCCTTGCCCGGTGGACGGAAGATGACCTTCGACGACTGCATCTCAGTCAGTAGTCAGCCTCGTGCCCAGAACCTGCCCTGAGATTGCCGAAGGGTTCGCGTCCTTGCTTTGGGCGCTAACCGGGAAATGAGAAAACGCGCGCGCGCTGAGAGGCAGTAAAATAAATTTTAGGAGGGGCGCGTGACCATCCATCCCCGGCCTGATCAGGAGATCAAAATTCAGGAAGCCCTCGGTGCCGGGCTGATCCAGACGGCAGAGGATGTGATCGATGCCGGCCTGGAACGGCTGCATGAGCGGCCGGTGTCCGATGTGTCGTCACGTAAGAGCCTGAAGGATGTCTTCGTAGCGGTGCGAGGGCTTGCCGATGATGTCGACTTCTCTCGTAGTCCCTCAGCCGCACGCCGGGTGGATGTGGCGTGAGCGGCTTTCTGCCTGGAGACATCGGCTTCGATCTTCCGCATACGCACGCCGGGCCGATTCCTAATACGCCGCCGGCTCGCCCGCCTTTTTGTTGCAAATCTTAGCAAGAGACGGTCAAACTGGTTACCTTCTTGCCGGGCCTTAGTTACGACACCAAGATGGGGTACTCGAAATATCTCATTACAAGGTACTTGCGGGCTCGAAAATTGTTCTACGTAGAACAATTTGAAAAACCGAAGGAGCAGCACATCCGGCCAACAGAAGAACGAATCTGGGGGCACGGACGCTTGCCGCGCGTCATCACGGCTGCACGTACACGGGATTGTTGGGCGAGGGTGGCTCGTAGTCCTGGCCGTACTTGTTTTTGTGGGCGACGAGCGCGCTCTTCGTAACGGGCAAGCGCAGGGTTCCAAGCGAAGCCGATGCGTTGCCGACCTGCACCTCACGTGTGAGCGCCTGCAAGGATGAGGGCATTGCGTTTTCGTTCCACAGATGGAGCATGTAGCGTCCTGGAGGAACTTGGGAAATCTCGAAGTCGCCCTGCTTGTTGGTGACCGCGTAATACGGGCTTCCGAGCACCACGACGACAGCGCTCATCTCCGGGTGGATATTGCAGAAGATGAACGATACCCCTTCGCGATCGAAATGCACGGTGCGCGACGTGCCCGCTTCGTACAGGCCCAGGTCGAAGCGCTTGCCGTTAAACAGCGAGAACACGTTGTGGAACCAGGGGTCGCGATTGGGGAAATCGACGGTCGAGCCGCGCGTGATCACCAGCAGGTGCGGCTCGAAACTCTTGTTCTTCTGGGTGAAGGTGGCATGCATGGGCGCGACAGGCGTCCTGCCGGCAGTAGCGCCGAGCGGCGAAAGCCAAACCACAGTCTGAGTGGTAGCCGGCGCGTTCGCTCCACCTTCAGCCAGCACCTTGCCGCTGACCGTCACCTCCTGCGCGAAGCTGGTAGCCGCCGACACGAGTGCGACGATGGTCAGTACCAGACGAGTTGTTTTAAGCCAACTCAGAACAGCACCCCCATCGACATGTTGACCTGGCCGGCTTCGTAGCTGTTGTCATAAATCGTGAACGTGCGCAGCCGTCGGTACTCCGCCGCGAACAGCAGGTCCGAGCGCGGACGATAAATGACATTGCCGAAGGCGCTGCGGTTGGCGGTGAAGTAAGCTGGAGCATAGCTCTGCGACTGCTCGCCGAAGTAGCGAATGTCGGCGGCGAAGGGGCTGTCCTGGCCGAAGGCGCCGTTGAACTCAAGCTTGGGCGTGGCGCGATACTTGAGCTGCGCCCATCCGCCCACGTCGTTCACAGGATTGACGTAGCTATCGGGATTGGACAGCGGCAAACTATAGGTGACGCTGCGTCCCAGCGCGCCGCCGATGCCGCCGATCGCAGCCCCGCGATAGAATTCAGCGCTAAGACTAAACATTTTGCCGAGCGGCAGGCTGGCATCCATGGTCCCCGCCCAGCCATTGACGATTCTCCCATAGCCCCAGTTTTGCCGGCTGTAGTAACCACCAGCACCGATGATAAATTCCTGGCCAAAGAGGGTGTGCGAATACGCCACGCGTGCAGCCCAGGCCGGCTGCCGCGACTGTTCGCCGGCGACGGGAGTTCGATAATAGGTGTATTCCGTGCCGTCGGAGTTTGGTGGTTGCCCGGTAAGCGGATCAAGAATGCCGCCCTGCAGGGTGAGCTTGGAATTCTGGGAGAGCGCGACGCGATGTTCGATGCGCAATTGCGGCGTCCATGCCCACAGGTTTCCGGCATAGGACAGCGGCGGCACGATCAGCGATGCGAAGGATGTCGGCGCGAGCGGCGAAAGAAACAGAGGGTCCTGGCCGGCGATGATCGAGGTGCCCTTCCAATCCAGGCGAACGGCGGCAGTGCGCAGACGCGCCAGGCCGGAATCGTCGCCGTTGTACACGCTCGGGAAGCCGCCGCCGAAATCGAAGTTGATATTGGCGCTGGTGCGGGCGCCAAGAAAATCGGGCCCGAAAGCTTCCAGGCCAATGATCGACTGCCGCAGCGTGCCTCCGACTGAACCTGACGAGTCCCCGGGAATGGGCGGCATGGCCCACGTCGGCACATCCTGATTATCTACCGAGCCGCTGTTGCCGAAGAGGTTGAAGAGCACGATTCCCGACAGCCGAATCCGGTACTTCGAGGCGCTCTCTACCTTAGTCTGGTACTGGGTATCGAGTTTGCTGGAAAGCAGTTGCTGATCTTCTTCGAGCTGATCAACTCGCTGTTGCAGTTGGGCTGCATCGTAAGCCGGCGATTGCTCGTCGACGGCCGAGTTGGAGGCATTGTTGCCGCGTTCCGTGGCAAGCTCCTCACGCAGGCGCCCGATCTCCGCCCGGCTGGAGACAGTCTCTTGCTGGAGCCGCACCACCATGCCCTTCAGTTCGTGGATCTCGGATTGAAGCTCTTGCAGCGCGGCCTTGGTATCCAGGTCATTTGACGCAGCCGCGGCACTGGAGGACTGTGCGGCGCAGGCAAGCGAGACCGTCAGAAACAGCATGATCACCGCAAACCGCGAAATCGTATGCCAACGCGTGACTTGGCGTGGATTGAAGCGAAAGAGCTGAGGACAGTTGGCGTCTTGCATGTCGCACCTCTTTGCTGGCGGGCTGCTCATGGACCGGAGCATACCGCCCTAGGAGCTTGCACCCAGGGCCACCGAGGGTCAGGTTGTAAATGACTGCGAAGCGTTGGCAGACCGCATGGCTCCCGAAGCGGTGGTGGTCACCGTGCGCGGGAAGATGATTTGCATCACCGTCCGCCCTGGCGCCGAGCTTTCGAGCTGCAAGCTTCCCTGATGGTCCTGCACGATTTTTTGCGCAATCGTCAGGCCCAGTCCGGTACCGTTTTCCTTGCCATAACTGACGAACGGCTGAAATAACTTGTCGCGGATCGACGATTCCACTCCGGGACCATCATCGGTGATCTGGATGGCCAGATCGCCGTTGCGCTCGGCCACCTCCACGCCGACATGGCCGCCCGACAGTTGTGCTGCCTGGCAACCGTTCAACAGCAGGTTGTAAAAGACGCGCTCCATCTTGCGCGGATCGAAGCGTGCAACATGCAGACCTGCCGATTTGATGGACAACGCGACGCTTTGAAATTCCCGATGCGCGTGTACCAATTCGATGGCACGGCTGATGGTGCGCTCCACCGGGATTTCGACCAGGTTGAGAGATTCGGCCGGGCGCGACAGCTCCAGCAGCGAATCGACCAGGTCGGTGAGACGGTTGACGGCGACGCGAATCTCCTGATAGAGCTCCTCGCGCTGCCCGGCCGTCAGCTCGGCCTCGGCGAGAAATTCCGCATTGGCCAGCACCGCGGTCAGAGGATGACGCAGATCGTGCGAGATGGAGCTGGCCATGCGACCGATGGTCGCCAGGCGCTCCGCCTCCAGCACGCGCTGCTGCGCCTCGCGAAGGCTATCGCGCATTCGCGTGAAGGCGTCGGTCAACTCGGCAACTTCGCCCGCCGCGGCAGAGTGCACAGGATAACGATAATCGCCGCCTCCGAGCGCGCGAACGCCTTCGACCAATCGCTCCAAGGGCCGGGTGAATGTGCCCGCGATGAAGTACACGAGCGCTGTGCCGCCCAGTACGGCGCCGAGGCCGACCGCGAGCAGCAATTGGCGAAGATGGTTCAGGAACGCGGTCGCCTGATCGTACGATTTCAGCACGACCATGTGGACCGCCGGCGTCTCATTGGGATCGACCGGCAACGACGACAGCATGAAGCTTTCCTTGCCGAGCTCCCAGTTCGCCGGTCCCGCCGGTATCGGGCCGCCAGCGATGTGGTTTGCCAACGCCTCGTTTTGTTGCGCGTTCAGGGTGCTCACCACCACGGTGTCACCGCATACGATGGCCACCTGGCTGGCAGTAACCTGGCTGACCTCGCGGGCCAGGGCCGCATTCATCTCGTAGCCGACCGCGACTACTCCCAACAGAGTGTTCTGTGAGCTGGGACCGAAGTAGATCGGCGCCAGCACCACCTCATACAAATGTCCGCCGGCGAACCACCATTGCAGCGGTTGGCCAAGCGGAGCGCGACCGTCCAGCAGTTGCTGCGCTTGATCGCGCGAGATTCCTGGCGCTTTGACGTGAAAGCCCATCAGCTTTCCCGCGGGATCGGTGAGCGCGAACAAGTCTCCGCCGGCAACGTGGAACATCTCGCGCGATCCGTCCTGGATGGTAGGCGCATGGTGCGAGGTCATGAGCGCCTTGAGGCTCGGAAGATCGGCCATGAGCTCGGCCAGACGGCTTAGGTCTGCTTCGCGCTCCGCCTGCAGATCGCGAAAGGTCTCGACGGAGTTTGCCAGGTCGCTGCTGAGGCCGCGGCGCACATGACTGGCCACCGTGCGCTGCACGATCAGCAACGACACGGCCGTTAGTCCGGCAGAGGTGAGCAGCATGGCGATGAGAAATTTGGTACGTAACCGCCATCTACTCATCGCTCTCCCCCGGTAACATCGCTCACCTGACGAATTTATAGCCCGTACCGTGAACAGTACGGAAATGTACCGGATCGGTGGGGTCTTTTTCCAGTTTCTGGCGCAGACGCAGGATGTGCGTGTCAACCGTGCGCGTAGTTGGATAGTTGTTATAGCCCCAGACTTCGTTCAGCAACTCTGTGCGCGAGATAACTCGCTCAGGATTATTGAGGAAGAAGCGCAGCGTTTTGAACTCCTGCGGGGTCAGCGGTATTAACTGACCACTCCGGTGCAACTCCATTTTCGAGAAGTTTACTTCTACATCGTCGAAGCTGAAGGACTCTATTTTGTCCGAAGCTTGATTCAGACGGCGCACGGCGGCGCGCACGCGGGCCAGAAGCTCGCGCGGGCTGAACGGTTTAGTTACATAGTCATCGGCGCCCAGCTCCAGCAGCAGGACTTTATCCAGTACATCGCTGGCTGCGCTGAGCACGAGAATAGGAGTGTTGGACGATTCCCGCTTGATCTCGCGGCAAATGTCCTGGCCGGACTTGCCCGGCAGCCGCAGGTCCAGCACGACCACGCGAGGCATAGTGGCGCGAAAGGTATCCATGGCAACCGCACCATCGGCGGCGACGGAAACCTCAAAGCCCGCAGTTTCGAAAGTGCGCCGTAGCGCCCGCTGCACTGCCGAATCGTCTTCAATGACCAGAATTCTTTCCATAACTGCTTTCCCCGCAGCTCTGATTACAGCTAATAACAGAAGGCACTGCCAGTCAATCGCGTGTTGACAAATCGTTGACAAACACACCGCAAGCTTTTGGAGACTTTGTCCCCAAGCTTTGACAAGACGATTACTTCTCCACAACAACTGGCTTAAGCCCTCCCGATACATTGCAGAAAGCTTTGGGCAGACGCGGTCACCGACCCAGCCTCCGAAGCAATTCCAATGCAAGATGAGGAGAAGAGATGTTTACTTCAATCAAGACGAGTCGTTTCCATGGCGGCCATCGCCTGGGCTTCATGGCAATGCTGCTTCTGAGCCTGGGGCTGGTAAGTCTGTCGGCTTCCGCTCAGACCTATCAGGTGACGAACTTGACCTCCGACATCGCCAATATCACAGGCGATAACCCGGCCGATCCGGACCTGGGGAATCCCTGGGGACTGGCGGCCAGCCCTTCGGGTCCTTGGTGGGTGGCCGACAACGGCACCGGGGTCGCGACCCTCTACAATGGCATGGGAGTGAAGCAAGGCCTGACGGTGACCATTCCAGACTGGACGGGTTCAGGCACGGGTGTGCCCTCAGGCCAAGTCTTCAACGGCACCAACGATTTTCAGCTGAGCTCGAACAATCCCGCCACCTTCCTGTTCGACTCCGAAGATGGCACCGTCCAGGGCTGGAACCACAACGTCAATCCCACCACCGCGATAATCGAAGTCAACAATTTCGGCTCGGCGGTGTACAAAGGGTTGGCGCTCGCCTCCGCTAATGGCGCCAACTATCTTTATGCCACGAACTTTTATGCCGGCACCGTGGATGTATTCGACACCCACTTCGCGCCGCACTCGTTTGGCGCGAGCGCGTTTGTTGACTCGACCATCCCGACCGGCTTCGCCCCCTTCGGCATTCAGTTAGTCGGCAACCATCTGATTGTCACCTACGCCAAACAGGATGCCGAGAAACATGACGACGTCGCTGGTCCAGGAAACGGTTATGTCGATGTGTGGGACACGCAGGGGAACCTGGTCGCACGTTTGCAGCACCTCATTCAGATGGATTCTCCCTGGGGGATCGCGCTGGCGCCCTCCAATTTTGGCGCCTTCAGCAACGATCTTCTGATCGGAAATTTTGGTAGCGGCTCCATCATGGTGTTCAATTCCACTGCGCCCTATAGCTTCATCGGGTTGATGTTCGACGACTCCGATCTGCAGTTGCGCATCGATAAACTCTGGGGCCTGGGGTTCGGGAACGGCGGTTCGGCCGGACCCACGAACACGCTGTTCTTTACTGCAGGAACCTTCGATGAGACCTATGGGATCTTCGGAACGATCTTGCCAACCAGCGGCCAGGGAATAGCGAAGCCATTCCACCTCAAATCGAAGAAGTAATCGGCAGGTTGTCCTGGACCTGAGGAGGGCTGCCGGCCCTCCTCGTTTTGTGGCGAGCGTTTGCGATACCATTCTAGGTCGGCAATACACTCGCTCATGAACTTTCCTCGCTCCAGCGGAATTCTTCTGCACCCCACATCCTTGCCGGGCGCCTACGGCCTTGGTGAACTTGGTCATCAGGCGCACGCCTTCGCCGATTTTCTCGGCGCTGCCGGGCAGCGCATCTGGCAGGTGCTGCCCCTCGGCCCGACGGGTTACGGCGACTCGCCTTATCAGTGCTTCTCCGCCTTTGCCGGCAATCCGCTGCTCCTCAGCATGGATGTGCTGGTGGAACACGGCTATCTGGCTGTGCGGGATCTTGCGGAGCGGCCTGACTTCCCCTCCGATGCCGTCGATTTCGGCGCGGTGATCGCGTGGAAGCTGCCGCTGTTACGCAAAGCGTTTGAGGCTTTTCGGCGCGGCACGGCGGCGGACCGCCAGGAGTTCGAAGCGTTTTGCGCGCGGCATTCGCAATGGCTGGAGGAATACGCGCTGTTCATGGCGCTGAAGGATGAGCATGACCTTGTGATGTGGACGCAGTGGGAGCCGGCGCTTGCGCTTCGTGAACCCGCCGCGCTGGCGCGCGCACGGGACGAATTTCGTGACGATATCGAGTGCGCGAAGTTCATCCAGTTCGAATTCGAGCGCCAGTGGTGCGAGTTGAAGGCGCATTGCACGCGCAATGACATTCGCGTGATGGGCGACCTGCCCATCTACGTCGCGCTCGACAGTGCCGATGTTTGGGCCAATCACGGTCTCTTCGAACTGGCCGGCGACGGCACCCCGCGCGTTGTCGCCGGTGTTCCGCCGGACTACTTCAGCGCTACGGGACAGCTTTGGGGCAATCCCATTTATTGCTGGGCGGAGCACGCCCGCACGGGTTACACGTGGTGGATCGCGCGCTTCCGGCGCGCGCTGGAGATGCTGGACATGATCCGGCTCGATCACTTCCGCGGCTTTGAGGCGTACTACGAAATCCCCGCCGGCGAAGTGACGGCCATCAACGGCGCATGGGTAAAAGGTCCCGGAACGGATTTTTTTACGGCGCTCAAGCGTGCCTTGGGCGAGCTGCCCATTGTCGCCGAGAACCTGGGCGTCATCACGCCCGAGGTCGAAGGCCTGCGCAAGCAGTTTGATTTTCCAGGCATGGCGATTCTGCAATTCGCTTTCGGCAACGACCCGCAAGCGCCCGACTTCAAGCCCCATAACTATCCGCATCATCTGGTGGCTTACACGGGCACGCACGACAACGATACCGTCGTTGGCTGGTGGAACAGCCGGCCGGGTGCAGGCAGCGTACGAACCGCAGAGGATGTCGAGAAGGAGTTAGCATATGCGCGCCGTTATCTCAATACCGACGGCAGCGACATCAACGGGGTGATGATCCGGACGCTGATGGCATCGGTCGCGAACACGGTGCTCTATCCCTTGCAAGATGTGCTCGGCGTCGGCAGCGAAGGACGCATGAATCTGCCAGGAACATCGTCGGGCAACTGGCGCTGGCGCTTTCGCGACGGCAGCTTGACGCCGGAAATTGCCGCGCGGTTAAAAGAATGGGCGACAACGTACGAGCGGTAGAGAGCATTTCACCACAGTGACACAGAGGCAAGGGATGCAATTCCGCTGTGTCTCTGTGCCTCTGTGGTGAATCACAATTGCCGGACCGGAGTATGATGTTACCCGCGGCGGAGAACAATTATGTACTTCGAACAGTTCTACCTCGGTTGTTTGGCGCATGCTTCCTACCTGTTCGGATCGGAGGGCGAAGCGGTCGTCATCGACCCGCAGCGCGATGTCGACATTTACCTCGAGGCCGCGCAGAAGCAAGGGTTGACGATTCGCCATATCTTCGAAACGCATCTGCACGCCGATTTTGTCTCCGGACACAAAGAGCTGGCGGCGCGCACGGGCGCGAAGATTTACATCGGCCGCGCCGCGGGCGCGACTTTTCCTCATGTGGCCGTCAGCGACGGCTTCGCGTTGCGCGTCGGACGCGTACATATGAAGGTCCTGGAAACGCCTGGACACACCCCCGAAAGCTGCTGCTTCCTCGTTACCGATGAGGAGAAGATGGATGCGCCGTGGGCGGTCTTTACCGGCGACACGCTCTTTATCGGCGACGTCGGCCGGCCGGACCTCTCGCCGACGCACACGCCGCAACAGCTTGCCGGCTTGTTGCACGACTCGCTGCACCGGAAACTCATGAGTCTGCCCGATCAGGTGCTCGTATACCCGGCGCATGGAGCGGGGTCGCTGTGCGGGCGCAACATGCGGGCGGAGCGTTCGTCGACCATCGGTACCGAGCGGCTCACAAATTACGCGTTGCAGATCAGCAACCGGGATGAATTCATCCGGCAGATGACATCAAACCTGCCGGCGCGACCCGACTACTTCCTGGAGGATGCGGCCATCAACCGTACAGGCGCGCCGGCGCTCAACGAGCTTCCGCAGCTAACGGCAATTTCCGCTCCCGAACTCAAGCGGATGCTGAATCGCGGTGCCATTGCGCTCGACGTTCGTCCAACCGATCAGTTCGCCGCCGCGCACGTTCCCGGTTCCATCTGCATTGCGCTCTCCGGCCAGTTCGCGTCGTGGGCAGGCGCGGTGCTGGGACTCGCATCACGGCCTGTCCTGATCGCTGGCACCTCAGACCAACTTTCGGAGGCGCGTGTGCGCCTGGCGCGCGTTGGGATCGAGGATTTGGCAGGCTATCTGGACGGCGGCGTGGAGGCGTGGCAGGGTGCAGGCTACGAGCTGGCGCATCTTCCGCAGTTAACCGTCCGAGAACTGCACGCGCGGCTCGGAGCAAGTGACCTGCGTGTCCTCGATGTGCGCCGTCAGGGCGAGTGGGACACGAGCCACATTGCCGAGGCCGATTGGTATCCCCTGGACCGCTTCAAGGCTGCGCTGCCCCAGCTCGACCCGAATGCAACCACGGCCATTCACTGCAAGGGCGGTTATCGCAGCGTCATCGCTGCCAGCCTGCTGCAGCGTGCAGGACACAACGTGATCAACGTTGTCGGCGGCTTTGACGCGTGGGAGAAAGAGCAACTGCCGGTGGTCGCAGCGGCCGCAGTGAACGCTTAAGAGTCGCTTATCAAGTGATACCGTCACTCCCTGGAACCCTTGCCGGCGAACCGATACGGCAAATTGCCATCGCGAAGTTACGAAAGTAATTAACGGTAATTTGTAAGCTGCCGATACGATTTCCCCGGTGATGTATTCTCTTACAGAACGTTCTCTCTGTGTGCGTCGCTCCCATGGCCGACCGCGAAACTGAACCAAAGTTGGATTTCGAATCGCTCGTTGAGCATCCAGCCAATCTGAATGGTGTGCTGGACGCCATTGGGGATGGCGTCTACTTCGTCGATACCGAGCGGCAGATCCAGGACTGGAACGCGGGCGCGGTTGCCATCACCGGGTTCTCGCGCGATGAGGTGCGCCATCGAAGCTGCTCCGACAATATCCTGGTGCACGTCGATGAATGCGGCACTCAGTTATGCCGCGACGGCTGCCCCCTGCAGAAGACGCTCGTCGACGGCGAAACGCGCCAAGCCGAAGTTTTCCTGCGGCACAAGCAGGGCTACCGCGTCCCGGTGGCGATTCGCATCGTGCCCGTGCGCGACGCGAATTCCAACATCATCGGCGCCGTCGAAACTTTTCGCGAGATCGGCGATACCGACCAGTGGAAGGCCCGCATCCTCGAGTTGGAGCGTGCCGCCTATCTGGATACGCTGACCGGAATCCCGAACCGCCGATTCGTGGAAATGCAATTGGAGCGGCTGCTGCGCGAGTTTCACGCCACTCGCCAATCCTTCGCAGCACTGATCATCGACCTCGACGGCTTTAAGTCGGTGAACGACACGCACGGGCACGATATTGGCGATCGTGTATTGCGCAATGTCGCCATGACCTTGATGAACTGTCTGCGCGTCCGTGACATCCTGGGCCGTTGGGGCGGAGACGAGTTCGTAATGCTACTCGGGACCTCAACCCAGCGGCAGGCCAGGTCGATCGCGGAACGGGCGCGCGTGCAGGTGGGGCAGACCGCTACTCCCGTGCAGTCAGGCTACGTGGGCCTGACGGTTTCGATCGGCGGCGCGGTGAGCGTGCCGGACGAGAGCGCAGAGCAGCTACTCAAGCGCGCCGATGAGCAGCTTTACCTTTCCAAGCACCATGGCCGGAACTGCTGCTCGATCGGGTAGCCGCTTCTGAGTGTCTCCCATACGACAGTACCGGCTTCTGCTGCCTGCCGCGAATTTCCTCCTCTTGCATGCTGTTGCCTGCAGTGTTTTACTGCCTTTAAGCCGGGATGGCGGAACTGGCAGACGCAGCGGACTTAAAATCCGCAGCTCCGAAAGGGGCGTGGGGGTTCAAGTCCCCCTCTCGGCACCAATTAATAGTTTATATTCATAATGTCACTAGTTCGTCGTATTACTTTTCACAGCAACCTTCTGCCCCGATTTCGAGGCAGTGCCACTTCCGGTGCCACTTTGTTCCGGCGACCCTCTGACGACCCGCGCTGCGTCGGTGATCATTTCCACGGCGGTTTGTAGCGTATTCGGAGCCAGGTGTGCGTAACGGGCGGTAATGGCGATAGTTTTGTGTCCGGCTAGCACCTGTATCGTTTTCAGCGGAACGCCGGCCATTGCCAATCGTGAGCAAAACGTTCGGATCAAGAATGGCAAACACCCGTCCCGTAGGCTTGTGGCGATTTCCCCGGAGGGTTTCGAAGGCCGCGATTACGTCTGAATTCATCGGCACGTCCCTTGCTTCATAGTTCTTGGTTTTTCTTAAGTGGATGACCTGCCGCCCAAAATCAACCTGGGGCCATTCCATCCGAAACTGTTCCGACTTCCTCATACCTGTGCCGATTGCAATGACCAACTCGGGCAGATGGTCAGGGAACATCTCAAGGATCGTGGCGCGCAGCGCTCGTTCTTCATCGTCCAGCAAATACCGGATACGGCCACTACCCTCGTTTTTCTGGTGAACCAGCCGTGGGGATTGATCGTCGCTTTGTCATTGCGGATTGCCTCACGATAAATCAGGCTGAATAGCGCGCGGTAACGGTTGAATGTGCCGGCAGTCTTGGTGCGCGTGGAAATCCACTGATCGATTTCGGAGGGCTTGATGGAATCGGCAGCGCACTCTCCGAACTCGGGGAGAATCTGCTTGATTCGGGACTTGACGTTCCGCGTATCGCCATGATGGTGGCCGCTGTAGACGAGAATATCGTCTGCGAGCTGGCTAAACGTAACGCCTCCACGTTGGATGTTTCTGGGAAGTTTCTTGCCGGCGCGAATATCAGCCTTGCGGGCATTGTAAAGGTCGATGGCATCGCTGCGGCGGCCGACCTTTTCCCGGTGCCGGAGCCGATCGGCATCGCAGTACGAGATCCACCAGATACCCGACCCTTTAGGTCGCTCAAAAATACCGCGCTGCTTTGCGACGGCTTTACGGGGCATAAACAGCTCCGCGGACTAAGATATTGCATCAGTCCGCGGAGGCCAAGGGTTTCTTACGCGGCTTTAGCCGCCAAGCGCCCACAGTGATCTGCTGCGGCGAACCGCTTCAGCTCCTTCACATGGATGAGGACTTTCACACCGATGCGCCGGACTTTGATCTGCTTGTTCGCGATTAGATAATCCAGAGAGCGGAGGCTAACCGACAGTGCATAAGCCGCGCTCTTGCGGTCATACAATAGCTTTTTAATAGTTGGCGCCGCTGCGGTACGCGGCGCAGACATAGGCATTACGGACAGGTCTGCCAAAGACACACCTCACCTTTGAAATGGAGTCTGCACGAGGGCACCGACTGCGGTTGTGTCGGACCGCGGCATCAAACCCCGCGGGGAGCGGGTACATCCACCAGGACGGTGGCGGTGTGTGCGTACCGTTCGCCTGACAGCTAAGGCAGCGTCCGCGCTGGGAGCGCAGAAGTTACAGGCTACAAGGTAATCCCTGTATCTTTGCAGTGACACTTGTCACACTACGATGTTCGGGACCCTTTGCCACTCTGAAGCCGAATAAGCCTTAGACACGCACATCCAGGCTCACGTGTGCGAGTCGAATCCGCCTTGAATAGCAAACAAAGAGCTTAACTGAGCACAGTTGGCAAAATTGGAACCTGTAAGTCACTGATGACACAACAACTGATTTCCGAAATCAGTTTTTCGGTTCGGGCATTGAGCGAGCAATCACTTGTGCTAGCTCGGCCACGCAGCCGCGCGGACAAGCAGACCGCCGTACAGGTGTGTACGCTACAACCGATGCCGCCCTGCCCTCGGCATCAGCGATGTGCTGGCAGGTCTTGCTGTGTCTTACGCGAATGCTGGAAGCATTGCGGAAACGGTGTTGGTCCCAGACCAGGTTGAGGTAACTGTACGCGCGTCCGGAGAGCGTACAGCTCGGCTTCCAGTTCGGGTCCTGCTGGTTCTGCAGCGGATATTCCGCAGGCTGATCTGGCGTGCCGACGCGTGTGTTCCAGAACACCCAAGACTGCCCACCCTGGCCGCGCCCGCCGCCGGTATCGAAGGAATATGTGTTGCCGCTGGCATCGGTGAGTTGACCGCCCGCCGAATTGCCGTAGTGATCGCAGAGGACCTCCTTGCCGTCAAGATAGAGCCCGCCGAAGGGCAGTCCATTGCGGCCCGCGTTGCCGACGCGCGCGACGTAGTGCCCGACGTGGGCGACGACCAGATCGAGCGCGACGTTCTGCCGCGCGTACGTGTTGAGGTAGGCGATGACGCCGCCGATTCGGGAGCGGCCGTAGACCACGTTCCACGGGCTCGCGGCCTGCTTCACCGCGATGCCGATCGCCGGCGAATGCTGCCCCTGCAGCTTCTGCGCGATGCCTCCCAGCACCATCGAGAAGCCGGTCGAGGCAATCGCGCCGTAGAGCGCCATCATGGCGGCGGCGCCCATTGGGCCGCAATAGATCATGAGCGCGATGCCAGCAACCAGCATCGCGGCGCCTACGATGATTTTTGCCATGCGAGAAGAAGAGAAGAAGGAGGAAGGCGATTCGCGGATTCGCGCAGATCGCGGCGAGTTCAGAGGAAGGGCCTATGCAGGAATGTGCAGCTAGCTCACGAGCTGTCATCACCGTAGTAGTCTAAAACCAGTGTCCTGGATCTACTGGGTTCTGTTACTCGCGACGGAAAGTCGACGTCCCTTGTTAACGGCCACCGAACAAGCTACCTGGAACGTTAGGATCTCCGAGGCCCGTCATGTTGATCGCATGCTTCCCCACGAATGTATTGTCCGTGATTAAGACTCCGGCGGTTAATAGCTCTGGCTGATTTGGAGTAAAAACAACCCGAATGACACAATGTCCTTGCGGCGGAATCGGCGTTTCAATGGGACAATTGTTTGTTTGGCTAAAATCATCAGGGTTCGTACCGGCAATTGCGATAGCTGATATCACTAAAGGTGCGTTCCCTCTATTAGTTAGCGTCACGATCTGCGGCGGACTAGATGTGCCAACCTCCTGATTTGCAAAAGTCAATTGAGGGGTGGACAGGGATACAGTAGGCTCGAAAGCTACGGTCGCCGCTCCAAACTTGCTGGGGTCAGCGACACTTGTCGCCGTTGCGGCAGTTAATTCCGGCATATTTATTTGCTGCGGTGCCATATACATCCCGCTTGAGGACAGAGTTCCAATTCCAGGTGGACTTAGGCTCCAAGATACGGCCGGATTAGATACGCCTGTGAGTAAAATGTTAGAAATGCCCGTCACGATTGGATTAAATTGGACCGTGCCGGATGGTCCAAGAAGCGGCACTCCTGCCAAGCACATTCCTGTCATGTTACCGGCGCACATACCAATCGTGAACCAGCGACGCGGAATCCTCCATGCCGGCTTCTCGGCATCAGCATTAATCACGCAAATGCGTTGAGCTGGATTGTTGGCCCCCTCTTGCTGTAAAGGAGGGTTGGCATTGATTACATAAATTCGACTCTGAGTCTGGTCCACTGAGCACCCGTGGTCATGCTGTGCGCGATTCGAAGCAAAAGCAATCAATTTGCCATCAGCCGACCACGTGGGCTGAACGTTGTTCGACGGATTCGTGGTTAGCTGTGTCTGATCGCTGCCATCGGCATTCATGACAAAAATCTGGGTTGTCCCTGTCTGTGTTGATGAATAAGCAATTTGGTTGCTATATGGAGACCAGCTGGGGTCAAAGTTTGTAAACGTATTATTGGTTAGGTTTGAAGGGGAGGCGGTCGTGACGATCTGATTCAAATTCATATCGAATTTGACGGGAACACTATAAATCTGAGAATGGGATATCCCATTGCCGGACGTAACAAAAGCAATACTGTTGAAATCGGGCGACCATGCTGGCCGCAGGTTGAGTGTCCCTGGACCCGAAATTAATAGGTATTGTTTGTCATCACCGGTGTCGTCAGGGGTGCCATTTGTATCGTAGATCCAGAGGGAATATGTGTTCTGACCTGCCGGTTCGCTAGCGTACACTATAAATCGTCCATCTGGTGACCAAGACGGGTCACGATCATCAGAATCCGAGTGCAGTAACATCACATCGTCGGTACCATTAGGCTTGACCAAGTGCAGACCTCGGGTACCAGGGGCCCCGAATTGGTACACAATCCTTCCGTAGCTTGGATTTTGCTGGGTGCCTACGTACTGCTGATCTACGTCTACGGCCCAATTCGCACCGCGGGCTTCCTGATTTCCCGCTCCTGCTGTTGTCACCTGCAGTGGATTGCCCAGCGGATATGTTTGGACATCCCAGATTTGAAACCGCCCCGACGCATTGGATTCGAAAGCCAAATCGGGCGATGTTGCAAGGTCAACCCGATCAAACTGAACTGGTTGTCCGCTTCTATTGTCCGTAACTGGAACTCCGGTACTTTGAAGCATTGCCTTCAGCTGGTCTGGCGTGAGGTTCGGATTGATTTGTAAAAGGAGAGCGGCGGCACCAGTTGCATGGGCAGTCGCTTGTGATGTTCCACATCCAGTGTTAGTTCCTCCGCCAACACGGGCCGAGGTAATCTGACACGCAGGCGCTAACAAATCGGGACGAGCCGGCAAAAGTGTGGTGTCGCTGTTGCTGAAACAGGCAACGACATCCGGTCCAGTGAACGGGTCATCGCAACCCCCGGCTTGGTAAAGGAACTCGCCTAGCGAGGCGCTATGTACTGCCCCTACTGCGATCGAATTGCTAATGCACGCTGGTGCATCCATTCCAGTGGTGCTTGCCTCATTTCCTGATGCTGCGAATACTGCAATTCCTTGCGATTTCAGAGTGCTGATGATCTGGGCATACATTTCTAATATCAAATCATAGCTGTCGCAGTGTCCTGAAAATGGCTGGTTACTTGGCCCCTTCGAGCTGAGGCTCAGGTTGATTAGATTGATGTTGTTTTGGGTAACAACCCACTCTAAGGCTGAGATCACATCAGAATCCATGAATTTTCCGTCAGCGTCGGCTACCTTGATGGCAACAATGTCCGAGCCAGGCGCAACTCCCTCACCGGTAACACTCCCAGGCAGCCCTCCTGCTGCGCCATGCGCAGCAATGATGCCAGCCATTTCCGTCCCATGTCCGTTGTCATCGCGCGCGCTCCCCGCACCCATTTGCCTGCTTCCCCCGTTGGGACAACAGCCCGTGCTAGGAGCGAGAATGGTGCAGAAGCATTGCTCTGCGGAAACTGTGTCGTTTAGATCCGGATGACTTGTATCGACACCCGAATCAATAAGTGCGACAGTTACCCCATTACCCGTTATACCCCTTGCATGCTGCTCGTCAGCGTGGATCAAGGGAACGCTTCGGGCGAGACTTACTTGCCCCGCGTAATCAAGATCCACCCCCAAAACATCAGGATCCAACAGTAGTTTGCGCAACCCGGAGGCACTTATCTCTCCTGACATCCCGCTGACGACCAGCCATTTGTGGATCGGAGTAAAATCCACGTCTGTCAGATAAGACAGAATTCGGTTTTCAATACGCTCATTCTCAGCAATCCTCGATTTCACGTCCGAAGACCGATCCAGAAGACCCTTGAAGCCGATCACGACTCGCACATGTTGGTGATTTTTCAGTGCGTCGTAAACGGCGGGGTTCGCGCGATCACCTGCCTGGCCTAGAAAACTTATCGGCAGCAGGAGCAGGGTGAACACAACCAGTATTCGGATTTTCGTCGAAATGGCTGGTTTCATCGTTAGTCCTCGATTCTTCGTGAATGGCAGTGGTCGCCAGACTAAGGAATAGACGCGCCCTTAAATTTCGGCCGTGACTCGCCCAACGGGCAATCCGAGACACCCTTTATGTATCAATTAGCGCGAAGTTGGTCTGCGGTTTGGAATGTTCCTGGAAGTTGCTACTTCTATCTCAATTTTGCCCTCTATGTCAAGTGTTTTTGGGGAATTCTAGAGCGCGTGTGGGTTCGATTCGTAGCCCGACCGCTGGATTTTGAGTGCAGGCAATTTAACAGATTAGCTTTGCGCGGGCGGTTGCGGAGTCCGGGTCAGCGGGGCGAAGCGAAGCCGGCCATCACCGTCCGCGATGTGAGCGCCCGCCGAGAGCGGGCCGATGCGCCACGCGCGCCGCACATGCGCCAATCGTAACAGGCGCAGCCCATCCGGACCGGTCACTATGACGTGACGGCCATTCAGATGCACGATGCCGAGGGCCTGGCGATTGAGTCCGGTGGACGGCGAGGGATTGTCGAGCAGCACCACATCCCCGCGCTGCGCGTGCAGCGGTTTGATCTCCGGAATGCCGTGCTGAGCGGCGAGCTGCTCGACTACATGCTCCAGCGTCGTCGCGTCCTGGCAAATCCAGCCCATGGCCGCTAGCGCCGCATCTTCGCTCTGATACTGGCCGCGAAACGCGGCGGCGAGGTCGATCCCGGTCATCGCCTGGACGTGATTGCACACGGAAAGAGCGCAATCATGCTCGCCCCAAGCAAACGGCTTCGCCTTGTGTGCTTCGATGGAATGGTGAAGCTTCGTTTCCCACTGTTCGTGCCGGGTCAACATGGCGGGTCCTCCTACTTGCTGGTCGTACCCCAGGCGCCGTTCCAGTCCATGGTCCAGGCGATATAAGCCAAGCCGGTGTCGGCGGGATATTCGAGGCGCTGGTCGCGATCAGTGAACCGGCGCTCGATGCGGCGCTGCAGGTCAGACAGACGGTTTTCGACGGCAATGGAGATGGTGGAAGTGTCCGTACCTTCTAGGATCGTCGGCTGGTCCATGCGGCCCGCGTAGCAGAGAATCGGCGCGTTCACGATATTGCCGGCGTTGTCAAAGAACGCCAGCCAGAATTTCACCGGCAGGCCCTGCCGTACCTCCGTCAAGGCCTCCGAGAGCAGCCGATTGTCGACGCCGGAAAGCGAAATGGTGAAGGTCTGCGCGTTGAGCTGCGTATCCTCGGTAATCATCGAGACCTGGCCGAGCGTGCCGAGTCCCAGCCAGGTATAGCCGTTCCAGGCGAGCGGGCCGTAGCCGCTCCACACGCGTTCGATGGAGCTGAGGAAGTGCAGCTCGGCAAATAGCGCACACCGGATCTGGCGCGCGACGGTCTGCGCCGCCGCCGCATCGGTCATATTGCGCATGAATTACAGCACTTCCTTTATTTCGTAGGAGACGGATAGGAGCCGCATGATCTCGTCAGTCACTTTGTCGGGATGCAGCGGGAGCAGTTGAATCGGCCAGCCTCGCCCGTCCAGGATGATCTCGGAAGAGGCGTTGCCGCGCAGTTCGAGATGGCCCTGCATCATCTGGCGCCACTCGAAGGAAGTCTGTTTTGCGTTGGGCCGGGTGGCGATGAGCTGGTGGATGGGTATGTTTGGACGCAAGATCCTTGCCGCCGTCGTCGAACTCGCGATAAATGCCGAGCGGAAAAGAAGCGACCAGCTTCCCGATCACGCCGACGCAGGCATACACACAGGCGATGCGTTTGACCGTCTCCGCAGTGATGCGGATGCCCGTCGATAAACCCGCGCCCACCGTGTAGTACCAGTAGTCATCCCAGGGCGCGGGAGCTCCGGACGATCCGCCTTCCGCATCGGCGCGCAGGCGGGACATGCCTTCGAGAACAGACTGAACTAAACCCATATGGACTAATCTCTGTAGCAGCTAAGACTTGAAGTGTCTGATGGGGTTTGGTACGGTCAGGCTCGGCAGGGGTTTTGAGTGTAATAGCCTGTTGTGATAGGCGAACAGACGGCGCAAACTTACGCTATCGCCTGTTTGCGTCAACAATCCCTCTTGAACTTTGTCACTCGCTACTGTGGCCGGAGTCACTGACAAAACTCTGGCTGGCAAGTTCAAATTATGCGCCGGCAATTTTAGAAGGAGAGGGGACTTCCAGCCTCATACCCGGTTCTGAGTGTGTCCACACGGCAAGAAATAACCTCCAACCCCGACCATATTCACGCGAGTTCTCCGTCAGAAGGGGGATCTCCATGCAAGGCAAAGCGGTTTCCATCCTATGCAGGGCGGCTTTGGCAATCTTCACGATTATGCTGCTTCCGACGGGCACCTGGGCGGCCACCCACGAAAAGGTGCTGCATACGTTCAACCCCGAAGTCACGGACGGGTTCCAGCCCTATGCTGGCCTGATCAGTGATACCGCCGGCAATCGCTACGGCACTCAGTCTGGCGGCACTTACAACTCCGGGACGGTGTTCGAGATAGAGCCGTAACTGGCCTGCGCCGGAAGTTTGTCGCCGTCCGGCCCTCACATAATTCCGTGCTCAGATCTTCCCCGCATGAAAGGAGCGCCACCATGCGCAGCTTCAGTATGACCATCGCTCTTGCTCTCGCCACCCTGCTGTTCGTTTCGATCAGCTCGGCCCAACAGGCAACAACCACTGCGATCCCTAACCTCATCCGTTATGGCGCAACGCTGAAGGACGCGAGCGGAGCGCCGCTTGCAGCGACGACAGGCGTGACCTTCGCTGTCTACAAGCAGCAGGATGGCGGTGCTCCCATCTGGATGGAGACGCAGAACATTACCACGGATGGCAGCGGCAACTACAGCGTGCTGCTGGGCAGCACCACCGCCACGGGATTGCCGGGCGATCTGTTCTCGCAGCAGGAGCAGCGTTGGCTCGGAGTACAGGTGCAAGGCGAGGCAGAACAGCCGCGCGTGCTGCTGGTCAGCGTGCCCTACGCCTTCAAGGCGCACGAGGCTGAGACGCTGGGCGGCAAGAGCGTTTCAGATTTTGTGCTGGCCAACGGCGCCAATCCCGCAGCTAATGGCGGCGATGCCCGCCAAGCGTCATCCACTGCGAATAATTTCTCCGTGATGACGGCGGGGATCAAGAAAGATGCCACCAGTGACGGGCCGACGAACTTCAGCGGCTCGACTACCGACCAGATTGTAAAGATCACTCAAGGTGGCACTGGCAACGGCTTAGTAGCCAATGCAAATGCGCCCAGTGGCAACACGTTGGGTGTGTACGGCCAGAGCGCCAGCCCCAATGGAATCGGCGTGTACGGGTTTAATAGCGCCAGTACGGGCAGCACCGGAGGCATCTGGGGCAGCGGGGTCGCGGGCTGGTCACATGCTACCAGTGGTTACGCCAACGGGGTGTACGGGCAGACGGCCACTCCGAATGGCGGCGGGGTAGTGGGATATAACACGGCCACAGGAGGCACTGGGGTTAATGGGTTCTCCACTTCCATCACGGGTTCCGGGATCGGCGTGTACGGCTCCAGCGCCAGCACGAGTGGCGTGGGAGTCAGCGCAATTGCTACTGCCACAACAGGCAATACCGTCGGCGTATACGGTACGAGTAAGAGTTCGGGAGGAACGGCCGGCGTGTTCAACAATATTGCGGGCGGCAAGATTCTCAGCGGCCAGAACATTGGCGTGGAGAAGTTCTCCGTGGATGGCAGTGGACATGTGAACTCTGCCTCGGGTACCTACCAGATCGGCGGAAGCAGCGTGCTGAGCATTGGCAGGGCCGCCGACAGCAACCTATTTCTCGGCGTGGGAGCTGGCGCCAATAATGTTGCTGGATCGGGGCAGCACAACCTCTTCTCTGGCTACCAAGCTGGCTACAGCAACACCACTGGATACTACAACACATTCTCCGGTGACCAAGCTGGCTACAGCAACACCTCCGGTTACGAAAACTACTTTTTCGGCCACAAGGCCGGCTATAGCAACACTACCGGCTTCCGCAATACCTTCACCGGCGGCTTGGCTGGCTTCAACAACACGACTGGTGTGGGCAACGTCTTCTCCGGCGGTGCCGCTGGATACCACAACACCACCGGCTCCAACAACACCTACTTCGGCGTTGATGCTGGCAACACCAACACCACCGGTTCCAAGAACACCTTCTACGGCTATCAAGCTGGCTTAAACAACACCGGAGAGTACAACACCTTCTCCGGCTTTGACGCTGGCTTAAACAACACCACCGGGAACAATGACATCTACATCGGAAATCTGGGCTGCACTAGCCCCTGTTCCGAATCCAATACGATCCGCATCGGCGGCGACACGGGTTTCGGGGCGCAGACCGTTGCTTACATCGCCGGCATCTACGGCTCGACTTCGTCCGGCGGTGTTCCCGTGTACATCAACTCCAGCGGGCAACTCGGCACGCTGACCTCTTCTCTTCGCTACAAAGAGCAGGTCCGCGACATGGGCGACAGCACCAGCGCACTGATGAAGCTGCGGGCCGTTACCTTCCTCTATAAGCCCGAATACGCCAAGGGCGACCGAACACTCCAGTATGGGCTGATCGCGGAGGAAGTCGCGAAAGTCTATCCGGAGCTGGTCGCCTACGACCAAGACGGTGAGCCTTACACCGTTCGTTATCAGTATCTGGCGCCCATGCTGCTGAACGAGGTGCAGAAGCAACGCACGGTAATCGCTACGCAGCAGGAGGTGATCAAAACCCAGCAGGAACAGATTCAGACTCAGGGACAACAAATTGCGGACTTCCAGCGCCGGCTGTCACGGATTGAGACACTAATTGGGACGCAGGCTAAGAGTGCCGGAGCCGCGGCACCGGGTGCCGGAACACCGTAGGAACAGCGAGCACGATCGGCTAAGAGCACTTCTCGCAGTCGGGGAACGGCCTCAGCTTCACTGGTTTGCAATAGCAGGTTGATTCGTGGACCAATGTGCTAAGTCGGTTGGTCGAGAATCGGGAAGCGCTGGTCTGTTCTTGGTATTCCTCAAATATTGTTGAAAATCGCCATTTCACTCATCTATCCGTAAAACGGCGAACAGACGGCGCAAGGTTGCGCTAACCCCTGTTATTGCCGACTACGCAAGTTTAAGGCACCGCAAAGAGCTGTAACCATCAGCAGAGGCGAATCGATATATAATTCCGCGCCTGGGACACTCAAACTGAAAATCTCAATTTTAAGAGGAGAGGGCTATGTCAAACCATTTCACTGGACTCAGTCTCGGCCCGCCGCTGGGCGATCAACGACTCGATCTGTGCGACCTCTACGCATTCCAGTCGCCCGCTGACAACAACAGAACCGTGATCATCCTCAATGCAAATCCCAATGCTTGGCACGCCCCATACGAAAAGTGCCGGAGCGTGAAAGCGGTATAGTGGGTTGCCGCGCGGCGGCAACCCGCGCCGCTGACGCCGCAGCCGCTGCCGGCTGTAATTCCACCCTTTGCTTAACTTACGATAAATCGCCGAAGCACTCATTAGCCCGTAAAACGGCGAACAGATGGCGCAAGGTTGCGCTAAGGCCTGATAGTGCAGCTTCGCGTACTCCGCCTTAGCTTGCTTCAGGATGGGGATGTCGGGGTCGGCGTCTTTCCAGAGGATAAGGAAATCTCTGTAGGCGGCGAGCGCGCGAGTGCGGGCGGCATCGGCATCTGCGCCTTGTGAGGTTTTGGATTGCAACGCATTGGCGCGAGCTACTCCCAAATGCGCCAGCGCTCCCGTCCAGCAGTTCCAGACTATGCCGCTGTGGTCAATGATCTTCTGAAACTCGGCGGCAGCGGCGCTGCCCTGCCCGGCTGCCAGGTAGGCCTCGCCACGTATGTACACGTGATAGAGGCAGGAAAGATTGTTGGCGAAAGTGATTTGACCCAACTCGATGGGGGAAGCGGCCTGCAGAGCATTCAAGGCGACAGCCGGATTCTTTCTGTCCAGCGCCAATTGCGCCTGAATCGCCGGCAGCCAAAGCGACTGCATCTGGGTGTCCAGCGGGAAGCGCTTCCCCAACTCTTGTGCCAAGGATTCGGCCCGCGCCGTGTCGCCCGCCATGGCAAACGCAAGTGCGGCCTCGGCCTCAGCTCCCTGACTCGCGGGAGCCAGCTTTAGAGCCTCTGCCGCTGACTGACGCGCTTCTGCTGCATCGCCGTAAGCCGCGCGTTGCAGAGCTGCATTCGCGAGATAGATCGCTCCATTCTCTTTGTTGTCAGCCCGGATAGCGGAGTCCACTGCCCGCTTGGCCAACTTCCGCGCTTGGGCAAGATGCCCCTCGTATGCCGCGGTGTCGGATGCGAGCGCCAGTCCATAGTTCTCATAATCGGGTTTGCCCGCAAACCACTGTTGCTGCTCCGCCATCGCCCCGGAGTCCGTCCTGAGAAATGCAAGAGCATAAAGAGCACCGTGGGACCCGAAAGCATCCCGTTTTCGCACCCGCATCTCGTCGATGATCTGCCGCGTTTCGTCGAAGCCCTGCAGGGCCAAGGCGCAGGCGGCGAGATTCCCGTAACCATCTATCCAATCCGGTGCAAGCCGCACGGCTTGCTTCGTGATTTCGGCGGCTTTCTCATACTGCCCTTGTTCGGCGAATACTGTGCCCAAATTGCCGTAATCAGCGGCTTCCCCTGGGTAGCTCGCAATCCGCTCCTGGTACGCGTGGGCCGCCTTGTCCAACTCCCCAGTCACATTTCGATAGTAGTCGGCGCTGATCGCCAGTTTTTCCCGCTCGCTGGCATGCTCCCGCAACTGGAATGCCTTGGTGAAGTACTCGCTTGCCCGCACTATCTCGCCGAGATTGAAGTATGCGACGCCCACCGCGTTGTAGCCCAAGGCAAAATTTGGATCAAGCTCGGTGGCACGCTGATAGTAAGGCAGGGCTGCGGCGGGGCCTTTCTCGTCGGCAGCCTTTATGCCAAGGCTGTACGCCTTCAGAGCTTCGAGGGAAGACGTGGTGGCCTGTAAGAGCGGAACATCAAACTTCTGTACTGTGGCCAGCGACTCGCCCAGTTCACGGCGCAGCTTGGCAGCCCCCTCGCCCAGGGCATCCAGTACCCTCTCCTTGGACGCCGCCGTGACTTGCTCTTCGGCCAGCGTGTCTCCGCTCTGGCAATTCACCGCCTTTAACCCCAGCACATATTCGCTGCCCAGACTGCTGATCGATCCGGCAATGTAGGCCTGGCTGCCTGCCCGCTGGCAAAGCTCGCGGGCCACTTCGGGCGTGACTTTCGTGCCGGCCGGACGAGTCATCAGTTGCAACGTCCTCGCGATCTTGTCGTCGGAGACCACATTCAGGAACGGCGATTGGCGCAGGGAAACGGCGAGCGCCGTCTTCAGCGCATCGTCGAAGACCGCATCGCCGGTGCTGTTCGCGAAGTCCGCGATCACGATGCTGTCTTTGTCCGTCAACCGTGGAGCTGGATGCGAGCGGTAGTAAAGCCCGCCAGCCACGAGCGCGGCGATGACCAGGACGGCGGCGGAGGCGATAATGGCCCACCGCTTCTTCTGGCTCTCGGCTGGAGGCGCCTTAGTCGCGCTTAAACTCACTCGCGCATGGCGTCCGCTCTCCGTGTCGCGCTTTAGCCGTTGCAGATCCGTGCGCAAGTCCGACGCGTGCTGGTAGCGCAGGTTGCGGTCTTTCTCCAGCGCCTTGCCGATCACCGCATCCAGGTCGGGCGAAATCCCCGGATTCAGCCGCATGGCCTGCATCGGTTCATCGCGCAGAATCGCTCCACAAATCTCGCCCGAACTCGCACCGTTGAACGGCATGCGGCCGGTTGCCATCTCGTAGAGGACGGTGCCGAAGGAGAACAGGTCGGTACGCGAATCCACCTCCTGGGCGCGCACCTGTTCGGGCGACATGTAAGCCACGGTGCCCATCATCGTGCCCGGGCTGGTTAGGTGGTCGGGATCGGAGGACACCAATTCCGTCGCGGCTTCGCCGCTAGCCGCGGCCTTGGCTGTGACTTTCGCTAGGCCGAAGTCCAGAATCTTAGCGTGGCCGCGCCGGGTGATGAAGATGTTGGCAGGCTTGATGTCGCGATGGACGATGCCTTCGGCGTGCGCTGCGTCCAGCGCATCGGCGATCTCGGTGCCCAGGTCGAGAATCAGATCGCTTTCCAGCGGCTGCCCCAGGGTGCGATGTTTCAGGGTCACGCCGTCGAGAAATTCCATCGCAATGAAAGACTGGCCTTCATGATTGCCGATCTCGTAGATCGTGCAAATGTTGGGATGGTTTAGTGCGGACGCGGCTCGCGCCTCGCGCCGGAATCGCTCCAGCGCGTGCGGGTCGCGCGAGACATCATCGGGCAGGAACTTAAGGGCGACAAAGCGGCCAAGATCGCTGTCTTCGGCCTTATACACAATACCCATACCGCCGCCGCCGAGCTTGGCAACAATTCGGTAATGGGAAATAGTTTGGCCGATCATGGGCCGAAATGTTAGGACTAGACGTAGGGCAAGTCAATGAACGAGCGGCGGTTAGTTCCTGCTCACCACGATAAACTGGCGTAACATCGCCATGTGGTACGCAATCCTGAGGGAACATCACCAGCCAGGATTGTTTACGACTTGGCCTGTTCACAACACCTATCCGTAATCCCAGGCGCAATCTCGAAAGTCGCCGCCAATTGACTGCAAACGGTTTCTGTATAAAGTTGACCGCCCAGGGAAGTTACTTCGATATGCTCCCTTCGGCATTCCCGGCCATCACGTCCTGATGCAGCGGGGGTCACTGACATACCGCCACCCCCTGGCGTGAAATTCTAGCGGGTCTTCCGGGAAGAGACTCCCCGGCCCTCAGGTCATCCCGCCCCCAAACGTTCCCGCACGAAAGGAGCGCGCCATGCGCCGCATCAGCCTCAGCCTCAGCCTTGCTCTATCCGCCTTGTTGTTAGCGTCCATTAGCTCAGCCCAACAAGCATCAACGACGGCGGTTCCCAACCTCATCCGCTATGGCGGAATTTTGTACGACGTGCGCGGTGCGCCCCTTGCCTCCGCAACGACCGGCGTGACCTTCGCGATCTATAAGCAGCAGGACGGCGGCGCGCCGGTGTGGATGGAGACGCAGAACGTGACCACCGACGCGACTGGCAATTACAGCGTGCTGCTGGGCAGTACGACGGCAACAGGACTTCCGAGCGACCTGTTCTCGCAACAGGAACAGCGCTGGCTGGGAGTGCAGATGCAGGGTGAAGCCGAGCAGTCACGCGTGCTGCTGGTCAGCGTACCCTACGCGATGCATGCTGCCGAGGCGGAGCGATTAATTGGCCATGGCGCCGGCGATTTGGTTACAACAGACAACCTGCAGATCACGCTCCAGCAGATGCAGCAGAACAGCGGCGTGCTCCCAAACCCAGGTATGCAGGCAGTTGCATCCAGCAGTCCGCCTCTATCGCCTGCCAACGGCGCCACCAAGTTTATCGATAGCACGGCCGACCAGGTCGTGCTGGTGCAACAGAACGGCACGGGCATAGGCCTCAGTGCCAGCTCACAGCACAAGGTGGGCGTGCTGGGAACGGTAAACTCACGCGCCCAGATCGGGATCAGTGCCGGCGTAGAAGGTACTTCTACGGTGCTCAACGGCTACGGCGTGTTCGGCTATTCCCGGGCGGGGGTGGGCGTCCGCGCAGAATCGGATAGCGACAGCGGTATCGCCCTGGAGGGCCGCACCACCGGCGCGACCAGCACCGCCATCGCCGCGACCTCGAACGCGATCATCGGCCATCCCGTTGGCCTGTCGGCAACGGTATCGGCACCGGACGCCACGGGCGCCGTGATCGCGAACCTTGCGCAGGGCACCATTACCGGCCCTCTGCTCATCGCCAAGACCAACGCGGGCGCGCAATTCTCGGTTGACGGCAGTGGGAATGTGAGTAGCCAAGGCGGCTTCACCGGGCTAGGTAACGTCAAGGGCAAGCAACTGATCGCAACCATGCCATCGGGAACAGCGCCGCTGCAAGTCACTTCAACAACAATCGTGCCGAACCTGAACGCCAGTCTGCTCGGCGGCCATGCGGCCGGCGATTTTGCGCTAGCCACCGGCTCCGCGTCTTACATCTGGAATGGCACTAGCCAACAGTCCAATGCGAGTTTCAACATCAGCGGCAACGGTACGGCGGGCGGTACGCTGGCCGCCAGTGCGATGCAGGTATCCGCCTCGTCAAACCAGCCGTACCAGATCGCGGCCGGCTCGCAGATCTACGGGCTGCTGGGAATCGGAAACGCTGATAGTGACCTATTTATCGGCCCGTTCGCAGGCACTAGCAATGTGGCACGGAGCGGGACATACAACACCTTCACAGGGTGGAATGCCGGTTACTACAACACGATCGGCTACTACAACACCTTCACGGGCGCAGACGCTGGTCGATTCAACACGACGGGCAACAACAATACCTTTACGGGTGCGGTAGCCGGCTCGTCCAACACGACCGCCTATAACAACACCTTCACTGGAGCAGGCTCCGGCACGTCCAACACGACCGGCCACTCCAATACGTTCACCGGGGCCGAGGCCGGCACGGGAAACACGACTGGCGACTACAACACCTTCTACGGGGCATGGGCCGGCGCATACAACACGACCGGCGACTACAACACCTTTATCGGGATGAATGCTGGTGGTAACACCAATACTACAACTACCCACCACAACATCTTTTTGGGACTTGGGGCCGGCTGGCTCGACCAGACGGGCAACAGCAATATCTTCATTGGCAGCCAAGGTGTCAGCCCGGGTACCGAGTCCAACACCATTCGTCTTGGCACACAAGGCAGCGGCGATGGCCAGCAAAATGTCGCATACGTAGCCGGCATTTATGGCGCGACCACGAGCAGCGGCTCGGCGGTATTCATCGATTCGAACGGCAAGCTGGGCACCAGCGGAGGAACCGCGGGAGCAGTGACGTCGTTCAATGGCCGCTCAGGCGCGGTGATGCCGGAGTTGGGCGACTACAGCTTCAGCCTCCTGAGCGGCACCTTGGGCAGTTCACAACTGAGCGGCACGTACAGCAATGCTCTCAGTCTCTCCAACACCGGAAATAACTTCACAGGTAATGGTTCTGGTCTCACGGGAATTCCATTTTCGAATCTCAGCGGAACACTGGGTAGTGCGCAGTTCAGCGGCACCTATAGCAACGCCGTGACGTTGTCGAGTACGAGTAATGCGTTCACCGGCAGCTTCACCGGAAACGGTTCGGGACTAACGGGAGTGCCCGTCGCGTCCGGTTCAGGCTACTACATCTGGAACGGAACCTCGCAGCAGTCGAGCTCGAACTTCAACATCAGCGGCCTCGGCACCGCGAACGCCTTCAACAGCGCGACCAACTACCAGATCGGCGGGTCCGCAGTACTGAGCATGGGAAGCGGTACCGACCATAACCTCTTTGTGGGCTTTTTGGCAGGCAGCAACAACACCGGCGGTCAAGGGCTTTACAACGTTTTTGTTGGCACAAGTGCCGGAGCTTCCAATACAACGGGACGGAGTAACGTTTTCACAGGAGTATTGGCGGGGTTCTCCAATCTAACGGGCAGCTACAACAGCATCTATGGGCGTTCCGCCGGCTATTACAGCACCGGCAACGCCAACAGCTACTTTGGCTACTCTGCCGCAAGCAACAACACAACAGGCAGTAATAATATCTATTTGGGCAGTCAAGGTTGTGCTTCTACGTGCGGCGAGAATAATACGATTCGAATCGGCGGCGATGTTGGGTTGGGGTACGGACCGCAAACGGCAGCCTACATCGCGGGCATCTATGGTGCGGCAACGAATTCCGGCACAGCGGTGTTCGTCGATAGCAACGGCAAGCTGGGCACCAGCGGCGGCAGCGGCTTAGTCAGCTCCTTCAACGGGCGCTCGGGTGCGGTGGTTCCCGCCTCAGGCGACTACAGCTTCAGCTTGTTGAGCGGAAACCTGGGCAGCACGCAACTGAGTGGCACGTACAGCACTGCGGTAACGCTTTCCAATAGCGGCAATACGTTCACCGGCAGCTTTACCGGCAACGGTTCCGGACTGACGGGTGTACCGCCGGCGGCCGGATCACCGAACTACATTCAGAACGGCACCGCGCTGCAGTCCAACTCGAACTTCAACATCAGCGGCTTCGGAGCGGCTTACCTGATGTCAGCCTCCGCCTATCTCCTGGGCTCTTTCAATGGACTTAGCATCAACGGAAGCAGTGTTTTTGTTGGTCCTCTTGTCGGCACCGGTGGAACTGGCAACGCGAATACATTTCTCGGTACCGGCGCGGGGCATGCGATCACCAGCGGCAGCGCAAACACCTTTATTGGGTACGACGCCGGAGCCAATGCCACGGCAGGTTATGACAATACGTTTGTCGGAGAGAGCGCTGGTATCGGCAACGGCGCCGGCAACAACGATACTTATATTGGCTATGACGCTGGTAACAGCGGCGATGACAACACCATGGTTGGCTTTGCCGCCGGTTATTATGCAAGCGGTAATGACAACCTAATGATGGGCTCCAGTGCCGGCGTTTTCAACACCGGGTCCTATAACACCTTTCTTGGCTATCAAGCAGGTTACGGCAACGGTCTTGTCGGGTCCAACGGCTATAGAAATACGTTTGTCGGAAATAGCGCAGGGACAGGAAACACAACGGGATACTACAACACCTTTCTTGGAGACAATGCTGCAGCCGGTAATACAACGGGTTTCAACAATGTGGCTATAGGAGCCGACTCGGGATACTCCAACCAGGACGGCAGCCTCAATGTCTACCTCGGCGTGCAAGCCGGTATGTACAACAAGAGCGGAAGCGGCAACGTTTACATTGGCAGTGTTTTTGGCACCCTGTCAGATAGCCAAGCCACATACATCGCCAATGTCTATGGAACAAATGTGAGCGGTTCGTATGTGACGGTGAACAACAACGGTCAGGTGGGCGTTTTAGGCTCGTCCCGGCGCTTCAAGGACAGCATTCAGGACATGGGCCCGGCCAGCGACAAGCTGTTCCAGCTTCGTCCCGTCACCTTTTTCTACAAGCCGGAGTATCAACACGGCTCGCCTGAGATGCAGTACGGACTCATCGCCGAGGAGGTTGCGAAGGTATTCCCGGAAATGGTGAGCTACGACAAGGACGGCCAGCCGTACACCGTCAAGTACCAGTACCTGGCCCCGATGCTGCTGAACGAAGTCCAGAAGCAGTATCGCCGCACAGAAGAGCAGGCCGAGGTCATCCAAGCGCAGCAGCAGGAGATCAACGAGTTGAAGCAGCGCCTATCGCGGCTGGAGACACTAGTCGGAGCGCAGGTTAAGATCTCGGGAGGCGCAGCATCGAGCGCTGGAGCAGAGTAGGAGCAACGGGCACTATCGGCTATGGATTTCTTGCAGTCCGGGGAAAAACCTCAACTTCGCTGGCGGGACACCAATGTGAAAAGTCCCGGTTGGTCGGAAATACCGAAGCTGGCCTGTTTCCTGCTGTTCCTCGGATAGTTGTTGAAACATCGCCATGTGGTACGCAATCCTGAGGGAACATCACCAGCCAGGATTGTTTTCGACTTGGCCTGTTCGCGCCAGCTATCCTCGCACGGAAGACCGGCCGTCGAGATAGATTTCAATTCTCGAGCGCATTGACATTGTTTAGACGGATCTTAGAGATCGGGTTTAGTTGGTCGGGGGATCACTCTTGGGTACTTTCGGCGTTAATTTGCGAAACACAAATTCCTGCAGGATGTTCACCCCGGCCCCAGTTCCAACCCCGATGAGCGTATTGTTTATCGTCGTACTGAAGCCGTGGCGGCTGCCTTCGGGGTAATACAGATTTGAGATGCCACCAGCCGCCAGGCTGCCCAGGATCCCCGAGTAGTCCGGCTGCCAGCGGCCGTTATCGCCCTTTGTCATCACTGACCTTGAGATGGCGTAGAAAATGCGCGACTTGGTCGTGCCCGTGCCATTGTAAAAATAACGTGGGTCCTGTTTCAGAATCGATGGCAGGATGGCGTTGCTGATGTATGTGCCGATAAAGAAGTCGCCGTATGCTGCGCCGAAGCGGCGACCATAACCCGCCGCGCCCTGTCCGTAGCCCGGAAACGAGTTGTTCGCCTGCTCCCCACCCGCAATGATCCCTGCGATCACAAACGACGACGGATCGATCGCCAGCTTCCATGCCAACTCAAACTTCTGTTTCGGATTCATGGGCGCGGCATTAGCCACGTAGCTCGTGTAATAGTTGGGTATTACCGCCATGAGGCGCTGCTGCTCCTGCACCTTGATCTGTTCTTCTGCAATCTGCTCCGTCGTCAGCCGCACGCTCACGTCGGTGACCACCGGAGCCAACTCAAGCATGATGGCCGGTGCCAGGTAGCCCTCTCTGGCAGGCAGGTTCCCGGACACTGTCTTTGTCTTGAAGCCCGCAAGCGCAATACTCAGCTCGAAAGGTCCGGGCGCAACATCGGTAAGGGAAAAATGGCCGTCCGGTTCGGTAAGAGTTTCTGCAGCCGGCGTAGTCGCCGCGCGAGTGAGCCTGACCTCGGCCCCGGACACCGGCGCGCCCGTCACATCCAGCACCGTTCCGCTGATGCTTCCAATCGCCATGGAATCCCGCGGCTGCCCGCTCGTGGGATTCGTTGCATCGGTAGAGCGTCCCTGCGGCTCACGGGCCGCCGTGGTAGAGATTGCCGTGTCCGCCTGCGCTAACAGGGGACAGGAACCTAGCAAAAGGATGCAAATCATCCCGACGCCGAGCAAAGTAACTCCAATGAAGGGACTAAGATTCTTCTCCCACATACTCGGGCCCATTTGTCCGTTTTTCTCCCCACGAAAGCAACTCTTGCAGCGAACCGGGCTGTTCCGGAACGTGTCGCATTGTTCGCAAGACTAGCACAACGATGTTTTGCATGGCTGGCTTGTCCGTAAAATTACATCGGGCGGCAGGTGGCCTAATCAACGCTTTCGAGTTTCCGAAGAATCTCGAATTAACCACTGTGAAATCGCCATATCGCAAGTAATTCGCTCCCAACGGCATCGTGTACGGCACAACGGGGGCCGGTGGCGAGGGTTTCTGCGAGGGCCCTGGTTGCGGAACCGCGTACAGCACGAGACCCGGCGCCACCGCCTGTACCACCGCACTATGCGCCTGGCAGGAGAGCGTGCTTTATTCGTTTGGCACGCATTATGGCGGGCCTGGTAGCGGCGCGCTGGTGTTCGACGCCCACGGAAATGCCTATGGCACGGGCCGCAGCAACCCGATTAAGGGCGGAACTTGCGACGCGCTAATCCTGCTAGCGCCAGCACACCTGATCCCAACAGGATGAAGCTACTCGGTTCGGGGGTGGTGCCAGTGCCGCTGCCGCTCGACGACACCACGATGTTATCCAAAGCCATATAGCCCGGATCATCTTGAAAGCTGAAGCTGATGCTGTCGTGGCCCGTTCCGATCTCCGTGAAAGAGTACTGCTGCCACTGGTGGTTGAAGCCGGGGTCGGTCAAGCTCAGCAGCGTAGTTCCGTCCCACATCGCCGAGAAAAAGCTCGGATGGTCACCCTCGCCGCCCAGATAGAAGCTGAAGGTGTACTGGGCGCCGGCCTGATCGGAAAACATTTGGCTGAGTGTCCCCGGACTGCCAACCGGGCCCAACAACGCGAAGTAGCTTCCGTCTTCCGATTCGTAGCCGTCGAACGGCGAGCTCACAACTTCGGTGTCCGCGAAGTTGCCGCCTGTGGTCCAGCCAGTCCAGTACCCGGTTTCAAAACTACCGTTGGTGACGAGATTCTGAGCGAAAGCGGACGGGCTTACAAGCACGACCGTCAGAGCAATGACGCCAGGCAGGAGTTTCAGTCGCATATTCTCACCGGAGTTCCGTCAAACACATTGGAAAAATGTGTTCGACGCGCGTAGACTTTGGCCCGCTAGATAGGACTTTCGGGCATAACCGAACTGCCGACTACGGCGAAAGCTGCCACACCATTCCAGCGTTGTTGGTTCCACACGCGTTGGTGGTCCCGTACAAGTTGCCATTCGTTGTATCGAGCGCTAACGTACCGCCCGACGGGAAGGACTGATAGTTGAAATAATCAAGATATTCGAGAAACCCGAGACCGTTCTTGAACCAGGCTTTGTAGATGAAAGGATTGTAATATCCCGAACCAGTGTCCAAGGCCGTACCATAGAGGTTGCCCTCGGCATCGACCAGGATATTGCTCAGGGTGCCGAAGGAATAACCGAAGAAAATGAAGTCGAACCCAGAACCACTCTTTATGCCGGTGAAAACTTCGTAAAAAATGCTGCCGTAAAGGTTGCCATAGCTATCTTGCCCCAAATCAAGAGGTGGAGCGTTGCGTTGGAAATAAAGAAGGATCGTCTCCGTCCATTGCCCATTCGAAGGCGACAATTGGAAAACCACTCCATAGGTGCCATTATCTAAGCCGTTCGAAATTCCGTACAAGTTGCCGTCTGTGCCTACCAATACCTTTGCTGGACCACTATCGACGTTCCGAGGGTCGAAGCTGTATAGGGTAGTTTTTGCCCAGCCATCTCCTGACGGTGTGAGCTCAAATACCGTACCTCCGCCCAAAGCGCCGCCGGTGGAAGTCGTGCCGTACAGGTTGCCTTGGCTGTCGAATGCGGTGACGTTGGTCACCCCCGAGCCGTCAAGGTCGCTAGTGAAGCGATAAGGCACATTTTCGTTCCAGCCGCACAGAGCGGTGGTGCAAACCGTTGGCGTCGGGGTCAGGTTGAAGACGAGTCCGCAATACTGGCTGCCATCGCTGCCGCAGTTCTGGATGCCGCCTTGCGCGCCGCCATAGAGGGTTCCATCCGGACCCACGATCAGGCCGGTGGGCTGGCCTCCACTACTACCTCCCGAGAAGCTGAACAAAGGGTCGAGCACCCAGCCGGCAGGGTGAGCCAGTTTAAAGACAAACCCGGCGCTGTGGTCGCCTCCGTTGGGGAAGGCTCCATAGAGGTTCCCTGCGCGGTCGATCACTACACCGTCTTGTCCACTAGTCCCTGTTTGCTGCGGAGTAAAGTTATAGAGAAAATGTAGTTTTCCATGAGACTGGACGCACTGGGGCGGAGGACTGCTATTCCCTACCAACGTGAATGACTCGGAAGGAATTGGGCCGTAGTAATAACTCTGAGCCTGCGAGGGACAGCCCGGAGACGTGCATCCGACTCCGCTGTTCTGATCCCAGAATGCCGGGTCGAAGTTAGTAACGGCGGCATCCTGCAGATTTATCCAGTAGGTTCCCGGCGACAGCTCAGGAATGCTGAAGGAGGAGACGACAGTCTCGGTGCAGACGTTATAACCTGACTGGTTCAATGCACAGCCGGTCTGTTCTAGAGATAAAGGCCCACCGTTGTAGTAGATAGTACCGCCGTTGTTGGGTTCCGAGCTGATGATAATCTGCACCGAATACAACGCGTCGCCCGGATATAACCAAGCCCCAAAGGTTATTCCGGTGATACTCGAACTGCCAGTTAGCGTGAACGTATCACTGACGACATTATAGTTGCCGTTGTAGCTGTCAATTTCCCATGCATAGGTATTGCCGTTGATAGGGCCGTTGTCGTAGACAATCCCGCCTTGGCCCGGTCCGCCAGGAGACGCACGGCGTGCAGGCGCCACGTACGGCGGGAATGCGGATCGATCGGATGGGAGGGCCCGTCGGGACGCGATCTCTGGCGTCCTTGCTACGTGACTGGCCGTCGGGGGAACGGGGTTCTGTGCGGACGTGGGAGGCGCAGCCGACATTATCAGTAAGGTAGTGACTCCTGCCAGAATGATTGTGCGGTATACAGAGATGGGACGTTGCGATTGACTTGGCATCGGCTTGCCTCCTTGCACTGACGGTAGACGATCGAGGGCCTGGAACAAGTGCGTGCGCTTGGGTACGCGGTATTGAAAGAGGGGTCTACTCCTAGCTACCTGGGCGCGGATCGGAACCGGTGGGAAAACGTCAGGGCCGAGATCCCGCTGAAACCAATCCCAGAACTGTCGAGCATCGAGGTCGCCAAATTCGCCCCGTCGCCGGAGGTGACCGACAGTATCACACTCTTGGGGCTAACATGCGATAAATCGCCATTTAGTAGGTAATCCCGAACGAGCGCGCCAGCGGCTGCGATAACGTACGGAATGGCCTGTAGCTGTTGAAAAACTCGTTCGGAGCAGAAGCTGACGGTCACGCATATAGAGATGGCGCACAGGTCTGCCAGTGATCAGCAATGGATGAGCCTCACGCCTCCACGTCTGACTGCTCAGAAACGCCCCCTTGCCTTAGACTGCTGATAATTCCATTTGAGGAGAAAGTCCGATGGCTTGTTCACCGGAGGTACTGCGCGGTGTGCCCTTGTTTTCCAATCTGGACGACGACGAACTGCATGTGCTAGCCGGCCAGGTTGAACTTCGGCAGTTCGCCGCGCGCCAGCGCATCTTTCGCATCAGCGACCCTGGCGAACGCGCCTACATTGTGGTGTCAGGCGAAGTGCGGGTGACTGTCCTCGATGAGGATCAACAGGAGATCGTCTTGCAGGAGCCCGGACCGGGCGATTACTTTGGGTTCGCATCCATGCTCGAACAGACGCCTCACCAGGCGGAAGCGACCGCTGTCACCGAAGTGTCCTGCATAGAGATGGACCGCCAAGACTTCCAGAAGCTCTTCGAGCAACGGCCCCATGCCATGCTCGACATCATGGCCTTCCTCGGCCGCCAGCTTCACAACGCTCACCAGCTTGCGCGGGCCCGCTCTCTGCGCCCGCCCGATGAAGTCATCGAAGAGCAATACACGTTTGGCGAGCGCATCGCCGACATGGTTGCAGCGTTTGGAGGCTCCTGGAGCTTCATCATTCTGTTTCTTGTTGTCATGATCGTGTACACGATCATCAACATTGTGCTGGGCGGCAGGGCGTGGGACCCTTACCCCTTTATTCTCCTGAACCTCTTCCTGTCGGCGCTGGCAGCCATTCAGGCGCCGGTCATCATGATGAGCCAGAACCGTCAGGACAAGAAAGACAGAATTCGCAGCGAAATGGACTTCGACGTGAACCGCCACGCCCGCGTCGAACTACAGGGCGTCGCTCAGAAACTGAACAACATTGGCGAACGCATCGGCGATATCGAAGAATTGTTGCGCGACAAGGTCAAATAACCGCGCCGCCCTGATTCCTCGTGCGGCTCAGCCGCCATTGAACAGCGGCTCACACTGGAAGCGGGACCCAGAAGTTGTCCCGAGGTCGGCTTGGGGGAAGTCTGCCGGCCCGACCTGGTCACTCCCGTTACACGCCGGTCGCGGAAACCACTTGGACGTATAGTCGGCTACGCTTCCTTGTGCCCAGCCCCGCGGGACGCGTTCAGGCAAGAGAGGAGAACGGGCGTTTTCCGTCTAAGTAGGGGCTTCCGCACGAACCTTCAGCATGGGAAGGTTATGTTGAAGAATGTGTCCCGCGTCCGAGCGTTCAGTAGCTGCCAGGCAGTGTCACGGCTCACCGCGCTCTGTGATTCAGCGGCAAGGGTAACGGTCCTCCTGGATCTAATCGCTGGGGCCCCAAACCGGCAGAATCCTGGCTCCGCAGCCCATGGCTGGAATGTGCACCCGTTTCGAGGTTTCCTTGCCTCATCCTCTTGGCCGCCGTAACCCGTCAGATCAAGCTACCGGGTGGGCTCGGTGCTGGAGGCCGCCACTTAACGTTGAGCCGACATTCCAGTCCGGAATATCGGTTCCACCGCGAATATCAGATTGAATCTCCTACGAATAGGCCGGCTGTACCGGCAGGGTCAGCCGGGAAGAAGATTTCCTCCACCGTCCAGTCAGCGACTAGCAATCACCGTCGCGGGGTCCGACTTCCGGCCAACATTCCTGCTTGGAATCTTGCCTCCCGAAATGCAGGTCCGTGCTGAGTAGGTGGTTTCCGCTCGAGCCCCGGGGCTGGGAGCCGACGCGGGTCGGCGATCGGCGGCGGCGGTCACCGATCCTTTCCCTGACGTGACGGTTTCCGCTCGAGGGCCCGCGCCTACAAACCAA
>Ga0335081_10001011_pt1 | contig 45136 bp, 36 predicted proteins | sample Lox_Sample_35_FD_206713 | JGI IMG/M metagenome (GOLD analysis project Ga0335081, IMG submission 206713) | Soil microbial communities from Loxahatchee National Wildlife Refuge, Florida, United States - Lox_Sample_3.5 | ecosystem: Environmental > Terrestrial > Soil > Wetlands | place: USA... | reverse complement strand
AACAAACCAAATCGGCAAAGACGGATTTCTTGAAGCTCCACAAACATGCCCCAGAGAAATGAACGCTGCCGACGAATCCGTCCTTGGAACTCCTGCCGAAAGAGTAGGTCATCATTCGCACCCGTCCACTCATCGAGAACACAGCACTCGGGCGGCTCGCCTCGCAGACAACATGTTTTGCAAGCACGCCTTCCTCTCACCTAAGTCGTTGAATCGGCGTCTTTTCACAGTGCAAACCCCTCTGCAAGTTGGGCTACCAATTGGGCTACAAAAAGTAAGGGCATTTTGTGATTCCATGAAGCACGGCGGCCTGGATGCTCGCGAGCGTATCCGGGCCGTCTCACCTCGCGCCGCCCGTGGGTGTCTTGAACAGGCCGCTCGCCCCCTCGCACCCTTCGGTTAACAGACCCGAAAGCAAATTCATCGCAAGTTGCTAGAGTCGAGAGAGACCGAAAGAAATCAGCAAATTCGCGCAAAACCGGCTAAGTCAATTTGCCCGCTCTTGTCAGCTTTTGATCGCATGTTGTCTCGTTTTCTTACCGCTTGCATGGCAGCATGATGACACCGTCTAACACTGACGGCCCGCGCTCACTGCTATCATGGGCGAAAACAGAGCGAACAGAATCCCGGAAGACCAGAGGGTCTGCATTCTCATCCCCGGCTGATATCCCAACGCCCACTTCCCATTCAAGTTGTCCAAGCGACCAAGAATCAGCGCGTTACCATTGTTGACAACGTATGCTTATACTGTCATGATCTGCGCATGCCCGAACTTGGCGAACTTGTCCGTAAACAACGGCTGGCACGAAACTGGTCCCTCCGACGACTGGGAGAGGAAATTGGCGTCACCGCAGCATACGTGGGGGACATTGAGGCAAACCGCAGACTGCCCGGACCGGAACTCAAGCAGCGCATCGCCGCCGTCCTTAATATTGGACTGGAAGATCTTGAAGCAGCCGACAGCCGATTGTCTCCAGACCTGCGCGAATGGATCGACGAACGTCCCCAGCTCATCGCGAGCTTGCGCTCCCTCAAAGCATCGCCGGAGGCAGACATGCTGATTCAGCGGCTCGCCCGATTCCTGCATCGCCGGTATCCGCCGAAGACGCCCCGCGGCGTGCTAGTGACGTGGGAATCCGAGTTACGAGCCATCGCGGCCGAGGCTTCGGCATGGTCGATTGAAACGGGCGGCGACCTTTTCGGCCGCTGGCACGATATCCCCGCGATTCTGCTCGCCACCAAGGCCGGACCGAATGCACAACGCAACAACGCCCACTTTCGTCTCGATGTCGATTACCTCCGCCAAATCAGCGAAACCCTCGCATCCGACTGGGCGCTGCGTTATTTCGGCGACTGGCATTCCCACCATCGCCTGGGTCTCTCTTCGCCGAGCGGCGGTGACCAGAAGCGCATTCACAGCCTCGCGAGCCGCAATGAATTTACGGGCATGGCTGAAATCATTGTTACGCTCGAAGACACACGCAACGAGCCGACGATTCGAATTCATCCGTGGGCTTACGACTTTACCGGCGGGAACAGCGGACCTCAGCCCATCAAGGTGAAAGTCCTTCCCGGCATCGGTCCGATACGACAGGCCCTTCTGGCGCGGCGCGCGTTTCCGGAACAAGAACTCTTCGCCTGGGAAAAGATTTCGATGCAGCGCATTCGCGTCGGGTCCGACACGACGCCGCCGGCACTGGAGCCGATGTCCGACGTGGACGTGGTCACGCGCGAGAAAACCATCTCGCAACTCGCAGAGGCGCTTGAGCAGGCGAGTGGAAGTCCCGTTGAGCAGCACTCCACCGGATTCGGCAGCGTACTGGTTGCAAAACTTCACCGCACTCTCTATCTGGGTTTTGCACTTGGTGCCCCATGGCCCATAAACGTCCTCGAAGTTCACCGCCTAAACAGGGCGGATGGTTCCGCGGAATCAATCGAAGCGCCCGCAGGCCTCGTAGCCGCCGACATTCAGGGCATAGTCAACGTTTTCCGATCTGCGAAGGAAAAGGAAAGGGCCTCGGTATAGTTATGTGGAGCAACGAACAACGCAATCGGCTCATTCTGGAGAACGAAGTTCTTCATCGCGAGGACTTCACCCAATTTAGCGTGTACTGGTACAGAGAGACCGATTCCTACGAAGCGTCCGGCAACACGTCATCGAACTCTGGCAGGGTCTACTCACTTGCGATTCCCATTCCGCGCGGATTCCCGCAGGTTCGGCCGCCGATGTACATCACGTACCCCCTGCCGCTGTACGCAGCGAACGGAACCCCCATTTCCAGCCTCGGCGTCTCGCACGACATGCACACGCTTGCGCCCTCATCGTCGGGCCAGGTTCAGATCTGCCACTGGCGCGACAACAGATGGCACTCGGGCATTCTGCTGCACAAGGTATTTCTCAAAGGCCTGATCTGGATAGAGGCATACGAGCAGCATCTCGCAACGGGGCGGCCCGTGGCCGAATTCGTTTCGACAATGAAGGAATATGCATGACAAACGATTCGCAGCAGCAACAAATGATTCGCGAAGCGATGAAGGCAATCGCCGAGCGTAGACCGGGACGCTCCAAACTGGTCTACGACAAAACTAAGCGCACCATTGTCGCGGTCACCGAAGGCGCGCAGACTCCGCGCGCGCTTAACATCACCGCGGACGATGCGGACATGTTTGCTGTAGCAACCCTGTCCGCGCAATGGCTGACCGACCACTGGGGGACCGTATTGCGTGACGGCATGCTGCCTGTCCGCTTCAGTTCTTGGGACGAAGGCGATGCGCTTACACAGATTGAATTGGGGCCACTGCCGGCCCCGTCCGTTGTCGAGGGAATTGTTCGACTAGGTCAGGGTTCAGCAGCGCCGAAAGGTAGTGCGTTGCAATTCATCCTCCTTCCGGGAAAAGGGCCTATCTCCGACGATTCTACTTTTGTTGCTCCCGATGGTTCTGTTCATCACGCACAAGGACGGCGAAATATCAATGGCAAGGAGGAGTCGCTGGACACCGACTTTGTCGATTTGCAACCAGAGCTTGCCATTCGCCGCAGCGCGCTGCTTGAAACCAACATCCTCAGGGACAAGACGGTTCTTTTGGTAGGCCTAGGTACCGGCGGCGGGCACGCTGCTGTTGAGCTTGCAAAGTGCGGGGTAGGGCGCTTCGATCTCATTGATGCTGATCGCCTCACAGTGGGCAACGTTGTCAGGCATCCCGGCGGGTTGTCCCAGGTGGGACGCCTCAAGGTGAACGTTATGCGCGACATGATTTACGACAAAAATCCGGACGCGCAGGTGACCGTTCATCCGTTCCAGGTAACTGCGGAAAACCTTGAAACCATACGGCCTCTCATTGCTCGGGCTGATGTGATCATCTGCGGCACCGATAACCGGCCAAGCAAGCTTCTGATCAACCGCCTCTGCATCGAGGAAAATAATGTTGCCTTGTATGGCGGCGCATTTCGGCGAGCATACGGAGGACAGGTGCTGCGGGTGCGTCCGAAAACGTCCCCTTGCCATGAATGTTTCGTGGCAGCAATGCCGGAGGAATCCACGGATGAAGAAATCTCCTCGCAAGAGGCAGCGGACGCCGTTGCGTATTCGGACCGCCCTGTCGCTGTTGAGCCCGGCCTTTCCCTGGATGTTCTGCCGATCGCCAACATGCTCACGAAGCTGGCCCTCATCGAACTCGTCGCCGATACCAGCAGTACCCTCAAAATCCTGAAAGCTGACTATGCGGCGCCTTGGTATTTGTGGCTTAACCGACCGGAACCGGGCACGCGGTACGCAGACTGGCCGGCGCTGAGCGACAGCATCGACGAAATGACGATCAACCGCTGGTACGGAATCGATCTCGCTCGCGACTCAGATTGCCCCGTGTGCGGCGGATTCATGGAGTCAATTGCTGCGTCGTATGGCCTCGATCCGAAGAATTTCGGGAATCTGCCGTCCCTACCAACTAAGGAGTGATGCCACTTGGAACTCCCAGGCGATTTCAGCGCCTTTCTGTCCTCGATTCAACCGGGCGAAGACGACGTTACCGCGGCAAAGTCCGCGCATGAGAAGGTCCGTGAACAGTTGCGCACGGATGAGGACTCGAAAGAAGCCCACAAAGACACGTTTCTGTCGGGTTCCTACTCCAGACACACGGCAATCAACGAAATCAATGACGTGGACGTAATCTGCATCCTGGATCTCGATCACCGTATCACGGAGCCGGAAGTCTGCCTTGCCTGGATTCAAGGTATTCTCGCCCGCTATTACAAGGAGACCAAGCGTCAAGGACGGTCCGTGGGCGCGAACGCCGCCAAAGGCGTATGGCTTGACATAGTCCCGGCAACTCCCGTGTCAACAGACGACGGACCGTTGTGGATACCCGACCGCCAGGCGCGCGAATGGGTCCAGACCCACCCTAAAGGCCAGATTGCAGCCAGCCTCAGTAGGAACAAAACGACAGACGGATACTACGTTCAGGTTGCAAAGCTACTCAAGTTCTGGCGTGACAGGCTCGGGACGGACCCGTGCAATCCAAAATCCTACATACTTGAAGCGCTGATTCACGGAACAATCGGCTACCCATCATCACACGCGCAGGCAATCGTCAACGTGCTTGAAGGCATCAACCACACCTACGGCAGCTACCGCAATCTCGATTCGGTGCCCGTCATCTCCGATCCGGGATACACGTCAGTCAATGTTGCCAAGCGCTGGTCGAGTAGCGAATTCAAGGCTTTTCTGACCAATGTCAAAAACGCCGCTACGGCAGCCCGCAGCGCCTACGACAGCAAGGATGAAGCAGCGAGCCGGAAGCTCTGGCGGCAGATATTTGGTTCGACCTTCGGGCAGTGAGAATGAAATGGCCGACGATCCGAAAAAAAAGGAAGAATCTTCCGCTCATCCGGGCTCGCTTCTGGCACCGCAATCGATGGGAGGTATTAACGCCGGGAAGGGCTTCGACTTCCAGACACGCTACGCAGCGTGCAATATCCCCCTTTGGTTGCTCGAAGCGGCATTTCATCAGCTTTTCTTCGAGGGCACCGGCGACATCGACATCCGCTATACCGAGAGCGGCGGCGAGACTTCGCGCATACATATTCAGGTAAAGGACCACGATGTTCAGCCAGCCGAGCTCCGAGAAGCCATCGAACAATTCAGCCGCCTGAATTCCGATCTGCCCAGTACCTATAAATCCTTCAATCTCGTCTGCCCTTCGCTGTCGCCGACGATTCGACCAATTGAGACCGGCCTTGCACGACTGCGTGGTGCGAAAGCGTTCTATGACGACAACCCGGCCGCGCTAACTCCGACAAAAGAGGAAGTTGATCAACGGCTCCGCGACGCGGGTTTGGACGGTTATATCGATTTTATCCATGCGAAGGTGCACATCGACGTAGGGCACAGTGATATGCACCATGACGACCGCGCACTGGGCCAGTTTGTCAACCGCATCTTGAGTCACCCCGAGTTCGCCGAGAAAGTCCGTGCCATGGTACTTCCCGCGTTCGCCGAAACGCTTCGCATGATTGGGGCGCACAAAGGCAGCGTGATCGAGCGCTCCGAAATAGAGAAGCTTCTTCGGGATGCGGTGGCCGCGGGTATAGCAGGCGAAAAGAAGATTACGCTATGGCTGCAAAACTGGACAAATGAAACTTTCGACGTTCCCGCTGATTACAAGCTCGATTGGTCACCCCATTTTGACCGGCCCAGGCGGAAAGTGCCTTCGCCCGAAACATGGAATAAGGAACTGCTGCCCGAACTGGACGATCTTAAGAAAAAGATGCTCGTGGAGCGGCAGGAGCGAGTGATCCGGTTCCGCGGCAAGTGCGCCTTATCTTCGGGTATCGCGCTCGGAGCCGTTTTCCCGACCGTTGGTGGCTGGACCTTCGAGATACCGCAGCCTCCCGCCAAGGACCCGTGGCGGTCCGATGCTACCCCCACCAACCTGTACCAGATTACCCTCGAATTAGTTGAGGCTGCCTCGGACGGGACCGATATTGTCCTCGGCCTGAATATCAAAGGCGATGGTCGCCAGGACGTAATCACGTATGTGCAAAGCACCGGCAATCCGCCGCGCATGTTCGCCTTCATGTCTCCCCCCTCGCAAGGTGCGCAGTCCATGAGCGGGTCAGGAGACGCCGTCGCTTTCGCGCAAGCGGTGCGTGAGAACCTTGGCCAACTCTTAAAGAAGTACGGTCTGAGGCAGACCCGGATCTTCTTTTATGGGCCACTCGCTCTGGCGGTCTTTCTCGGGCAACAGTTGACCTCAGTGGGAGACATCCAGCTATTCGAATACCAAGATCCGGGCTACGTTTCAACTTGTCGGCTGCGGACGTAGGGGGTGACGCGGAAGAATGTCTGCCAAAACGAAGAGCACCTCGGTCATAGACTTAGACGCTTTCAACAGCGCGCGCGCAAGACTCCAAGCTCTGGTCGATGACAACCCAACACAGGCGATCGCCGACGCACGAAAGCTGCCCTCGGACAAACCTATTCGGCGCCTGGACTACACAGGCCTCAAGGCCTGCATCTTGGTTGATGCCGGTTCTCAGGCGAAAAACAGGGCCGCCATCGAAGAAGGCATAGCCCTCTTCAAAAAGCTTTTGGCGAAATCCCCCGGGGACGCGAGTTATCACTACAACTTGGGCAATGGCCTCACGGCTCTGGCAGATCTGGAATCGTTCGCTGATAGCCAATGGTATTTGAAAACCGCAGAGACGCGGCGGCGGGCACGAAGCCATTTTCAGAAGGCCATTTCGTCGGATCAACATCCAGCCGTTCTTTCAACGTCTTTCACAAATCTCGGGAATGCCCTGTTCAAGGCACACCGTTGGGTCGAGGCCTATGACGCTTACCATTGCGCGTTGGACCACGATAATTCTAATGCCGTAGCTGCGACGGGAGCTGCCAGAGTCCTTCTACGATGCGTCGAGCGCGGCATCGGAGACCGACATATCCTGCAGGCAGTTGCCGCACGCCATCTGAAGACTGCAAATCTCCATCCGCAGCGGCTCGCGGCGCTGGCCGGAATCAGGGCAGAAAAGCAACTGGCTCACCTCATGCAAACGCGCCTGCCCACGTGCAAGCCGCCGGACCTAAGAAACGCTAGCGACTACCAGAAGTTTGTAGCGCGCCACAGGCTTGCTTTGTCCCCTACTATCGAGGGACTCGATTGTTCGCTTAAGCGATGGGATTCCTTGCGCCTGAAATCTGTCACGGAGGAGATCGGAAAAGGTTTCGGCGTTCCCCCGTTGTTTGCGATGCTCAACGTGATGAAGTCCGATTTTCTTGCCGCGCGATTTCTTGCTTATGAGGCGCTCTCAACCGCTTTTCCAGAAAGTGGACTGTACGCAGACACCCTCGACTATGCGGTCTACGGGATGGTGCCGTCTTTCCTTGCGCTCGCTCAACGCGCCTGCATTGACCTGCTCGACAAAATCGCCGCCGCGACCACGGAATACTTTCGTATTCCTGGCAACGTCAAAGTTGTCTACTTTTGGAGTCGATGGTTTGAAGATACGAAGAGTGGACACCCCCTAGCTTGGCACCCGTCCTTACGCCCGCACATCGACAAGAGCAACACTGCTCTGATCGCACTGGCCGAAATATCGTTGGACATGGGTGAAGAGGGATTTCTGCTCCGCAAGAAAGCTTTTCGACATGCTTCGACGCACCGCTTCACAGTGCTCCACGATATTGGATGTCACCCGAGCCGGCAATCCTCCCAAATCGAGCATTCTGGCCTTACGGAATTCAAGGCTCAATTGATCGAGAGCCTGCAATTGGCCCGCGCTGCGCTCATTTATTTCGTCGAGATGGTCTCGATCGCTGAGAATGCGCGCGCCGCAACCTCCGAGAACCGGGCGTCTATTACCGTCCCGAATCACCACTACATCCGTGGCGAGAGCCCTCATCGCCTTTTAGGTTCAAGGCGCCGCTCGCGGCCTGCGGCGTCGGAGGAAACTAGTCATGCCCTCGACGTTTCCTAAAGATCTCGCGGAGCACGTTCATAAGCAATTGGTTTCCCGCAAGAAACAGCCACCCTCAGTTAAGGTGCTCACAGAATTATTTGAGACTCTCTACTTTGCCAGCCTAAAACGCGAGGAAACACAGCCCATATCTTGCCGCGTCGCGTTCATCGATCGCGAGCTACCAGATCCACACCCCCCGGGGAGAATGACCCCTGACCGCTGGAAGTTCTTTCCGCTTGCCGATGACTTGCCTTTAACCGTGCGTAATTTAGTGAAACTGTCGACCGCAGTCGATCCGTGGGGTTCGACCCTCGCGGTAGATGCTGACTCGGAAGGCAAGCTGCGAATATGGGGACTCATCGACCAGAGCGTTCACTACAGCACGTATGTATTTAAGGAGTCTTCGAGCGGCCCCGAAATGCCTGGCATCTTTCAAGCCTTGATCCAGGGAACGGGCGAAATTGCGGTGTATTCGACGTATGTTTTGTTGGGCAGCCTAAAGCAAGACTCCCTTGTAAAACGGCAGCAGAGGGTATTTCAGTCTGGCCCCGTGCATTCGAAGTTGATGCAATCGATCAAGATATTTCAGCGGCGCGTACGAAATAAGGTTGGCACCACCTTATTCGACGAAAGGGGACACTGGAACGACAGTCTCGAAGGCAATTGGATGTCAGCCCTTTGCAGGATACTCATTGGCATCCACAAATATAAGCACGGAGGAGCGGTGCTCCTTTCTGACAGCGCCGCGGGATTGAACCCGAAATACGCGCTTCGATACGACCGGCTCGCAGATGCTGTTTTTCGCAGTAGTGTGCTGTCGATCAAAAACACTTATTACAGCGACCTTATCCATTCAGACTATCTCGACGAGGAACTTGATGAGATCCCAACAGGTCTCTACCTCGATGAAGCTGTCTCGGGCACGGAATTGAATGACACTAACGACGAGCTCACCGGGTGCGTGCGTTTCTTGGCCTCGCTCTCTCGCGTGGACGGACTGATCTGGCTTGATTTTCAGTTGCGGTTAAAAGCCTTCGGGGTGGAAATCACGGTCCGTGATGATCCTCACAAGGTAGTTACAGCCCAAGATTCCCACGCTACAAAAACCAGGAAGCTCAGATTGAATCAGTATGGGACAAGGCATCGATCCATGCTCCGCTACTGCGCTGCCAATCCCAAGAGCGTTGGCTTTGTGGTTTCACAAGATGGCGATATTCGCGCAATTACCCATGTCGGTAATCGCGTTGTGCTCTGGGATAACGTTCGAGTTCAGTCGCTTCACAACGCGCGAGTCCTCCCGTCTGAATAACACTGGCCCAAAGGCCGGTCCAAGGACCTCCCATGTCACTGCAATACGACTCGAATACTTCTGAAATCTGGTACGACGGCGAGGTCGTAGGTCGCTATGACCACAAGGATGGAAAAGGACGAGTCAGTCTCAACCTCACGTATGAATGTGCTCCCGAGGAATGGATGGTGCCGCTATCTTGGTTTGCCTATGGGCTCTCGCACTTAGCCAAGCACAAGCCGGAGGAACGGGTTGTCTCGCTCGCCATAACGACCGACGAAGCCGAAATAGCCGAGGAGTACCAAGTCCTTCGCTATCTGACGGAGAAGATCGTCAAGCGAAACGGGTTCATTTGGCGGTTTCACAAAACCGATAGCGATCAATGGCCATCACCTCTTCACGCCCATGACTACGAAAAAAATCTCACGCTTGATGCCCTTACCGGCGACATATATGACTCAGCGACTCGTCAACGTTGCAAGAGACTCTCCCCTAAGGGCTTGGCCAGAATCCATATCGAGCTGCAGCAATCCAGAGATTTTGCTGCCAGACTCTCTAGACCGGTAGCGTTATAGCTTGCATTCCGGGGGCACCTCCTTTTCAGTCCTTGTCCGTCTTCGTCCCATTTTTTCTTGCTCCGTCCTCCGTTCCGTGCGCCTCATGCCCCCCGCTCCACATACAAGTGAAACCGCGATGAATCCGCTCCACGACGTTCAAAAACCGACAACGCACTCCCTGTGCAGTCTAAAGACATTCGGGATACACTTCTGTTTGCACAAACGTTTCATGCGTGACACCCTTCCTATATGAGTACTGCACGCCACCTCATCGCGCTTCTCCGGAACCACGTCCAGGGCGACGAGCACGAGTTTCTTTCCGTCGCCATGGAAGTGGCGGCCCGCGAAGCACGCCTCGGACACGCTAAGGTTGCCGGCCAGATTCGCGACTTGGTCGACCAGGCGCGCGCCCGAGGCTCACGCGTTGAAAAGCGTCCTGGGTCGGTCGTCGTTCTCCAGCCAAAAGGCGAGATCGCCAATCTTCTCTCAGTGCAGCAACCGACAATTCGACTCTCCAGTATGATTCTGCCCGAGGGTATCGAGAGCCGCCTCCGAAGAACCCTTCTGGAACAAAGGCAGCAGACCAAGCTGCGTCATCACAATCTCCGGGCAAGACGAAAGCTCCTTTTCGTAGGTCCACCTGGCACTGGGAAAACGATGACCGCTGCTGCTCTGGCCGGAGAACTGCACTGTCCACTGTTTACGATTCTTCTAGAGGGCGTCATCACGAAGTTCATGGGTGAGACCGCAGCGAAGCTGCGGATGATTTTTCAAGCCATGACCGTGGAAAAGGGGGTCTATCTATTCGACGAGTTCGACGCAATAGGAGCTAAGCGTTCCCAATCGAACGACGTCGGCGAAATTCGAAGAGTTCTTAACTCCTTCTTACAACTCCTCGAGAAAGATGATTCTGACAGCCTCATCATTGCGGCCACGAACCATGCCGACCTTCTGGACAAAGCCCTTTTTCGTCGTTTTGACGATGTACTGACTTACATCCTTCCTGATGAACGCACCGCGATCAAGATCATGCACGCGCGGTTGGCGGCGTTCGATACCACGAGCGTCGAATGGGAACGAGTATCGCGAGAAGTCTCCGAACTGAGCCAGGGGGAACTCGCACGCGCAAGCGACGAAGCCGCGAAGCAAGCAATTCTGGGGGGTTCACCCCGGGTTACCACGGAAGAGCTCCTGGTCGCCCTTCATGAACGAAGACACACAACCTGCTAATTGGAGGGCAGAGATCCAGCCTCATGCCTGAACTTCCCCGTGATCGCCCACACATTTACCTCCACGACATCGGCCGCGCCGAACGCTACACGAGTCGCCAGCGGCCACAAACTCCTCCTCCTCCCGCGCGAGACCGCGCAGCACATGCTCGTAACCTAATCGCGGCGCTCAACCAGGCTCTTGCCGGAGCGAGGGCCCATGCCGAAGCCCGTGGCGACGCTGCGTCTCGCGGCTTTCACCTGCAATTTGAGCTCGCACCAGGAAACGAAGCATTCGTGCAAAATCTGGAAGATCGACGCCGAGGCATTGAACTCCTCGCGGTGAGAACGGGCGAACGAGAAAACGCTCTCACGACTGCCACGGTGTTTGTCCCGGACCGAGCCGCCAATTATTTCCTCCGAAAACTCGAAGCCTACCAAACGCAGGTCACGGCAAAGGGCCGACCGCGCCATGAGAATCTCGTCAATCGCATTGAGACAGTTGCTCTGGCGGTCATCCGCCAATTCTTCACCGACGACGAGAATCTTCTCCCCGCAAATAACGAAAGAATCTGGTGGGAGGTGTGGCTTAGAGCAGGACTACGCGATCAGTTTCAGGCCGCCGCCACCGCACTAGACATAAGGGTCAAACTCGATGAGGTCGTTGAGTTCCCCGAACGTGAAGTCGTGCTCGCTTTTTCTGACCTGGCAACTCTTGGAAGGCTTCTCACAACCACAGACTCAATCGCAGAAATACGCCTTGCGAAAGACACTCCGGCGCTGTTCATGGAAATGCACAACATTGACCAAAGGGAATGGGTAGATGAACTTCGAAGACGACTCGATGCACCTGGTGACGATGCTGTAGCAGTTTGCGTGCTCGATAGCGGACTTACGCACACCCACCCCCTCTTGACAATAGGCACGCACCCCGATGACGTTCACACCTACGATCAAGCATGGGGGACCGGCGACAGCGCTTTCTGGAGAGGTCACGGAACAGCAATGGGCGGAGTTGCCCTCCTGGGAGACTTACAACAAGCACTCTCTAGCATCGGACGTATTCGTGTCGAGCACCGTCTCGAGTCCGTGAAGATGCTGGATCCCGGCGGGATTCAGCATGATCCAAAGCTTTACGGGGCCGTAACTGCCGACTGTGTCTCGCGCCCCGAAATTACTGCTCCCCGTCGCCCACGAGCGATGTGCCTCGCCGTGACATCTGACTTTCAGGTGCGCCGTGGCCGCCCATCGTCATGGTCTGCAACCATCGACAGACTGTGCTTTGGCGACGATACTGCCCGGCGCCTATTCCTGATCTCGGCCGGAAACGTACAGCCCACCGACATCCCCACAACTGACTATCTAAACCGGACAGATGTCGAGTCGATATTGAGCCCGGCACAGAGTTGGAACGCTCTCACAATTGGCGCTTTCACCGAAAAGACTAACATCACCGATCCGACCTTCCAGGGATGGTCCGCGTTAGCCCCCGCAGGTGATCTCTCACCGACAAGTCGCACATCGTTAACCTGGGATCGCCAATGGCCTATCAAGCCCGATATCGTTTGCGAGGGCGGAAATTGGGCAACCGATGGTGCCATCGTCGATTCCCCGGACGATCTCGGATCGCTTACAACGCACTTCCAGCCCAACGTCCAACAGTTTGACATTATTCGCGACACCAGCGGAGCTGTCGCTTTTGCCGCTAACCTCGCGGGTCGCGTATTGGCTGCTGGTCGCCAGTTTTGGCCTGAGACGATACGTGGCCTCCTCGTTCATTCTGCCGAGTGGACTCCAACGATGTTGGCGCACTTGAATCAAAATCCCACCCGCGCTGAGAAATTAGCCTTTGTTCGGCGTTACGGCTATGGTGTCCCCAACCATGGACGCGCTGTCTTGAGCACCCTCAACGACACCACACTAATCGTTGAGGATCATTTGCGCCCGTTCTGGCGCGATGCCAAAGGTGTGGTCAAGACCCGTGACATGCATCTCCACTCCCTGCCATGGCCACGCGCAGAGCTCGAGGACCTCGGAGAAACCGAAGTCGAACTTCGCGTCACACTATCCTATTTCATCGAACCGAATCCCGGCGAAAGGGGCTGGATGCGACGACACCGCTATGCATCTCACGCCCTTCGATTCGCCGTGAAACGAAGTTTGGAAACTGTGGCTGTGTTTCAGGCACGCACCAATGGCGCAATCGAGTTGGAGGAACAGGGTATCCAGCCCGATGCCGGTGGTGACGACTGGTTTCTGGGCTCGATTCGAAATGCCGGCTCGCTCCATTCGGATCACTGGCGTGGGACTGCGGCTGAGCTTGCACGGCGAGATGCGATTGCAATCTATCCAGTAGGTGGATGGTGGAAGGAAAAGCCATTCCACAAAAGGTACGATGAGGACGTACGCTACACTCTGCTCGTTTCAATCAGAGCTACTGCCGGAGAAATTGATATTTATACCCCCATTCAGGCTGCCATTCCGGTCGTTATCCCAATTGAACGCTAAGCCCGTTCGTCTTCTTTTTCGTGGGCTTGGTCGGCTTTTGTGTGCCGCGATCTACTGACGTGCTCACAACGCTGGCTACGGATGCGCCAACACAAAAGCTTGGAACGGACGGTAGGCCTTGTCTATCTGAGCGCTCATCCCTAGATCTCTATACGTGTTCACGCGCGTCACGATATAGAACAGCCACTGAGTCGCAGAGAAGATCGCTTGGTCGGCCAGACGGGGTTCGTCAACCCTCAACACTTCGTACGGTACGAATGTAGGCGGGTAAAAGGCTCCGAGGGCGACAGCATTGCAATGAACATAATCTGAAGCCATGCTGTACGGGATGTCATAACGCCATATGTCATTCGGCGGAGCCATCGAGCCGTCCAGGAGCTCCGGCTCTGCCGCCATCCCCCTCAGATTGTTGGGCGAGTTCGACCAGAACTTGAAAGAGTCGTATTTCTCGGTGTACTGTCGGTACAAGTTTTCGACGAACTGCACGACCCCAGTGAACGCCGCGTTGTTTGGGCTGTATTTCGTATAAGCTTTTGCAAAGTACTCCTTCCGTTTTGCCTCGAACAGGGCGAATGCGTCGGCCCGTTTGACCTGATCTTGATTTGTGATCCATCGGATCGTGATTGACATCTCCAGAATCAACCTGCTCAAGGCAAATGCTTCAGAACCGAATCCGGCACGGCATAGCGTAACAACCGCACCGTGTGTTTGGAACGCCTTACTAACGTGACAGAAGGGTACCACGCTGGTCGAGGAATTCGCCGCAACGTAGATTTCTTGATCTTCGAATGCTTTCTTGAGCTTCCTCACCGAGAGGACAGCCACTCGCATGAATTCCGTCGATTCCGGCGTGAGGTGTTTCGCCATCATGCTCGAAACAATATCATTGATCGACGAAGTGCAGATTTTTTCGCCTACTGCCGCACCTAAGAACGGTACGTCACATCGCGACACTCCGGCAGACTGTTTTTTCGCTATCCTATCCCTTCGGCACCCAGCCCTCGCCGCGATCGATGGCCCACGAAGTAAAACCTTAGTTCCGGGCTCCTGATCTCCCACCTTCCGTCAGGTCTGCAGTTGGGCATCCGTGGTCCAGCCCCGCGCTCCGTCTCACATGGCTTCTTCTACGAGCTTCTAATTCCGATGGTACAAACCATCCTGCATGACGCGTAGACTATGCGACATCTCACAGTCCTCTGATTATGAATAGTGCCCACCCCGACCTCGCTTCTCATGACGAGTATCCCTGGACGGTCCGCCAAGCCGCTAAGTTTCTCGGTGTCAGCCCTCAAACTGTCTATCTTTGGGTGGAGCGCCAGCAAATCCCTCACCTCCGGGTGATGGGTCGAAATATACGCTTCCTCAAGTCCGACCTTGAGCGCTTCCGCGCATCCTTTAGACAAACCCCGGAATGATGAACTCCAAGCCCCTATCGATCGCCTCCTTCGGAATCCAAACAAGGGGAATCTGCTTTTCGCTCAACCCTAACCGAAAGGCCGGTAGGGGCTTGGCCCCTTAAGTGTTCCATATCCTTGGTACTTATTGACATCTACCGAGTATTTGGTACAATGGCCTGGGAACATGCCATGCATTCCAAGTCAGACCGACTGCTCACACTGGCTGCAAAGCGACAGATCCTTCGCTCGAAGGATATCTTCGCCCTCGGCATTCCCCGGAACTACCTGTCACGCCTCGTCCGAAAAGGCGTTCTCAGGAAGCTAGGCCGAGGGCTTTACGCATCGACCTCATCCAACGTTACCGAGCATCTGACGCTCGTCGAAGCCGCCCATAAGGTCCCGAAGGGCGTGCTTTGTCTTCTCTCCGCACTTCAATTCCACAAGTTCACCACCCAAGCGCCGCATCACGTTTGGATGGCCATCGATGTGAAGGCATGGGCTCCACGCGTGACGTCTCCACCACTTCGCTTCGTGCGTATGTCAGGCCCAGCTCTTCATTTCGGAGTGAAGGAATATCCCGTTCGTGGTGCATCTCTCAAGGTCTACAACCCGGCGAAGACCGTTGCCGACTGCTTCAAATTCCGCAACAAGATTGGCATGGATGTCGCGCTGGAAGCTCTTAGGGAGTGCCGGCGCCTCAAGAAAGCTTCCATGGACGACCTTTGGGCCGCTGCCAAGGTCTGCCGAGTAGCAAACGTCATGCGCCCTTACCTGGAGTCCCTCTAATTGCCGAAACCGAAGCTCAAGAACGTTCCGGCCTCGATCCGTCAGAAGCTGCTCAACCTTGCCCACGAACGCAATCAGGATCTCGGACTCGTACTCACCAAGTACGCCTTAGAGAGAATTCTCTTCCGTATCAGCAAATCCAAATTTCGCGACGTTTTTGTACTGAAGGGCGCTCTCCTCTTCGAACTCTGGACACACCAGCAATACCGTCCCACCCGAGACGCCGATTTCCTCGCAACGGGAAACAACTCCCCAGAACGCTTCGTTGAGATCTTCCGCGAAATCTCAACGGTGAAAGTCGAGGACGACGGCTTGCGTTTTGACCCAAACACTGTCAAAGCGGAACGGATCAAGGAAGATGCCGATTACGAGGGCGTCCGGGTCACATTCACGGCCGTTCTGGACAAAGCCCGAATCCCAATACAAATCGATGTCGGCTTCGGCGATGTCATAACACCTGGCCCGATCGACACACAGTACCCGACACTCCTTGATCTGCCGGCTCCTCGCCTGCTTGCTTACCCGCGTGAAACCGTCGTCTCCGAAAAGCTCGAGGCCATCGTCAAATTGGGCATCGCAAATAGTCGCATGAAGGATTTTCATGACCTTCACAGCCTCTCACTCACATTCGAGCTTGACGGACAAACACTCACTCAAGCTGTTCGTGCGACCTTCGAACGCCGCCACACCGAACTCCCCACTAACAGCATTCCGCTCGCATTCACGCCTGAGTTCTACGCCGATGACAACAAGGTCAAACAGTGGAACGCCTTTTGCACCAAGAATAGTCCGTACGTGGAACGTACTGAATTCAAAAGCATCATCGCTCAACTCACTTCATTCCTCGCTCCCGTAATTCAGTCAGCGCGCGACAATCGAATCCTCAACGCTACATGGACTCCCGCTCGCGGCTGGCAACCTCCTCCCGACCAGCACTAGACATCCTCTTCCTCGTCGCGTAGTCACTCGGGCTCATTCCCGTTGCTCCTTACCTGTCCGTCCGATTGAAGAGCGCTGCTTCGCTGCACGTGAGCTGCTTGCCTGCGGTCTCCACTAGCACGCTTCGCGCCGCCATAACCCGGCGTCACTCACGCGTGCGGCCCGTCTCGACCTTGAAGCGCCAGTCCGACTGACAGTTGTCCCCCTGTTTCGCGCCCTTGCTCCCTCAGCTGTGGGTGAAGGGAGCAAGGACTCCCCGAAACAGGAGGACGGAAAACATGAAAGTCGAACAAGCAAAACAGATCGCAAGCAACGCCATCGAGCAGCTGAAGCAGGCTCTCGAACGGGGCCACAGTGAGACGTTGACGGAATACCTGGCTGCAATCGCCCGATTTCATCGTTACTCGTGGCACAACATCATGCTCATTGCCTCGCAGAAGCCCACTGCTACTCACGTCGCCGGGTTCCATACGTGGCACAAGTTAGGGCGCTTTGTGAAGAAGGGCGAGAAAGGAATATTGATTCTCGCCCCGATTATCCGCAAGAAGGCCACGAACGCAGACGACGTTGAGTCTGAGGATTCACCGTCAGCTGTTGGATTCCGTGCAGCGTATGTCTTCGATGTCAGCCAGACGGAGGGGCAAGAACTGCCGACAATCGGTCGCGTGCACGGTGATCCTCGCGACTGCCGCGAGCGCCTCGCTAGGTTTGTCGTCGAGCATGGCATTGCTCTCGAGTATTCCCAGGACATCGCGCCGGCCCGCGGGATTTCCGCAGGCGGTACGATCACTTTGTTGCCCGGCCAGTCTCCGGCCGAGGAGTTTTCGACTCTAGCTCACGAGCTCGCGCACGAGCTGATGCACCGCACCGACCGCCGGGCCAACACATCGAAGCGCGTTCGTGAAACTGAGGCCGAAGCCGTCGCGTTCGTCGTCTGCAGCGCGGTCGGACTCGACACCGGCAGTGCGGCTCAGGACTATATCGGCTTGTATGGTGGTGATGCCAAGCTTTTGGCTGAGAGCATGGAGCACATCCAGCGAGTTGCGAGCGAAATCCTCAACGCGGTAGGCGCCGATGTCCCCGCCGCACCGCCCTGCTAAGGCAGGGCGGCATACAATCCTCGGCTCGTTGCTTGCTGGTAATTATGTCGTCTCCAGACTAGAATTCTCCTGCTTCCAATAGCTTAGTGACCCAGAGGCAAAACCTGGATGGCGCGCGGAAAAGGGAAAAACAGCGGGGCGGGACATCCGAAGAAGCGCCCAATCGAGCGATACGAGCACACCGACAAGAAACGGATCAACAATCCGCCCGTGGGATTGGTTACACCGGAAACAGACCCGCTACTTCCTACCAACAAGGTCTACGACTACCTTGACCCTGTCCCGAGCGTGAAGCCAGGTAAGGAATTGGACTACGACCCGCATCTTGACCCGCAACTCGTCTGGGCTGGGAAGAGAGAGCACGCCTCGTTCGAAGTGCCTACTGTCTCGCTGCATGTCCACGAAACGATTGATCCGCGCACGATCATCGAGGCCGTCCGCAAGCATAACGGCAATGGGCTGCCTGTGCAGCCGTCCCTCTTCGAGCGGCCGGAGGAACATCTGCCGCTGCGCGATGCCATTGATTTCTACAAGCACTCGCACGGCTGGTCCAACCGCCTAATTGCGGGTGATTCGCTACTGGTGATGAATTCACTGCTCGAAAAAGAAGGCATGGCCGGGCAGGTCCAGATGGTCTATATCGACCCGCCCTATGGCATCAAGTACGGCTCGAATTTCCAGCCGTTCGTGAACAACCGCGACGTGCGGGATGGCAAAGACGAGGATCTCACCCAAGAGCCTGAAATGATCCGCGCGTTCCGCGACACCTGGGAACTCGGCATCCACTCTTATCTGACGTATTTGCGCGACCGCGTCCTCCTCGCCCACGAACTCCTCCACGAATCCGGTTCCTGCTTCATCCAGATTTCCGACGAGAACGTACACTTGATTCGCGACGTTCTAGACGACATCTTTCGAAAGGAAAATTTTGTCGCCCTCATCTCGTTCCAAAAAAAGGGCAGCCAGTCTGGAGAATTCATCCCTTCAATTCACGAATATGTTGTCTGGTATGCAAAGCAAAAAGAGAAAGCAAAGTTTAGAAGGTTGTACGATGCCCGTGACTTAGCGGGTACGGGGGGGTCCGGGTTCGAATACTTGGAATCCTCCGACGGCGCCGTACGGAATCTAACGGCCGAGGAGAAGAGCGGTGCGACGGACCTGCCGAAAGGCTCGAGAGCGTTCCGGTTCAATCCTCTCTTCTCTGCGAAGCCAGGTCCCAACGAGCCTGTCGAGCTGGCTGGCAAATCTTACCCTTCCGGTGGAAACTCCTGGAAAATAAACCCCGGGCACATCCCTCGACTGTTCTCAATAGGACGCGTCATTCCGCAGAAGACGAGGCTCGTTTTCAAGCGTTACGCCACGGACTTTAGCTATGTCCCCCTGACAAATATCTGGTCAGGCTTAGGCGGAGCGCCCGAGAAGTACTACGTGGTGCAGACAAACGAGACAGTCCTGGAAAGATGCATCTTGATGTGCAGTGACCCCGGCGATCTCGTTTTTGATCCTACGTGTGGCTCCGGCACGACCGCCTACGTTGCAGAGCACTGGGGTCGGCGGTGGGTTACATGCGATACCTCGCGTGTGGCAATAACCCTAGCCAAGCAGCGGCTCATGACCGCTGCATTCGACTACTACGAACTTGCGCATCCAGAAGAAGGCGTCGGCAGTGGCTTTCGCTACAAGACCGTTCCGCACATCACGCTCAAATCTATCGCGAACAATCCTGAGATTCGCGCAGGGATGACGCGCGAACAGATCGACGCAGCCATCTCCAAGTACGCTGACCAGGAGACCCTCTTCGATCAACCCTACGCGGACAAGAGCCGCGTGCGCGTCACCGGCCCATTCACGGTCGAGGCCGTCCCAGCGCCTACCGTGCGTTCTCTAGAAGAAATCGATGAAGGCGACGTATTTCTTGGAGCCTCGCCCGCGAAAACGCAAGAATCACTGGCGGACTTCCGCGATGCACCTACGCCATTGCTCGACACCTCCGTCGCACGCAAAGGCCCCACGCTGCGCCAGGCCGAATGGCGCGACGAATTACTGAAGACCGGGCTCCGCGGAAAGGGCGGACAGAAGATTGAGTTTTCACGAGTCGAGCCGCTCGCGGGAACACGATGGCTGCACGCGGATGCGGAAACAAAGGGAGCCAAGCCCGAGCGCGTGATTTTCTCATTTGGCCCGGAATACAGCCTGCTAGAACAGCGCCAAGTCGAACTCGCATGGGAGGAAGCACGGACCCTCAGCCCCAAACCCGCTATCCTCGTGTTCGCGGCGTTCGAGTTCGATCCCGAAGCCGCCAAAGATATCGACGGGATGACGAAAGAAAAAACCAGCATGACCTTTCTTACGGCGCAAATGAACGCGGACCTGCTAACAGAGGACTTGAAGAAGAAACGTGCCTCGAATCAGGGCTTCTGGCTGGTTGGCCGTCCCGACGTGGACTTACGCCACGCCAAGGGCGATGGAAAGGGGAAATGGGAAGTCGAAGTCCGAGGCTTCGATTATTACAACACACGCTCGGGGACCATCGAATCCGGCGACACCTCCAAAATCGCGATGTGGCTGCTCGACACGGACTACGACGGGCGGAGCCTTTACCCACGGCAGGTGTTCTTCCCAATGGCCGATGACGACGAGGGCTGGGCACGCCTGGCGCGCAACCTCAAAGCCGAGATTGATTTGGACCTCATCGAAAAGTATCGGGGAACGGCTTCGCTACCCTTCGAAGCGGGTGCGAACAAGCGGATCGCGGTCAAACTGATCGACGATCGCGGAATCGAGAGCCTGAAAGTGGTGGACCTGAAGTGAGGCGTACCCCGTGATCGAAGGACAAACAATTCAACACATACGGACCGCCGTTCGCGTTGGCAAACTCGCTGAGCCGTTCAAGGCGGCCGACGTAAACAAACTCTTGGGAATAGATTGGGCGGGAAATTTCCTGCCGAAACATTCTGAAGGCAACAGACGCACGACAGAGCACTTCGTTCGTGTAGGTCGCGGTCTTTATCGCCTGAAGCATTCAAGGTGAGGGCATGAGCACCCAGGCTCAAATCGGCTCCGCCACAATAGATCAGCTCATCATCAACTCGCCTTACGAGGAGCCGCGCGAGCACTGGCGATACGACCGTGAAACGCGCCTATTCACACGCGAGTCCGTGCGACGAAAGGCCGGATACGTGCGTGCGTCGGAGAAGTCCCGCTCGTTCGACGATCCCGGCATTTTCATCGAACTGCCGCTCGTGAACCAGATTCGTCCACGCGTGAAGGCTTGGCGCGAGGCGGATTATCCGGGTGCAACCGGAATCACCAAGCGGCTCCTCCAACATTGGCGAGACCCAGAACAGCGCGACTCAAATCGCCGGTTTTTCTTCTGTCAGCTCGAAGCAATCGAAACGCTGATGTGGCTAACCGAGGCTCCTACTTCGGAACGCGTCGGCGTCGAAATCCCCGTCGATGGAGGACCATTTTCGCGCCTCTGTTGCAAGATGGCGACAGGCTCGGGCAAGACGATCCTGATGGCCATGCTGATTGCGTGGCAGGCGCTCAACAAAGTCACATATCAGCAAGACAAGCGCTTTTCGAAAAACTTCCTCCTTATCGCGCCGGGATTGACAGTGAAAAGCCGATTGCAGGTTCTCATTCCCGGCACTCTCGGCAACTTCTACGCGGAATTCCAAATCGTTCCGCCCGGCCTTGAAGACAAACTCCGCCAGGGTCAAACGTGCCGGGTGCTCATCCACAATTGGCACAAGCTGGACTGGGAAACCGACGAGCAGATTCGCAAGAAGCGGAGCGTTGATAAGCGCGGGGCGAAGAGCGACGAGGCGTACGTCCGCGATGTACTCGGCGAAATGGCCTCCGCGCAAAACTTGGTCGTCATCAACGACGAAGCCCATCATGCATGGCGCGTCCCACCCAAATCGCGCGTTGCCGGCGTCTCGAAGGACGAAATGAATGAAGCCACGAAGTGGATAGGTGGCCTCGATCGCGTCCACCGTGCCCGCGGCATCCTCACATGTTTCGACCTAACCGCCACGCCCTTCGCGCCAACTGGCAAGAAAAGCGGAGAAGAAACTCTTTTCAGTTGGATCGTCACTGATTTTGGCTTGAACGACGCAATCGAGTCCGGATTGGTGAAGACTCCGCGTGTTGTGGTCCGCGACGACGGGCGCTTCAACGCACAGTACAAGTCCCGCTTCTACCACATCTACTCCGACCCGGATGTGAAACCGGACCTAAACCGCAAGGAGCGCCCCGAAACGCCTCTCCCCGGTCTGGTCCTCAACGGCTATCACCTCCTTGGTCAGGACTGGCTAGAAACTGCAAAACGCTGGAAGAAGCAGAAGCTGCCAACGCCGCCGGTCATGATCACCGTCGCAAACACGACGTACACAGCGGCTCGCGTCGAATTCGCCTTCGGCCGCAATCGCATTAACATTGAAGAACTCTGTGACCCCGAGAGGCTGCTGCACATTGATTCCAGAGTATTGGAGCAGGCCGAAGAAGCAGACGAGCCTGTACAGTTGGGTCTCACATCGTCGGAAGACGAAGAAACGGATGAATCCGGCGAAGTTAAGACCGAGAAAAAACTTTCCAAGAAGGAACAGGCCGAGTTGCTCCGCCGACAGGTCGACACGATTGGGCGCCCAGGCGAACCCGGAGAAAAAATTCACAACGTCATTTCGGTGGGCATGTTGTCCGAGGGTTGGGATGCGAGGACTGTCACCCACATCATGGGTCTCCGCGCGTTCACGTCCCAACTCCTATGCGAACAGGTCGTCGGCCGCGGTCTCCGTCGCACGTCCTACGATGTCGATGAAAAGACAGGCTTCTTCCAACCAGAGTACGTCAACATCTTCGGGGTTCCGTTCACATTTCTCCCGCACGAAGGTGGCGGAGACGAACCGCCCCCGCCACCAACCGTAGGCAAGACAAGAATTGAAGCGCTGCCTGATCGCAAGAAGTACGAAATCGTATGGCCCAACGTCTTGAGAGTCGATCATGAATATCGGCCCACGCTCATCCTGAACATGGATGAAGCAAAGCCCCTCCGCCTCGACGCGTACGAAACACCTACGAATGCGCAGCTGGCTCCAATCATCGAAGGGAAACCTGACGTAACAAAGCTGTCGGAAATCGATCTTCGGAAGCTAGCCGATCGGTTCAGGATGCAAAGAATAATCTTCTCCGCCTCGGGTGACATCTACGAACAAATGAAGCTGACGTGGACAGGAAACCGCGAATATCTTCTCGCCCAAGTCATTCGCTTGGTGGAGCGCTACATTGAGAGCGATAAGCTGCGAATCGATCCCGAAGTCTTCAATACGGACGACCTGCGACGACGAATTCTTATTGCACTACACATGCCCACCATCGCAGAGCACCTGAAACAGGCCATCCATTTCCAGAACACGGAAGCGCTGATTCCGATCTTCGACACCGAGCGGCCCATTCGTGCTACTGGCGACATGCTCCCTTGGTATACGAGCAAGGCCTGCGAACACGTCAACCACTCGCATATCAACATGTGCGTCTTCGATAGCCGCTGGGAGGCCAGCGAGGCTTTCGAGCTGGACCGCAGCCCTCATGTGGCCGCGTGGGCCAAGAACGACCACCTCGGTTTCGAGATCACATATTCGTTCAAAGGCGTCATCCGCAAATTCCGCCCAGACTATCTGGTTCGACTCTCAACTGGAAAGACGCTGATTCTCGAAGTGAAGGGCCAGGACAATCAGGAACAGCAGACCAAGCGCGAGTTCTTGGCCGAATGGGTGCGGGCGGTAAACGGTCACGGTGGATTTGGGACATGGGCCGCGGACGTTTCGCATTACCCTAGCGATATTCACGAAATCCTTCAAAGGCAAACCATTTAAAGTCGTAGCACTCCTGCTTTGGCTTCCCACTGCTTGGTCGCATTCGTGTAAGTAGCCGAAGTGCTTCTCACAAGAATCCTGAGCCAACCCGCGCAGGTCACGTAAACCAAAAGCCATTCTGTGAGTTTCCTATGGAACCGTCCCTTTTCCTGCCTGCCCTTCTGCGGAAAGACTGCGCCTAGACCGCCCGCTTCTTCTGTCAAGGGCGTCCGCTTCGCTCCCGTGAACGCGAACCCCACGCGCCCTTGACAGCGCGGGCGGCTAGTCGCCGGGGACCGCCAGAAGGGCATTTGCTTTTTATGCACCGCTCCGCGTTGCCTCGAAAGCAAAAATCAAACCCCTCAAAAGGAGTTCACATGCAAGAAACCAAACAACAGCCACTGTTTTCGCTCGGCCAAGTCGTCGCCACACCCGGCGTGTTGGCCGCACTCGAAAAGGCAGGTCAAACCCCGCTGGAGTTCCTAGCGCGCCACGTTCGCGGCGATTGGGGCGAGCTGTCGGAGGAAGACCGCAAGGAAAACCAGTTCAGCTTGGAACGCGGGTTCCGGCTGTTGAGCAGCTACCGCACCGATGCAGGTGACACGAAACTGTGGGTGATCACCGAGGCCGACCGCACGGCTACCACGATTCTCTTGCCAGAAGAGTATTAAGAATTCCAAGAAATTAAGAAAAAGGAGAAACAGAGATGAACACGCAAGAAGCAGTGAAATCGTTGCAAGAGTACGTGAATGTCCCCATCGCGGAGTTGACCGAGTCCGGCACCAACCCACGCAAGACGTTTGACGAGGAAAGATTGAAAGAGCTCGCCGAAAGCATCCGCAGCAAAGGCGTCCTGTCGCCGCTCCTAGTGCGGAGAACGAATGACCACCTGGAGATCGTCTCGGGAGCAAGACGCTTTAGAGCCGCACAGCGGGCGGGTTTGCGAGAAGTTCCTATTCGCATCGCTGTACTCACGGACGAGGAAGCCCTTGAAACGCAAATCGTAGAAAACCTCCTTCGAAGCGACATTCACCCTTTCGAGGAAGCGCAAGGCTTTCGCGCGTTGCTCGACCGCGAAGGCGCTGGCTACACCGTGGAGAAAATTGCGGCCAAAACCGGTAAGGCCGCGTCCTTCATTGCCAAGCGGCTTCGCCTGCTAGACCTCGTTCCGCCGGTGGCCGAAGCCTTCACGGCGGGTCATATCGGCATCGAACATGCGTTGCTAATTGCCAAACTCGCTGCGGACGTGCAGGAAACAACGTTGACGCATTGCTTTGATGGGTACTACGCGGCGAATGACAACGAACGCAGCCTCGTGCCCGCGAGCCGTTTGCAGGCATGGATTGAGCAGAACGTGTACCTTGGCCTCAAGTCCGTTCCGTTCTCGAAGGACGACGAAACGCTTGTGCCGGAAGCCGGGAGTTGCACGAACTGTCCGAAGCGCACAGGATTCAATACCTTGCTCTTCTCCGAAGTACGGGAGGATTCCTGTGCGGATGCCGCCTGTTTCAATCGCAAGCTCGACGCACACATCGCGCAGCGCGTTGCGAAGGTGCCGAATCTTGTGATGATTTCGGAGAACTACAACACGGCAGGGGAAACGCCCGTTCTCCCTCGTCGCAACTATGTCGAGGTCGTGACGCGGAAAAGCAAGAAAGGCAGGGACGCACGACCAGAGGAACGACTCTGTGGCCATCTGACTCCGGCTATTCACGCGGATGGCATGGACAAGGGCCGTCTCGTGAAGGTCTGCGCAGACCCCACCTGCAAGATTCACTTCGGGGAGCGACAGGAACAAGAAAGGCAGCAGGTCCAATGGAAGGCGGAAAAGAAGGCCGCAAACCAGAAGGCGAAACAGACTCTCGCGTTCCGGCACCGCCTTCTGGCTGATGTGCTCAAGCGGGTAAAACCGCAACTTGGGACCGATGAGTTGCGCATGGTGGCGCAGTTCGTGTTGCACTCGCTGTCGCACGAGCTGCTATGCCGCCTGGCCAAACGCCACGGCTTCGAAAACCCGAAGGACGTTCACGATTGGCAGATGGCCGAGAAAGCCCGGACGCTCTACAAGAAGGCAGATGCCGCTGGACTCGCTGGGCTGATCTTCGAAGCCATGCTCCTCGGCGCTGCCGGAAGCACGATCCTAAGTAAGGATGATGACCTGCTAGCGGAGGCAGCTTCCTTTTATAAGGTTGACACGAAGGCATTGCACCGCGCCGTCGTCAAAGCCGAGCAGGAGAAAGTGCGAACGGAGGCACAAGCGACGCGAACGAAAGAGAAGCCAGTGTCCAAAAGAAAAGCGGCCCGCAAGTAGACCACTCGCATGACCGGAGGGGCCGTCCTTCGCCGGACGGCCCCGTTCTCCATGGCCTTGGATATACGCAAGCGTCCGATTCTGGATGGAGCTCCATCTGATTCACGCCTTCGGATGTTCGCGCCACCTGGCGAAACGCAAGCCAGTCATTTTTCGCGCGATGCGTCTCTTCGCTCTGCCTTTCTTTCTCCAACAATCCGCATTGTCACGCCAGTCACCCTGCCAACGATTTCCGCCTGAGACGGGTAGTCGAATCGCCGTACCTGGAGCTGCGCATAAGGGTGTGGAATGACAAGCAACTGTCCTCGGTCAACCTCGCACCAACTGCATACGTACCCATCGCGGAGCTCCGTGAAGTAAATCGGCCGTTCGTACTCGTTCTTCCACTTTAAGTTGCTGACCTTTCTCTGGCTCGCGTCAATCTGTACAAGGGAGCCGGGTCGGATGATTGGAAACAGTGTGAAATCTTCCAGGCCCACGTACCCGTACATGGACTTGCGCAAGTCGAGGTGCTGCAACAGGCCAACAGGAACTTCGTCCCACTTTTCGACGACACGAGCCAGCAGGTTCGTTTTCTCGAACCGAAAACCCGCCTTGAATTCGACCGGGACCGCTACGTTTTCACTTTCTGCCTCTTCCGCTCCACCGTTCAGGAGATGCGTTCTCGGCAAACCGATCGATGCGCTGTCTCGGTTAAAGTCTCCGATCTGCAAGCCAAACTTGGCAGCCACCTCCGAAAATCGTCGATGGTACAGCACGGAAACGGAGTACAGTTTGAACATGCCGGGCACGAATTTATCCATCTCAATGTCGGTGATCCAGTTGTGCGATAGATAGAACTCCTGGTTCTGCTTCAGCGCCGCGATCTTCTTGCTCATTTCTTGCACGTCCCGCGTCGACAGTCCCAGACGCACCCGGACCGCCTTCAACCATTTGCCGGCAACGAGGTTCGACTTGCTCGCATTCACTGGCGGGCATCCTACTCTCGGCGTCAGTCTATGTCCAGCCACGTCACTCTCTTAGCTATATGCATTCCGCTTTGTTTTGCGGGCGAAATCTGTGGATTGGTCGCAACAGCGGCCACCGGCACGAATTCCTCCTACGTGTTCCGCGAGTTGCGTATATCCAACCAATGCCTCGGGAAACAGCCACGCAGACTGCCGGACGGGTGCGCAATATCCTTTCAACGAGAGGCTTGACTCTCTATCAGGTGTCTCAGCGGTCCGCCGAGATTTTCGGCCGCTCGTCACTGTATTTCATTCCGCAGCGTCTTTATCACGAGCTTGAAATAGGGGCTTTCAAACCCAACATCCACCAACTCGCGGCCCTCAGCCGAATTTCTAACTATTGCCTGTCCGACTGGCTGTCTGTCTTTGGATTCCGATTGGACGACATTCCGAGACTTCAGTTGCTTATCCCCTGGCGGCGCACGGTTCTGCTCGATTCATCCATCTACGACCGGGAGCAGTGGGTTCCTTGGTTTGCCGACAGGCTCTCCGCATTTGTCGGACCTCCAATCGGGCCACTGGGACAGTTCTTGAGACGGGGCTCTGCAAGGCGAGCGCGCGAACTGCTCGACGTCAGGAAAAAACGCTTCCTTTACGTCAAGGTTGGGCAGGACGATGTGTTCGCTTTTCCGACATTATCGGCGGGAAGCATCGCTCGAATTGCCGCCATGCCCGTCCCTGATCTGTTAGCCACGCTCGGGCCAGGCACGAGCAAAAATCTATTCTTGGTAGAAAATGGCTTCTCACTCAACTGTGGTCACCTGAGACGCACGAACAAGAACAGAGTGGCGCTTTGCTCGACACACTTTCCTTTCACGCAAGTTGAATTGGCGCCGGGAGATTCGGCTAGAATCCTTGGATTGGTCGATGCAGAAATACGGCCATTCGAAGCCCAAAGGGGATCGACAAACGCTCAAGCTAGCTCCGATGTGCCAAAGGCAATTGCAGCGGCCACGGTTGATCCCCGCGCCGGCTTGCGACAATTCGTCCGGATGTCTCGAATGCGAGTGGGAATCTCATTCCGCGAAGCTTCGGCCCTCAGTCGCTGGATAGCCCGCCTGCTCGGCGACAAAATGTACTTCGCAGCTTCAGGAACCCTTTCTGACTATGAGAACGTCACATCTCCCCTCCGCCACATTCAAAAGATAATTTCCATGTGTGTTCTTTACTGCATGGATTTCTGGAGTTTCCTCCGCGCTGCTGGAATTTCGGTCGATTTTCTCGGCGGCAACCCTGTGCCTGACGAATTACTTCAGCGCATTCGCCCATATCCAATGCAGCCTTCCGAGGACGAGTCCCGGCTCCGTCATTTCAGCGAACACTCAGTTGGGTTTCTTTCGTCTCTCATGGAAAAATGGGAAGAATTGCCGCTGTTTCTAAGGACCGCTCTGCCGGAGATTGTCGGATTGAAGAGCCTTTCGTTATCAGATATTTTCTGGATTGGCGGCAATCAAAACCCACTTCACCCGTCTCTCGTCGGCGGCGCGCTTCTCAGCGTCAACCGGCGAGTGAAGGCGCCCGCGCGATCGATGGCACCAACCGTGTGGGACCAGCCTCTTTATATTCTTCTTTTGCGCGGCGGGGACTACCTGTGCGGCCCTTGCGAATTGCGGCGCGGCGTTCTCATTGTTCATCCCCACTCCGAAGCGCCGCATAATTCCATCCAGCTGCGAAACGGAATAGATGCCGAGATCATTGGCCGAGTTACGGCGGTCCTGCGACGTCTTCCCTAACAGATTGACTCATCCGTCCTCGCCAAGCCTTCACCTACTGCACAAGCGCGAACGCCGCGGGAACCTTCCAAGCGTTGCAGACGCACGCATCTCGATGAAGTTACGCCTCTTTCTTGTCGATACTTCGGATTCCCGAACACGGTTTGAAATCCGTGGCTTCCTCTTTCGCTCGGTGCGACATTGTCCAACATAACGGACGCTTCAACATCTTCAGAACCGGGACGTCCGAACCAAGCCATGTTGGAAATCTCCGACACAGTTCGAAGCACAAGCACCCCGGATGGGCAAGCCCTCCTAGATCTGCGTCAGGGGCAGATGTTCTCAGTCAACGGAGTTGGGGCCAAGATTCTTGAGTTTCTGGCGAAGGGATGGGACGAGGCACGCATCGCGGAGGAAATTAGCCAGGCATATGCAGTGAGCATCGATGTCGTTCGGAGTGACGTTCACGAATTCGTCGAGACATTGTGCAAGCACGAAATTCTCAGGGTCAATGATTCAGTCGATTCCAGATAGAGACGTACTCGGTCGCAATCAACCAATGAAAACCCTTGACTACACCGAACCAGTTACGTTCCGGCTCATCATCGTCCGACGTCATGGCTCGGAAGTTCTCCTCCGATCCGACGAGTCCGGCTGGACTTTGCCTTGCGTAAAGGCGCCTCCCTCGGAAAGGCTCGCTCTGCAATTGACGACTGAACTGGACAGACAATTTGGGTTCCGTGCCTACTGCCTCTTCATCCCAACTTTTGATTCCAATGACAATGTGCGCCGGTGGAGCTATGCCGTTCTCGAATCCTTCACACAGAATGATCGCGCTCCGAACGGAATGCGTTGGTTCTCCCGTGCTGCGTTCGCGTGTCCCGGTACACATGCGGTCGAGGATATTGACGCAATCATGCAGTCGCTTGCCGAGCTGGACTTATATGCCGGGCAGGCGAAAGCTGCGCCCTTCGGCAGGTCGGGTTGGTTCAGAGACCTCTTCGCCTGGGCTCAGGACCAACTCAGTCCGATGGGCCTCCGTACGAATGGGAGTTTTCGGCAACTCAACGGGAGCCCGACATTCAGTCTGATTCGCCTCGAAACGAACGGTCCCGCCGTTTGGTTCAAAGCGACAGGGAATCCGAACCGTCACGAACTTCCCATTACGCTCCTGCTCAGTCGGCTTTTTCCCGCAAACCTGCCACCGCTCCTAGGAGTGCATCAATCTTGGAATGCCTGGCTGTCAGAAGAAGTTTCAGACAAGACGCTCGAACAGTTCCCGGAGATTCGCACCTGGGAGAGGGTGGCGATAGAACTGGCGGAGCTCGAAATCGCTTCAATCGGAAGGAGCAGCGCGCTTCTGGGCGGGCAGTGCAAGGATCTAAGACTCCCGAGGCTCGCCAATCTGGTTGCGCCTTTCCTTGCTCGCATGGCTGAGTTCATGGCCGCACAGGAAACACGATCTCCGCTGCCCCTCACAATACGCGAACTCGATTTTGTCGGCGAACGCCTCCGGGAGGCTTTTGCCATCCACAATGATCTGCGTGTTCCCGACACGCTCGGACACATCGATTTGAATCCAGGGAATATTCTAGTTTCTCCATCGCGTTGCGTATTTCTGGACTGGGCCGAAGCCTGCGTGACAAGCCCTTTCTTCACTTTCGAATATCTCGCCGAGCACTTTCGCCACACCAAGATTGGAGGCGCAGGGGCATGCGAACGGCTCATCACGGCATATCGTCGGCCTTGGCGGGCCTTCTTGTCTGACGCTGAGCTCGCGCGCGCCATGGAGGTCTCGCCCCTGATTGCGGTTTTTGCTTTTGCCGTGGCGGGGGATGTATGGCGCTTGCCCGACACCTTGCACAGAGCTTCAGATGTCGGATTCCTCCGCAGTTTGACGCGGCGTATGCATCGCGAGGCAATTCGGCTGGCTGAACGGAGCGTGCCATGCTCCGCTTGATTCAACCACCTCGAGTCACTTCGATCTGGCCCGATGCTTTGCCCGGTTTGGTCTGAAAGGAGAAACCTCACCATGTCACTCCTCATCCTCAGGGCCTATCTGATGCTGATTCATTTTCACATCTACTTATTTCGAGGAGATTTTTCGGGGTTGTACAGAATGGTCCGCACTACGGAGACGAGCAGATGGCCCGCAAATCCCGATACAGCGACACGAATCTGTGCGGCAGTTGATATGGCCTGCATCTGGTATTGGAAAGAGGTGCTCTGTCTGCAGCGGTCGGCTGTTACGGCGTGCTTGCTTAAGCGACACGGCGTCCCTGCCCAAATGGTCCTCGGCATACAGCAGATTCCGTTCAGAGCCCACGCTTGGGTCGAGGTTGACGGGAGTGTTGTCAATGACAAGCCCTATACCCCCGAAATGTACGCAGTACTCGACAGGTGCTAAGGAACGACGAGAGATGCAAAACGAAGAGACCGCATCATGAGTGTCATATTCGGCAGATGGAATTTCGATGGACGAAGCGCGTCGCCGGACTATCTCGACAAGCTCCGCACGTCTCTTGCTGCGTACGGTCCAGACGGCTTCCGCTCCTATTCCAACGACGGAGTAACCATCGGGTTTCATGCGTTTTACACGACAAAGCAGTCGCGCCATCAATTGCAGCCTTTCGTCTCTAAATCAGGTCCAGTTTTCGCATGGGACGGTCGCCTGGACAATCGCAAGGAGCTCATTGAACGGTTGGGAGACCCACTCACGGAGGAGTCCGCAGACGTTTGCATTGTGGCAGCCGCTTACGAGCGTTGGGCGATCGACTGTTTCGGAAGGCTGATTGGTGACTGGGCTCTTTCTATCTGGAATCCAGCGAATCGCTCGTTAGTCCTCGTGAAAGATCCACTTGGTCCGCAACAACTCTACTACTCCGTCAGCAAAGACTTCCTTACCTGGAGCACGGTCCTCGACCCGCTTGTCCTATATGCGGGATATGCGTTCGCTCTCGACGAAGAATACATTGCCGGATGTTTATCTTTGTTCCCCGCATCGCATCTGACGCCGTATATCGGCATCCGGTCTGTCCCGTCGTCTTCATTCGTGCGTTTCGAAGGACCGGGGGAGACTGTTAGGAAGTATTGGGATTTCGATCCCGCAAAAACCATTTGCTATAAGACCGACGCCGATTACGAAGACCACTTTCGGACGGCATTCGCTCAAGCCGTACGGCGCCGGCTGCGCTCCGATGCGCCAATCCTCGCCGAGCTGAGTGGAGGAATGGACTCCTCCTCCATCGTATGCATGGCCGACCTGGAAATGTCCCATGGAGCCGCAGATGCGATTCGTCTCGATACAGTTTCTTACTACGACCACTCTGAACCCGGTTGGAACGAGTATCCGTATTTCACGAAGGTGGAGCAAAGGCGAGGCCGCACTGGTTGTCACATCGATGTCGGTTCGCACCAAGCGTTGCGGCTCGCTTTCCAGGCAAACCACTTCGCGGCCACGCCACTGTCCCCTCGGGATGCCAACCACGCGACCCAGCAGCTTGCGGAATGCATTAGATCGCAAGGGAACCGCGTCGTACTCTCCGGTGTTGGAGGCGACGAGGTAACCGGGGGCGTGCCCACTCCGACGCCGGAACTCGAGAACCTGCTAATCGCGGGCCGATTTGGAATTCTGGCGCATCAGTTGAAGACTTGGGCCTTGCATCAGCGCCGGCCTTGGTTCTATCTGTTCTTTGAAGCCGTCCGGGGCTTTTTCCCCTCGGCAATCGTCGGTGTTCCGAAGAGCTACCGGCCTGTACCGTGGTTGAATCCGCACTTCACAAGAAGACACCGTCGAGCTCTGTCCGGCTACCACGCCCGGCTCAAGGTCTTCGGTCCGGCGCCCAGCTTTCAGGAAAATCTGTTCGCGCTGGAGGTCTTACGACGACAAATGGCATGCTCGGTTTTGGCGACCGAGCCACCTTACGAAAAACGCTATCCCTATCTCGACCGTGACCTTCTGGAATTCCTGTACGCAATCCCTCGCGAGCAGCTTGTCCGTCCGGGCCAGCGTCGCTCCTTGATGCGCCGGGCACTCGCCGGAATCGTTCCATCGGAAATTCTCAACCGCAAAAGGAAGGCCACTGTCGCCCGAGGTCCCACCACCATCATCGCATCGCAGTGGACCGATGTGGTCGAGATAACGAGGCAGATGGTCAGTTCCTCTTTGGGGATCGTCACGGCCGGGGACTTTATCGCTGCACTGGAGAATGCGCGCCGCGGCCGCGAGGTTGCGATCGTGCCCTTGTTTCGCACACTCGCCATCGAAAGATGGCTCAGAAATATGCTCCACCATTTCAGCCAGGAAACGTGCCTGGACCAGCCGGCAGATCCGCATGTCGAGGGGCAACGAATTGCCGCGCCCTCGACGCTCGCTCTTAAGTAGAGCTTTCTCAGCTGAGGAGGAATCCCAAATAGAAAGGAGGTGAAACTCATGGAATACACAAAGCCCGAAGTCGTCGTATTGGACAACGCAATCTCCGTTGTCCAAGTCTCGAAGCTTCAAGGAGTGGCTGACAACGCGGACCCGACCAGCCAGTTCCCGTCGATCGCCGCCTACCAGTCGGACGAGTAGGCTAAAGCCGGGGCGCTGCCTGGGCCCCTGCGTCCCGGCTCCTTCGCTTGCCGAATCAAACCCAGCGACGGAATCACGTTCAGTATTGCGAGTTGTTCGCGCGCAAACAGCGTTCTCTTCTGAGAACAAATGCCACAGAGGAAGGAGGTGAAACCGATGAAATACACGAAGCCAGAAGTCGTAGTTCTGGATAACGCGATCCACGTTGTCCAACTCTCGAAGTCTGTCGGGCCGTACGACAGTGAGGACCCGAATAGCATGATCCACTCGCCGTCAGCCTATCGAGCCGACGAGTAGCCAACCGTCAGGGCGCTTCGTGGGCCCAGCGCCTTGGCTCCCCAAATTGCGGCATTCACCAAGAGGGTTCGTGTGGAGAACAAGAAGGTTTTCCATATCGTGCGACTGGCTGTTCGTCGCATCGGACAATCCGTTCATTCAGTTTTTTGGTTCCTTCCGGCGTAATTGTTCCCATCGTCCATACTCCGCCCTTTTCGACGGGTCGGGATCGATTTCACCATTCAGCCAGAAATCAAACCAGTCCACATTTCCTTGCTGCGAAACAAGACGCTCCCACGGCTTCACCAGTAGGTGCGTACCGTACGGCAACCAAATAAAATCTACAGGCTTTTTGAGAAGGGTAAGGCCAGAAAACGTTTGCCAGCCCCCGAGAAATCCACCCCAGCCGTAATACTCAAGGCGCACCGGTGCAGTGACTTTGTCGAGATTGAAGCCCGGCGAACTCTTTGTCCAAGAATCCAACGAGGATCCAAAGGGCAGACCACCATTCGCCGCGAGATAATCCACGCCGCCGAACAGCATTAGGTTTACGTAGCCAGCATCGAATCCGTCTGCCAGAGTGGCCGCTGCGAACTGATACTTCGAATGAGTCAGTGTGTAAGCGACATACGACACCGTGCGGCTGAAACCAATGATGCCTACACGCCTACGATCAACTAATCCTCGATTATCAAGGTAATCGATCACGCCTTCATATGCGGCCATTTGCCGAGGTGCCTCGCCTGGCGTGTTCGTGTATTTTCTGTCCTCGCTTGGATCAGAAGATGAGCCGACTTGCAAAACGACAATATCCTTGGCAGCGAGCGGCTGCGCTGCGAATGCGCTACTCCACGGACCGTCAATCCAGAACCTGTCCTTCTCGAAGCCGTGTGTCTGTATGACCAGGGGATATCGTTTTCCGTCCTCGTAATCCGGCGGCAAGTAGAGCCCGCCCGTCACTTCATGCCCATCGGTGGCCTTCCAAGTGATGTCTTGAACCCTTCCGAACTTCAGGTGTGAAAACTGTGGGTTCAGGTCAAACAGAAGAGCCTTTCGGCCGTTCTTGGTGGACGTGACGAAAATCCTGGGCGGTGTGTTGCTGTCCTCTTCAAGCGAAACTGTTAGGGGAATGCTGGAATTTGATTTGTCTCCCGGCAGTGCCACAGGACGCCAGGACATTCCCGCTCTATCGTACGGCTTTGGGTTGATATCCCCGTTTTCGCCAGACCCCAACACCAAAACTCCGTCTTGCTGGTTCCAATGGGAAATCTGTACCGGCTCATCCGTGATGGGGATGATGGCTTTGCTGGGCACTTCGACTTCGGCCACGAAGGTGTGGGTTTCCCGGGCTTCGCGCTCCATAGGCGTTCCAACAGTCAACGGAAGATATGTGCCCGACAGGATCAGAGATCGGCTATCCTTGGCCCAAACTAGCGATCTGTTGAACCAAGACATCGGAGCGTCGAGCAGTGGCCCGATTTTGCCGCTGCTTGTGTCGAGCAGCATGAAATGAGTCACATTGGAACGCTGGCTCGGTCTCCTCGGTTCGATGATGTACGGGTGCAGGGGTGTGTCGCGATACGCCGCCCAATAGGGAGGGATCTCGGAGTCGTACGTCTCAAGGACGGCGTATCGCCCATCAGGTGATACCAAGAGCGGAAGTATTTCGGACAATTGGTCGGCGACCGCAATCTTCAAAGCAGCGCCTTGGACATGTTGGACGAATAGCTCCTTATCGGCGCGGTCGAGCTCCTGGGTCTCGTTGCATTCGCTGAGGAAGAGGTCAGACGGACTCTGGGTCGAAATCACGACCCCATCTCTTCTTGCGTCCTGCGTTGCTGACGTTGCGATTCGCCGCGGAACCGCCTCATACACGATGGTCTTGCCGTTTGCGCTGATGTCGTAGGCCACGACAGGAGTCGGATGATGGGTCAGCCTTATCAGGTGCTTCGTTTTCGTACTGAGACTGTAGACTTCGGGCGTCCCGCCCGCGTCCTGCCCGAGAAACGCGACCGTCTCATTGTCGTTCAGCCATTTTACGTTTTCGATTCCTTCGCGATTCGATGACGAGGACATTGTGATGAGTACTTCTGGCTTCGGACCGTTGAAGGCGTCTTTCGTCCGAAAGAGCAAAAGCGAGTATTCGTTGGTGTTGTTTCTCAGGTTTCCACGTCGCACCACAACGATGAACTTCTGCCCATCTGGTGAAAATATGCCCACTCGATCATCCGGCGTTCCGCCAAGAAAATATTGAAGATCTGCCCATACCGTCATTCGGATTGCGTCTGACACCGTAACTCTCCGGCTCTCAAATTGCGGGTTTTGCGCCGCCGCATTTGATGTGGCTGAAAGAAGTAAGAGCGCCACGACCCCAGGAAAGAACCGGCATTGAGACACACCTAGCACAAGACCCCTTTTGCCCGCGCTGAACACACGCAAGCGCCCGAGCCGAGCTTAGAAAGTCAATTTGAGAGACAGTTGCAGCGATCGGGGACCGCCCTCTTGGAAGAGCGGGTTAAGGCCACCAAGCCCGTGATTCAACATCGAACTGGAACTCAGATATGTCGGCCCCAATCCTACATAGGCAAATGGGTTCGCAAAGTTTGGATGATTGAAGAGGTTGAAAGCGTCAGCGCGGAATTGAAGGTTGAGGCGTTCGGTAATCGGAAATTTTCTGCTGAACGAAGCATCAACCTCCGTCAGCCCGAAACCGCGAATGTCATTCCGGCCCTCTGTTCCTTGTTCGCCGCTCGGTGGCAACGTGAATGCATTGGGATTCAGGCTCTTGCCGCCTCCCGCTTGCGCATTGGCGATCCAAATCGGTTGACCCGGCACTAGATCCGGACGCGGGTTCGCTCCTCCGATGTTAGCGGTCAGCACGGTTCCATTGAACGGGAACCCGGTACGCGCCACTACCTGCGTTTCGACGGACCAGTTCTTGCTCAGTTGTTCCAGCACCCTCCCTTTCGACGCGGTCGGAAACGAATAGACCAAAGCACCGGAAAAGCTTTGTCGAACATCGAAGCTCGAAGACGCATAGTCATTCGCGGTGGAAATGACCACGTTGGAAACCGCGTTTATGACATCGTTCGATGCATTGTCGAGAGAGTGCGACCATGTGTAGTTTAGTAGAGCCTGGAGTCGATTCGAAACGGGTCGCCGAAACTGCAGTTGCAGCGCATTGTAATTCGAATGCGCATCGTTTTCCGTCAGGATAAACGTGCTCGCGAAGTTGGCGTTGGGTTGGGGGAGACCCTCTTCCCGCAGGAGGTTCCGGCCCGTCTGCCCGAGATATGTGATCGAGACCGCTTGTTTCCCGCCGAATGATTTTTCGAGTGCGACGTTCCATTGATAGGACCGAGGCAATTTCAGATTCGGCGAGTATCCGCGGACAATACCGCCGTAAGGCGGTTGCGTCGAAATGATCGGGAGGTACGTTGTCGCATCGCTGACCGGTAGCGACGCGCTCGCGCAGCAGTTGACAGAGTCGTTTGGAAAAGAAGATGCCAGGTATCCGGCGGCGTCTGCGCCGGAGTCGTAAAATATCCCCACGCCGCCGCGTAACACGAAGTCTCCATTGGGCGTCAACATGTACGCCGCTCCGAACCGTGGCGCAAAATCCGTATACGTCGTGCCCCATAAAGGAGTGCCGACAGGTGCGAGAGCAAGGTCAGCGGGCTGATCGACGTGTTCCCAAGATGCCAGCATCGTCCCACCTCTTGCTGATGGTGCAGGATCCAACTCCCATCGAAGTCCATATATCAGCGTAAGCCGGGCCGTGACCTTCCAAGAATCTTGACCGTACAGCGAACTAGATTGAACGAGGAACTGAGACGGATGTGTACTCTCCCCTTGAAGAAGAGCCTGCCCCGTCGACAGAAACGTGGGGAGGTCGAACACGATGTAATTGATCGCGGACTGATACGGCCGCACGTCGAGGTAAATGGCACGGTAGTCTGCGCCGAATTTCAGTTGATGAGTGCCGCGAACGACCGTCAAATCGTCGGCGAAATTGAGCTGCGTGCTGCGATTCTTAGCGGAAGGTCCCGTAGCGTAGACGCCCGTGTCAAAGTCTCCGAACAGCAAATAAGAATTCTCTCCATCCGTGAGGCCGGGGCCGAGAACACTCAAGGGCGGCGGCACCGCCCCTCCGAACGAATCTAGAGTGTTCACAACGCTCGCGCTCTGCATCGAGTAGTTTCCTCGAAGACTGTTTGAGATTTTGGGTGTTATAGCACCCGTGAGTCCCACAGTTATCGTTCTTGTGCCGACTTGGGTGGTGTCTACTTCGTTTAGGCTGTCGCTACGAACGGCCGTCTCGGAAGGCGCTTCGTTGTAACGGCCAAAAACCGCCCACTTGCTATTGAACGTGTGATCGATCCGAACGCTGCCGGCATTGAGCGTTGACGGGTCGGAATAGTTTCCCGTGAAGTTCGCAACGTAGACGCCGGGAGTAACCGTCTGATCGTCCGGCTTCGGATAGGCGTTGAGGAAAGGAGCGATCTCCGTCGAGGCGATCGACCGGGAATATTCAGAGGGCACTTGCACAATCATCGTGTTCGGCTGCCTCAACCGCGCACCTTCGTAGGACACGAAAAAGAAGGTGCGGTCCCGTTCAATCGGCCCCCCCAAGAACCCGCCGAAATCATTGTGTCTTTCGGCTGCCCTGGGTTGCCCAGCTCGGTTCGCAAACCAATCGTTTGCGTCCAATACGTTATTTCGAAAGTATTCGTACAATCCGCCGTGAAGGTCATTGGTCCCCGAACGGGTTGTTAGTATTACCTGACCACCGGGCGAGCGGCCGAATTCAGGCGCAAACGAGGAAGTTTCGATCCGGAACTCTTGGAGCGCTTCGACGGAAACTAAACTGCTTGTTCCACCGAGGGCGCTAAACGCTTGAGCAGATCCTGTCCCGGACGTCCCCAACCCAAAGAATTGTGAAACTCCGAAATTCGCTGAGACGCCGTCCACCATAAAACTGTTCGCGCTGGTCCGTTGGCCCGCGATACTGAATTGACCTTGATTGCTGGAGCTCGACGGAGCGATCACCACTCCCGGCGTCAGTTGCAACAGCGTGTTGAAGCTCCGCCCGTTTAAGGGCAAGTTCTGCACCAAGTTCTGACCAATAACTGTGCTTACCGATCCCGAGCCGGTATTGACCAGCGGGGCGCCGCCCTGCACCGTAACCGTCTCGGCCACCGCGCCGACGGGCAGGGTGAAATTGATCGCCAGCGCATCCTGCACGTTCAATGTGATGTCTGGTTTGATGAGCGTTTTGAATCCAAGCTTCGCGACCTGCAGGCGATACGATCCGGGCGGGAGATTCGGCATTACGTAAACGCCGTCGCCATTTGTTTTCGTGTAGCTCTGGACGCGGGTTGCGTCATTCACGACAGTGATTTCAGCGTCAGGGATCACTCTGCCCAGCGGATCGAACACCGTCCCGCTGATTGTCCCGTTCGGAGACTGTGCACGCGCCGCTCCGACGAATAGCAAACCCACGACAACGACGATAATCGTTTGACACAGTCGCACGCGACATCTCCTCTGGCAGACGGATTTGGTGACGCTCTCTCGGTCTACGCAGGAGAATCCGCGCTTGTACCACTCCTCTGCCATCGAAGAACAAAACGACGATATCAGAGAGAAGAATGACTAGGGGTGATTTGGAGCGAGCTGAAGGTAGGCGTACAGCAGGGGCTTGCCGCTCGGCTTGCGACTCCCTCCTTTCGGTTCTACCGTCACGAATACAGCGTCGATCTCATCCAGTTCTTTCGGATTATCGAACTTGAGGACCCACCGCTGCTTCGCCGCATTGTCCACATAGAAAATCCCAAGATTTAGAGCTTGTTCTCTGTCAGGGCCGCGGCGGCCCCAAGCCTGAAACGTGCTCGCGTCTCTAACTCCCGGCACTTCGTCAAGGTCATAGGCGTAGAAAATGAGTGACTTTCCCTTCGTATAAAAGACTCGCCCGTAAGCCTTTTGCGTCGTGCCATCCCGCGCGACATCGTAGACCTCGGCCACATATAGGTCTCGCGCTCCCATTAGCTCTCGTATGTCGCGGTCATGCGACAAGAGCTCGTCCTGCTTGGCAACCCTCTGCTCCTGCTGGCGGAGTTGGCCGGAGAGATCTGTGATTTGAGTCTGCAAGCTCGCGTCCTTGGCACCATCCAACGCTCCTTGCTGGTTTGCCAAATCCAGTTCCGATTGCATCTTTTGCAGCGATGTCTGAGCCTCGTTAAATTTCTCCGCAATGCTGGCTCGTTCGGCCAGAACTTGCTGCTTCTGAGCATCGTCCGTTAGCAGGGACTGTTCCAAATTTGCCTGGGCGTTTTTCAATTCATCGAGTGCTTTTGATTGCTGACCGGTCTGATGGCGCAGTTCAGCGATCTCCTTGTCGCGGTCGGCAAGTTGAGTTCTTAAGACCTCGCGTTCGTGGCCCGCATCGCTTATCCCCTGTTCTAGCGCTTCAATTCGAGCTTCCGCGTTATCAGAAGAAACGGTGCGACCAACCTCGGCATTGTCAAATTTTCCGGCACGGTACGCTGTGATTCCTAGTGCGATAGTGAGCAGAACACAAGCAGCAAACGGCATCCACACATAGGTCCAATTTACTTGCGAGGGTCGGTAGCGTTTTCGCCCTGCGAACGCAAAACTTCTCGTTCCTTCATCTGTCGAAACACAATCGTTCTCGTGAGCGACGGGGCACTCCGTACCTTTCGGAGTGACGGCTTCTGCTAATTCTCTTTGACGCGTTGAGGATTCTTCGGCTGGAACCGTCGCTAACTGCGAGGCTAGCAATGGCATGCCGATATCGACAGCGACCTCGAATTCTTTTAGAGCTTGGCGGCATTCTGGACAACCGGCGAGATGCGCCTTCAGTTTGTTCCGCTCTTCCTCGGTTAGGTCGCCCGAAGTTGCGACGGCACAAAGCTCAAGGAATTCCTCATGCGGTCCCGACTCCGACCACTTGCCACCTTCGCGTTTCCCACCGTTATTTACCATGCCGTTCAGCAATCCGCACATTACTCTCAGACATCTGCTTTCGCAACTGAGCCAAGCCCCGATAGTAGTGGTGCCTGACGTTCCCGTGCGGTTGTCCCAATTTCTCGCTGATCTCCGCGAGTGTGTAGCCATCAAAAAAGTGCAGCTGCAGGGTTTCGCGTTGATCGTCCGTCAAAGCTTCCATCACTTTTTCTAAACCATTACGCCCGAACACCGCTTCCGCGGAATAATCGTTCTCTGTGGTCGCTACACCGACCACCTGTCCGCCAGCACCATCAACATCCTCATGCTTGTAGAACTGCCGCGTGACCAAGTATCGGCGCCGCGAGATCGCTCTGTGATATGCCATCTGCACAATCCATGAACGCCCTGAACTCTTTGACGGGTCAAAGATCACAGATTTCCCGTGAATGAATAGGAATAAGTCCTGGACGAGGTCTTCCGCTTCGGAGCCATCTCCGAGAATTCGCATCGCGATGCTGTGCAACAGTCGACCATATCGTTGAAACAAATATCCGAGGGCCTCTTGGTCTCCTCCGGCGACATGAGCCAGCAAGACCTCGTCACACACCTCCGGCTCGAGAGGAAAATGCTGAATAGATATAGTAGTTTTATCCGCTATTTCCTTGGAAAGCGGTAGGACAGGAAAGCGTGTTGCGGCCAAATCACTCAAATCTGCCTCAGTAGCCTGGAGTGCGCTGAATTGCTCCTTTTGTCCCCGTCCCCTAGCTGCAAATGTCGGTAACTGGCCCTTGGTCTATGACCGACAGTCGAGCACGATAATCGCCGACATGGCGAAACGCAGAAGACAAATTCAACCTCGCTCTGGGGTGGAAAAAGCGTTTGGCCAGGTTGTTCGGACCATCCGAGAAGAAGAAATCCACATCTCGCAGGCTGAATTAGAAAAAAGAACGGGCCTCAATCGGACATTCATTAGTGATCTTGAGAGAGGTATCCAGGGTCCTGGCATTAGAACAATCTTCCGCATCGCTAAAGGCCTTGAAACCTCTCCAGACGCGCTCTTGCGCCGGACAACCCGGTCGAAATTCTTTGAGTTCCCGTTCGACAGAGACCTGCGCTGAAAATACCGCTATCCGCCTATTTATGCAATCACAATATGGGCCATTAGCAGATTCTCGGCCCGATGCTTCATCTGTAAGTTGTTTCGAGCCAATGGAGACTCAGCCTGTAGTTCTGTTTGGAAGAAAGATTCGTGCGGTTCGAGATGCCGCACATGTCTCTCGGGAGGTCGCCGCAGAAAAGTCCGGCATTACCGCGAATTATTTGGGGGAAGTGGAAAGAGGCGAAAAATGGCCTTCGTTGGAAATCATTTGTGCGATCGCCACGGCCCTAAGTGTTTCGCCGTCGGAATTTTTCGAATTCGAAAGTCAGGAAACAGATCCCGGCATCCTGATCCAAAAACTTCATCGCATCCTGGAAAATCGCACGACCGAGCAGCAACAACAGGCGCTTAGAGTTCTGAAGGGACTCTTGGAGCCTTGAGGCCATCCTAGCGCTCCCATTCTAGCTCCTCCTTCGTAGCACGCGATCATCGGCTTGCAGTTTTTGGGCCTTCGGCTCGACTGTCAGACGCCTCTTCCGCATCGCCCTCGTCTTACTTGAAAACACATCACAGAGGTCTGACCTAGGAATAGTTTCCGAGTTGCCCACCCGGAAGTTGACCAGAACAGTGAATACAAGCGCGTTTCAGGAGACTGATCCTGAAAGTCGCGATTCGAATCCCGCCGGTTTAGGTCCGTGGTTTCACAGCTCCCCAAAACCGAGGGACGTGGGGCGGCCATCTTCTGTGATTAGATCGGCTCTCCAAGACCAGGCCCGGCCGGTCCCATTGCAGCCGTTGCTTTTGCCGTCTAATATTGAAAACCGACTCAGAAAGCTGCACACCACGCCTCACTGTATCGGACCATCTCGGGTGTCGCATGGCTAAGAAAAGCACGACCAAATCCGTCCCGCCAAGGACTCTCACTGGCTTCATAGAAGAATTTGACCGATACTCGTCCGGCTCTGACTACTTGAAATGCTTTCGGGGCCAGCAGGACTCCTCCTGGGCAAACGTAGCGGGTATATTCCGGCCTGATCTCAAAAAGCTTCTTAAGGATGAGAAAAGGGCAATTCGTGAACTGATCTCAGTTCAGCCGCATGAGTTTGCATCCGACGAAACCATGTTTGATAAACTCGTCCGGATGCAGCATTTTGGGCTGCCCACTCGGTTGCTGGATGTTTCGCTGAATGCACTGGTCGCGCTTTATTTTGCGACTGACCCTGGCCCTGTCGGTGGCATACCTAGTGACGGCATGGTGACCGCTTTCGCAATTCAGCAGGAACGCGAGAAATGGTTTGACAGCGATGCAGTGAGTTGCATCGCCAATTTAGCCAATATGACATCCGAGGAGAAGACCGAGATCAATCGATTGAGGAAGGATCTAAAGGGAGATATATCGAGTGCTAGTAACATCAAGAAATTCAATAAGTATGGAGTTATACAACGACTTCATCAATTTATCCGGTCTGAAAAACCATATTTCCAGCCAATTATTAACCCCATAGATTTGTTTGTACCGTATTTTGTTCATCCCAAGATGAGCAACAGGCGAATTCTGGCGCAATCCGGCGCTTTTATCCTCTACGGCCTAGATGAACCCAAGATATATCTTCCAACCCGGATTGACCCAAAACAGTTCATCGTTCCGAAGGATCAGAAGAGCACTATCCGAAAGGCGCTCGAAAACATTGGCATCAATGAAAGCACACTCTTCCCTGAGATCGATAAGGCCGCAGCCCGGATCAAGAACCGTTACACAATGTAGTTAGGGCATCGGCTGAAGACTAGCTTGCGAACCGCTAAGACACGGCGGAGAATCTGGACGGTTTGGTTTCTTGAAATGACGCGGTGACGTAGTCGGCCGTTAGGGCTTCCGCCATTTGTCCCTGCCGCCGACATTGGTGTCGCGGACCCGCTCAACGTGGACAGCCGCATCCGGGTTCATCTTACGAGCGTGCTTAATGGCTTTGGCTTGGGTTGGGAGTATCGCACTGGCCCTTTCCGAACCTGGCTTCCTTACAGCATAATCTCCCTCTTCGCGCCGTTCGATATACAGCTCATTTTTGGCCATGTGCCCCCCCTTCCCTGCGAGTAGGATACACCGAGAAACACAGTCGGCACCATATTGGACTCGGCGCGCCGGATCACTACCGGGAAGTCGGCTTGTGGAACGTGATTTCCGGATCACCGGATGCCCGGAAGAGATGCTCTCAGGCCTTGCTTGCTGCCTGAGGGTGAGCTACCGACTGGCCATTTTCTGGGCCATGGCGAGAAGAAGCTTACGGTCTCTTTCGCGAGACTTACCCAATAAGCGCTGGAATTTATTTAGATAGCGCGCTTCCTTACCGGTGCTGCCCCAAGCAAAGTCGTTGGACGACTTTCGCTTTAGGAGAGTCGGCGGTTGAGGCGGCTCTTGGCCCTCGTAGAAGAGATGATACAGCGGACATTCCAGGGCGCGGGCCAGCTTTTCGAGCGTTTCGATGGCGGGGACAGTATGACCATTTTCGACGCGGGAGATATAACAACGAAGCAAGCCCGTGCGCTTTTCCACGTCCCCCTGGGAGAGCTTCTTTTCCTCGCGCATTTCGCGGAGCCGATCACCAATAATCATGCGGCATTATTGCATCCCAATCTGTACCCGACAAGAAGCTCATTTCCAGCGCATGATGCATTGACGCCCCGCCGGTCCAGGGCGTAGCATCCTCCCTGAACGATGACGGTATTAAGCTGTCACTAGCCGATTCCGACCATCAACCAACGGCTTTGACGCAGACGACCGGCTCACAACCCCAAGCGGCAACGTCATGAAGATGTCTCCTTCAATTCAACATGCAAGCGCCCGCCGTCGCCGCGTGCGATCCGGTTTGTTACTGATTTCTTTTGCTGTGGTCGTCTTGCTCGTGGCCACGTTCGCGCCGCGGGCCAATCATCCTCATTTCTTCTCGCTGTTGCTTACGGTCGTCTTGACGACTCTTTGTGTGGCAATCGCCCTTCAAGCACACTTCTTTTTTCTGGCGCGCCGCGAACAACGCGACACTGACGGTGCCCTTGACGCCACAGAGCGCGAATTCCAATCTATCTTCGATAGCGCCCTTGACGCCATTTTAATCCTCGACGACAAGGGGCTTTGTCTCGAAGCAAATCCCGCGGCCCTCACCCTTCTCGGAGCACCGCGCAACGAACTCGTGGGGCAATCGATTCAAAAGTTCCATTCACCTGTGGACGATTTCGAGAATGCTTGGAAGCGCTTCCTCGACCGCAAGAACGTGCAGGGCGAAGTCCAACTCATCCGCCGCAACGGCACCCAAGTTTTCGTCGAATACACCGCGAAGGCCAACTACCTACCTGGACGCCATGTCGCCATACTGCGCGACATTTCCCTGAGAAAACAGGCCGAAGCCGCACTCCGTGCGAGCGATGAACGTTTTCAGCAAATGGCCGACAACATCCAGGAAGTCTACTGGATGCTTGACGCTGAGACGAAACACGTCCTCTACGTCAACCCGGCGTACGAGACGATCACGGGACGATCCCTCGCGAGCCTTCGCGATAATCCGGCGTCCTACCAGGAAACATTCCATCCGGAGGACCGTGTTC
>Ga0335081_10001010_pt1 | contig 45146 bp, 39 predicted proteins | sample Lox_Sample_35_FD_206713 | JGI IMG/M metagenome (GOLD analysis project Ga0335081, IMG submission 206713) | Soil microbial communities from Loxahatchee National Wildlife Refuge, Florida, United States - Lox_Sample_3.5 | ecosystem: Environmental > Terrestrial > Soil > Wetlands | place: USA... | reverse complement strand
CTGCCCCGCCGTAGCCCGAAGGGCGTAGGCGGGTCGGGGTGAGGGGGCGCTTCCGCAAACTCCGGGCTCGCGGAGAGGCCCCCTCATCTCGACCCGCCTTCGCTGCGCTTCGGCGGGCGAGTGAGCAAGCCCGCCATAGCCTCGGCGACGGCGGGCGACCTTCTCCCACGCAGGTCGGGCCTGCCCGACCTGCGCATTATTGATGCCGAAGTCGGGCAAGCCCGACTTCGGTAGGGGGAGAAGGAGTGCGCGCGCCGTGCTCACCTTACAATTCAGCTCAGCGCGCCGACCTGCTTTTCCAGCACTGCCCAGGCCGGCGCGCCGTACTTCTCCTTCCACTCCTTGTAGAAGCCGGCCTTGCGCAGGGCGGCGCGGAATTTCTCCGCGTCGGTCTTGTTGAACTGCATGCCCTTGCTGGTGAGGTCGGCCTGCACGGTATCATTGAGCTTGGCGATGTCGGCGCGCTCCTGCACGGCGGCGGCGTTGACGTGCTTCGCCACGATCGCCTGGATGTTCTTCGGCAGGCCGTTCCACGCCTGCGCGTTGGCGAGCGTCCAGAAGCCGTCCCACATGTGGTTGGTCAGCGAGATGTATTTCTGCACCTCGTAGAGCTTGGCGATCTGGATGAGGGAGAGCGGGTTTTCCTGGCCCTCGACCACCTTGGTCTGCAGCGCCGAATAGACCTCGTTGAAGTTGATGCCGGTCGGCGAGGCGCCGAGCGCCTTGAACATCGAGGTCCACAGCGGGCTGATCGGCACGCGGATCTTGAAGCCCTTGAGGTCGTCGGGGGTGTTGATCGGGTGCGTGCTCGAGGTGATCTGGCGGTAGCCGTTGTCCCACATGTTGTCGAGGGCGGTGAGGCCGGCCTTGCCGATCGCGTCGCGCACCAGCGCGCCGAGCGCGCCGTCCATGGCGGTCCACACCTGGCCGTAGTCCTTGAACGCGAAGCCGATGCCGTTGATCGAGGCGAGCGGCACATAGGTCGCAAGGATCAGCCCCGACAGGTTGAACATCTGCACCGCGCCGGTGCGCAATTGCGACAGCACGTCGGTATCGCCGCCGAGCTGGTTGTTGGGGAAGATCTGCAGATCCATGCGTCCGGAGGTTTCCTGCTTGATCTTGTCGACCGCCTCTTTCAGCCGCACGTTCACCGGATGGGTGGCGACGACGTTGTTGGCGTATTTGAAGGTGAACTCGGCGGCGTCGCCCGGGCGCGTGAGGATGCCGTAGGCCGCGACCCCGCTCGCGGCGGCGGCCGTGGTCTGCATGAATTTGCGGCGAGAGAGCTTGCGCATGGATGTCCTTCCCCGGTGATTTGCTCATTGCGATTTTAGGGCTGCCGAATGTAGTTGAGCGGCTAGCCTTGTGCCAGCATGGATCCCGCGGCAGGGCGATGCGCTTGCGCTCCCTCTCCCGGCAGGGGAGAGGGTCGGGGTGAGGGGCGCTCGGAGTATCCATTGAAACTCCGAGCGTCCCTCACCCCGGCTCGCTTCGCTCGCCGACCCTCTCCCTTCGGGAGAGGGTGGAAAGGGAGAATGCCGCAATGCCCATGACGATGATCCTGACCGGCGACGTCAACCTCATGAGCGTCGCCGATCCGGCGGTGCCGTTCCGCCGCGTCGGCGAGGAGCTGCGCGCGGCCGACGTCGTGTTCGGCAATCTCGAATGCTGCCTCGCCAAGCCGCCGAGCCACTCGATCGGCAACGAGGGCTTCTTCGCCGACCCGGTGGTCGGCGGCGAGGCGCTGCGGCTCGGCGGCATCCAGGCGGTCGGCATCGCCAACAACGTGCACTACGGCGAGGCGAACATCCTCGCCTCGATCGCCCGGCTCGACGCGCTCGGCCTCCCGCACACCGGCGCCGGCCGGGATCTGGCGGCGGCGCGCGCGCCGGTGATTCTGGAGCGTGGCGGCGTCCGCTTCGGCTTCCTGCAGCGCAGCTCGGTCTACTGGCCGACCAACCACGAGGCGCTCGCCGATGCGCCCGGCATCGCGGTGATCCGCGGCCACACCGCCTACCACGTGCCGACCACCCGGCTGCGTCCCGGCATGCCGCCGCCCAACCGGCCGGGCGTCCCGCCCGAGATCGTCACCTGGGCCGACAAGGCCTATCTGCGCGCCTTTGCGGACGACATCGCGGCGCTGCGGCCGCGCGTCGACGTCCTGGTCGCCTCCTGTCATTGGGGCCTGCGCGAAGAAGTGCTCGCCTACATGACCGAGATCGCGCACGCCGCGATCGCGGCCGGCGCCGACATCGTCATGGGGCACGGGCCGCACTATTCGCTCCCCGTGGGCATGCACAACGGCAAGCCGATCTTCTACGGGCTCGGCAACCTCTCGTTCCATACCGGCCATGGCGGCCGCGCCCATGGCGACTGGCTCGGCATGCTGGTGCGCGCGGCGGTGGGGAAGGGCGGGATCGCGGACGTGCGATTCCGCTTCGTGCGGCACGACGAGAAGAACGAGACGTTCTGGAGCGATCCGGAGTGGGAGGCGGAGGCGCTGACGGATTTGACCAAGCGGAGCGAGCCGTTCGGGGCGATGCTCACGCGCGACGGCAACGACGTGCGGGTGGCGAGCCTCAATCCGGCTTGATGTGCGCCTTGCGGATGAACTTGCCCCATTTCTCGAAGGCAAACTCGGGCGCCGCGCGAAAACCGCTTGAGCCCCGGACAGGGCTCGGCTAGCCAAGGCTGATGCTCGGCACTTCGCTCGATCTCGCAACGCTCGCCATCGTCTTCGCCGGCGCTCTGATCGCGGGCTTCACCACCGGTTTTGCGGGTTTCGGCACCGGTCTCGTTGCCTCGGGCCTCTGGTTCCTCGCGCTGCCGGCCGCCATGGTGCCGCCGCTGGTCGCGCTCGCCTCGGTCGCCGGGCAGCTCGTCGGCTTCGCCCGGGTGCGCAAGTCGTTCGACTGGTCGCGCACGCTGCCCTATCTCGTGGGTGGCGCGATCGGGATTCCGCTCGGCGTCGCGGCGCTCGCGGCGGTGTCGCCGTTTTGGCTGAAGACCTCGGCGGGCGCATTCCTGGTCGTCTATTCGCTCTACCAGCTCATGGTGCGGCGCCGGCGCGAGATCGGCGCGTGGGGCGGCAAGGTCGCCGACGGCATCGTCGGCATCGGCGGCGGGTTTCTCGGCGGCTTTGCCGGCCTGTCGGGTCCGCTGCCGCTGATCTGGCTGCAGCTGCGCGGGGGCGCGAGCGAGGCCCAGCGTGCCACCTACCAGCCGTTCAACCTCATCGTGCTGGCGCTCGCGTGCGTCGGCATGGCGATCGGTGGCCAGCTCACGGTGCCGGTGCTGTGGATCGCGCTCATCTGCCTGCCGGCGACGCTGGCGGGCGCCTGGCTCGGCGCCCGGCTCTACGGCGGCGTCTCGGCGCAGACCTTCCAGCGGCTGGTGCTGTGCCTCCTGCTCGGCTCCGGCTGCATCCTGATCGCGCAGGCGCTGGGTGTGTGAGCGCGAGTAGCCCGGTTGGCCCGTGGCACACAAAAAGAAGGGCTGCCCTCGCGGACAGCCCTTCCATTGTCAAGCCGCGATCCGGCGCCTGTCCGCGCTACGCGCAGGCAGGCGGCGTGACCGTGACGTGAACGTCACGCGGCGCGCACCTCGGAGGAGGTGGCGATCCAGCTCATGGATGCCGGCGACCGCGGCGATGGACAATGAGACACTGGATCACCTCCTTTCAGTTGTTGCAGGGATCCTCTTTATAGCGCGTGATTTCCGATTCGGAAGGGGCGCGGCATTTCGCCCAGCGTTCGGGCGGCGCCGGACGGCCTTGTGGCGAGTTCCGAAGCCCGCGAATATGGGCGGCAAATCCCCGGCCCACGCGATTGCGCACAAGGACAAGACAAACATGCCGCACGCCACCCGCCGCGCCCTGCTCATGTCCATGGCGGCGCTCGGTTGCGCCGCGGCGCGGCCGGCGTTCGCGCAGGCCTATCCGAGCCGGCCGGTGCGCATCATCATTCCGTTCGGCCCGGGCGGCGTCGGCGACATCACTATCCGCATCGTCGCCGAAAAGCTCAGCGAGAAGTTCGGCCGGCGCTTCTTCATCGAGAACATGCCGAGCCCGGACGGCATCATCGCCGGCCGCACCGTGCTCAATGCGGCGGCGGACGGCTACACGCTCCTGCTCCTCACCGGCGGCACCGCGGCGGCGCTGGCGCTCTACAACAAGTTCCCGCTCGACATCTACAAGGACTTCGTGCCGATCTCGCTGGTCGGCCAGTTCGACTGCCTGATGGTGGTCAATGCCCAGTCTGACTTCAAGACGCTCGCCGACTTCGTCAAGGCCGGGATGGCGAAGCCGGGGGCGCTCAGCGTCGGCAGCGTCACGACCGGCGGCGTGCAGAGCCTCGCCACCAACTATTTCAAGCAGGCGAGCGGGATCGATTTCGTCATCGTGCCGTTCCGCACCACGCCCGACGCGACGATCGCGCTCCTGCGCAACGACGTGCACATGGTGATCGACTTCTATGCGCCGCTCAAGCCCGGCCTCGAGGCGCATCAGCTGCGCGCGCTCGCCTGGACGGGCGAGACCGCGTCGCCGGCGCTGCCCGACGTCAAGACGGCGCGCGAGCAGGGGATCAAGGACTACGCGGCGTCGTCGTGGAACTCGCTCTACGCCAAGGCCGGCACGCCGCCGGCGATCATCGCGGCGCTCAACCAGGCGCTGCACGAGGCGCTGGCCGACGCCGACGTGAAGAAGCGCCTGCTCGAGCTCGGCGTCGATTCCAAGGCGAACACCCCGGCCGAAATGGACGCGCGGCTGCGCGGCGACGCGCAGAAGTGGGCGCAGGTGATCGCGCGCGCCGGAATCGAGAAGCACTGAGACGGCATCAGGAGAGACCGCGATGAGCAACGGCAGTTCGCTTTCGCTTGCCGAGATCGACGAGCGCATCAGGATCGTGCGCGACAACATCCGCCAGCTGATCGAGCAGGCCGCCGCCATGTCGGGCGGCCAGGACGAGGAACGCAACGCCGACCGGATCGCGCGGCAGAACGACGAGCTGGAGCGGCTGATCAAGCAGCGCGAGGCGCTGGCCGGGAAGTGACGGCACGTGCGCTACAGGTCGAGATCGATCGCGACGTCGGCGAAGCTGAGCGACAGGTCGTGGGCCGCGAAATGCGCGGCGGGGCCGCGCGGCAGCCACATGAACTGGGGCGAGCGGCCGGCGACGAGCCGGCCGAGCAGCGGGGTGGTTGGCGAGATGAAGCCCATGCGGGTGAGCGCGGCGCGATGCGCCGCCGTGGTCGTCGCGGTTACCACCGCGCGGGCGCCGAGGTCGGCCGCGATCGCGACCGCCTCGCGGGCGAGCGCGGCGAGGAGGTCCGGATCGTCGTCCGTCGTCGCAAGATCCGTGATCATGGCCGCGCGCAGCCGGTCGAGGCTGCGGCTGCGGCCGGGCGTCATCGGCCGCAGCGCTACATAACCGACCGGCTCGCCGCCGCGGCGCGCGACGCTGACGCGGTAGCGTCGCTCGCCGCACACCGAGAGGCGCCACGACCATTCGGCGGCGTCGCGCCGCATGTGGGCGGGGAGATCGCTGCGGCGCTGCGCCTCGATTCGATCGAGGGCGTCGCCGAGCGCGCCGAGCGGCTCGCCGCGCGCGCGCTCGAAGCGGTCGAATTGCAAGCCGGGGCGCGCGCGCAGCCGCCCGAGATGCCGCGCGAGCCGCGGCGGAATGAGGAGAAGCATGAGGGACGAGCGAAACGGCCCGACCCAGCCGAGCTTCTGGAAGTTGGCGATGGCGGCGTCGGAGATCGAGAACGCATAGAGGAAGCGCTCGGGCAGGTCGAAATGCTGGACCAGCCGCTTGCCCAGGCCTTTGCCGGCGTGGCCGGGCACGACGTACCAGTCGCAGATCGCGACCGCGGGGTGCGTCGCTCCGGCGATGCTCCAGGCGCAGTGGCGTCCGCCGCACAGGCCCGCCATGGCGCCGCTCGGTCGGTGCACGGCCGCGACGGCAAAATCCGGCGCGGCGCGCATCCACCAGAACGCGCGGATGCGCTCCTGCGGCGCAAGGTCGGGCCAGATCGCGGCGACGAAATCGACGAGCGGCGCGCGCTCGACCGCGACGGCAGGCACGAGCGCGTAGTCGTCGGCCGCGGCGGGGCGGCGCACAGGCGGCTCGCTCATGCGGCGGGCTCCGCCGTCGGCGCGTCCGCATACGACCCCATGGTGCGCAACTCGATGCGGCCGCAAGCGGCTTCGCGGGCGGCGTAACCGAGAAACCAGTCGAGCGTCGCGAGCTGCTCCGCGCCGCGATAGTAGAAGTTGGACGGGTGGAACCAGATGTGAAAGATCCCGCCGCTCGCCTGCGCGCGCCGCAGGCCGGCCTCGAGCTTGGCGCGGGTGACCGCGGGCAGCACGAAGCGGCGCGGGCCGTTGCGTCCCATCAGCAGCATCGACTTCGGGATATGGATCAGCGCGCCGCGCCGCTCGGCCCGCGCCGGCGAGGGCGGGACCGGCAGGAGCTTGTCGGCGAGATTGGCCACCTGTCCGATACGCCGGCCGAAGCGGCGCGCCGTTTCGACCCAGCCGACATCCGCATAGTTGAACACCTTGAGGCCGACGCCGGCGACGACGTCGAGATGGCCGGCGGCGCCGCGCGGAAACACGAACGAGTCGAAGGCGAGGCCATGCGCGCGATGAATGTCGCGGGCGAAGTCGAGATCGGCGCGCGCCGCCTCGGCGCTCGCGCCGTCGAAATAGATGTGGCGGCCGCTGTGCGAGCCGATCTCGTGACCGGCCGTGTTGCGCCGCAGCCGCTCGACGATGTCGGGCGCGAACCAGCAGGCTTGTGCACCCGGCCGCGCGGCGGCGCTCGCCTCGTCGAGCAGCGCCGCCACCACCGCCCAGGTGGCCGGCACCTGGTGGCGGTCGAACAGATCGATCAGCGCGGCGCAGATCGGCCGCTCGGCGCTCTCGGCGAGGCGCAGGTCCTCCGGGGTGACGTGGTCCCACACGCCCCAGGCCAGTTCGAGATCGATCGAGATGGTGAGCTTGCCCGCCATGCGGGGAGTTCTAGCATCCTTGGCGGTGCCGGCCGCAATGGCCCGCCGCTGGCGTTTCGCCGCCTCGGCTTCTATAGAAGGGCCGCCGCGCCGGCTTCCCCGCACCCGCATGAAACGTCAACGATGGCCGAGACCCTTCGGCGCGACGAACGCGCCGCCGACCGCGCAAACGCCGAGAAGGACCGCCGTCGCCTGATCGTCGGCGCCGCGAGCCGTTACACGCCGGAGCAGATGCGGCCGTTCGTCGAGTCGCTGCGCGCCGCCGGCTACGCCGGCGACGTCGTCATCATCGTGAACTTCTGGAACGATTGGTTCGGCGCAAAGACTTAGCGCCGGTCGCGGCGAAAGCCTGCCCCGGACGCGATGCGGGCAGGGGTTTTCAATCGGTGCCGCGGACACGCGCGATTTCCCCGACATGCGATCGGGCGGAGAGGCGGCAGAGCCGCGGCTCGCGGCTTGCTATTTGTCAGGTCATATGATGAGTTGATGGGCCTGCACACCGCGCGAAATCAAGAAACGGCGAATGCCAAACAGGGAGTGGAACATGAACGACCGTTGGTTGCTGTCTCGTCGCAAGCTCCTGCACACGCTCGTCGGAACCGGGGTCATCGCCGCCGGCGATCTCGGCTGGTGGGAGGCGCCATTCATCGCGCCGCGCAAGGCCTGGGCCGCGCAACCGGTGCGCTTCCAATGGAGCGTTCCCGAGCCGACCCGCATCGCGTTGATGAACTCGCTGGTCGAGCGCTTCAATCAATCGCAGAAGGACTTCGAGGTCAGGATCGAGTACGTGCCGCAGGCGCAGGCCCGTCAGAAGCTCATCAGTTCGATCAGCTCCGGCAGCCCGCCGGACCTCTGCCAGGCGTGGGACAACTGGATCGGCCAGTTCCACGGCATGGGCGCCGTCGAGGATATCACCGACCGGGTCAAGGCGTGGAAGCATCAGGCGGACGTGCAACCGACCGCCTGGCAGACCGTGACCATCGGCAACCAGATCGTGTCCTTGCCGCTGTCGCTGACCCTCGACGCGATCTTCTACCGCACCGATCGCCTGAAGGAGCTCGGTCTCAAGGAACCGACGCCGGACTGGACCTGGGACGAATTCCTCAAGATCGCGCAGGCCTTCACCAAGGCGGACAAGAACCAATATGGCTACGGCATGCGCGGCGCCGGCACCTGGGCGGTGCTCTATCCGAGCGAGTTCGCCTACGCCAACGGCGCTCAGGTTCTCAAGGACGGAAAGGTCGTGATCAACTCGAAAGAGGCGATCGACGCCGTCGCCTGGTACATGGATCTCGCCCTCAAGCACAAGGTCACGCCGCCGAGCGCCGCAACCGATGGCTTCGTCGAGATCGTGGAGACCTTCGGGCGCGGCGTCACCAGCATGTACCAGCACAATTCGGGCTCGGTCGGCCAGCAGAAGAAGAACGTCGGCGCCGACAAGTTCGCGACCATCCCGGTGCCGGTCGGGCCGGCGAAGAAGCGCGCGACCTTCTATTTTTCCGAGACGCTGACCGCGTTCAAGGGCGGCCGCAACAAGGAAGGCGCCTGGCAGTTCATGAGCTTCATGCTCGAGGACGAGCCGAGCTTCATGTACTGCAAGACGCTCGGCTTGCTCCCGGCGCGCAAGTCCATCATTTCGCGCCCGGAGTTCGCCAAGGATCCGGCGCTGAGCGGCTTCGTCGAGTCGTTCCCGTTCGCGATCGTGAGTCCCTATCTCGCCTACCCGGGATGGGGCGGCAAGATCGATTCGGATGGCGTGCCGCTGATTCAGCAGGCCATCCTCGGAAAAATCTCCGCCAAGGAGTGCCTGGACAGATTCGCCGACGTGCTCAGGAAGGAAATGACCTGACACACGCCTGAGGAACGCGCATGACGACCGTCCCGGTCGCGCTCACCCGGCGCGGAATGCGCCCGCTCCTCAGCGCGCGGGCGCGCCGGCTTCTCGTCGGTTACGCCTATCTGGTGCCGGCCGCGCTCTGCCTGATCGGCACCGTCGTGGTGCCGATCGGCATGGCGATTCATATGAGCCTGTACAACGATGTGCTGTACAAGCCGCGCGACTATCACTTCATCTGGCTCGGCAACTACGCGCGCCTCGCGCAGGATCCGGTCTTCTGGCTGACGCTGTGGAATTCGGTCGTCTGGGTGTTCGGGTCGGTGGGTTTCCAGTTCGTTGCGGGATTTGCCGCGGCGCTGGTGCTGCACGAATCCTTCGTCGGACGATCGCTGGCGCGCACCGTCATCCTGCTTCCCTGGGTCATTCCCGGCGTCGTCGTCGGATTGCTCTGGGAGTGGCTGTATCAACCGAACTACGGCGTCATCAACGACATCCTGATCCGGTTGGACCTGTTGCACGACCGCGTGGCCTGGCTGTCGAACCCCGATCTGGCGATGCCGGCCGTGGTCTTCACCAATGTTTGGCGCGGCATTCCCTTCTTCGCCATCATGCTCCTCGCCGGGCTGCAGGCGATCCCCGGCGAGCTCTACGAGGCGGCGCGCGTCGACGGCGCGGGCGTGCTGGCGCGTTTCTGGCACATCACGCTGCCGCTGCTGCGGCCGATTATCGTCGTGGCGACCGCGACACGCATCATCTGGACCTTCAACTATGCCGATCTGATTTTCGTGATGACCAACGGCGGGCCGGCCAACGCGACGCAGATCACCTCGACCTACACGCTGCTGCAGGCCTACTCGAACCTCGACTTCGGCTATGCGGCGGCGCTCTCGGTGGTCCTGCTCGTCGTCCTCCTGGTCTTCACCGCCGTTTTTCTGCGCGTGACCCGCGGGGTCGAGGAGGTCGGATGACGGCGCTCCTGGCGCGTGGGAATCTTGCCGAGCGCGTGCTGCGCGGCCCGGTCCTCTGGTCCGGCCTCGCGGGGCTGACCGCGTTCGCGCTCGGGCCGTTCGTCTGGATCCTGCTCACGTCGTTGAAGGATCACAACGAGCTGTACGCGACGCCGCTGCGCTATCTGCCGCATCACCCCACCTTCGAGAACTACGTGGATGCCTGGACATCGCCGGTCACGCCGTTCAGCCGCTTCTTTTTCAACAGCCTGTGGGTCTGCTCGGTCACGATGGTCGCGACGACCGCGGTGTCCGTGCTCGCCGGATATGCGATCGCCCGCTTCCGCTTCGCCGGACGCGATGCGCTCCTGCTGATATTCCTCGTCACGCAGATGTTTCCGAGCGTTCTGCTCATCGCGCCGTTGCTCGCCCAATGGCGGGCGCTTGGCCTTCTCGATACCTATCAGGCGCTCATCTACTCCAACTTCTCCTTCACGGTGCCGTTCACCGTCTGGATGATGGTCGGATATTTCAGCTCGATTCCGCGCGATCTGGAAGAAAGCGCGATGATCGACGGCTGCAGCCAGTTCGGCGCGCTCTGTCGCGTGGTCCTGCCGCTTGCGGTGCCCGGAATCGCCGCGACGGCGATTTTCGCCTTCGTCGTATCCTGGAGCGAGCTTCTGTTCGCGATTTCGTTCACGAGCCAGACCGAAATGCGCACCCTGTCGGCGGGTCTGCTCTACATGGTCGGCCAGTACGAGGTGCAATGGGGTCCGCTCTCGGCCGGCGTGATCATGAGCACGGTGCCGGTGGCGGTCCTGTTCACGTTTCTGCAGCGCCATCTGATCCATGGACTGACCGCCGGGGCGGTCAAAGGCTGAGCATGATCCAGACAAGTGGATACCGGTTTCCCGCCTGCGCGAAGCCCTCGCGCCATTGATCACTTGGGCTGGTGCTTCGGCGGGCGAAGGCAGGTCGGAAAAGATCATGCTCAAGCAGGAGGCCGAGATGGGGTAAGGCCGGTGAACAAGCCGTCGCAGAAAAATCTGGCCATGCTCAAGCCGTTGGCGGCGCCGCGCGGGCTCGCCGCCGAGCTGGTCGCGCGGCTCACCGCCGACATCACCAGCGGCAAGCTTCCGCCCGGGTCGCGCCTGCCGACCGAGCAGGAGATGATCGCGGCGATCGGGGTCAGCCGCACGGTCGTTCGCGAGGCGGTCGCCGCCTTGCGGGCGGACCGGCTCGTGGTCACCCGCCAGGGCGCCGGCGCCTTCGTGGCCGACTACGTCAGACGTCCGTTCCGGATCGACTTCGACGCCAGCACGCCGCTGCGCGAGGTGCTCAACGTCATCGAATTGCGCACCGGAATCGAGGTCGAGGCGGCCGGGCTCGCGGCCGAGCGCGCCTCGGCGGCGCAGATCGAAAAGATCGCCGACGCTCTTGCGGCCGTTCAAGACGCGATCGACCGTGGTGACAACGCGGTCGACCAGGACTTCGAGTTCCATTGCGCCATTGCGGACGCGACCGGAAATCCGCAATTCAAGCGCTTCCTGGAATATCTCGGCCGCTTCATCATTCCGCGCCGCACCGTCTGGCGCGCGTCGGCGCCGACGTCCAAACGCACCCAGCTCGCGCTTTTCCAGCGCGAGCACGAGCAGATTTTTCACGCCATTTCCAAGCACGCGCCCGCGGAGGCGCGCGCCGCCATGCAGCGTCATCTCGTGAACAGCCGCGCCCGCTACGAAAAGCTCAGCGCCGAGACCCGCAAGGGAGGCCCCGCCTAAGCGGAGAACCTCTCGCCGAAGCGACCGGCGGCAATCGCAAGCGATCGGCGCGGCTCGACTCACTCCGCCTTGATCTTGGCGGCGCGGATGACCTTGGCGAGGCGCGGAATGTCGGTCCTGATGCGCGCGGCAAACGCGTCGGGGCTGGTCGCCACCGGCTCGAAGCCGATGGCGAGCATCTTCTGCTTCACGTCGGGCGCCGCCATCGCCTTGGCGATGGCGCGGTTGAGCAGGTCGACGATCGCCCGCGGCGTGCCGGCGGGGGCGAGAATGCCCTGCGGCGTGTCGTTCTCCTGATCGGGAAACCCGGCCTCGGCGAGCGTCGGCACGTCGGGCAGCACGCTCGATCGCGTCTTGCTGGTGACCGCCAGCGCGCGCAGCTCGCCCTGCTTGATCGCGCCCGCGACCGGTGCGAGCGCCGAAAAGGCGATCGGCGTGTGGCCGCCGACCACCGAGGCGATCATCGGCCCGCCGCCGGGAAACGGAATGGCGGTGAGGTCGAGCTTGAGCGCGAGCCGGAAAATCTCGCCCGAGATGTGCGAGGGCGTGCCGACGCCGCCCATGGCGTAGTTGTCGTACTTGTGCGCGCGGATCAGCGCGACCAGCTCCTTGACGGTCCTCGCCGGCACCGACGGGTGGACGATCAGCACGTTGGGCGTCGTCGCCGCGATGGTGACCGGGGCGAAATCCTTGATCGAGTCGTAGGGGAGCTTGGGATAGAGCGAAGCATTGATCATGAAGGTCGAGCTGACCACCACCAGCGTATAGCCGTCGCCGGGGGCGCGCGCCGCGAGCGCCGTGCCGATGGTGCCGCCGGCGCCCGGATGGTTCTCGACATAGAAGGTCTTGCCGAGGTCCTCGCCGAGCTTCTGCGCGATCAGGCGGGCGAAGACGTCGCCCGGCCCGCCGGCCCCGAACGGCACGATGATGCGCACGGGGCGGGCCGGATAGGGCGCGGCGGATTGCGCCTCGCCGGCGCCGGCGCCGGCGAGCGCCGCCAATGCGACCAGCAGGCGGGTCACCCGCAGGCGTGTCCATGTGCGCATGCGTATCCTCCCGTCGCGTTCCGGTTGGCAGGAGTATAGGCGCTCGTCACATGGTCAGCACCAGGCGGCCCGCAACCTTGCCGGCGCGCAGGTCGTCGAGCGATGCCTGGGCGTCGGCGAGCGGCCGCTCGCGGATCGGGATGGGCGCGAGCTTGCCGCTGCGCGCGAGCGCGATCACGTCGCGCGCCTGCGCGAGCGTGCCGGTGAGCGTGCCCTCGATGGTCATCGCCTTGATCGGAAACATCGCGACCGCGGTGGAGAAGCCGCCGCCGAGCAGGCCGGTGACCACCACCTTGCCGCCGCGCGTGAGCACGCCGGTCGCGAACGCGAGCGAGGAATCCGAGCCGACGAAGTCGGCGACCGCATAGACGCCGCCGGTCGCGGCGAGCACCGCCTTGCGGGCGCCCGGATCGGCCGGATCGAAGGCCGCGGCGGCGCCCGCCGCGAGCGCCGCCTGGCGCTTGCCGGCATCGATGTCGGCGACGAGCGGCGGCCGGTCGAACAGCGCGCGCGCGAGCGCAAAGCCCATGGAGCCGACGCCGCCGAGGCCGATCAGCAGGGCGGGTCCGCGCGTCGCATGCTGCGTCAACCGTTGCAGGGCCGCGTAGGCGGTCAGCCCCGAGCACATCAGCGCGGCCGCGAAGGCGGGCGACAGCGGCGCGTAGTCGATCAGATAGCGCGGATGCGCCACCAGCACGTGGGTCGCGTAGCCGCCGTCCGCATAGATGCCGAGATGGCGCGGGGCCGCGCAGTTGTTCTCCTCGCCGAACCGGCAGGCCGGGCACTGGCCGCAGCCGATCCAGGGATAGACCGCGACCTTGTCGCCGGGCGTGGCGCCGGCCGCGTCGGGCCCGGCGCGCTCGACGACGCCGGCGATCTCGTGGCCGAGCGTGAAGGGCAGCGTGCGGCCCTTGGTGATGTCGAGCTTGCTGTCGCCGCCGAGGCGGAAATAGCCGTCCTGCACGTGCAGGTCCGAATGGCACACGCCGCAGCGCTCGATGCGCACCAGCACCTCGGCTCCGCGCGGCTGCGGGCAGTCGACGACGGTCTCGCACAGGGGTGCGCCATAGGCGGTGAGCGACTGGCGGACGAGCTGGGTCATGGCGTTTCTCCGGCGACGGCGCGGGCCAGGGCAACGAAACCCGCCACCGGAATATCCTCGGCGCGGGCGGTCTCGGCAATGCCGGCGGCAGCGAGCAGCGGGCGGGGATCGCGGCCGAGCGTGCGCAGGCTCTGGCGCAGCATTTTGCGCCGCTGGCCGAACGCGGCTTCGGTGACGCGCTCGAGGGTGGCGCGATCGCACGGCAACGGCGCGGCGCGCGGCTCGAGGCGCACCACCGAGGACGTCACCTTGGGCGGCGGCACGAAGGCGGAGGCGGAGACGTCGAACAGGATTTTTGCCTCGGTGCGCCAGCCGGCAAGCACGGCGAGCCGGCCGTAGGATTTTCCGCCCGGCGCCGCGACGATGCGCTCGGCCACCTCGCGCTGGAACATCACGACGAGGGAGTCGAACCAGGGCGGCCACGGCTCGAGCGACAGCCAGCGCACCAGGAGCGCGGTCGCGATGTTGTAGGGCAGGTTGGCGATGATGCGCGCCGGGCCCGCCCCGATGTGCGGCGACGGATCGAGCTCGAGCGCATCGCCGCAGATCACCCTGAGACGACCGGGATAGCGCGCGGCGATCTCGGCCAGCGCCGCAATCGCCCGCTCGTCGCGCTCGACCGCGATGACGCGCGCGGCGCCCTCGGCGAGCAGCGCGCGGGTGAGGCCGCCGGGGCCGGGGCCGATCTCGACCACCGTGATCCCGGCGAGCGGGCCGCCGGCGCGCGCGATGCGCGCCGTGAGGTTGAGGTCGAGCAGGAAATTCTGGCCGAGGGACTTGCGCGCCTTGAGGTCATGGCGACGGATGACCTCCCGCAGCGGCGGCAGGTCGTCGATCGCGCTCATTCGGCCCTCACGCGAGGACGGCGGGCGCCGGATTGCGCGCGCTCAGCCGGGCCGCCAGGCGCAGCGCGGCGATCAGCGAGGACGGATCGGCCTTGCCGCTGCCGGCGATATCGAAGGCGGTGCCGTGATCGGGCGACGTGCGCACGAAGGGCAGGCCGAGCGTGACGTTGACGGCGTGGTCGAACGCGAGCGTCTTGATCGGGATCAGCGCCTGGTCATGGTACATGGCGAGCGCCGCGTCGTAGGAGGCGCGCGCGGCGGCGTGGAACATGGTGTCGGCGGGCAGGGGGCCGCGCGCATCGATGCCGGCTGAGCGCAGCGCATCGACCGCGGGCTTGACCACGGCGAGATCCTCCGCACCGAGCGCGCCGTCCTCGCCCGCATGCGGATTGAGGCCGGCGACCGCAAGGCGCGGCCGCGCGATGCCGAAGCGCTCGCGCAGGTCATGGTCGACGATCCGGCCGGTGGTGACGATCAGGTCGCGGTCGAGCCGCCCCGGCACCTCGGCGAGCGGCAAGTGGATGGTGACCGGCACCACCGCAAGCTCGGGCGACCACAGCATCATCACGGGATGCACGATCCGCCCGGTCGCCTCGGCGGCGAGACGGGCGAGGAATTCGGTGTGGCCGGGCTCGGCGAAGCCCGACCGGTAGAGCACGTTCTTGGCGACCGGATTGGTGACGATGGCGCTCGCTTCGCCGGCGAGCACGTCGGCGACGGCGCGGCGGATGGCGGCGATCGCGGCCGGCGCGCTCGAGGCGTCGGGGCGGCCGGGCTCGGCGGTGACCGCAAGGTCGAGCGGCAGGATCGGCAGCGCGACCGCAAAGGCCGCGGCGGCCTCGCGCGGCGTGACTAGTCTGAGCGGCGCCGCGACGCCGAGCCGGCGGGCGCGGGCCGCGATGTAGTCGGGATCGGCGATCAGGTAGAACGGCGGCAGCGCCAGGGCCTCGCGCCGGCGCCACACGTCGATCGCGATGTCGGGGCCGATGCCGGCGGGCTCGCCGAGGGTGAGCGCGAGCGGCGGCGAAGGTGGCGCCGGACGCGGCGCTGAGGATCGAGGCACGGCCCGTTATTTGACCTCGATCATCGCCTGCCGGCGCAGCTCTTCGAGGTAGCGCTTGGACTTGGCCTGGAATTCCTGGGCGAACATCTGGTCGCGCACCTCCTTGGAGGCGGCATTGTCGAGCCGGTTGGCCTTCTTCGAGCACAGCGCGAACATCTGGATGCCCTGCGGCGTCGGATCCGGGCTCGTGAGATGGCCGACCTCGAGGTCGTCGAGGATCTTGCGGAACTCGGGCGCGAGGTCGGCGGAGGATTTGACGATCAGGTCGCGCACCGCGACGTCGCGCAGCGCGCGCGCGAAATTGAGCCCGTCGTTGCAGTTCTCGAACCGCGCGCGCAGCTGCTCGGCTTCGCGCTTGCGCGAGTCGAGCACCAGCTGCGAGGAGCCGGGCGGCACGATGAACAGGATCGGGCGCAGCTGATACTCGTAGCCGACGTCCTTGTCGTCCTTCTTCTCGGTCTGAAGCTTGTTGAATACGTCCTTTTCGCGGATCTGCAGGCTCGACTGGAACTTGCCGCGCACGATCTGCTGCCAGGCGATGTCGGCGCGGATCTTCGCCTTCAGGGTCTGCGCGTCGATGCCCTGATGCGCCAGCGCCGTGGTGAGCTGGTCGGCCGAGAGGTGCATGCGCTGCGCCATGTTGGCGTAGGCGGTATTGACCTGGCTGTCCTCGACCTCGAGCTTGTAGAGGCGGCCGGCGTGTACCTTGAGCTTCTCGTCGATCAGCTCCTGAATCACGTCCTGGCGCGACGGCGCCTTGTGCGATGCGAGCGTGTCGAACTTGATGCGCTGCTCGATGTCGTAGGTGGTGATCGGCGCCCCGTTGACGAGCACGGCGACCTGCTGGGCGGACGCCGGGTGCGTGGCGGCCGCGCAGGCCGCCGCGGCGGCGAGCGCAACCACGAGGCGGCGCACCGCCGTCCACGGTCTTGACCGGTATTGCATCGACCTGCTCATCGCCCGGTTTGTCGCATCGCGCATCGTATATCGGGAGCCGCAATCGCCCGCTCCCCCCTTGGTCGTCCGGCGCTCAAGCCGCGGTTAGCCTATGCCCAACCCGCCGAAATGTCGGCAGGATTTATCCTAAGTCCGGATGGTGGCAATTTATTGCCCGATAATGCGTCACCGCGTCGCCCCGCTCCGCCGCCTCATTGCATCCCGGTGCCGCCGAGGGTGCGCAGGCTCATCTGCAGCATCACGGTGTTGTTGGACTGGACATTGCCGCTGTACTCGAAATCGCCGATGTAGGTGAGGCTCAGCATGTAACAGTCGTCGATGTAGCCGATGCCGATGCGGGTCTGATCGAACTTGCCGGCCTCGATGTCGTAGCGCAGTGCGGTCGATACCACCCAGTTGGGGTTGATCTTGTAGGCCGTGGAAACAAGGACGCCGTCGCGCCGGGTGAGGAAGCCGAGCGCGGGCTGCGCCGCGTAGTCGCCATAGAGCACCGAATAGTGCCAACGGTCGAAAATCGCGGACGCCTCGAGCTCCAGCCGCTGCAGCGAGAAATCGCTCTCGCTGAAACGGAAGCGCGAGGTGAACTGGTAGGTCGCGTTCGGCTGGTAGGCGAGGCGCGCAACGTAGTCCGACCGCGTGGTGTCGAGGCCGCTGTCGATGCCCGTATTGGTGGCGTCGCCGGTGGCGAAGGAGTTGGTGCCGAACAGCTGGTAGGACTGGCCGAACAGCGCGTTGAAATGGCCGGCCTGGTTGAACTGCGCCGTATACTGGATGCCGACGTTGGAGCGGCCGCCGCCTTCCTCCCGGTCGTAGCCGGAGAACTTGTCGACCTTGAAAAGGTTGGTGTCGTCGAACACGAGGCTCTGCGAGTCTTCGTTCGGCAGGCGGCCGATGTCCGGCTCGTTCGGCCGGACGATGACCTGGGCGATCGGCTCGAGCGTCTGGGTGCCCCACGACTGCACGCTGATGAAGGGGTAGCGGTATTCGAGGCCGACGGTCGGCATGACGCGCAGCACGTCGGTCGTGCCGGTCGTGTAGTAGTTCGAGACGCCGACCTGGTTGTCGATCGATGCCGTCGCGACGTCGGCGCGGATCGACGCGAACGGGATCCACTGCTGGCCGTAAGGATCGACGAACTGGCGCTTCCACTGCGCCTCGGCGGTGAAGCGCGTGTACTCGCCCGGGATGCCGCGCAGCAGGCAGTTGGCCGGGATCTTCACGGCCGGGTCGGCGGACGTGGTGGCGCACAGCCCGCCGTTGACGGCGTTGAGGCTGATCGCGTCGAAGCTCGCCGACTGGCGCGTCAGGCTGGTGAAGTTGCTGGTGAAGCTCACGGTGCCGCCGAACAGCCGCTGGTCGAGCACCTTGTTGTAGTCGATCACCGGCGCGATGATGGGCAGCTGCGACTGCACGTCGGACGTCGAGAAGCCGTAGAAATACATGCTGCGGGCTTCGAAGTAGCTGTCGGTGCCGCGTCCGGCCAGCCACAGCTGCGAGATGCCGTCGGTGAGCGCGACCCCGAACGGGTCGGGATTGTGCGTCTGCAGCGTCGAGAGCTTGTAGTCCTGGAAGAAAGTCTGGTCGGTGACCAGGAGCGTGTCCCAGCCCCAGGCCCAGTTGGAGGTGAGGTTGAACCTGCCTTCGGTCTCGAAGCTGCCGCGGAAGTCGCGGAAGCCGGGGGTCGGGGCGGCGCCGCCGAAATACTCCTTGTCGAGCTGCTCGATGCCGGCGGCGCGGATCGTGTAGAAGCCGTCCTCCAGGCGATGGCGGAACTCGCCCTGCATCAGCACGCCCTGCCTCGAGGTGGTGCGCGGCGAGAGCGTCAGGTCGTAATTGGGCGCGAGCGCGAAGTAGTAGGGCGTCTCGATGCCGAACCCGTAGGTCGTCGAGGTCGACACGATCGGCATCAACAGGCCGGTCTTGCGCTTGACCGTGGGGTCGGGCTCGGCGAGGTAGGGGAAATAGCCGACCGGAACGCCGAAGAACTCGAGCGTCGCGTCCTCGAAATACATCATCCGTTCGCTCTGGTTGTGGATGATGCGCGCCGCCTTGACCTGCCACAGCGGCGGCTTCTTGGGGTCGTCGGCGCAGGGCTTGCAGGCGGTGTAGACGCTGTTCTCGAACACCGTGTAGTTGCCCGAGCTGCGGTTGGCGCGCAGCGCCGCCATGCGGGTGTCGTCGATCGTCTCGACGCGCAGCGAATCGACGAAGCCGTCGCGGTAGTCGTCGGTGAGGTCGATCACCTCGCCGTAGGTGACCTTGCCGTCCGCCTCGGTCAGGCGGGCATTGCCTTCCGCCCGCAGCCGCTTGGTCTTCTGGTCGTAGACGACGCGGTCGGCCTCGATGGTTGCGCCGTTGTAGTAGATCTGGACGTTGCCGACCGCCGATACGCGGTTGTTGGTGTAGTCGTAATCGACCTCGTTCGCCTTCACGAGCATCTGCGCCTCGCCATGCTTGTCCATGAGCGACGGACCTTGCGGCGCGGTCGGACGCAGCTGCTGCGGGAAGGTGAGGAAATCCTGCTGCGCCGAGGCGGGCTGCGGCGCGATGAGGCAGGCGACAGCAAGCGCGGCGGCGCTCGCCGCCACCGCCCTGCCAACCCGACGCAACAATGGTGGACGAGGGGTGGTCGAACCGGCCATCACCCGTCCTCCTGGTACAGCAACGCCACGAGCCCCGTGAGCCCCCCGACGACGACCGGCATCCAAGCCGATGCAATCGGGTGCATCAGCTCGGCCTTGCTCAGGTCGTCAGTGACCTTGGAGAGGACATAAAGCAGAAAGCCTGCCGCAACGCCACTCAAAACCATCTTCTGCACGCCGCCGAAACGAAAGAAACGCAAAGAAACCGCGGCTGCCAGGAGCACCATGGCGGCAAGTACAAACGGGCGGGCGATCAGCTTATGGAATTGTAATCGATAGGCCGCGGCGCCAAGACCCGCGTTCTTGGCGAGCTCGATATACATTGGCAAATCCCAGAGCGGGACGGTTTCGGGGGTCGCAAAGCTTTCGCGGACCTGCGCAGCGGTGAGACTAGTCTTGAGGGAGTATTCCGCGGCATCGCGCGGCGGCGCATCGGTCGCATAGATGCGCGCGTCGCTGAGCTGCCAAACCCCCTGACCCAGCTCGGCGCTCCGCGCCTCGATTCGTTGCAGGAAGTGGCCCGCATTGTCGTAGGTAAATACCGTCACGCCGCCGAGCCGCACGCCCTGGTCGCTGCTGGTCGTGGCGTTGACGATCGACTGGCCGTCGGCGTTGATCTGGCGCACCCAGAAGCCGTTGCCGTTGTTCTGCACGCCGGATTCGGCGCGGCCGCCCAGGTACTCGACCTCGAGCCGCTGGGAGCGCTCCTGCAACGCGGCGGCCACCGGGTTGTAGAGGACGGTCGCGAGCAAGCCGAGCAAGAGCGCGACGACGATCGCCGGCGTGACGAACTGCCAGGCCGAAATGCCGGCCGCGCGCGCCACCACGAGCTCGAGCCGGCGCGACAGGTTGAGATAGCACGACATGGCGGCGACCAGCACCGAGAACGGCATGATGCGCTCGGCGATCTGCGGCACGCGGAACAGCGCGGTTTCGGCCACCACCACGGCGGGGACATTGGGCATGTCGGAGGTCTTGCGCATCAGCTCGACGTATTCGATGAGCGCGACGAGCGAGAGGATCCCGACGAAGACGAGGATCGCGGTGACGAGGAAGCGCAACCCGAAGTAGCGTCCGAGGGTGCCCGTGACCATGGCGCTGCCTCACGTCGTCGCGAACTGGCGCGCGAGGCGGTCGGTCACGGCCTGCACGGCGCGCACCATGAAGGCGGGCGGCTCGATGATGACGGCCTGCGAGATCGCCATCAGGCAGAGCGCCGACGCGGCGAAGACCGCGACATACTGGAACGTCAGCGCGACCGGATACTTGATCCCGAGCACCATGCTGGCGAAGCCGATCATGCGCAACGCCGCGACGGCACCGACCGCGGAGACGAGCGACCAGGTGCGGCTCTGCCGCGTGGTGCGCGGCGCGCCGAGATACGCAAACGCGATGATCGTGAAGGCGAGCGGATAGAACGGCGCGATCAGGCGGTCATGCAGCTCGGCGCGGAACTGCCCCGGCTCCCGGCGCACTTCCGAGTCGCGCGGATCCGGATGCACCAGGTCCCAGGTGTAGCGCTCGCGCACCGAGTAGATGATGGTGGCATTCTGCCCGGCGCCGGCGAGCCGCGACAGGTCGAAGGCGTAGCGGTCGAACAGCACGATGGTGGGATCGCGCTGGTCGACCGCGTGACGCTGAATGTTGCCGTTCTGCAGAAACAGGTAGGTGCCCTGGTCATTCTGCACGATCTTGCCCTGCTCGGCGAGAATGGTCGACTGCTCCTTGGGGTCGCGCCGGTCGTCGAGGAACACGCCGAGCAGCACGCCGTCGGCCTGGCGTTCGCGGATGTGGAACGTGAGACCGCGCTCGAGCGGAATGAAGCGGCCGGGCTGGACGATATTGGCGACGAAGTCGGCGCGCACCCGGGTGGCGAGGTTGCGCAGCTCGTGCAGGCAGAGCGGGGAGACATAGGCGTTGAGCACGAGCACCAGCGCCGAGACGACGCCGGCCGCCGCCATGAAGGCGCGAAACAGCCGCCACGGCGACATGCCGGCGGCATTGAGCACGATCAGCTCGGAGTCGGTCGCGAGCCGGCTCAGCGTGTGCGCCGCCGCGATCATCAGCGCGATCGGCGCAATGATGAGAACAAGCTGCGGGATCGCGAGCGACATGAGGCCGAGGAAGGCCAGCATCGTCTCGCCTTGACTCGTGATCAGGTCGAGATCGCGCACCGCCGTGTCGAGCCAGACGACCAGCGTGAGGCTGCCCAGAATCAGCCAGAACGCGCCCAGCGTGGTGCGGAAGATGTACCAGCCGACTGACCCCATCGCGCCACGCTTCCCCGCTGCCGGCAGCCCGATTGCGCGACCCTGCCAGCAGACCCCGACGGCCAAGGGTCCGGCACCCCCGCGCCGGAACCACCACCCCGATTTACCAAGTTCACCCCACAAAGTGGCCGCCACAAGGCAAACCCGTTGAAATTCCACAGCTAATGGTTAAGCAGTTACGACTTTTCCGAACGGTCTTGCGGGGCTAGGCGACGTCCCTCATCCGCGCCATAAAGGGGCCCGCGGGGCGTCTGATTTCGCGCCTTCGCAACGCCCCGTGCGAGAGGATTCGTTCATGGCCGACGGCCCGACGATTGGATTTGCCCCGTTCGCAACGCCGACCTCCGGCGTTCTTGTTGTGTTCTGTGACGAAGCCTTGCGGCTCGGCCCCGTCACCCGCCGCCTGCTCGGAGCCGCCGCCGCGCTCGTTGCGCGCGCCGCCGCCGCCGACCGCTTCAAGGGCAAGAGCTTGACCGCGCTCGATCTCGTCGCGCCGGCCGACCTCAAGGTTGCGCGCCTCGTGGTCGTCGGCTGCGGCGCGCCGGGCGACATGAAGCGGCGCGACTTCGTCAAGCTCGGCGGCACCGCCATGGGGCGGATACCCGCGACGGCGACGAGCGCCACCATCGTGGCCGAGCTTCCCAACAAGGCGATGACACCCGAGCAGGCGGGCGACCTTGCGCTCGGCATGCGGCTGCGCGCCTATCGGTTCGATCGCTACAAGACCAAGCGCAAGGAGGGCGACGACAAGGCGACAGCCGCCAAGATCGAGATCGGCGTCGCCGATGTGGCGCGCGCGCGCAAGGTGTGGGGCGAGCGCGGCGGGATGGCGGACGCGGTGCTGTTCGCGCGCGACCTCGTCAACGAGCCCGCCAATGTGCTCTACCCGGTCGAGTTCGCGCGCCGGGCCGGGACGCTCAAGCGGCTCGGCGTCACGGTCGACGCCTTCGACGTCGCGGCGATGAAGCGGCTCGGCATGAACGCGCTGCTCGGCGTCGGGCAAGGCTCGGCGCATGACAGCCGCATGGTGATCATGCGCTGGAACGGCGGCAAGAAGGACACCGCGCCGGTCGCCTTCATCGGCAAGGGCGTCTGCTTCGACACCGGCGGCATCTCGATCAAGCCGGCCGCCAGCATGGAGGACATGAAGGGCGACATGGCGGGCGCCGCCTGCGTGGTCGGATTGATGCAGGCGCTGGCGGCGCGCAAGGCGAAGGTCAACGCGGTCGGCGCGATCGGCCTCGTCGAGAACATGCCGGACGGCAAGGCGCAGCGGCCGGGCGACATCGTCACAACCATGTCGGGCCAGACGATCGAGATCATCAACACCGACGCCGAAGGCCGCCTGGTACTCGCCGACGTGCTGCACTACGTCAACACCAAGTACAAGCCGAAATTCATGATCGACCTCGCGACACTGACCGGCGCCATCATGGTCGCGCTGGGGCAGGAATATGCGGGCCTGTTCACCAATGACGACAAGCTCGCCGAGCGCCTCGTCAAGGCCGGGGAGGCGACCGGCGAGCGCGTCTGGCGCATGCCGCTCGGGCCCGAATACGACAAGATGATCGACTCGAAATTCGCCGACATGAAGAACACCGGCGGCAGCCGCTGGGGCGGCGCGATCACGGCGGCGCAATTGCTCGCCCGCTTCGTCGGCAAGACCCCGTGGGCGCATCTCGACATCGCCGGCACCGCGCTCGGCTCGCCGCAGACCGAGATCAACAAGAGCTGGAGCGCCGGCTGGGGCGTGCAGCTGCTCGACCGGCTGGTCGAGGACTACTACGAGAGGTGAGGGCCGCGCGCGTGACCGAGCTGTTGTTCTATCACCTGCAAGGCCAGCCGCTCGACCGCGTGCTGCCGACCTTGCTCGAACGCTCGCTCGAGCGCGGCTGGCGCGCGGTGGTCCAGTCGTCGTCCGAGGAACGCATCGAGGCGCTCGACGCGCAGCTGTGGACCTTCCGCGACGAGAGCTTCCTGCCGCACGGCACGCACAAGGAATCCGCCGCGGCCGAGCAGCCGATCCTGCTCACCGTCAACGACGACAATCCGAACGGCGCGGCGGTGCGCTTCCTGATCGACGGCGCGCCGATGCCGGCCGACGCCGCGAGCTACGCGCGCATCGTGCTGCTGTTCGACGGGACCGACGACGAGGCGGTCGGCGAGGCGCGCACGCGCTGGAGCGCCGCCAAGGCGCAGGGCCTGACGGCGACCTATTGGCAGGCCGACGAGGGCGGACGCTGGGTCAAGAAGGCATGAGCGCGGGGCGGCGATCGTGACGGACTGGCGCAATGAGTGGCTCACCTAGCTCATCGACATCGCGGCCGATCGGCATCGTCTCGCCCAAAGGTGCGCAAATCGCCGCGTCGTCCTGCCTGCGCGCGACGATTCTGATCGTCGCGGCGCTCACCATCCTGCGGCTTGTCGCGTTGAAATTCTCGGTGGTCGACCTGTTCTTCGACGAGGCGCAGTATTGGTCGTGGTCGCGCGAGCTTGCATTGGGCTACTACACCAAGCCGCCGCTCCTTGCCTGGACCATCGCGGCGGCGCGGCACGTGTGCGGCGACGCCGAGTGGTGCGTGCGCGCGCCGTCGCCGCTTTATTATGCGGCGACCAGCCTCGTGGTCTACGGCATCGGACGGCGCCTCTACGATGAACGCACGGGATTCTGGGCCGCGCTGCTGACCGCGCTCGCACCCGGCGTGGTGTTCTCGGCGCGGATCATCTCGACCGACGTGCCGTTGCTGTTCTTCTGGGCGCTGGCGCTCTTGTCCTACGTCAACATGCTGGCCGAGCCGAGCAAGCGCTGGGCGTTACTGCTCGGCGTGTCGATCGGGCTCGGCATGCTGGCGAAATACGCGATGATCTATTTTCTGCCCGGGGTGGCGCTCGCCGCCCTGGCGAGCAAGCGCGCGCGGCTGATGGTCATGCGGCCGGAGATCTGGCTTGCGCTGCTGGTGGCGGCGCTGGTTGTCGCGCCGAATATCGCCTGGAACGCGTCGAACGGCTTCGCCACCGTGGAGCACACCGGCGACCTCGTGCTCGGCGACCCGGTTCACCCGAGCATCATGCGGGCGGTGGAATTCCTGTCGGCGCAATTCGGCGTGTTCGGCCCGCTGGTGTTTGCGGTGATGCTGTACGCGATGTTGCGGGTCTGGTCACCGGGATGGCTCGAACAGGATCGCATCCTGGTCGCGTTCTTCATTCCGGCGCTCGCCATCGTCACCGGTTTCGCGTTCGGCGTGAAGGCCAATGGCAACTGGGCGGCGGTTTCCTTCGTGTCCGGCGCCGTGCTTGCGGCCGCCGTCCTGTCGCGCCACGAGGCGAAAGTCTGGATGGGGGCGGCCGTCGCGTTCGGATTGGTGGTCCAGGTCGCATTGATCGGCACCGATGCTTTCGCGGACCGACTGTCGTTCGCGCCCTTTCCCAATCCGTATCGGCGGACGATCGGATTGCGCCAATATGCCCAAGCCGTCGGTGAGGTCGCGCGGCGAGCGGGAGCAAAAACGATCGTGACCGATTCACGGGCGGATTTTTCCGCTTTGGAATACTATTGGCGCGATCGGCCCGAGCAGGTCCTGTGGTGGCGCCGGGTCGAGGTCCCCAATTTCACGATGAAGGAGGCGCTGACGCAACGCAGCGCCGAGCCGATCCTCTACGTGACGGGCTGCGCCTCGCTCAACGACGTGCGCAAGGTCTACGCCACCGTCGAGCCGCTCGGCCGCTTCGTGTCGCCGATCGGACTTGCGCCGCAGAACGGAAGGCGCGCGTTCTATGCATTCCTGCTGAGCGGGGCCCGCGGTCCGATCCCGCCGTTTGCCGGATGTTGAGCGGTTGGCGGCGCCGGCCGTCGGAAGAGCGCGAGGTCGGCGAATGCGACGCGGTGCACCAGCCACATGGCGAGCGCGGTCAGAATGACGGCGAACAGCACGTCGCTGGCGAAGTGCCCGCCCATGGCGATGCGGCCGGCGCCGAGGACTGCGCAGTTGATGAGCGCGGCCGCGATTGCGATCGCACGGTAACGCTGCGGCAGCACGATGGCGAAGGCGAGCATCCAGAACGCCGCCGACACCTCGCCGGACACGAACGAACAATTGCCGTCGCACTCGCCGAACGGGTTCCACCAGGGGACGAAATGCAGCTTTCCGCCGAACTCGATCACGTCGGCGGGGCGCGGACGTCCCCATTCGGGCTTGAGCAGAACGTTGACGATCAGGCCCGGGCCGAGCAGGAGGGAGCCCATCAGGAATCCCGCGGCGCGCCACGACATCAGGGCCGGCCGGCGCCGGCGGATCGCGCCGATCGCGATCGCGCCGATCGCAATGATGACAAGAATGGTCGCCAGATAGGCACTGAGATCGCGGTGGAGGATGAGCAGGTCGTTACGGGTGACGGGCCAGTTGTGCGCTGGCCGGTCGTAGAACAAGGCCGAAATGGCGAGGTCCAGTTTCGGATAGAGGCCGAAGACGAGGGCGGTCGGGAGGCCGACGGCGAGGATGAGAGTCAGGGCCGTGCGCGGCATGAACCGGCGAGGCGGAGGCAAGGCAGCGGGCGCGGTCGACGGCACGGCCGAGCTCGGCGTGTTTACGACGTCGCCACTTTGTGTCGATGACATTCGTGCTCCGGCGACGGCTTCGAGTATGCTAAACTTTATTCCCGGCTCGGCGCCGGACAAGCGTCCTTACACGAGGGTCGGTGGCGTGGGAAGGTGACACTTCGTCAACGGACCCGCGCCATGCTGCAGATCGCATTGAAGAGATCGGGAAGATTGGGGGAGGCCGCTATCCTTAGAGGTTCTGCGCTCCTGCGGCTGGCGGGATGCGCGAATCGTGTCGGTGGCAGGGATCATGGGTCGTTTGAGGCGTGAACCATTCTCGAGGCTGTCGTGCGCGGCGCTGTTGGTCGGCGCCGGCGCGCTTGCGGGCTGCACCCAATCGCTGCCCGATTTTACCCAATTCAAGGCACCGACGCCGCGCAGCTTCCTGCCGGAGAACATGGACACCTATGTGCCGCCCCCCTCGGCGCGCGCCGACCGTCCGGTGACCGCGAACGATCTCGTCGACGCGCAGGGCTATTGCGTCGGCACTGCGCCGGCCCCCGTCGTGGAAGCCGCACCTGCCGCACCTGCCGCGCCGCCGACCGAGACCGCGGAGGCTGCGCTCACGGCGCCCGCGGCCGCCAATGCGGCGCCGGCGCCGCCCGTGCTCGGCAGCGTGGGCCTCGACATGACGGAATGCGAGGTCGTGCGCACGATCGGGCCGCCCCAGTCGGTCAATATCGGCACCGGCGAGCACGGCGGGCGCCAAGTGACCATGATCTACATGGGCAATGAGCGCGCCGGCACCTATCTGTTCAGGAACGGTCGTCTGAGCTCGCTCGAGCGCGGCCCCGAGCCGCCGCCGCCGCCGAAGGCCGAGCCGCCGAAGAAGAAGAGGAAAAAGCCGGTGGCGAAGAAGAAGAAGCCGGTCCCGCGGCCGCAACAGCCGGCGACCTGAGCTCGGCGGCAGACGGGCGCGGCGGGGCGCAACAGCCGCCGCGACGCCACATTCGCCGGCGATATTCGCCGCCGTTGCGGCTCGGCAACGTTGCATTATTGGGATTCCTCATGACCGATCCATGTTCCGATGTCTCGCGCCGCGCCCATCGCCGCTGGCGCCGCGTTGTACTCGCGCTTGCGCTCATCGTCGCAAGCCTCGGCGCCGCGGGCGACCCGTCCGCCTGGGCGCAGCATCGCGATCGCGCCGCGCCGCCGGCAGCACCTGCCGTCAATGGCGCGGCCGCGCATGCCGCAAGCGCACCCGCCGAGCGCAGGCTGCCGGCCGATACGACCACCGATCAGACGATCGAGCTGCCCGGACGCACCCTGCATTTCCGTGCGACTGCCGGCTCGATTCCGCTCAACAATGCGGACGACGGTGCGCTGCTCGCCGAGGTCGCCTACGTCGCCTATGTGGTGCCGGGCGACACGCCGCGGCCCGTGACCTTCGTGTTCAACGGCGGGCCGGGCGCCGCCTCGGCCTATCTCGACATCGGCGCCGTCGGGCCATGGCGGCTGCCGCTCGCGCACTTCTCGATCTCCGAGCCGCCCAAGCTGATCGCCAACGCCGAGACTTGGCTCGACTTCACCGATCTCGTGTTCATCGATCCGCCCGGCACCGGCTATAGCCGGATCGCGACGAGCGGGGAGGACGGCCGCCGGCGCTTCTGGTCGGTCGACGGGGACGCCGCGGCGCTCGCGGTGTTCATCCGCAAATGGATCGAGCAGGCGGGACGGCAGCAATCGCTCAAGTTCATCGCCGGCGAAAGCTATGGCGGCTTCCGCGCGCCGAAGGTCGCGCACTTGCTCAAGGAGCAGGGCGTCGGCATCCGCGGCCTGGTGATGATCTCGCCGGTGATCGACTTCGCCAATCTCGGCGAGCCGCGCCACGTGCCGATGGCCTGGGTCAATCACCTGCCGTCGATGGCGGCAGCGGCGCTCGACGCCAAGGGCCAGTACAGCCGCGAGGCGCTGCGCGACGTCGAGCACTACGCGGCGGGCGACTATCTGCTCGATCTCATGAAGGGCGAGCGCGACGCCGCCGCGGTCGCGCGCATCTCGGCGCGGGTCGCCGCCTTTACGGGCCTCGATCCGGCGCTGGTCAAGAAGCTCGCCGGCCGCGTCGACACCGCGACGTTCCAGCGCGAGCTGCACCGCGCGCAGGGGCTGATCGGCAGCGCCTATGATCCGAACGTGACCGCCTACGATCCCAACCCGACGTCGCCCACCTCGCACTATTCCGATCCGGTGCTCGGCGGCACGCGCGCGCCGATCACGACCGCGATGACCGATCTCTATGCGCACGTGCTCCACTGGCGGGTGGACCGGCCCTACGAATTGCTCAACGAGGAGGTCGGCTCGCACTGGAATTGGGGCAATCGGCAGGCGCGCCCGCAGGTCGTCGACGATTTGCGCAGCGATCTCGCCGACGACGCGCAGGTGCGCGTGCTGGTCGCGCACGGCGCGAACGACCTCGTTGCGCCCTATTTCGCCGACCAGCTGCTGCTCGACCAGCTGCCGATCTACGGTTCGGCCGATCGCGTCAAGCTCGCGGTCTATCCGGGCGGACACATGTTCTACGATCGCGATGTGTCGCGCCGCGCGCTGCACGACGATGCGGCGGCGCTGGTCGCGGCGGCGACCAAGCCGGTGCCGAAAGGCGAGTAAGCGAACTAGATACAACCTATTTCGGATTCGCGCCGAACAAACCCAATCCCGACCGATGTCCCTGTCGGCAGTGCGCTTTTGGCCGCGACGCAGGCCCGATGAGGGGCAACGGCCGATAGTGCCAATTTCGACGAAGAGGGGCAGATTCAAGAATACAGTCGATCTGCAATGAAAAATGCGCGCCAATTACAATGCAAGGCCTTGCACGGGCGAGAGAAAAGCGGCCGGCGCCGGAACAATGGATATCAATCGAAAAACAATGCGAAGAACAATGGAAACAATGAAAAATACAGGGCCGTAACTACTTCCGGTTGTAACGCCGGAAGGCGTCGCCGCCAGACCAGCCGGGCTTGCTTTTCTGCGACCTTGCGCGGTTGAAAAGCAACGCGCGTCCGAAGCGGCTCCGGACGCGCCAATGTCACTCTGCACTTACTGCCATGCACCGCCCGCGCCGGCAACGCAAGCGGAATTCGATCTATCCCCGCCATTCACCAATTCATGGCATGAGCATAGTACTCGACCCTGGCCAAGCCGGAGCGGTGGAAGCTGAAGCCGGCCATGGCTGGAGCCGAGGCGTAGTTGTGGCCGCCGGCCTGCGTGACTTGCGGCCCTTCGGCACGGACTTGAGCCTCCGATTTGCTGGCCGGCCGGACAACGGCGGCGTGACCGACAGGAAGGTCTTGCAGCACGGCGACGACGAATTCGCCCCGGTTGGCGGCGGCTTGAGCCGCAAGTCCGTCCGGCAGGCTTCGCCATCCCCCGCCGCCGGAACGCAGGAATTCGGCCTGCCGGTTGGCCGACGGATTGGCGAGCCGATCGTCCGGCGCGCCGGCGTTGATCTTGAGCTTCAACGCAACGGCATCGACGAAGCCCGAGCAGTGTGTGCCGCGGTAGGCCGGGGATTGCTCTCCCGCCGGCAGTCCTGTCGCCCAGTCGACGTGAACACGGGCTTGCCACTTCCTCTCGACCCCCATGGAATCGAGAAGACGAACCATCTTTTTCGCTCGCGGCGTAACCGGCCCGATCGACTCGGCGTGTGCGGTCGCGGCGGCCAGGGATGCCGCCGTCGCCACGGCCGCCAGGAAGCGCTTGATCGGCAAAGCCCGTCGATCACCGCCGCTTGCCGGGCGCGCACTGGACAGATTGACCACGGGGGCTCTCCTCCAACAGCCATCGGCGTTCACGGCCGTCAACGGAACTCTATAACGGAAATCAGGGCGGCCGTCGCAATGCAAGGCGGCGTTGTGGCCGCAACAGGCGCGGCGCCGGCGTGAGGTGCTACAGGGCCGCTGCTTCGTATTCCTCGCTCAGCGCGAGCCACTGCTCCTCCGCCGCCGCGAGCGCCGCGGCGGCGGCGGCGCGCTCCTTGGCGAGCGTCGCGACGCGTGCGGGGTCGCGTTCGTAGAGCTTCGGATCGGCAAGCGCGCGGTCGATCTCGCCGACGCGCGCGCCGAGCTTGCCCATCTCGGCCTCGAGCGCCGTGATCCGCCGCTTGAGCGGCGCAAGCTCGGCGCGCCGTTCGGCGGCGGCGCGGCGCGCCTCGCTGCGCGATGGCCGTGTGTCGGGCTTTGGTCCGTCACCGTCGTCCTCCCGCGTGCGAGCGAGCACCAGCGCACGATAGTCGTCGAGATCGCCGTCGAACGGCACCACCGTTCCGTTGGCGACGAGCCACAGCCGGTCGGCGCACGCCTCGAGCAGGTAGCGGTCGTGCGACACGAGGATCACGGCGCCGGCAAAGCCGTTGATCGCCTCGATCAGGGCGGCGCGGCTGTCGATGTCGAGATGGTTGGTCGGCTCGTCGAGCACGATGAGGTGCGGCGCCTCGAAGCAGGCGAGCCCGAACAGCAGCCGCGATTTTTCCCCGCCCGAGAGGTCGCGCACGGCCGTATCGGCCATCTCGCCCGGAAAGCCGATCGCGCCGGCGCGCGCGCGTATCTTCGCCTCGGGCGCGTCGCGCATCAGCGCGCGCACGTGATCATAGGCGCTCGCCGCCGGATCGAGCTCGTCGAGCTGGTGCTGGGCGAAATATGCGACCTTGAGCCGGTCGGCGCGGGTGATGCGGCCCTCGCTCGGCACGAGCCGGCCGGAGATCAGCTTGGTCAGCGTCGACTTGCCGTTGCCGTTGGCGCCGAGCAGCGCGATGCGATCGTCGTTGTCGATGCGCAGCGTCACGCGGCGCAGCACCGGCTTGCCGGGCTCGTAGGCGGCGGCGACGTTGTCGAACGCGATGATCGGCGGCGACAGCAAGCGATCCGGATCCGGGATCACGATCTCGCGTACCTCATCGGCGACGACGGCGGCGGGCGGCTCGAGCCTGGCCAGCAGCTTGAGGCGCGACTGCGCCTGGCGCGCCTTGCTCGCCTTGGCGTGGAAGCGCTCGACGAAAGCAATGATGTGCTGGCGCTCGGCCTCCTGCTTCTTGGCGAGCTTCTGGTCGAGCGCCTGGCGCTCGCGGCGCTGGCGCTCGAACGAGCTGTAGCCGCCGCGGTAGAAGGCGAGGCGGCGGTTTTCCAACGACAGGATCGAGTCGACCGCGTTGTCGATCAGGTCGCGGTCGTGGCTGATCACGATCACGGTGCGCGGATAGCGCGCGATATGGTCCTCGAGCCAGAGCGTGCCCTCGAGATCGAGATAGTTGGTCGGCTCGTCGAGCAGCAAGAGGTCCGGCTCGGCAAACAGCACGGCCGCGAGCGCGACCCGCATGCGCCAGCCGCCCGAGAACTCGTGCACGGCGCGCTGCTGGTCGTCGTGCGAGAAGCCGAGCCCGGCCAGGATCCCGGCGGCGCGCGCCGGCGCGGCGTGCGCGCCGATGTCGGCAAGCCGCGTCTGGATCTCGGCGATGCGGTGGGGATCGTGCGCGGCCTCGGCCTCGGCGAGGAGCGCGCTGCGCTCGCGGTCGGCGGCGAGCACGAGGTCGACCAGGCTCTCCGGTCCGTCCGGCGCCTCCTGCGGCAGGCGCCCGATGCGCGCGCGTGCCGGCAGCGCGATCGTGCCGTGCTCGGGCGCGATGTCGCCGGCGATCGCGCGAAACAGCGTCGACTTGCCGGCGCCGTTGCGGCCGATCAGGCCGACGCGGGCGCCGTCCGGCACCTGTGCGGAGGCGTCTTCCAGCAGGTTGCGGCCGGCGATGCGCAGGGTGAGATCGTCGATGACCAGCATGCGCCCGGTATTGGCCGCGCCCGCGCGCCGATGCAAGGGTCTGGCGTCGAAGGCGGCGCTTCAAGTTGCCTTGAAACGCCGCCCTGGTTGCTCGATATCAGGCAGGTCGAAAGATCAGGCGACGTCGAAGCGGTCTGCGTTCATCACCTTGTCCCACGCCGCCACGAAGTCCTTCACGAACTTCTCCTTCGCGTCCGCGCAAGCATAGACTTCGGCGAGCGCGCGCAGCTGCGAGTGCGAGCCGAAGATCAGGTCGACACGGGTGCCGGTCCACTTGACCTTCTTGGTCTTGCGGTCGCGCCCCTCGTACACACCGTCCGCGCCGGCCGGCTGCCATTCGGTGCCCATGTCGAGCAGGTTGACGAAGAAGTCGTTCGTCAGCTTCCCCGGCTGCTGGGTGAAGACGCCGTGCTTGGACTGGCCGACATTTGCGCCGAGCACGCGCAGGCCGCCGACCAGCACCGTCATCTCGGGCGCCGTCAGCTTGAGCAGCTGCGCCTTGTCGACCAGCAGCTCCTCGGCGGACATGAGCTGCTTGCCGCGCAGATAGTTGCGGAAGCCGTCGGCCGTCGGTTCGAGCGGCGCGAAGGAGTGGGCGTCGGTCTGCTCCTGCGACGCGTCCATGCGGCCGGGCCGGAACGGGACCTTGACGTCGTGCCCGCCATCCTTCGCGGCCTTCTCGATCGCCGCCCCGCCGCCGAGAACGATCAGGTCGGCCAGCGAAACCTTCTTGCCGCCGGACGCCGACGCGTTGAACTCCTTCTGGATCGCCTCGAGCTTCTGCAGCACCGTCGCGAGCTGCGCCGGCTGATTGACCGCCCAATCCTTCTGCGGCGCGAGGCGAATGCGCGCGCCGTTCGCGCCGCCGCGCTTGTCGGAGCCGCGGAACGTCGATGCCGACGCCCAGGCCGTCGAGATCAGCTGGGAGACCGTGAGCCCCGCGGCGAGGATCTTCGCCTTCAGCGCCGCAATGTCCTGCTCGCCGATCAGCGGATGGTTCACGGCCGGGATCGGGTCTTGCCAGATCAGCTCTTCCTTCGGGACGAGGGGGCCGAGGTAGCGCACCTTCGGGCCCATGTCGCGGTGCGTGAGCTTGAACCACGCGCGCGCAAACGCGTCCGCGAACTGATCCGGATGCTCATAGAAGCGCCGCGAGATCTTCTCATAGGCCGGATCGAAGCGCAGCGAGAGGTCCGTGGTCAGCATGGTCGGCACATGCTTCTTCGACTTGTCGTACGCGTCCGGGATCGTGGCGGCGCCGCCTTTCGCCTTCCACTGCTGCGCACCGGCCGGGCTCTTGGTCAGCTCCCATTCGTTGTTGAACAGGTTGTCGAAGAAGTGGTTGCTCCACTTGGTCGGCGTCTGCGACCAGGTGACTTCCGGGCCGCCGGTGATCGCGTCGGCGCCCACGCCGGTGCCAAACTTGCTCTTCCAGCCGAGGCCCTGCTCTTCGATGGCCGCGCCTTCCGGCGCCGGGCCGAGCAGCGACGGATCGCCGGCGCCGTGCGTCTTGCCGAAGGTGTGGCCGCCGGCAATCAGCGCGACGGTCTCCTCGTCGTTCATCGCCATGCGGAAGAACGTCTCGCGGATGTCTTTTGCGGCAGCCACCGGATCCGGCTTGCCGTTCGGCCCTTCCGGATTGACGTAGATGAGGCCCATCTGCACGGCGGCGAGCGGGTTCTGCAGCTCGCGCTCGCCGCTGTAGCGTTCGTCGCCGAGCCACGTCCCTTCGGGACCCCAGTAGAGTTCCTCGGGCTCCCACACATCGGCGCGGCCGCCGCCGAAGCCGAACGTCTTGAAGCCCATCGACTCGAGGGCGACGTTGCCGGCGAGAATCGTCAGGTCGGCCCAGGAGATTTTCCGGCCGTATTTCTGCTTGATCGGCCACAACAGCCGGCGCGCCTTGTCGAGGCTCGCGTTGTCCGGCCAGCTGTTGAGCGGGGCGAAGCGCTGTTGCCCGGCGCCGGCGCCGCCGCGGCCGTCGGCGATGCGGTAGGTGCCCGCGCTGTGCCACGCCATACGGATCATGAACCCGCCATAGTGGCCGAAGTCGGCTGGCCACCACTCCTGCGAGTCCGTCATCAAGGCAGTGAGATCCTTGATCACGGCGTTCAGGTCGAGGCTCTTGAATTCCTTGGCATAGTCGAACGCCTCGCCCATCGGGTCGGACAGGGACGAGTTGCGGTGGAGAGCCTCGAGGCTCAGCTGGTTCGGCCACCAGTCGCGATTGGTGTGCATGAAGGGGCACTTGCCCGCGCTCTTGTCGTCAGTCTTGGCGTCCATGTTTGCCTCCGATGTTCTGGCGTTTCTGCGCGTCGTTTGGTCCAGGAGTATCTATGATTTCTGACAGGCGTGCGGACGAGATTCTCGTCGGCCTTGGCGACGGCGTTGGGGATGGCGCGCGTTCTAGGCGCCGGCCATGATCACGTCCAGTCGTATTGTCTATGACCGGCGATAAGTATTTCTTATCATGACAGCCTGCGCGGCGAGCCCGGAAGCGGCGAGCTTCGCCGGCCGAGCCGCCGCCCTCACTGATTCCAGTCGACGGTGCCTTTTTCCCACTTGATGTGGACCTTCGCGCTCTTGCGCAGATATTCGTTGAGCGCGGCGAGCGGCTGCTTGTCGGGATTGGCCTTGCAGTAGGTGAGCAGCAGGTTGAGGATCTTGGCTTCGTCGAGCTGGCCCATGTCGACGTGCTTGGAGTCGGCCTCGACCAGCGAGATGTTGGCGGCGCTGATGTAGCCCTGCGCCCACGAATAGGCCATCAGGTTGACGGGATTGCCGAGGCCCTCGCTCGGCTTGAGGTCGCCGGCGAGCCGCGCGCAGCTCGAGGTGCCGATCCCCTGGGTGAGCAGCGGCTCGGCGCGGGCGCCGGCGGTCGCGGCGCCGAGCACGAGCGCGACGCAGGACGCGAGCGCGATTCGATTGAGCCTGATCGTCATGGTTGCCTCCATCCAATCCGTCGCCCAAATCCGTCACCGAGCGCGCGGTCCGTCCGCAGCCGCGCGTCGGCGATGCCCGAAAGCGAGCGCCTCACTTTGCCCCGATCCGTTCCTTCCACATCCGCCAGGGCCGGTCGAAGTTCAAATCCTTGCGCCCGGTGATGAGCGCGCATTCCTGCGGGTCCATGAACGTGATCTCGCCGCCGAGCGCCATCGCCTGCGCCTGCAATCGCGCGTTCACCTCGGTGTAGACCGCGCGATAGACCGCCGTCATGATGTTCGGCCCGACGCACACGTTGCCGTGACCGCGCATCAACGCGACATTCTTCTTACCCAAAGTCTCGGCGAGCGCGCGACCGAGCCGATTGTCGCGGATCAGGAGGTCGGTTATGCCGAAGCCGTCGCGGATCTCGAAATTGGGCACGCCCTCGGCGAGGAACGCCGACATGTGGCAGATCGGCTTGAGCTGCACCTGGCGCACGACGCTGAACGGAACAACGGCCGGCGAATGGCTGTGCACGATCGCGTGGACGTCGGGCCGCGCCTTGTAGATCTCCCCGTGGATGCAGCGCTCGAGATACATCAGCCGGCCGCGCTGATCGACCGGGTTGGAATCGAGGTCGTATTCCATGATGTCGTCGACCGTGATCACGGCGGGCGACAGCGAGCGCGACAGGAAGTAGCGCTCGGGCGCCGCGGGGTGGCGCACGCTGCAATGGCCGTAGCCGTCGAGCACGCCCTGATCGGCGCAAATGTGGTTGGCGTAGACGAGGTCCTGCAGTAGCGACGGATCGACTGCGCCGCCCGAGGCCGGCGCCCGGCCGCCGGCTGCTTGATCGTTCATATTGTTGTTTCCATGAGGGGTTTTCGACCCGCTCAGCCTACAGGAAAGCCGCCCGGGAGGGAAAGCCGTCATGCCGCTTCGACCCGCAACCGCAACGGCACCGCAAAGCTGCGCCGGCGCGCCTCCTATGGCAACGTCAAGCCGGCCATGTGCTCGCTGCCCGGACAGGCGAGCGTCGCCGGCTTGAGAAACGCAAAAGTCCTGGCGCCCGTCGTCGCGATGACCACGAGGCGTTGAAGAAGGGAGTCGCAAATATCTTGCGTCATGGGCGCGCGCACGGCGCGGCCGACCGCAGTTCCACCAGCATCGCAATGGCGTCGCCCGTTCCGCCCCACCGAATTATACCATCACGCCAGGCCAATTTTGGAACCGCACGAGGTCGACCCTCAAGAGAAATCACGGCGCAACGATCCAGATGCCCGTGCCGACCGTAGTCCCGAGCAGGACGGGTATCGGACGGTACGCACGTGTGCGCTCACCGCCCTCGATGTGGTCGCGGTGGCTAGCCATCACCAACCATCTGCGGCATAGTCGCAGACGACTCTGCGGGGCCGCTTGGGGGGGCGTGAGCGGGGGGAGAGCTTCGCCATGCCGAGTTTCGAATTCGCGACCATTTCGGTGGCGCTGCCCGCATGGGCGGCGGGCGCGGCGGTTGCGCTCTTCGTCGTCGTGGGTGTGCTCGCCTTGACGCGCACGGGCGCAAGCGTGGCGGGCGCGATCCTGCGCGTCGGCGTGGTCATCGCCGGTTTTGCGGCGGTGTGGCTCATGCTGGAGCAGGGCGTCCAGCGCGAGCGATCCGCCGAGCGGCGCGCGCTCGATCGGCGTGCGGCGGCTCTCGCGGCGCGCGCCGTGGCGCCCGGCTCGGCGCTCGCCTGTCTCGATGCGATCGCCGGCGAGGCGGTCGAGACCGCCTGCGAGAAGCAGGTGTTCGCGAGCCCGGATGCGGTCGCGGCGGCGGTTTCCTACGTGTCGGCGCGTCTCGCGCTGCTCGCCGATGCGGTCGATTTCGCCCACCGCAGCGGCGAGCGCTACGAGACTGCGCTCGCGACCATGCGGCTTGCCCTCGAGACCGACCGTTTCGGCCTCGTCGCCCACGTGCTTTCGGTGCGCGATAGCTGCACGCCATTGCTGTGCGACAGCTATATCCTGTTCAAGGATCCGGACCGGGTGCAGGCCAACCTGCGCGAGCGCCTGTTCGACCGCTATGTCGAGCGCTACACGCCCGAATGGGCGGCGCGCGCGCAGCAGCCGGCGGTCGCGGCGGCGGGACCGACCAACACCTACACGACGGCCTCGGCGCCGTCCGCGCCGGTGCCGGTGCCGTCGAAATACGACTTTCCGTCGGCCGCCTCGATTCCTCCGGTCAGCATCATGACGGCCGAGCCGACCGCGCCGCCGGAACCGAAGACGACGGCCACCGCGCCGGCCGCGCCGCCGCGGCGGGTGCTGCATCCGGCGCATCCGCCGGCGCGCGCCGCGACGGCCGCGCCGCAGCAGATCGCGCCGCCGCATTGAGGGGTGCGATCGGGCGCGAAAGCTGGTACGCGAACGGGTGACGTTTTACAGCGTATTCGCCCGGTGCGCATGTTTTCCTCCGTCTTGATTGCCAATCGCGGCGAGATCGCGGTGCGCATCGCGCGCACGGCGCGCCGCATGGGGCTGCGCACCATTGCGGTCTACTCCGAGGCCGACGCCCGCGCGCTGCATGTGCGCGTCTGCGACGAAGCGATCGCGATCGGGCCGGCGCCCGCCGCCGAGAGCTATCTTGCGATCGACAAGCTGATCGCCGCGGCGCGGCACGCGAAGGCGGATTGCATCCACCCCGGCTACGGCTTCCTCGCCGAGAACGCCGCTTTCGCGACGGCGTGCGCGGCGGCCGGCATCGTCTTCGTCGGCCCGCCGCCGGCGGCGATCGGCGCCATGGGATTGAAGGACCGCGCCAAGGCGCTGATGCAGAAGGCGGGCGTTCCGGTCGTGCCCGGCTATCACGGCGAGCGGCAGGATGCCGACTTCCTCAAGCGCAAGGCCTATGAGACCGGCTATCCGGTGCTGATCAAGGCGGTCGCGGGCGGCGGCGGCAAGGGCATGCGGCGCGTCGACAAGCATTCGGAGTTCGAGGCGGCGCTCGCCGGCGCGGTGCGCGAGGCCTCATCCGCGTTCGGCGATCCGCGCGTGCTGATCGAGAAATACGTCGCGGCGCCGCGCCATATCGAGATCCAGGTGTTTGCCGACCGCCACGGCAACGTGGTCCATCTCAACGAGCGCGACTGCTCGCTGCAGCGCCGCCACCAGAAGGTGATCGAGGAGGCGCCGGCGCCCGGCATGACGGCGGCGCTGCGCGCCACGATGGGCGCAGCCGCCGTCGAGGCGGCGCGCGCAGTCGGCTACGAGGGGGCAGGCACCGTCGAGTTCATCGCCGACGGCGCGCGCGGGCTCAAGCCGGACGGCTTCTGGTTCATGGAGATGAACACGCGCCTGCAGGTCGAGCATCCCGTGACCGAGGCGACCACCGGCTTCGACCTGGTCGAATGGCAGTTCCGCGTGGCCGCCGGCGAGAAGCTGCCGGCCGCGCAGGCGCAGGTGCCGCTCGACGGCCACGCGGTCGAGGCGCGGCTCTACGCCGAGGATCCGGAGCGCGGCTTCCTGCCGTCGACCGGCAGGCTGCTGGCGCTGGAGTTGCCGACCGGCGAGGGCATCCGCGTCGATAGCGGCATGGCGACCGGCGACGAGATGAGCCGCTTCTACGATCCGCTGATCGCGAAAGTGATCGCGCACGCGCCGACGCGCGCGGCCGCGCTCGACCGGCTCGCGGCCGCGCTCGACCGGACCATCGTCGCCGGCATCCGCAGCAACGTCGGCCTGCTCGCCGCGCTCGCGCGCGCGGACGGCTTCCGCTCCGGGAATTTCGACACCGGCTTCGTCGAGCGCCTGCTCGCCGCGCGCGGCGGCGCCGCGCCGGGCCTCGACCGCGCCGCGGCAGCGGCCGGGGCCGCGCACCTGATCGCGCGCGATGCCCCGCCGGCCGGCGAGGGCGGTCCGTCGGCGTGGGCATCGCCGTGGGACGTGCGGGACGGGTTCCAGCTGTCCGGCCCGCGCGAGATCGCGCTGCCGCTCGAGGTCGACGGCGAGGCCCTCGACGCGGCGGTCGGCTATCGCGGCGGCGCGGCGGCCGTGACGGTCGACGGGATCGCGCCCGCGCCCGACGCGCGGGTGATCGACGGCGATGGCGCGGCTTACGTGCTGCGCCACGGCCGCCAGACGGTGGTGCGGCGGCGCGCGCTCGATCCGTTCGACGCGGCGCATCTCGGCGAAGGCGGGCGCGTCACGGCGCCGATGCACGGCAAGGTGATCGAGATCCTGGTCGCGGTCGGCGAGGCGGTGCGCAAGGGCCAGAAGGTCGCCGTGATCGAGGCGATGAAGATGGAGCACGCGCTGACCGCAGCCATCGACGGCACGGTCGGCGAGGTCCGCGCGAGCGCCGGCGATCAGGTCGCCGACGGCGCCGTGGTGCTGACGATCGAGGGTTAGGTATTGAGGCCGAGACTGGCGATCTCGGCGCTGGTAAGCTGTCGCCGCTTCACCGCATACACGTCCGCGCGGCCGTAGAGCTCCGGCGCCGGCAACCGCGTCATGGCGGCCGCGATCACCGCATCGGAATAAGCCGCATATCGGCCGCTCGGCGTGCGCGGGATCGGCGCGAGCGTGACCTCCCACCAGCATTCGTTGAGCCGGTGCAACTGCAGAAGCGGGCCGATCTCGCGCATGCGATCGGCGCGTCCACGCGCTTGCGCGGCCGCGTGCTCGCGACGGCGCAGCGCGTATTTCTTGTAATGCTTGTTGCGGCGCAGGATGCCGGTGCGTGGATCGACGTAGAGCAGGCTCCAGCATTCGGAAAGCGGTTCGGGACGCCAGCCCTCCCGCGCGACCCATACGACGCCGTCGCGGACGGAGGTATTGACCGCAACGAAGTCGAGCACGTGGTTGCGCACGTGCTGTTGCACCGGGTTGCTTGCCTTGAGGTTGGCGGAAATCTCCGACCAGACCTTGTTCCAGGGCCGATCGACTTGGCCGATCAGGTAGCGCTTGAGCGGCCCGAGGAGGTCATTGAGCGACTTGGTGATCTTGCCGAGGCTGGCGGCGCGTTTGAGCCCGATCCGGAGCGGCAGTGAATCGGGATCGTGCCGGGCCGCGTGCTTGGGATCGATGCGGCGCAGCCGGCGGGCATGGCGCAGCCGGCTGCCCCAACGGGGCCGCTCGATGATCACCTCGTCCATGTCGTCGCGCATGACGGAGCCAAAAGATGACGAATTTCGCTGTGGCGAAAGGGGCGCTATCCACTGCAAATCTGTGTCGGAAGTTCGACGGCGCCGCCGCGGTCGGCTAGATAAAGTCCCATGCCCCTGCATCTCATCAAGCTTTGTGTCGGCTGCGATTCAGTCAAGGACCTCGAAGGCTGGATCAAGCAGAAGCTCAAGGCGCTCAAGAAGGGCGCGCCGCGCGAGCACACGCATACGACCCGCATGGTGCCCAAGCGCGCCGACGAACTCGTCGACGGCGGCTCGCTCTACTGGGTGATCCGCGGGCAGATCATGTGCCGCGAGAAGATCGTCGCCGTCCGGCCCTTCGTCGACAAGGAAGGCATCGGCCGCTGCCGCATCGCGATGGTGCCGAAGGTGATCCTGGTCGAGCCGCGGCCGTTCCGCGCGTTCCAGGGCTGGCGCTACCTCGCGCCGAAGGACGCGCCGCGCGATCTCGACCGCGCCGCGCCCGGCGCGCGCGACATGCCGGAGACCCTGCGGCGCGAGCTGACGCAGTTGGGGTTGCTGTGAGGCGGGACTCGTAGGGGCAAAGGCGCACGACGCGAACCTGCCGCGTGGGCAAAATCGCCATTGCGCCTTTGACCACCCAGCGGAGACCGATGAAGGGCGATTTTGCCCGCCCTACGCGACGAGCTCCGTCACGGTGCCGTCCGCGGTCCGCCCCTGTGCGCGATACTGCCCGATCTTCTCCAGCAACGGCGCCTCCGAAACCGAATAGAGCACGGCATCGTCCTTGCCGGTGTTGAGGTGGCGGCGCCACAAAAAATTCGGCGCGACGAACATGTCGTTGCGGGTCCAGTCGAAGCGCTGGCCGGCGATCTCGGTCGCGCCCGAGCCTTCCATGCAGACGTAGAAGGTGCTGGCGGTCTCGCGCTTCCACTGCGTCGCCTCGCCGGGGCGCAGGAGCTGCGCGCCATACGCGAGGGTGGGAAACACCGGCGCGCCGGTCACCGGGTTGACGAAGGCGAGCGTGATGCCCTCGTACGGGTCGCCCTTCTCCTTGCTGAGCTTCTCGAGCACATCGCGCACGTCGGCGCCGCGGTAGTGGATCATCGGGTTGGCGCCGCAGCCGATGCCGCGCTGGTGCGACACGAAGCCGGGCATCAGGCCGCCCGCGCCGTAGAGCCGGTGCGAGTAGCCGCTGCCGTGCTTGGGCGCCTGGGCGCGGCTGTTGGAGAGCTTGTCGCCCTCGAACTCGTCGTCGAGCCACAGGCAGTCGAGATACTCGATCAGCGGGAAATCGAGCACGTCGATCCACACCACCGGCGTTGCGCCGTCATTGCCGTGATCGTGCCAGGTGCCGTGCGGGGTCAGAATCAAATCTCCACGCGAAGCCTCGCAGCGCTCGCCCTCGACCGTGGTGTAGCCGCCGTTCTCGGACAATATGGTGCGGCTCGCATTGGGCGTGTGGATGTGCACGGGCGCGACATCGCCCGGATTGTAGATCGACACCGCGCAGCGGATGGTGCTCGTCACCTGCAGCCGGCCGCCGAAGCCCGGATTGGTGAGCAGGAACTGCTGGCGCTCGGCGAATTCGATCGGCGACACGTCGGACGTGCGGGCAATTTCCGCGATGCGGTCCAGATAGGGGCCGATCTCCTGCCAGCGCCAGCGATGCGCCGCGGCCTTCACCTGCGCCTTGCCGACTCGACCGCCGGCGAGCTGGCCGGCCGCCTCGATGCCGGTGTCGCGGAACCAGGGCCGCTGCGCCGGCGCGTTCGCTTGCGTGCGCAGCCATATGTTGAGCGGGCCGGCTTCGGCGTTGAGCGCCTCCATGGCGGCGCGGGCGTCGATTTTCGCGGGGGCCTTGGAGGGCGCGCTGGGCTTCTGATCCGCTTTCTTGTGCGAGACGGTTGCCACGGCTGTTCCTCCGATCGCTGCGTTTGAGGCCGAGTCTGCCCCGATTTGCCCTGCGTTTCCAGCCGAGCAATGGGTCTTTTGCGGCGCGCCGGCGTGATATGATGGGGTAATCGAGGAAATCCCAAGGAAGGCCGATGATCATCAACAACCAAGAAGACGTCACCAAAGCCGTGCTCGCCGAGATCGCGCGCGCGCCCGATCCGCGCTTTCGCGAGATCATGTCGGCCTTCGTGCGCCACCTGCACGATTTCGCCCGCGAGGTGCGGCTGACCGAGGAGGAGTTCCAGAAGGCGGTCGCCTACATCGTCGAATGCGGCCGGCGCACCACCGAGAGCCACAACGAGGTGGTGCTGATGTCGGGCTCGCTCGGCTTCTCGACGCTGATCTGCCTGCTCAACAACGGCAACCGCGGCGCGACCGAGACCACCGCCAACCTGCTAGGGCCCTTCTGGCGCCCGGACTCGCCGCGCATGCCGAACGGCGCCTCGATCGTGCGCTCGGCCACGCCCGGCACGCCGATGTTCGTCAATGCCTGGGTCAAGGACCGCGACGGCAAGCCGGTCGCGGGCGCCGACGTCGACATCTGGCACTCCTCGACCGAGGGCTATTACGAGAACCAGGATCCGATCCAGGCCGACATGAACCTGCGCGGCACGTTCACGACCGACGCCGACGGCCATATCAGCTTCCGCAGCATCAAGCCGTCCGGCTACCCGATCCCGGTCGACGGCCCGACCGGCGACCTGTTGCGGGCGCAGGGCCGCGCCAATTTCCGCCCCGCCCACCTGCATTTCCTGATCTACAAGGCGGGCTTCAAGACGCACATTTCCCAGGTCTACACTGACGACGATCCGAACCTGGAGACGGACTCCCAGTTCGGCGTCACCCGCCGCCTGATCGGCCACTACGTGCTGCACGAGAACGAGCGCCCGCCCGCGCCCGACGTCAAGGGCCCGTGGTATTCGCTCGACTACACCTTCGAGATCGAGCCCGGCATCGCCAAGATGCCGCGCCCGCCGATCACCGCCAAGGCGAGGGGCGAGCGGCCGCAGATCGAGCGGCTGAAGCGGGCGTGATCTTGGTCGTCATTGCGAGCCGCGCACCGATCTCGGGTTTACCCGAGATCGGCAAGCTTTAGTACGCAAGTCGGGCAGGCAGGCCCGACTTGCGTATGCGGCGATCTCGCGCCGCAAATGCCTGCGGATCGGGATTGCTTCGTCGCCTTCGGCTCCTCGCAATGACGGCCGTCACACCACCAGAAACAAATCCGTGTCGCCGGTCTTCTCGCCCGCCGCGGTGATCAGCGCGTGCGCCTGACCGCGGTGATGGGTCTGATGGTTGAAGAAATGCGTCACCGTGAAGGCGCGCGAGGAGCGGAATTCTTTTTGCGCCGACTGGCTGAACCAGACGAGATCCTGCGCGAGCCAGGCATCGTCGACGCGCCCCGCCCAGGCGGAAATCCTCGCGTCGGCGTCGACCCGCAGGCCGCTCAGCTCGGCAAAGTCCGCGATCATGCCGGCGCTGTCGCGCTGCTTCACCTGCGGCGGCGTCCAGTTGTCGAAGCGCGACATCCAGATCTGGTCGCCCCACAGGATGTGGCAGAGCGTGCCGTGGATCGAGTCCCAGAAGGCGCCGCGCGGCGCCCGTCGCTCGGCGTCGGAGAGCCGCGCCGCGGCCGCATAGAGGCGGCGGTTCATTTCCGCATTGTAGGCCGCCATCGTGCGCACGAAGCCCGGTCCGACCTGTGTCTTGCTGGCGATTTCGCTTGTCATGGTCATCGCTCCTTGAATTGGACCCCCAGGTTGTCGATCAGCCGTGTCTTGCCGAGGCGCGCCGCGACGAGCAAGCGGATCGGCCGCTCGGCGTCGGACGCGAGCGGCGCCAGCGTCTCGGCGTGGCGCGCCTCGAGATAGTCGAGCACGAAGCCCGCCTGCTCGAGGGTCGCGCGGCCATCCGCGAGCGCCGGCGCGATCGGGCTGCCGGCCGCGATCCGGTCGGCGCATGCGGCGAGCGCGCGATAGAGCGTCGGCGCCGCCTTACGCTCGTCGCGCGAAAGATACGCGTTGCGCGAGGACAGCGCGAGGCCGTCCGCGTCGCGCACGGTCGGGATGCCGACGACGCGCACCGGCAGATCGAGGTCGCGCGCCATGCGGGTCACGACCCGGAGCTGCTGAAAATCCTTCTCGCCGAAGATCGCGAAGTCCGGCCGGCACTGGACGAAGAGCTTGGCCACCACGGTGGCGACGCCAGCGAAGAAATGCGGGCGGAACTTGTCCTCGAGCCCGGCGAGCGCCGCGCCTTCCGGCACCACGCGGGTGGCAAAGCCTTCCGGGTACATCACCTCGGCGCTCGGCGCCCAGACGAGATCGACGTCGACATCGAGCCTGGCGAGCGCCGCGAGGTCGCGCGTCATGCTGCGCGGATAGCTGGCAAAATCCTCGGCCGGGGCGAACTGGGTCGGGTTGACGAAGATCGAGACGATCACCTTGTCGGCGCGCCGGCGCGCCTGGCGCACCAGCGCGAGGTGGCCCTTGTGCAGCGCCCCCATGGTGGGCACGAGCGCGATCTTGCCGGCGCGCTTGAACCGCCGCAGCGCGCGATCGAGCGCCACGATCGAGCGCGCCACCTGGATCTTCGCTCCCATGGGCCTCATTAACCTCGATCCGGGGGCTCGCTCGGCGGGGCGCGATAAATAACAGAGCCGTCGCGGCGACGCCATGCGCGCATGCGATGCTGGCGGCGATTCATGCGGCGATTCATCATGAACGCAGCACGCGCCGGGCCGGCGCTTGACCAACGCACTGGCGCGCCACACAAATCAGCGCCGGAGGAGGCCATGCGGGTCGCGGCGGAGAACGAGCGCACGGAGCGGCCCCGATCCGCCCATGTGGTGGTGCTCGGCAACGAGAAGGGCGGCTCGGGGAAATCGACGACCGCGATGCATGTCGCGGTCGCGCTGATGAAGGCCGGCCAGCGCGTCGCGACCATCGACCTCGACTCGCGCCAGGGCAGCTTCACGCACTACGTCGGCAACCGGCGCGCCTGGGCGCAGCGCGCCAAGCTCGCGCTCGAGCTGCCCGCCCACTTCTGCGTGCGGCGCGGCGAGGGGCTCAAGATCGAGGACAACGAGGCGACGGAATTCGCCGGCTTCGCCAGCGCCGTCACGGCGGTCGAGCACAGTCACGATTTCGTCGTCATCGATACGCCCGGCACCGACAGCTACCTGACCCGGCTCGCCCATTCGATGGCCGACACGCTGATCACGCCGCTCAACGACAGCTTCGTCGATTTCGACGTGCTCGGCACCATCGACC